>Ga0209985_10002049_pt1 | contig 18820 bp, 21 predicted proteins | sample NOAtaG_FD_187305 | JGI IMG/M metagenome (GOLD analysis project Ga0209985, IMG submission 187305) | Freshwater lake microbial communities from Lake Erie, under a cyanobacterial bloom - NOAA_Erie_Diel6S_1000h metaG (SPAdes) (version 2) | ecosystem: Environmental > Aquatic > Freshwater > Lake ...
ATTCGCCACGGTGTGGCGAATTTCCGGCCACTTTATGGCGATATATCCACCATTCGGGGCTACTTTAGTGCCATGGAGAAGAACCGGAACCTCAGGCATGCGGTGGACATTGCCCTCAAGGATACGCCCGTGGTACTGCTTCATGGTGCGCGCCAAACGGGCAAGACCACGTTGGTAAAGGCCATTGCGAGGGAACGCGGTGCGCGGTACATTACCCTGGACGACCACCCGACACTGGAAGCCGCCCTGGCCGATCCACCCGCGTTCATCCAAGGCATGGGCACCTTGGCCGTGATCGATGAAGTACAGAACGCACCCAACATCTTCAGGGCCATCAAGGCATCGGTGGACCGGAACAGGAGGCCCGGACGGTTCCTGCTTACGGGAAGTGCCAATGTGCTGGTCCTTCCCCGGCTTGGCGATTCGTTGGCCGGACGGATGGAGATCCTTCCGCTATTCCCCTTTGCGCAGGACGAGCTGCAAGGCCGAAAGAGCAGCTTCATCGACCAGGTGTTCGCTGCGCGGCCGAAGATGACGGAACCCACCGCCCTCGAGCGGAAGCAGATCGCATCAAGGGTCCTGGCCGGAGGCTACCCTGAAGTGATGACGCGCAAGGACCCGGCCCGTCGGGAGGCGTGGTACAGTGCCTACATTACGAGCATCCTGCAGCGCGATGTGCGGGACATCAGCAACATCACAGGCCTCACCGACCTGCCACGCCTGCTACAGGCACTGGCGTTGCGAAGCAGCGGACTGCTCAACATTGCCGACCTATCGCGGACGTTGGACATTCCACACAGCACCATGCGGCGCTACATGGCACTGCTGGAAGCCACCTTCCTGAGCACACCGGTGGAGGCCTGGCATGCTCACCGGGGCAAGCGGCTGGTGAAGGCACCCAAGCTGCACCTGGCCGACAGCGGCTTCGCGGCACACCTGGCGGGCATCGATAAGCCAGCGGACATCCTCAACAGCCCTGCTTTCGGGCCGCTGCTGGAGACCTTCGTCCTCAATGAGCTGCGGAAGATGGCCGGATGGAGCAGGACACGCGTGAAGCACTACCACTTCCGGACGGAGGCCGGGCGTGAAGTGGACATCGTGCTGGAGGACAGCAAAGGTCGGATCGTGGGCATTGAGGTGAAGGCCGCCATGGCCGTAGGCAGCAGCGATGTGGCCGGACTGAAGCACTTGCGCGAAGTGGCAGGCGAGAAGTGGTTGCGGGGTATCCTGCTCCACCCGGGCCTGGGTATCACGCCTTTCGCAAAGGACATCCATGCCGTCCCTTTAAGCGCGATGTGGGAGTGGTAAGTGGCGGGAATGGTTCATGGCTGGAAATTCGCCACGGCGTGGCGGATTTCCAGCCATGAACACTTGATCATGGTATTGCGAAAACCCAAGGATCCTGCCACAGCTCATCACTGTCGTATACAAGAATCCAACGGGCATTACCATTTTGGCCTCTTACTTCAAAGATGATCAAATCCTCCCTCAAACCTCTTGATACAGGTCGAGAGTATTCAAGCTCACGCACCTCTTGCAACCTCCTATTGATAAGCAATCCAAGTACCATTCCCACTGACTCTTCACTATAACTCAATATGTTCGAAGAGAGCAGTTCCGCACCTTGCACAATATCGGGATCCATCTCCTCTGCGCGAGCAATTACGCGCTCCAAGTATTCCCCCCATTCACTCATGATTCACAGCTTCACCACCTCCGCATCCGCAAGCGCCTGGTAGAGCTTCTTGGCCGTGCCTTCGCTGATGTTCACCAAGGGCAGGCGCATGTGATCGCCGCAGATGCCGAGCACCCTCAGCACGTTCTTGATCCCGCCGGGATTGCCTTCTGCGAATAGCAGTTCGACGACTTCGATGAGGCGAAGGTGTTCGCGACGCGCGGTTTCCAGATCCCCTTTCAACGCGGAGTTCACCAGAGCGCTGAACTCGTTCGGCAAGGCATTGCCCACCACACTGATCACGCCAACACCACCCATGGCGATGATGGGCAAGGTGAGCGCATCATCGCCGCTGATGAGCATGAAATCCTTGGGCTTGTGCTTGAGGATGCGCCCCATCTGGTCCAGGTTGGCGCTGGCCTCTTTGATGGCGATGATGTTCTTGAAGTCCTTGGCGAGCCGCAGTGTGGTCTCGGCCGTCATGTTGCTGCCGGTGCGGCCGGGCACGTTGTACAGGATGATGGGCCGAAGCGCCACTTGGGCCAAGGCCTTGTAGTGCTGGTAGATGCCCTCCTGCGTGGGCTTGTTGTAATAGGGGCTCACACTAAGGATGGCATCCACGCCGTCCATCTCGAAACTGTTCAGGCTCTCGATGACCTCGGCCGTGCTGTTGCCACCACAACCGAGCACCACCGGTACGCGGTTACGCACGAAGCCAATGGTCTGGGCCAACAGTTCGTGCTTCTCGGCCTTGTTCAGCGTCACGCTCTCACCGGTGGTCCCCATGGAGACCACGTAATCCACGCCACCGGCGATCTGGTGGTCGATGAGCTTTTCCAGACCAGCGTAATCGATCTGGCCATTGGAACGGAAGGGAGTAACCAGTGCGACGCCGAGGCCGCGAAAACGATCATCCATGGAAATATCCCGCCGATGGTGGCGGTTCAGTTAAGTGAAGGTTCGGGTTTCGCGTTCACCATCATGAGGTAATGGTGTACCTGTTGGATCAACTGGGGCAGACTTTGGGAGCCCGCCATATCGATCATCATGTCCAGGATCTTCTTGTTGCTCTCGCTCCAGCGGCCCACCTTGAAGCGGGCACGGCTCTTGGCCATGATGTACTGGATGGGCAGTCGGTCGGACAGCGTGAGATCGATGATGATCTCGTACTCCTCGGCCATGAAGTTCTGCACGGTGTTGCCTTGCGGTATCCTGTACCAATTAAGGTCCTTCTGGCAGATGGCGTCGAAGTTGAGCTTGGCGTGCAGGTAGTGCGGCAGGGCCTTCTCGTCGCTATAGCCGAGGGCCATGATGGTGCTGATGCCGAGCTCCTCCTTGAGGCGTTTCACATAGTTGCGGACATGGTTGTGTGCGGTCTCATCCTCCACCACATAAACGATGGCCACTTTACGTGCCAGGGCGATGTTGCGGGCAATGGGCTTGCGGTCCTGCGGCAGATCGCGCAGGAGCCGGCGAATACCCATCCATTCCTTTAGCCTGTCGAACAGTTTCATCCTTCGATCATCCGCGTGAATTCCTCCTCTCCGATCACAGGCACCCCGAGCTGTTCCGCCTTGGTGCGTTTGGCCGGCCCCATATCGGCCCCAGCGACCACATAGCTGGTCTTGCTGGAGATGGAACCGGACACCTTGCCCCCATTGCGTTCAATGGCCTCCTTGATGCCGTCGCGGCTGAAGTTCTGGAAAACACCGGACACCACGAAGGTCAGGCCTTTCAGCTTATCCCCGACCGCCACCACCTCGGAGGGGTCGAGTTCGAGCCGGACGCCATGTGTCCGCAGGCGCTCAATGATTTCGCGATTGCCCTGAACGGCGAAGAAATCGGCAATGCTCTCGGCAATGACCGGGCCCACCTCGTCAATGGCCGTCAGTTCCTCTTGCGACAGCGATGCCAGACGATCGATGCTACCCACGGCCCTTGCGATCCTGCGGGCCACGGTCTCGCCCACGTGTCGGATGCCGAGCGCGAAGAGCACCTGTTCGAACGGGACCTGGCGGCTCGCTGCGATGCCATCGATCACCTGGCGGGCGCTCTTTTCTCCCCATCCCTTTCCGAGGCCCAGCAGTTGGTCCGCCTTCAGATCGTAGAGGTCCGCCACGTTACGAATGAGCCCCGCCCGGTACAGTTCCTCCACGGTCTCGCCACCAAGGCCATCGATGTTCATGGCCTTGCGGGCCACGAAATGCTCGATGCGCCGGGTGATCTGCGGCGGGCAGTGGTGTTCGTTCGGGCAGTAGTGCTGTGCCTCGCCTTCCAGCCTGATCAGTGGGGTGTGGCACTCCGGACAGTGCTCCGGGAAATGCACCGCGCGGGTATGAGCGCCACGCTGCTCCTTATCCACCGCCACCACCTGTGGAATGATCTCGCCGGCCTTCTCCACGCGGACCATGTCGCCGATATGCAGGTCGAGCCGGGCGAGCTGGTCGGCGTTGAAGAGCGATGCGCGCTTCACGATGGTACCGGCCAGCAGCACGGGCTCCAGTTCCGCCACGGGCGTTACGGCACCGGTGCGTCCGACCTGGTAGCTCACGTCGTTCAGGCGGGTGACGGCCTGCTCCGCCTGGAACTTGTAAGCAATGGCCCAGCGGGGACTTTTGGCGGTCAGGCCTAATTCGGCCTGCACGTCCAGATCATCCACCTTGATCACCACGCCATCAATATCCACCTCCAATCCGCGACGATGAACATCCCAATGATCGATGAAGGCCATGATCCCTTCCAGGTCCGTTGCCTGCTCGATGAACCGGCGCTGCGGATCGGGGGTCTTGAAGCCCCACTCCGACGCCTTGCGCATGTTGCCATAGTGGCTGCGAGCGGGGATCTCCTCCCCCTGCACACCGTAGATGAAATTATCCAGACCACGTCGCGCGACCTCCTTCGGGTCCTGCAGTTTCAGCGTACCTGCTGCGGTGTTGCGCGGGTTCATGTAGGGGTCCTCCCCGGCCTCGGTGCGCTGCTGGTTCAGCTTGTCGAACTGTTCGCGTGTGAACACGACCTCGCCACGCACCTCGAAACTGGCGGGCCAGTCAGCGCCTTGCAGCACGAGCGGTATGGCACGTACCGTGCGGATGTTGTTGGTGATCTCCTCGCCCTTCTCCCCATCACCCCGGGTCACTCCGCGCACCAACCGGCCGTTCTCGTATGTAAGGCTGATGGCCACCCCATCGTACTTCAGCTCCATGACATAAGTGGCAAGACCCACCTCCTTCTCCACCCGTGCGACGAAATCGGCCACATCATCGCGGCTGTATGAATTCGACAGCGACAACATGGGGTACCTGTGCGCCACTGTCGGGAACGCCTTGGTGATGTCACCTCCCACCCGTTGCGTGGGACTGTTGGGGTCGGCGAGATCAGGAAAGCGCGCCTCCAGCCTCTCCAGTTCCTTCAGCATGTCATCGAACGCCTTGTCGCTGATCACCGGTGCCGCCAGCACGTAATACCGATGGTTATGGAACTCGAGCTCACGGCTCAGTTCCTTGATCCGCCGTGCGGCCTCTTCATGCTCCATTTTCCTTGTGCATTTCCTTGCGTGCCCGTTTGATCAGTTCGCCCACCCGGAGGCCGACCTTGAAATAGTAGTTCCAATCGCTGAGGGTGATGGTCGCGTCGCGATCGGCGGCCAGCACATACCTGTATCCCCCACCCACACCGGCGAACAACCAATAGAAGATGTTGTAGTCCGTGTGAAGTGAGACCTCGATCGGCACCAGTTCGTTCACGGAGTACGGCACCAGATCGTTATTGGCGTTGCGATACCCGCGGCGCAGGTTGCCCAATGCGATCCCCACGGGCACACCGACCTGCCAGCGCTTCGTGTCGATGAGCAACCGTTCGTAGGAAATACCCGCGAAATCGAAGTCGGTCACCACATCCACGTTGGTGTGCGGACCCAGTGTGGAATTCTCCTGCACATAGGGGTCGCCAAGGCCGTAGATCCCCACGGCGATGATATCCTTGTTCCGCTGGGCACCAAGGCGGAACCCATAGAACCGGACGGACTCACCATTGACGAAGGTGCGACGGAAATCGAAGTTGAAGATGACGCGATAACCTGCCTTCCGCTCGGTGATCCGCACGCCATCGGTCTCCGGTAGCAGGGACGGCTGATGTCCCATTTGGGACATGACCGGCCACGGAAACGAGAGAAGAAGAAAGACCAGTACAGCCCTCATCGCACAGCGTGTATGAAGCGGTGATGGCCAGCGAGGTCGGGCATCACCTCCACTTCGGAAAAATCCATGCTTCGTAGCATATCGCCCACTGCGGGTGTATAACGATGATGACCCTCGAACCAAACATCACCGCTGCGGGACAATCGCTGGTAGGCCAATGACCCGATGGCCCGATAGAAGAGCATCGGATCATCATCCGGCACGAAAAGCGCCACATGCGGCTCATGGGCAAGAACATGCTCGCTCATCTCGTTCGCATCGCACCTTGGAACGTAGGGGGGATTGCTTACGATGAGGTCTACTGTGGGAAGGGACTGCAGGTCATCGTTCAGGATATCCGCACGCACCCATTCCACCTCCAATCCGTTGATGCGTGCGTTCTCGCGGGCTTGCACGAGCGCCGCGTCGGACACATCCACACCCAGCACACGAGCGGCCGGGAATGCCTTCTTGAGGGCCAACGCGATGCATCCGCTTCCAGTGCCAATGTCCACAATGATACCTGGCACCTTGCCCGACCGGATAATGCGGTCCACCAGTTCCTCGGTCTCCGGGCGGGGAATGAGGACACCGGGCCGCACCTGCAGTCGCAGCCCATGGAACTCCACTGCACCCAACACATATTGCAGCGGCTCACCGGTACGCAGGCGCTTCAATGGAAAGTACACCTTGAGCAGTTCCGATTCGCTGAGCGCCTCGCCCCTTCGCAGATCGAACTGTCCAGGGTCCCAGCCCAGTCGATCCGCGAACACCGAGCGAACGATGGCGCGCACTTCACACTCCTCATAGCGGTCTGCCAACTGGAGCCGGTACTGGCCAAGCACGGAGGAAACGCGATTATCAGCGGTACGCACGGTGCAAAAATAGCCCGCGGCCCTGGGCCTGCGGGAGAAGGCGCCCGTTGGTGCAACTTTGCGGCCCGCCATGCACACGCGCTGGATGCACCGATGTCTTGAACTGGCCACCCTGGGCGCGGGTGAAGTGGCACCGAATCCCATGGTGGGGGCTGTGCTTGTGCAACGAGACCGCATCCTTGCCGAAGGATGGCATCGCGCACATGGTGGACCGCATGCCGAAGTACACTGCCTGAACGCCTGGAGCGGTGCGGTGCCCGAGGACGCCACCTTGTACGTGAACCTGGAGCCGTGCGCCCACCATGGCCGAACACCTCCATGTGCGGACCTGATCGTTGAACGCGGTGTGCGCAAGGTGGTGGTGGGCATGCAGGACCCCTTCCCGGCCGTGGCCGGCAAAGGCATCGAACGCTTGCGTGCTGCAGGCGTCGAGGTGAAAGTGGGCATCCTGGAGCAGGACTGCCGGTGGCTCAACCGCCGATTCCTCACCTCGGTGGAACTTGGGCGCCCGTACATCATTCTGAAGTGGGCGCGCTCCGTGGACGGGTACCTTGATCGCCATCCGCGCACTGCGCAGGAAGTGCAGCGCATCAGTTCACCTGCCACCGACGTGCTGGTGCACCTGTGGCGCTCGGAAGAACAGGCCATCCTGGTGGGAAGCCGCACCGTGATCAACGACGACCCGCAACTGACCGTTCGGCATGTGACCGGCAGGCAGCCGTTGCGTGTGGTGATCGATAGAACGGGAACGAGCCCGGCCACATCTCGGGTATATGATGCCAGCGCACCTACGTTGCTGTTCACTTCCGCACCGCGTGTAGACGTCGCTTGTGAACAAGTGCTCATTGGTGAAGGGCAGGATGTATTACCGATCGTGCTCGCGGAACTCCATCAACGGCAGGTCCGATCACTTCTCGTGGAAGGTGGCGCCACCGTGTTGAACGCGTTCCTTGCCCAGGGCACTTGGGATGAAGCGCGGGTGATCGAAGGAACGGTACACTTCGGGGCCGGTACGATCGCTCCGCAACCACCAGCGAAGCCTCGTGCAGTGACCGACCATGACCGGGACCGGATCGCACTGTACGTCCATGACAGGCTGATCCCGGATGACAGCACTACACCTTCCATCACATGGCCCTGGTGATCCTCGCCGCGCTGTGCATGGCAGCGCTGTTCCTATTGTTCAAGATCTTTGATAAGCGTGGGATCGCACTTTTGCCTGCGATCGTGGTGAACTACTTCGTGGCGTTCACGTGTGGTGTTCTGGTGGCCGCTCCATGGAATGCCGGGGACCTAAGCCCACTCGCGCTTCCTGTGAGCGTGCTCGGCATCCTGTTCATCACGCTCTTCTACCTCACCGGGGTGAGCACCCAACGCGCTGGTGTGGCCGCCACCTCCGTGGCCAGCAAGATGAGCCTCGTACTTACCGTGCTCGCTGCCGTGGCGTTGCATGGCGAAAGACCCGGTGTAATGGGCTGGATGGGCATCGTTCTTGCGCTCGTTGGTGTCCTTCTCTCCTCCTGGGCGAGCGGTCCTCCCGGAGCCCGCGGGGCCTGGGCTTTGCCAGCCCTTCTGTTCCTTGGCAATGCAGCGATCGACATCACGCTCAACACCACTCAACGGAACATGCTGACACCGAGCACCGAGCCCGTGTTCGCCACTCTGATCTTCGGTGTGGCCGGCATGCTTGGTGTAGGATGGCTGATGGGAACACGCAAGGCCAAACACCTTCTCAACCCTGGCGTGCTCCTTGCCGGGCTGGTATTGGGCATGGTCAATTACGCTTCGCTCTACTTCATTGTGGGGGCACTGGCCCGCAGCGGATATCCGGCCAGCAGTGTGTTCCCGTTGATGAACATCGGTGTGATCCTGTTCGGCACGGCGTCCTCCATCGCGCTCTTCCGGGAACGACTTCGGAAGGTGCAATGGATCGGCATTGGTTGCGCGATCGTCGCGTTGGTGCTCATCATCGGCTCCAACTCATGAGCACGGACCGCTACCTGACGCTTTCCGGTGAAAGCACTGCCATGCTGCGGGAAAAGGCGAGCCGGTTCATCGGTCTCGCGTTCCCCATTGCGAACGAGGATGCGTTCAAGGAGCGTTTGCAGGCGTTCCAGAAGGAGCACCATTCCGCGCGGCACTGGTGCTGGGCTTACGCGCTCGGTCACCTTGGTGAGGTGCATCGCTCCAACGATGACGGCGAACCGGCAGGTACCGCAGGCAAGCCGATACTCCGCCACCTGCAGGGCGCTGGGCTCACGTTCAGCGCAGTGATCGTGGTGCGCTATTTCGGAGGCACACTGCTGGGCAAGGGAGGGCTCGTACAAGCCTATGGCGAAGCTGCACGCGCGGCCATCGAACAAGGCACTGTCGTGCAACGCGTTGTTACCGAACGACTATTCGTGACCTGTAGCTATGCACAGTTCGATAAACTGCGGAACGAGATCGCAGAGCTCGATGGATCGATGATCGACAGCCGGTTCGATCCGTTGTGCCACACGATCATCGAGCTGCCCAGGAGCCTTGTGTCCGCAGCTGTGGATCGATGGACCCTGCAGGGGCTGCAGGTCCGGACCGGCGATCAGATGAAGTAGCTTCCCAGTCGGTCAAGCAGGGCTTGCGGAGCGCGACGCGGACGCTTGGTGGCCCGGTCCACGAAGACCAATGTCGTGGAGGCCTCGGTGAGCAGCACGTTCTCTTCGTTCAGCACTTCGTAGGCGAACACGATACGAACACCCGGCATGGACGTGATGCGCGCACGTACTGTAAGGATGTCATCATATCCGGCCGGTCGATGGTAGGTGACGTGCAGGTCGTGAACAGGCAGCATCACGCCCTCCTCCTCCAGTCGTTTGTACGGGAAGCCCAGGCTGCGCAAGGCCTCCACGCGTGCCACCTCCAGGTACTCGGCGTAATTCCCGTAGTACACGAAGCCCATTTGATCGGTCTCTCCGTAGCGGACACGGACCTTGGTCTCATGGATGAACATGGCACGGGCAAGGTAACCCAATGGCCATGACCGGACCCATTGTCGATCGCCTCCGGTTGCACTAACTTTCAACCATTCGTGACGGGAATGTGCGCATTGTTCATACTTCCTTGCACCACCGTTACGGTCACGTTCCACCACAGCATGCTGCCGCATATGCCCTGCCACGCTCATATCTTCGCAAAGCCGCGTGGGACAAGGCTTCGCACGAAAGGACACGAACCGCCGTCCCAAACAAAATTTTCCTTTCCATCAAGTATCCCCCATGTTTTTTTTTCACTTTCTTCGATCCATATTTGCCACCCTTCCGAAAGACACTGTACCACGGTGCATCGTACTTCCGAAAGGACCAACCACCGACCACCAACCCGAAACTCGCTGACCCATCCATGAAGAAGGACCACGAGAAGATCTGGGAACGGTGCCTGGAGGTGATCAAGGACAACGTCAGCCAGCAGAGCTTCAAGACCTGGTTCGAACCGATCAAGGCATTGAAACTGCAGGACCATGTGCTTACCATCCAGGTGCCCTCACAGTTCTTCTATGAATGGCTGGAAGAACACTACATCGGTCTGCTGAAGAAGATCATCCGCAAGGAGCTGGGAGCTGACGGACGCCTGGAGTATTCCATCATCATGGAGAACGGGTTCCAGAACGCGAACCCTTACACGGTGAAGGTACCCACGAGCAATGCACGTGAGACCAAGAACCCTGCGGTATCGCTGCCTATCGATGTGGCCAATAGCCCGATCAAGAACCCGTTCATCATTCCCGGCCTGCGCAAGATCAAGGTCGAAAGCCACCTCAACCCCAATTATTCCTTCGATAATTTCATCGAAGGGGACTGCAACCGATTGGCCCGTAGTGCCGGTTACGCCGTGGCCCAGAAGCCCGGTGGCACTGCCTTCAATCCGCTGCTGATCTACGGTGGTGTCGGCCTGGGCAAGACCCATCTGGCGCACGCCATCGGCATCGAGATCAAGAAGAACCATCCGGACAAGACCATCCTGTACGTTCCTGCAGAGAAGTTCACCCAGCAGTTCATCGAAGCGGTGAAGAACAACACCGTGGGCGACTTCACGCAGTTCTACCAGATGATGGACGTGCTCATCATCGACGATGTGCAGTTCCTGGCCGGCAAGGAGAAAACGCAGGACGTGTTCTTCCATGTGTTCAACCACCTGCACCAGAACGGCAAGCAGTTGGTGATCACCAGCGACAAGGCACCGGTGGAAATGGCCGGCATGGAGCAGCGCCTGTTGTCCCGCTTCAAGTGGGGCCTTAGCGCGGACCTCCAAACACCGGGTCTCGAAACGCGTATCGCCATCCTGGAGAAAAAGATGTACGCCGAGGGCATCGACCTGCCCAAGGAAGTGGTGGAATACCTGGCCTACAGTATCACTACCAACATCCGCGAACTGGAAGGCGCCATGATCAGCCTGATCGCGCAGAGCTCGCTGAACAAGAAGGCAGTGACGCTCGATCTCGCCAAGCAGATGATCGACAAGTTCGTGAAGAACACGGCGCGCGAGGTAAGCATCGACTACATCCAGAAAGTGGTGTGCGATTACTTCAACCTGCCGATCGAACTGTTGAAGAGCAAGACGCGCAAGCGCGAAGTGGTACAGGCCCGCCAGATCGCGATGTACTTCGCCAAGAAGATGACGAAGAGCTCGCTGGCCAGCATTGGTGCCCATTGCGGTGGCAAGGACCACGCGACGGTGCTGCACGCCTGCCGCACCGTGAACAACCTACACGAAACGGACAAGCAGTTCCGCAGCTATCTCGAGGACCTTGAGAAGAAGCTGAGCGTACACTGACCGAACCCAATGAACAACGAAAGGCCTCCTCCGGGAGGCTTTTTCGTTTTACCGACCTTCGCGCTTCAAACACACTGTTCATGAAGGTCCTGACCGTATGCCTGGGGAATATCTGTCGATCACCGATGGCCGAAGGCATCCTGCGGCACAAGGCCCGGGAACGCGGTATGGTCATCACCACGGATTCCGCCGGCACCAGCGACTACCATGTTGGCGAAGCACCCGACCGCCGGGCACAAGCCGCCATGTTGCGCAAAGGCATGGACATCAGCGACCTGCGTGCACGTCAATTCACAGCGAACGACTTCCATGCCTTCGATGTGATCCTGGCGATGGATGCGGACAACCTGCGGAACATGATCACACTGGCCCCCAATGCGGACCTGGCCTCCAAAGCCCGACTGATCATGGACCATGCACCGGCGCATCCACTGCGCTCCGTACCTGACCCCTACTTCGGTGGCGATGCGGGCTTCGACGAGGTACACGCCATGCTCACGGAGGCCATTGATGCACTGCTGAACGATGTTGCCCAACAGCGCTGAAAGGACCCTCTACCTGATGCCCGTGTGGCTGGGAGAGCACGGTGGTGTTGAACAACTGCCACCAGAGAACATTGTCATCGCCAGCGGGATCGATCTATGGTATGCCGAGAATGAAAAGACCGCACGGCACATGCTTCGGCGGATGATGCCCGGTGTCGACCTGCCCAGCCAGGAGATCCTGCGCTTGGACAAGGATACCACGACACAGGAGGTGGACCGGTTGCTCGATCGCATGCATGGACGCAACGCCGGAGTGCTCAGTGAAGCGGGCATGCCCGGCATAGCCGACCCCGGTGCACTATTGGTCAAGGCCGCACATCGCCGGCACATCAGGGTGCATGCGCTGACCGGACCGAGTTCGATCATGCTGGCGCTGGCCGCGTCCGGCATGAACGGCCAGCACTTCCAATTCCATGGTTACCTGCCGGTGAAGCCACCCGAACGGAGGCAGGCCATCAAGCGGATCGAACAGGAGGCACTGCGCACCGGTGCGGCGCAGATCTTCATTGAAACTCCTTACCGCAACGACGCGCTACTTGCCGACCTGTTGCACACCAGTGCCCCGGGAACCCATCTCACCATTGCCATCGACATCACCCAACCGCAAGGCAGCACGGTAACAAGGCGTGTTGACGAATGGGTGAAGGCCCCCCCTTCTTTGGGAAAACGCCCGGCGGTGTTCATACTGGGGCGCGCCTGACAGAACGAAGGCTGATCTTACGGTGTTGGAGCGCCCTTCCGTATAACGCGCTCCAATTCCAACGTGTAGCGCATGGCCGTGAAGGGATCCACAATGCCAGGCACACCACGCGCGCCGAACGCATAGGCCGATGGGAAAATGAACTCGCCGGACTGCCCTTCGCGCATCAAACGCACAGCCACCTCCAATCCCTTCACCACCTGATCGGGATCGCCGTAGGTCCAACTGAACGCGCTTCCGTTCTTCTCGGTGGAATCGATGGGGCGGCCGTCCTCAAGGACCAGGCCCTTGTAGGATACAACGACCTGATCTCCCGGTCGAACAGCGTTCGTATCAACTGCTGCACCCGTGATCAGATAATGCAGGTCGCTCGTACCCCAACGCGTCCATGATCGGGCATCACCGCGCACCCACGCATCGATCAACCGGTGCTCAAAGCCTTCGGGGTCCGTTTGCCGGAAGCGTTCCTCACGCTCGCGCATCATTTCGGGTGTGATGAGCTCTTGCATGGAAAGCTCCAACCGGACCATACCTGTATCCTGCCCTTTCGGGAGCGGTGCGGCACCGAGCACGGGCCATGGCACACGACCTGCCGCCATGATCACGCTCATGCTATCGCCGACATGCAGTCGGTCCATCACTGGCAACAGTGCCGTGCTGCGAAGCAGGATGGCGTGATACATGCGCTGTGTGCTGAAGTGCGAACCCGGCTCCTTTCCGACCCAGGCCACGCGAACCCGCAGATCCACACTATCGCTATCGGTAGCCACATGCTCACCTTCACCGAGCTTGTGCAGGCACATGTGCATACCGTTGTCCAGCTCCGTGAATCCATCGTACGGCGATCCACATGCGACCAGGAACAGTGCGAATATGCCAGGGACCAGTTGCCTCATCGTCCCTTGCCGCTGAGCCTGACCAGACCGATGTGGTACACCACGGTACTGCGCATCGGGATCTGCTCCATATCGCCCACCAGTCCGTGGGCACGATAGGACGGGATGATGAACAACGCACTATCTCCTGGAGAAAGTAGTTGGATGGCCTCGTGCAGGCCGCTCTCCACATCATCCATTTCGATGAGGAACGACTCGGGACCATCCGATGAACTGTTGTAGGCCGTATCGCCGTTCAGCAGCTCGACCCGATAATTGACAGCGGCCCATTGTTCAGGCACAGCCGTTGGCCCTTCCACATCGCGGATCATCTGCACATGCACACCGCGCGCAGTCCGAGTGGTGACCGCACCGATACGCTGCACGTACAACTCGATGTCCCGGTCCTCCAATCGAATAGCATCGCGATTGCCTTGCATCAACGTGTCGTTCGGTCGTCCAGCGTTCTTGATGCGCACGGGCACGTGGCCATCCCCCCCGTTGCAGGCCGCCAGGAACAAGGCGATCGAAAAAATGCACGCTTTCATGCGGGATGCTGGTACATGAACGCAGGCAGGTGTTCCATGAACTTACGCATGGCTGCCTCCAAACCATCGCTCCCCTGCCCACCAGCTGCATTGCGATGGCCTCCCCCATTGAAATGCTCCTTGCAGAACAGGTCCACCGGCAACGATCCCTTGGAGCGTAGGCTCACCTTCACCAGGTCGGGCCGTTCCATGAAAAAGGCCGAGATCCGGATGCCCCGTATGGACAGACCATAATTGACGAAGCCCTCGGTATCTCCGGGTGTGAAGTTGAACCGTCGCAGGTCCGCCAGGGAAAGATGCAGGACGGCGGCGCCCAGTTCGGGGAACACCTGCATACGCTCCGAAAGCGTAAAGCCGAGCAGGCGCAACCGATCGGCGGTATTGTCATCCATGATGGCGCCATGCACACGCTCCACGATCACGCCTCGCTCCATCAGATCGGCGGCCACCCGCATGGTATGGGGTCTGGTACTGCTGAACCGGAACGAACCGGAGTCCGTGACCAGCCCGGTGTACAAACAAGTGGCAGCTTCAACGGAGATGAGTGATGCCAGCCCCAATGCACTTACAATATCGAACACCATCTGGCAGGTGGCACACGCGGCAGTATCCGAAAACGCCACACGGGCGAATTCCTCGGGGTCCTGGTGATGGTCGATCAGCACCTTGACCGGGACGTTGCGCAACACCTCTTCGGCCTGACCAACGCGGTCCTGCCGATTGAAGTCGAGGCAGAACACGATATCAGCATCCTGCAGTTTCGCCGTACCATCATCCTTGCTGCGATCGAACACCAGTACCTCCTCTGCTCCGGGCAACCAGTTCAGGAACGGGGCCGGCACGTTGGGCACCACCACCTGGACCTGATGACCTGCAGCACGGAGTACATGTGCCAAACCCAGGGACGAACCCAAGGCATCCCCATCGGGATTGTAATGAGTAATGATGGCAAGCTTCCGCGGTTCGCTCAAGAGCGAGGCCAGTTCTGCGATACGGTCCTTCGGTGCTGATGGAAATGACATGGGGCGGCCCCAAAGGTAGCCGCCCCATGAGTGCGTTCGTGTAAAGGGACCCGATCAGAATCCCAGCCCAGGAGTGGGCATGTGCTCGATAAGGATGCCCACGCAAGCGATATCCACTTCAGGCTTCCGTCCCTTCTTGTCCTCTGCCCCGACGGCATTCACCTCAACAGCGATGCGCTTCGTAGCGGTGCACGAGAATTCCACTTCCTGTACCATGTCGTGCTCGGTGTTATCCCACAGTACCTTTTCCACTTCCTCGTACACGCGTTTGGTGGAATCCGCTGTGGCAGGCCCTACGGGTACACGGACCTTTTCGACCAGGCGTATCGCCAACGCCTCGCCCAGGATCTTGCGGTCATGGCAGATGGTGATGCGGTAATCCTGACCGCGGTAAACGATGACGTTCAGTTCGGTCTCCTTGCCCACCTGCACCATGGCGCTCTTGCTCTGGCCATTCATGGAGAACCGCTTGTCCGTGGAACGTTCGCAGTTGAACTTGTGGTATTCGGAACAGGTGTACTGGGCCATGTTGGCCAAAGGAGCGGCCAGAACGGCCAACACCATGGAAAGCTTGAGGATGTGGATCTTCATGAGGTCAGGCGTTGGTCGTGTTCTCGGGTGCGGTCCACTGGTCGCGCAGGCGCTTCACGGCCTGGGCCAGCTCCACGAATTTCTCGTCGGTCAGTTCCACGGTGATATCGTCGCCGAGCACCATGCGGCCGGAGTTCGAACGGCCCTGATGGGGTACCCGTTTCACGTTCACGGCATCGTAGATCTCACGCAGGGCGAGCAGTTCAGCCCGCACAGCGGCCACTTCGGTATCGTCGGCCAGCGGCTCCATCATGCTGATGAGATGCTCCAAGGTCACCTTTTGCTCGGCCACGCGGGCCATCAGCGCATCGCTCTTTCCCAGCATTTGGATCTGGTGGATCACCAGGTGCATGCTTTCGATCCAGCCTCCTGCCAATACCTGCACCAGGACCGGCCCCATTTGCTCCTCCTGGAGCTTTTCGTAGGCCCGCATGTAGGCGGCATTGCTGATCACCTCCAAGGAATCACCCCGCGTGAGGTTCGATTCCAAGCGAACGAAATCAGCATCGGTAAATGCGGACGAGACCCCTATTCCTTCGGCCAACTTCTTGGTGGTCAGGTAGTACCGGGCCACTTCCACGTTCAGCTTGAAGCTGCTGGCATACACCAGATCGGTGGCATAGACCCCGAAGTTGATGGCACGCCTGCTCCGGCTCACGAACTTATCGGCATTCGACGCCGGGCTAAGGAGCTGCTTATGCCCATCGCCGGCCAGATCGCGGACCAGGCCGAACAGTTCGTTCGGGGTGGGCATCTGGTAAATGTTGGTCGCAGTTGCACCGGCATCATCGCCGCCGATGACGAGCGTATTGACAGGTTCAGTGCCGGCATCGCCTCCGCCACAAGCGGCGAGTGACAGGGCAAGCAGCACAGGCGCAATGCGCATGGTCCGTTTCATGGTGAAGGGTTGAGGTTGCCCGCATGCCAGTACCACCTGACATTCGACAGCACGAAGGAATATCGGGTCACGCGTTCCCGCTTGCCCTCGACCCATTACTTTTGCGCCGCGTTTTCAACAACAACCATGGCATCCAACAGGACCTTCACGATGATCAAGCCCGAGGCAGTGGCCGCCGGGCAGGCCGGCAAGATCATCGACATGATCACCAGCAACGGTTTCCGCGTCATCGCGCTGAAATACACCCGCCTTTCGGCCCAGGAGGCCGGCACCTTCTATGAGGTGCACAAGGAACGCCCCTTCTACGGTGAGCTGGTGGATTACATGGCCAGCGGCCCCATTTTCGCCGCTATCCTGGAAAAGGACAACGCTGTGGAGGACTTCCGCAAGTTGATCGGAGCCACGGACCCTGCCCAGGCCGAAGAAGGTACCATCCGCAAGCGTTTCGCTGAGAGCAAGGCCAAGAACGCGGTGCATGGCAGCGATAGCGATGCCAACGCCGAGATCGAGGGCAACTTCTTCTTCAGCGGCCGAGAGCGCTTCTAGGTCGCGGCCCCGACAGGCCCCATCGGGGAACGATGGGCACGCTCAGTCCAGCACGATCTCCTTCACCACGGGCCTTCCCGCCCGGTGGTTCAACACCTCCCTGAGGGCCTCACGCATGTACGTGAGCTCTTGCCGGAGCGGTGCGGAATCGACCTTGACGATCAGTCGTCCCTTGTTGAGGCGGACGGCCACGGTATGGCGTGCCACCATCGGGCCCACCACCTTGTCCCATTGGGTGGTGATGTCCAGCTCGTCCATCTTTTCGCGCATGCCAAAGGCATCCACCAAGTGGTCGAGGGCCTGCTTAAGCGTTTGCTGATTGGACTTCTTCAACGGTGATGGGGCTTCCGTGATCAAGATGGAAGAAACGCACGTCCAGCCGCAAGCCGTCGAGCGCAGTATGGAGGCGTGCCGCATCGGTATCGGTGATGAGCACCTGCCCGAAACGCTGACCGCTGAGCAGTTGCAGCAGATGCCGCATCCGCTGGGGATCGATCTTGTCGAAGATGTCGTCGAGCAACAGGATGGGGCGCACCCCACTGCGGGCCTGTGTCAGGTCGAACTGGGCCAACTTCAGGGCAATGAGGTAGGTCTTCTGTTGGCCCTGCGACCCGTACCGCTTCAATGGCTGACCATTGATGGTGAAAACAAGGTCATCCTTATGAACGCCTACCGTGGTGTGCGTGGCGGACCGGTCCCTGTCCCAAGCTCCGATGAGCAGGTCCGACAAGGACACCTCGTTGAGCGATGAGCGATAATCGAGGTCCACCTGTTCACGAGCACCACCAATGCCCGCATAGTGCTCCACCAACATGGGCACCAGTTCGCGCAGGAAGGCCTTGCGCGCCGCGTGCACGGCAGTACCATACCGCACCAGCTGCATGTCCCAGGGCTCCAGCACGTGTAGCGACCCTCCGCCCTGTTCCGCAAAACGCTTCAGCAGAACGTTGCGTTGAGCGAGCGCGCGGTTATAGCGGATGAGGTCATCGAGATACCTTTTATCGAACTGCGCGATAAGACCGTCGAGAAAGCGACGGCGTACTTCCGACCCGTCCAGGATGAGCTGGCCATCGTAGGGGGTGATCATCACCACCGGATAGCGGCCCACATGGTCCGAAAGGCGGTCGTACTCCTTGCGATTGCGGCTGAGCACCTTGCGTTGCCCTTTACGTACCGTGCAGAGCAGACCATCCTCACCCTGTTCGGTGTGCATGGCGCCCTGCAGCATGAAATGATCCTCCCCATCAAGGATGTTGTGCATGTCCACCGCCTCGAAATAGCTCTTGGCCAAAGCGAGGTAATGCACGGCATCGAGCAGGTTCGTCTTGCCTACGCCATTGGGCCCTATGAAGCAGTTCACCTCGGGGCCAAGGACCACTTCCGCCTCCCGGTGATTCCGGAAGTTCAGGAGGTGCAGTTTGGTCAGATGGAAGGACATGGGAACGCCCGCGAAGTTAGCTGCGCGAAGGGGGGCCTTCGCCAAGTCCCTTAAAACCCTATTTTTGCGCCTCGCTTGCGCGACCATGAGCCAGAAGCACACCACCGAAAACACTCAGGGCCA
>Ga0209985_10002052_pt1 | contig 18807 bp, 21 predicted proteins | sample NOAtaG_FD_187305 | JGI IMG/M metagenome (GOLD analysis project Ga0209985, IMG submission 187305) | Freshwater lake microbial communities from Lake Erie, under a cyanobacterial bloom - NOAA_Erie_Diel6S_1000h metaG (SPAdes) (version 2) | ecosystem: Environmental > Aquatic > Freshwater > Lake ...
TGCTGCACGGCTGATCCCAATTCCATTCGCTACCTGCGGATCGCCCAGGCTGATCTTGAGGAGGCGCGACGCATGGTGGAGCTGTCGGGGTTCCGCGACAGCAGCATCGGGTTCCTGCTTCAGCAAGCCTGCGAGAAAGCCCTGAAAAGCTGGACCACTCGAGGGGAGGTCTGGCTCCCTTCACCCACGACCTCGTGGCGTTGATGGATTGGCTGGAAGAATCGGGCGCAGATGTCAGCCTGTTTGAGCGGCTTGCTGATCTCTCCTTCTTTGCGGTTCAGAGTCGGTATGACGACAGTTTGAAGATCATCACTCCAGATTGGTCGCTCCTGCTGGGAATTACCGCGTCGTTGCTCAAGGAGGCCCAGAGTCATCTGTCATGACGCTCACCCGCGCTTACCCCTTTTCGCTACACCTCTGCGGAAGCCTTGAGGCGAATAGTCCGGTTGGCTGTTGGTGTTGGCGTCACAGTTGGAGCCTCACTGGCCTGTTTGAACCTCGCGAACTCATACCAGCTCCGCAGAGATTGCCCAACAACATCGTGCACCCGACCCGGCACAGAGAGATTGACTCTGGCAGTAGGCCCTTCGGGCGGGCGATGACGAGCGTTAGAGAGATAGGGGGGCACAGGCCGCCGAGCCGAGATGGTATAGTCTGCGTATAGCCGCGACTTGGGCATGCAGACGAAGGTTCAAAAGTGGGGAAACAGCCTTGGCGTGAGAATCCCACGCGGCTTGGCTGAAGAGGTGGGATTGTGTGCTGGTACTGAGGTCAGCCTCACAGCGAAGGATGGCAAACTGGTCTTGAAGCCCGTCGTGCCAAGCCGGCTCAGGCTTGCGGATCTCCTTGAGGCGATCACGCCAGAGAACATCCACGCCTCTGTTGATACGGGGGATGCCGTAGGGGCCGAAGCATTCTGATGTCGTCCTACGTGCCCGATCGTGGTGATCTGGTGTGGCTGGAGTTCACACCGCAAGCCGGAAGTGAACAGCGTGGGAGAAGACCAGCACTTGTCTTATCTCCAAAGTCCTACAATGGCAGAGTTGGACTAGCCTTGTTTTGTCCTTTGACTTCCAAGGTCAAGGGATACCCATTTGAGGTGGAGCTTCCTGATGGATATGCCGTGAGTGGAGTTGTTTTGTCCGATCAACTCAAGAGCCTTGACTGGCGATCGGGGAGAGTAAAGTTTATCGAGCGGATTTCCCCAGATGTAATGGCGATGGTGACTGTAAGGGTGTTAGCGCTTCTTGAACCCAACACTCCTGCCACTCTCTAACACCGCCATTCGTCTGAGCCGCATCCGCCTGGCTATCCTCTTCGCCGATCACACCTTGCGGCCAGGTGATGGCGAGCGTTCGAAGGTTCGGGAAGAAACAGCGTGAATCTCATGTGGACAAGCGTGGCGTGAATGGCGAGGACAGAAACCGCTGACTTGCTCCGAAGAAGACTTCCAGCGCTGGCTGTAATACCAGCTGTCAGGGGTTATGATTGCGTGGTCCGATGGGTTGTTTGTCATGGCGGTGATCTCACTAAAGCTGACCGAGGCCCTTGATGCCCAGCTCAAAGCGCAGGCTCAACGTCGTCGGCTGAGCAAGTCTGAGTTGGTCCGACGAGCTTTGACCGCATTCCTCCAGGCCTCAGAGCAAGACGTTGATGGCCCGCAGCCACAATCTGCGGCTGACCTCTTGGCCGATCTCGTAGGTTGTTGTGAAGATGGTCCGCCTGACCTTTCCTCTAATCCTGCTCACTTGTCTGACTTTGGTATTAACTGATCATGGCGGTGCTGCTGGATACGGGGCCATGGGTTGCCCTCCTAAGTCGAAATGATACTCACCACACATGGGCTGTAGAGCAGTTTCGACTGTTGACGCCTCCATTGCTGAGCTGTGAGGCTGTGGTTGCCGAGACTTGTTTTCTGCTCAAGCGGTCGGGCTTTGATCCTTCATTGGCTTTGCGGTTCATCGAACGAGGAGTTGTTCAACTGCCTTTCGTGTTGCAGGAGCAGATTGTCTCTGTGAACTCTTTATTTAAGCGGTACGAGAATGTTCCCGCATCTCTTGCTGATGCTTCATTGACTCGGCTGGCGGAGATCAACGATTCGCCATTACTCCTTACTACCGACAGTGACTTTCATATTTACCGACGTCATGGAAGAAAGATGATTCCCTTGGTCACTCCTTGAATGAATGGGCCTCTGCCGTTGATGCGAAGGTCTGCAGATGTTATCTGTAAAGACGCGACACTTCGAGCACACCCCTCGAGTGGACAGGCCCCCAAAAGCCTTTCGGCTACGCCACCGCAGGCTTCTTGTTTACCACTCAGGGCCAGCGTTCGACTGTTCAACTGTCACTGCTTGTGAGGTCTACACCGACGATGCTCCAACCTCGGTAGCTACAGGCTCAATATCTAACAACTGTTCAGTCTAAGCCTATTCGACGAACAGTTTCGAGAAGGACTATTGCATTTGCGCTATCGCCTGCCATGGTGCTTGGGATTATCTTTTCTTGCTGATGGTCATGAATAGAATCCATCCAGCGCAATAGAGGAGAAGTAGGTCAAGGAGAGAGGAGCTGTAGCAGCCTATGGGGCCCTGGTCAGGCGCCTGCGGATGAATCAGGCGCCGCGAGTGCTGGAGACGGTGTTGCTGCTGGCCTTGATTCGCTTCCTTAGCTTGCGGCTGAAGCCGAAGGCGGCAGCGAGGCCAAGGCCCGGAAGCGGGCCGGGAACGTCTGCTGAGACGCCTCCACCGCCGTTGGTTGGGCCGATGAATGTGGCTTGGGCCCAGGTCGCCGAGGAGTCGTACAAAGTCTCTGTCCCGAAAAGTATGTTAATTCCAATATAGAAGGCAGCTTGCGTGGAATTGTATTGCGGGCGTAGTTCATAGGCGAACAAGACACCCGAGCCGAGGGAATATTCGGCCTCCAGCGCGAAGTCTGAGGCAAGGTTCGTTGTCCAGTTGTTCACATGATTATAGTTCTCCCACCAAGGCATTGCGCCACCATTCGCCGGGGTGTTGAATTTGCTCGCATTGTCGTTGTACGAGCCGGTAAATGTTGTCACGTCATAATCGAAGTCTCCCACAGACACCACAATCGCCTGAGCCTGGCTGTCGGCAATCGCCAACCCAGCCACTGCCGCGCCGACTGCGGTGCCCAAGGCGTTTCGGCGAAGGCGTTGAATCAGTGCATTGCTCAATACAAGAGCACGAAGCCGTATCGGGTCGGTTGAGCTTGCCATTGCTTTACGAGGCAACACTGAAACTATAGCGCACTCTTCTAAATGAGTTGTTGCTTCACGCCATTTCAAAAGTCGAATAAGCCCTTCGAGTGGACAGTCCAGCATCAGTTCTCAGCTTCGCCACCTGCGGCTCCTTGCCTGCTTCTCAGGGCCAGTGTGATGCGGATCGGTATCAACCGTACACCAGTTTGCACACCGGCCAGCAAAGATACTGCGTATACATGGCGCGTCGATGAAGTGGACCAAAGAAGCTGGATCTTATACGGAGTGTGAAGACAAGGCTGCACTTTGGGCGGATCCGGCTAGTTACAGGTTGAGGCGGGTGGGCAGGTTGCCGTAGCCACTCGTTGACCGGCGCTTTTTCTTCTGCCTCCCTTGACGGGAGAAGACCGATTGAAACACCTATTTCCTATCAAGCAAAACCTTGTTGCAAAGGCCGCCAGCTATGACCGAACTTTCTAGACCCCGTGTCATCATCCGCTTCCACGAGGGCATCGACAGCCGCAGGTACGAAGATGCCGTCGGCTACCTGAAGGAATGTGACCCCGCAACCCTGAAGCGGGTCGAGATCGCCTTCGGTTCTATCCACATTGAACCGGTGTTCTCCGAGAAGACCAAGGAGAAACTCCCAAGGCTACAGCAGCTCGCCGTTGACCGCGACCCTTCGTACAACCCTTCCGACTTAACCACCTTTCACTATTTCGAGGCGGAGCATGCCGACGATCTCATGGCGGTTGCCAAGACGCTTGCAGCCTCTCCCGCCATCCGGTCCGTCGATGTGGAGATTCCGGGCCCGGATCCGCTGGTGAACGACGCGGACGATCCGCTTTCGGTCAACCAGACTTACCTCGACGCGGCGCCAGTTGGGCTTGACGCACGCTATGCCTGGACGTTCGCCGGCGGCGACGGCGTGGGCCAGCGCGTCATCGACATCGAGAAAGGCTGGACCTTCAACCACGAGGATCTTGCCGGGCACGGCATCACTCAACTCAACGGAATTCTGGTTGATACGTCGCGCGCGCACGGCACGGCGGTGATTGGAGAACTCTGCGCGATAGACAATACCCTCGGCTGCACAGGCTTCGCGCCGAATATCGCTTCGGTATTCGTTGCCTCCCGCAATCCCAGCCTCGCCAACTCGATTGTCGACGTGCTGGACTATCTCGATTTCGGCGACGTCATGCTGCTGGAGACGCAGGACGGCGTACCCGGAACCGTGCCGACCATGTTCGGACCGAGCGAGATCGTCGAAGCTGTGCGCGAAGCGTGCCGCCTCGCGACAGCGATCGGAATCATCGTTGTTGCTGCCGGCGGCAACGGCACGAATAATGAAGGTGCGCCGGCAACGAACCTCGATACCTTCACCAACACCGCCGGCAATCTCGTCCTGTTCCGCAACCACGACAATCCAGACTTCTTTGATTCCGGTGCGATCATCGTGGCCGCCGCAACCTCCGCCGCGCCGCACAGCCGCCTCGCCTTTTCCACCCACGGGCAGCGTATCGACTGCTACGGCTGGGGGCAAAACATCACTACCTGCTCGTCCGATACCGGCGGCGCAACTACGCTCTATAGAAATAATTTCGGTGGGACGTCCGGCGCATCTCCGATGATCGCAGGCGCCGCCCTGTGCGTTCAGGGCATCTACCAGGCTGCGACCGGCGGCCGGCTTAGCCCGCGGCAGATGCGGCGGATTCTGTCCGACCCAGCCTTCAACACGCCCCGTGCTCCGGGCGAGACCACAGCGATCGGCGTGATGCCTGACCTGCGCGGCATCATCGACAACGTGCTGGGTTTTGTCCCCGATGTCTATATCCGCGACAATGTCGCAGACAATGGCGATACGCATAACGGCGCTATCTCGGCATCACCCGATATCATTCTGCGACCAGTCGCGGTGGCCGATCCTCAGGCCTCGTTCGGCGAGGGCAGCGGCTCGGAGAACAACCCCTCTCTGGGCTTCGAGGCGGAAGCCGGACAGGACAACTACCTCTACGTGCGCGTCCGTAACCGCGGCGGCGCAGTGGCCGACAATGTCAATGCGGACCTGTTCTGGTCGCCGCCCTCCACGTTGGTCACGCCTGACCTCTGGACCTTCGTCGGCGCGACCACGATCGCCAGCGTGCCGACCGGAAACCAGTTGACGGTCTCGAATGCGGTGATCTGGCCATCCGTGGCGATACCTTCGCCCGGCCACTACTGCTTTGTCGGCTTGATCAGCACAGTCAACGACCCCGTTCCTGCGCCGGCCGACTTCCTGAACTTCGACAACTGCCGGACTTTCATTCGTGCAAACAACAACGTCACCTGGCGCAATTTCAACGTCGTTCACACAGACCCGGACGATCCGGAGGCGCAGATCGCTCTGAACTGGCTGATGCCAGGCGCTCCCGACAAAGCACGCAGGTTCGCCCTGCACCTGCGGCTCGACCTGCCGCGCCGTGCAGAGTTGTTACTCGACCTTCCAGTCGCCATGCTGCGGGCGCTCGACGCGCAGGTGAAACTGGTCAAGATCGACCACCGGCGCGGCCGTGCTATCGCCAAGCTGCCGCCCATTGGCGATGTCCGCTTCGGCCCAGGACTGATCGACTCCAAGGCCCGCTACGAGATGCAGTTCCTCGTGAGGCTTAACACGAAGAAGCGCGGAAAGTATTCTCTTGTGGCGCGACAGCTCTACGAAGGCAACGAGGAGGTCGGCCGTCTGAGTTGGTTGTTCGACCCGAACCGGCGCAGGCACCGCGAGGGTCTGCTCGTCTGACGCTTGCGATGGTCACGGCTCGTCCAAAACGGGCTATCCGTAGCGCGACGCCATCCTGCGCTACTGGGCGGTGGCCTGCCCGATGGCACCGTTGCCTTTGTCGCAGTCTGCGAACACATCCAGGACCGGACCGAAGCCAAGCAGCCGCTTGGCTTCGGCTATGCGCCGAACAGGGCCTTATGGCGTCACCGACGCCTGCTTTGCCCCTCTTGCTGGTGTTCCTCACGGAGCCGGTGCGCAATGGTCTTGGCTTGGTGCACGTCTGAATGATCGGTGACCCATCTGAGAACCTACCCATTCAAAAAAGGAAAGAAAGTCCCGGCGTCCTCAAGTGGTCAATCATGGAATGCGTTGTCTCTATCAGCGAATTTGCAATCTATCTCTGGGTCAAAAGGGTTCGCGCTACTTATGGCCCAAGTTGTTTGCGCCTTTGCTGATCCCGTGCCGCGCGTGCTCTCCGTATCGAGTCACAGCGTCTAACTCTATCAGTAAAAATGCAAGTACAAGCCTTTGTAACGCCGTCTTTTGGGTAGAGGTAGGCATTTTGCTGCCACCGGGCGTCTCCATCCTGCCTGCTCTTGTATTGTCAAGCTGAGCAAGTTCTGGATATCTGCTTCAATGCCGCATCTACATCTCCTCCGCCACTGCACCTGAGGAGGGTTCGTGCCAATCTCTTTTGCCATCAACGTTGCGTAAGCTGATGGTCTGAGTATGTCTGGTCATGAGGGAATGGTGGTGCAGATCATCAACAGACCCCGAGCGGTGGATGCGCGTAGCCCTTTGTTCACTTCCCAGCCAATTGAAGCCACTGCTCCAGCACCGGTTTGAGCACCTTCTCGGCTGAATGGTAACGGGTTGCACGATCTACAGATTTAGCCCATCGGAGATTCCAGTCATCATCGCTCCACTCTTTAGTGGCAGAAATCAGTGAGGCCGCTTGTTCCAAGTTGTTGTAGAAGCCTCCAGCATCGCCTACATAGCACGAGAACTCAGGGCAATCCCGGATCACGACGTAGGATCCTGTGGCCATTGCCTCCGCGACGGAGATGGGCATCCCTAAAGGTGTGTGATATTTCTGCCCGGGCAAACGTGCTGTGTGAAGGTAGATGCCTGCATCCTCCATCATCCGCGACATTCTGTCATGGTCGACGTCAAACAAGACTTGAAGCCGAGTTTTTTTCTCGGTGGCAATCTTCTTCAGTTCGTCAACGTAATCCTCGAAGCCGTTGCATGTGACACCAGCATAAACAAAATTAAATTGTGGCAGCATGTCGGCCAGATCGAACATGATTTCCACATCCTTGGATGGCAGCGCTGCTCCAGTTCTCAGCACCATGCGGCGATCTTTCTGCAATTTAGGACCGAGTCGCATTGGATCAAATGCTGCAGGAACTGGCACAAGCTTTGGATGATCTTCGCCAAGACGCTCGACTTGCGAAGGAAACGCGTAGACGTGATTGATCCATGGCATGTTAAGAACGCGACGTAATGCCTGCGGAGTCACATCAAAGCTGTGTACCTTTAAGGTAACCGGAATGTTTAGAGTTTCCAGCAACTTATGTTTTGCCATGCAGAAATTCATCCAGTGGACATGAATCAAATCTGGTTTGCACAGTGCAATGGCTTCTTCAGGACTTTCTGTATGAACTCTCACCACTGACGGATAAGGAGATGCTGCATGCGACTCGCACCACACCTCAACGTGAACTCCATTGCGGAGCATGGTTCGAATCTCAGCCTCGATGTAGGTCTCGCTCAGCTGCGGGTAGTGCCAAACTACATACAAGACCCTCAACTGGTGTCCTGATCGCGGGCTGGAATGCCAAAGGCGTTGTGCTGCCGACGATGAGCCGGATGTTCCTGAAGTCAGCTGCTGTGCAGACAGGACAGGCAGGTTGTGGCAGGTGGACAGCGCGGCTGCACTTAGGCGAGACATCAAATCCGCTTCAGGATGGAGAACGGTCTGATGATCTGGAGTGCCCATGCGCCCGATCCTGTGTATGAGTGTGGATCGATGCACAATGAGATTGAGATCATCAATGGCTTGGCAACTCAAGCCATCGTTTTCATTCCACGGTTTCAGCAACGAATCAGATTGGTTTCCGGTCAGGCATCCTTCCACCATCAACCCCCGAGTCAGTTCAAGATCGGGGTTGTTGGAGAGCAAGTGGGAGGAGCTGGCAAGGTGATCAGGTAACCAAACGTGTTTTGAGTCAAGGTAGGCAACCAGCGTGCCGTTCACGTGGTGGTAAGCCTGCGTCAAGCGGGCGGCGAGAGACCCCTCCGGGCTGTCGTCGAGTACCCGGGTGCGCGGGTCGCACCGCAGGTCTTGAAAGGCTGGATCTGATTTGAGTGCTTGTCCGCCAGGTAGGATTAGCAGCTCCCAACGTTGATGGGTCTGCTGAAGAATGCTGTTGATCGACTCTTGAATATTCTTCGTATCAGCCGAGTCGTTTGTGAGCGCCGTAAAAATAATGGAGATTAGAGGTGTTTCGTGAGCTTGCGTATTCTGCTTCGTCTTGACGTCTCCATGGGTTGAGCATGTCTCTTTGCGAATCAACACGGACTCCAGGATTCTGAGGCGCTGCTGCTGTGAAAGAAGGTGCTGGTTGACCTGTGCCAACCGCGCCTTGCAATCGTCAACATCCTTAAGCCGTTCGGGTAGCTCTTCAAGGCGATCAATGTAGCTGCTCAGCAAGGATCTCAGTTGCCTCGCCTTGGCTTTGATGCTGCCCGGACTCCGTCTCCAGGTGGCTCGTAAGGCCCGTTTCAGCAGCTGTTTTGTCTTGGTCGCCCAAGGTTGACGGACGGAAATCTCGCTTTTGATTGGCTTCTCTTCGCTGCCCATCCGCTAAGCAAAATTGTTGACGACCATTTTACCCTCTTTGGTGAGTGTGGTCGCTTGTCAGTGTTTCCCAAAAATACAGGGTGAAGGGAAGTCGCTATCACAACCAGGAGCAAGCCCGACCAAACCCCTCTTTCTACTGATGAGACTAGCGCGACCCTATGGCTCCGGTCTCGGTTTGGCGGCCAAGCGCGTGATCCTCTGTTTTGGGGTGGTCAACGGATGCTCAATGCGGCCTGCTGAACAGCCTCGCCACTTTGCAAACCCCCAGCAAGGTCCGCACGACAGCGTTGGAGCGAATGGGCTCAGAGGGTCGAAAGGCATCGGCGGGGTCCCAAAGGTATTCGACTACAATCAGTCGTAGGGTTTCAATGGTGGAAAAGAGCACTCTTAAGGCGTGGAATCCCGATTCGGTTCGCGTTAACAGAGATAACTTGTACTCGAGTAGAGCAAACAGGCGTTTTGTTCGATTTCGGGAAAACCCGTCTGTCTTGGAGGATTCATGAACGCGATAGAATGTAAGCTCTTCGGCCAAGAATAAATACTTCCCGTGTTTTGCCAATAGGGACCAAGTAAACCAATCACCAAATCCTAGCACTGTGAATGTGGCGAAATGAATCTTGCGAAGAGTCTCGCTTCTGATCATCACAGAGGAAGCGCAAATGCGATTTCTGTACAGGTAATCCGGAAGCTTTCGATACCAATAAGCCCTGGCTGGATTCTCGTTGAAGGCAGCCCTGAACCAATCTCGCTTGCTAGTGTCTCCAATCACATCTGCAGCTGTATGGCAGAGGGCGCAATCTGGATTGCTTTCTAATGCCAAGACTTGTTGTTTGATCTTGTTCGGATGAAACGCGTCATCTGAATCAAGAAATGCGATGTACTTGCCACGTGAATTGGCAAAGCCGAGAGCGCGAGTGAGGCTTTCTCCTGAGTTGACGCGGTTTTCGTGGCAGAGGATCTTTAGTTCCCGATAATTCTTTTCTTTGAGTTCATGTAATAATTCCCAGCTTCCATCTGTTGAGCCATCGTCAACGACAATGACTTCAAAATTCTTGTGGGTCTGATTAAAGGCGCTCGCGAGTGTTTCGGCAATAAAGGACTTGCTATTGTAGGAGGGGATAATTATTGAGACAATGCAATCTGATGTCATGCGCCTCTATGGAGGAATGTCTCGGCATTTTCAGCATGTTGGCTTTCGGTCATGGCGTGCAAGGTGCTGGGACTAGTGTTTTTTCCAGGAAGAATAGGATTTTTGTTGCTTGCTAAGTTAAAGCGTCGGGGGAAACCGCCCTGGCAGGACGGGCTCAAGCTTTCGGTGACGCAGCGCTTGTTTATTCTACACCTTTGAGCAACCCCTTGTGAGGTCGGGTTGACATCATCTTTCTGTTGCGCCACCCCAAACTCCCTGTCTGCTACTCAGAGGCAGCGTTAAGCAGGTTTCAGTGCGCCTGTCTTCCCACAATCACCTCCCTCAGCCTGTCCCGAGGCTCCTCCCTTTCCGACTCGCCGATGAATCCGATGCCAATGCGCATGAACCACCGTCTGTCCCGCCGCTTCGCCTGAGTTCAGCTCCATCCTCCAGCGGCAGACCGTGGGGGTCTCAGCGCTCAGCTGCTCCCGCCGCTGCTTCAGCAGCTCCACCCCCGCGTTCCACTCCTGCCGGCCTCCTGCGCCCAGAACACACACGCCGCCTTGTGCGTTGCATCGCTTGCCACTCCGCCGCGGACGTCGGCACGATGGGGTTCACCTCCAAAGCCCACTGGGGTGCGGCTTGCCAGGCAATGCTGTCCCCGCCGCCTTCGCAGCGGCCCCGAGCGCGGTTGAGCACCCGACGCTTCACCGAGTCGCTGAGCGGCCTGCGGTGTCGGCTCCGGTGGGCATGGCCGCAGGCTTTTGCGATGCAATCGACCTCCTCACTTCGCGGCGCGCGGAAAGCATCAAGGCGCTGGCGGTACAACTCACTCAGGCCGCACTCGGCGCTTCGGGCGCTGCCGCCCTTGGATGCAGCGCAACAGGGAGTTGCAGCAGGACCACAGCCACCCACTCTCCTATGGCCTGGAGCGATAGAGGGGGTCACGTCACGGCTCAATGGACAATCCTCTGTATTGTGCTGACCGCGACCCGCCGTTGGGTGGCATCCAGGAATGGCGGAGGGGCGCTAATGGTTCGAAACCTGTTTCGTATCCTTGCGAGCGTCCTGCTGCTTGCGAAGTCCTCCTTTGCTCAGGTTCCCGGGACGCGAATTTCGCTTGATCCTCCGCCGGGCTTCTCCCCTGCGGAGACGTTCCCCGGGTATCAGAAGCCAGACGTCGGGGCATCCATCATGGTGAACGAACTCCCGGCGCCGATCACGGAGATCCGCGCAGGCCTCACGGCCGAGGGGCTCGCGAGCCGCGGGATGGTGCTCCTGGCTTCCGAGCCTGCAACGGTCAGTGGGTACGGTGCCCAGTTGCTGCATGTCACCCAGACCGCCTTCGGAATCACCTTCGAGAAATGGATGCTGGTGTTCGGCACGGCCGAGCAATCGGTCATGCTCCTCGGTACCTTTCCTCAACAGACAGGCGAGTCACTGCGCGTCCCGATCAGGCGATCCCTGCTCTCGGCGCAGTGGGATCTCGAGTCAGCCGCAGGACGCGCCGCTGATCTTCCTTTCCACGTCGAGGAAACCTCGATGCTCAAGATTGCAAGCCGGCTGATGAATACACTCATGCTGACAAAGGGTGGTGTCGAAGGCCCCGTTTCCGCGGAGGATCCACTTCTTGTTGTCGTTGCCTCAATCAGCGACTTCGAACTCACTGACCTCGATGCGTTCTCGAGGCAACGCCTCTCCCAGATGGCCCAAGTCAAGCAACTCGAGAACATCCAAGGCGGAGTCACGACCGTGGGCGGACTTCCCGCCTACGAGTTGACTGCGGATGCCCAGGACGTGCGCACCGGTGTACCGATCCGCATCTACCAGCTCATCGCAGCTGATGGGGCTCGCTATTTCCTCGTGCAAGGCCTCGTCGGCCAGGCCAATGCGCCGACGTTCATGCCCCAGTTTCGAGACGTTGCGCGAAGCCTCCGCCGGACTCGATAACGCTTCGCCGCCCCCGATTTCGCACTGGCTGTACCAGCTGGCCGTGGTCGGCGTCAAGTGAGGTTTGGTGTCTGTGGCCGGTTGGATGTGTGTGCTGTTCATGGTGTGGTCGGGCACCGCACGTTCCATCCTGCCCCTGCCTGGTTCGAGAAGCCAGGTTGGGCGGGAGGAGACCGGGGGCAGCGCCTGCAGAGGAGTGGCTTGGTTGCCATGGTTTCCAATCAAGCGATCCCGATGTCTGCCTTTGATCGTGGTGTCGATGGGCTTTTTATCTTGTCGTCGTGATCACAACCCTGTCTGATCGCCTCCCTTTGCCACAGCAGGATGGGCTGGCCTTGGCGATTTTGCTTGCTGCGGCTTAGAGGTTCCAGGTGAATGCAGCCGAAGCCGGGTTGGCTCTGGTTTGCTCTCTGGAACTCCCAACTGCTCAGACCTGTCAGCCGGCATGCCGGATCAGGACTCTGGTCCACCCAGGACCTGTGGCTACGGAGCGGTGCCGTCCACAGCGATTGTTCCGCCATGTTGAAAAGTGCCATCCGAAGCCACTGTTGGCTGCAATGGGTTGACATTGGCTGGTAAGGTTTGCCGACTCATTAGCATTCATGGCAGCGTTGAACAGATCTGTGCTCGGATCGCTCTTGGTTGTTGCCCTGGCTGTTCCGGCGAAGGCTGAGCTGCCGATGGTTGAGGGATCTGAGTCTTCGCTCGCTTCCTCTCCCGCTGCCGCCTCCGCGCTCACGCCTGCTCCGGCTCCTGAGCCTGCTCTTTCGCCCACCCCCATTCCTGCGCCAGTCGGGTCTGCTGGGTCCGTTGAGCCTGCAGAAAGCAAGGAGACAACAGCCAATAACCCTTTGTCGCTTGTCCCGGCGGTTCAGGTTCAGAACTACTTCCAGCCCGTTCTCAATGGGCAGGGGGGCAGCAATCAGCCTTATATCAGGGCCATCCTGCCGTTTGATGGCTTCGGCGGTCGCAATCTGATGCGCATCTCCCTGCCGACTGCCACCATGGTCTGGAACGATGAGGGGATGCAGGCGGGTCTGGGTGATCTCACCGTTTTCAGTGTCCGCGTCTTCAAGATCAGCCATAACGCTGGCATCGGCGTCGGCCCCTTGCTCGTCGTTCCCACCACCACGAACCGTGCCGTTGGACTCAAGGATTGGCAGCTTGGTGCCCAGGGCACCTTCAGTGCCCACTATCCCTGGGGCCTGCTGGCCGGTCTGCTGGGTTACCAGCAGTCCCTGGGTGGCAAGGCCAACACGTTCACGGCCCAGCCATTCATCTTCCGGAACATCGGCGATGGCTTCTACCTGCGCTCCAGTGCCATCGCCACTCTGGATACGTCCAATGGCACCGGCGTCCTGCCGATTGGCCTGGGTCTCGGTAGGGTGACGCGTCTGCCAAGCGGTCACCTGCTCAATGTGTACCTGGAGCCTCAGTATTCTGTGGTGGCCCAGGGTGACGCCCAGCCCCGATTCCAGGTGTTTGCAGGTTTCAATCTGCAGTTTGTGCAGAAGTGACAAGCCTGGCTCTGCAGGGGCGGGGCAGGAGGTGGCGGGTAGGAACCAGTCTTCGGCGCGCGCTCAGCCCTTGAATGGGATTGTGCGCGATTCGCTCGCATTCCATGGCGCCATAACGGCGGACGGCATCTGGGCAGGCGGAGCCTGGGCAGGTCCGCGGTTGTGCTGGGGGTGTGGTTTCACCGCACCTCCGGCGATCCGCAGTTCCGCAGCGGACCGTTTCAGCCGCCCCAGGCCCCCGCTTCCGGCGCCGCCGCACCGGATCAGCAGCTGCAGGCCGAACTCCAACAGCTGCGCCAGGCCGGCTGGGAGGCCGACAGCCATAAGATGCGCCCCCTCGCCGTGGCGCGGTCCGAGATGAATCGCAACCTGGCGATCGCCGAGTGGCCCACCGCCAGCGGCACTGGCTACAGCGCATCGCCAACCAGACCAAGGCGATCACGATCGTCGATCGCGAGGAGATCGACGACGACGTCCTGTTCTTCCGGCGTGTGGGCGGCGTGAACCGAGCGGGCGTGGGGAGGGCCTGGCTTCCCGGGGGAAGGCTCTGGCTAGCTTGAACATCAGCGCTGGTGCATGGGCTTGATCCGCGGCGACGTGACCCTGGCTAACCCGACCCGGCCGGAGCTGATCCCGCTGGCGGTTTCGGCCCTGGCCGACAGCGGTGCGGTGCACCTGTGCATCCCGGAGCACCTGGCGATTCAGCTGCAGCTGGCGGAGCTGGAACGCCGGGAGGTGGTGCTGGCCGATGGTCGCCGCCAAACGGTGCCCTACGTGGGTCCGGTGGAGGTGCGCTTCCGCAACCGCCGCTGTTTCACCGGCGCGATGGTGCTTGGTAATGAGGTCCTGCTGGGCGCGATCCCGATGGAAGACATGGACCTGGTGCTCAGGCCCCAGCTGCAGAGCGTCGATGTGAACCCCGAGAGTCCCAACATCCCTTTGAGCGTGGCGAAGTGAACCGAGGTGATGCCTCCGCTTGGGTACAACTCACCTGATCGAGTCTCGGTATCGACCACCGCCGGAGGGAACCCTGCCCGCCGAGTTGTTCAGCAAGGATCGCAGCCAGGCGGTGCGGTTGCCGGCCGAGTTCCGTTTCGAGGGCAGGGAGGTGAAGGTGCATCGCGATTCCGAGAACAGCGCGGTGGTGCTCACGCCGCTGCGAGCCTCGGCCCGGGAGTTGCCGCAGCTCAGGAATGCGCTGCTCCAGGAGCCTGGATTTCGGCAAGAACTGGATGGCCTTGTTCGAGGGGTTGCACGCCACCCGTCCTGCCGAACCGGTGGACGTCCCGAGATGGCGGCGGGGAACGCGAGATAGATGCTGAACCTCTCGGTCTTGAGGTATTCATCGCGCAACCGACCGTTGCAGACGCAGTCGCGCGGAACTCAGACGACCCGGCAATGCCGTTCTCCCATGGGGAGCGCGGCGGGATGGAGGCCCTGCTGGTGGTGGTGCTGGTCCCGCACCAGACCCCGACCCAACAGGCGGGTGTAGCGAGAGGCGCAGCAACTCCCGCCTCTGCCATGGCAGCTGCGTCAGGACCAACGCCGCTTCCGCAGCCAGGCCGCCATGGTGGAATTCCCCGGTTCAGGCAACTCCATGACGGCACCTTTGACGCCGACCTTTGATCTGGTCGTGATTGCGGCCAGCAACGGCCAGAACCTTCTGCTGGCGGAGCGCTTCGCAGCGTCCGCCCGCGATCAGGGCCAGAGTGCCGACGTGCTCGACCTCACCACTTATGACCTGCCGTTGTTCACACCCCGGGCTCCGGCGGCTGGCACACCAGCGGCCTTGGCGGGCCTGCAGGCGCGGCTGGCCGCTTCTCCCCGTTGGGTGATCTGCGCGCCGGAATACAACGGCTCGATCCCGCCGGTGCTGACCAGCGCCATCGCCTGGCTGTCGGTGCAGGGAGATGACTTCCGGGCTCTGTTCAATGGCCGCCCCGTGGCCATGGCGACCCACTCCGGCAGTGGCGGCCACACCGTGCTCACGGCCCTGCGGCTGCAGCTGGCCCACCTCGGGGCCTATGTCGTGGGGCGCCAGCTGGTGAGCAATAAGACGCACCCCGCCAAGGATGATTCGATCGCTGATCTGATCGCCCGGCTGAACCACCTCCGCATTCCCCAGCGGTGATCACAACGCGGCTGGTTCTGACCGGGCCTCTCTGGTAGAAGCCAGGGCAGAACCGGGGCCATCGGTGAACATCGTTCTGCTGCAGGCGGAAGACTGGCTGGGGGACCGGATGGCCGTGCTGCGGGACCGCCGGGCCGTGCACCTGCGCCAGGTGCTCAAGGTGGCGGTGGGCGACAGCATCCGCGTCGGCCAGCTCGGTGGCCTGTGCGGCCGGGCTGTGATTGAGGCGTTCGACGCTAGCGGTGTGCGTCTGCGGGTGGAGCTCAGCGAACCGCCCCCGGCGCGGCATCGCTTCGACATCGCCCTGGCCCTGCCGCGCCCGAAGATGCTGCGCCGCATCCTGCGCCAGTGCGCGGAATTCGGCGTGGCCGACCTGCACCTGATCCACAGCGCCAGGGTCGAGAAGAGCTACTGGCAGAGCCCGCTGCTGCAGCCCGAGCGCCTGCAGGAGGCCTTGCTGATGGGTCTGGAGCGCTCCCGCGACACGATCGCTCCGCGGGTGCATCTGCACCGGCGCTTTCGCCCGTTCGTGGAGGATCAGCTGCCGGGGATCTGCGCCGGCCGGCCCTGCTGGATCGCCGATTGGGGTGCCCCGCTGGCGTTGGTGGACGCCCCGCCGCAGCCGGCGTTGGTGATGATTGGCCCCGAGGGGGGCTTCGTGCCGTTCGAGGTGCAGCTCGCCGAGGCGGTGATCGCCCGGCGGGTGTCCCTGGGCGGACGGATCCTGAGCGTGGATACGGCCTTCACCAGCGTGCTCGCGCTGGGTCTCGGGCCCGGCCGGTGATCGCCAGGGTTCCGCCGCCCACGGGTGATTGCCAGTGCGCTGTCGCAGCACCGGCCTGTCGCTCAGCCCTGTCGCTCAAGCCCTGGGGCCGCGCCCTCAGCCGCCGTTCGCGGCCTGTGGCAAGGGCACCGGTGCCGAACGATCGCCGCTCCAGTTCACCAGGGTTTGGGCATCGCGGTAGTGGCGCGGGGTGCTCAGCAGCAGCCGCCAGGCTTCCGTTCCCTCCAGCAGCTGGTACTGATCGGGGTGGTGCTCCAGCAGCAGGCGGCGCACCAGCGGGTAGTAGCTGGAATTGAGGCCGGGAAAGATGTGATGTTCGGTGTGATGGGAGAAGTTCAGGTGCAGCACATCGAGAATCGGCGGCATCTGCAGCGACAGCGTATTGGTCAGGGGGGTGTTGGTTTCGGTCAGCGGACAGAGCAGGTGGTTGGTGTAGATGTAGGCCATCGCACCGCCGTAGCCGATCCAGAGCGGCAGGAAATAGCCCAACAGCAAGGGCAGTGGCTGGAGGCCGATCCACAGCACCACCGCCCCATGGAGCGCGGCGATCGCCAGCAGTTCCAGGGCGATCCGCCGCCGGTCCCGGCGTTTGATCTGGAAGGCGGCGGGGGGAAAGTCCGCCGTCCCATCCTTGACCAGGAGCACGGACAGCAATGTCCGCACGTTGTGCACTCCCCAGGCGCTCGCCATCCCCACCAGCAGCCACAGCGGTTGGACGCTGTCGGAGGGGGTGAACAGATGCTGGATCCGCTTGCCCCAGGTGTCCGGCTGGGATTCGAGGTAACTGCGGTCGGGATCAGCGAGGCTGTTGGTGTTGCTGTGGTGCTCGCGGTTGTGCACCGCCTGCCAGAGCGTCGGCGGCATCCACATCACGCCAAGGCCGAGCATCGCCACCAGCTGCCGCAGCAGGCGGCCGCCGGCGCCACCCGTGCCGTTGCCGTGCAGCATGTCGTGGCTGGCAAACAGCAGCATGATCACGCTGTTGCCCATCACCAGGGCAAAGGGCAGAAAGGCCAGGGGCCAGAGGCCAGGCCAGCGGTCGAGATGGGCGGCCATGGCCCAGCCCAGCAGCAGGATCGCCAGGTTGATCAGCACCAGGGCCAGCCGGTTGGGATCGGTGCGGAACGCCTCCGGTGGCAGCAGCGGTCGCAGCTGACGGGCGAGGTCGGCTGTGCTGGCGGGCTGGTCGCGGATCGGAGCGGAGGGGGAGAGGCGGGAGACGCCCCCCGAGGACGTGACGGTGATGGAGCCGATGCTGATGCCTGCACTCTGCTGCACCGCTGCGCCCGGCCGTGGTGCCGTGCGACTTCGGTGGACCGGCTCGTCTCCAGGAACCAGGCGGTTGGGTTGGGCTGTGGCCTGGGCCTGCCGGCGCCAGAGTGTCCAGAGAGTCCGCCTGTGCCGCTCCATGCGCGCCTCTCTGTCCCGACCTGCCGCCTGGTGTCTTGTGCTCGGCGCTTCGCTGGCCGCGGGGCTGGCGTCTCCGGCCCTGGCGGGTCCCCTGGCCGGCTCCAGCCCCTTGCAGCTGCTGCTCGCCCATGGGCAGGGCCGCTTGCTGTGGATCTACGACGGCATCCGCCATGTGGAACTGCCCCTTGCGGGTGGGCAGGCCGTGATCGGTCTGAACTGCGAACGGCAGACCTGGACCCTCTACACGATCAGACGCGATGGCAAGGAGGTGTACAGCTTCCGCGACGATCCCCGCTGGGGCTTTCTGTCCGCCGGGCCGATCGCGTCCTCCCGCTTCTGCACGGACCGGGTGCGTGTCGCGGAATGACCCGGGCCTGGCGCCCTGAACCCTTCAGGGCTTGCCGCCGCACGGGAGGGCATGGGCGCGGGGATCGGTCTCCACCCATCCCAGGTAGGCGGTGCCGGCCGCCGGGCGGCGCAGCGGCAGGGCCGGGGGCACGCTGGGGTTGGTGGGATAGGTGCGGCCGTCGTAACGCAGCAGCGCGTGATAACCACTGCCGGCATCGACCCGCACCCGGGTGATCAGGTCCTTCCAGCCGTTGTGGCGCTGTTCGGTCACGATCAGCGGCTCCTTGAACAGGCTCAGCTGCGTCACCAGCTCCAGCTGGCCGGGGCCGGCGTCGCGGAAGATCAGCAGCGGGCAGCCGCCGGTGCCGCAGACCATCGGCCCCAGCACCGTTGCCACGATCTCCGGCCTGTTGTCGCCGTCCAGGTCGACCCGGCTCCAGCGGTAGCGCGTGCCCGGCAGGCGCTCGCAGGCGGCCCTGATCTGGTGGCGCTTCGCGGCTTCGGCCTCGGCACTGCCGGGATCGGGGCCATGGCCCTGGCCGTCGTCGGTGCGAACGGGGAAGAGGGCAGCCCGCAGGGCGGCTTCCAGGGCGGGATCGGGCTGCGCTTCGGGAGGAACCGAGCGCACCACCCTGGCGGTGGCGCTGCTGAGCGGTCCGGCCTGCAGCGGGGCGGCGCTCAGAGCGAGCGTCGTC
>Ga0209985_10002060_pt1 | contig 18743 bp, 28 predicted proteins | sample NOAtaG_FD_187305 | JGI IMG/M metagenome (GOLD analysis project Ga0209985, IMG submission 187305) | Freshwater lake microbial communities from Lake Erie, under a cyanobacterial bloom - NOAA_Erie_Diel6S_1000h metaG (SPAdes) (version 2) | ecosystem: Environmental > Aquatic > Freshwater > Lake ...
TCTGCAATACATTCACAAATAGCCTCAAAAGTTGCCTCTTCATCGTTTGTCTTTTGTACCTTTTCAATCTCTTTTACCATTTCCCTTAATTTCAAGCCTCTAGTTTTTCCAATAGCTAGTTGTAAATAAATAGGGTCTCTGCCTACCAAGTTTACAATGTGCAATATATTGTTTGTGTCAGTTTTTACAACTTCGTTCATAATAATAAACCCCTAAGGGGGTTTAAAATGTTTGTCAAGTTAATCGGCAAGTATCCAATAAAAACCATGAGCTGTCTTACTATCTTTTCTGCCATGCCCAAATATTGCCTTAGCAATATCTTTACTAGGAATGTTTGTTATTTTACTTGCCTCAGCTGTGCTTTTATATAATACACTTTCACCAGTTTTTGCATTAAAAGAGTATATAGGTTTTTGGATTGTAGTATTATTCATATTTTCTTCTCTAGTTACCCACCTTAAGTTTTCTGCTCTGTTGTCATCTCTAATCCTATTTATATGGTCAACTTCGTTTTTTTCTGCTGTCTCGCCCTCTACAAAACATTTAGCCACAAGTCTAGCTACATATTCACAACATCTTTTTTTATCATCATTTATCATTTTAACTAATAAATATTTGTTATTATACGAAGGGTTAAGCTTGCCTTTTTCCTGCCCCCGCCAAGTTTGTGTAGAGTAAATATTTCCATTACTATCAACACTATATTTAGAATAACCTAAAAAGGCTAAATTTTTTTGAATCATAAAAAGTACCAATTAAGGTACTTATATTATGGAATATTAGCTTGCTATTGTCAATGCCATTATGCGGAATAAACACCTGCACTTGTTATCCCGTCATCCCAATACATAAAAGTTGAAGGGTTTTGAGTGGCGTCATTTAGACAAGTAAATTCTAAATCATAATCGGTTACTTCAGAAGTTGAGAAAGGAATTTCAATGTCTGAACTTAGAACTGCTTTAGGAAATAGTAAAGTTAAAATGTTGCTTACATCATCTATTAAATCAGTTGAAGCTGTTCTATTTCTAGCAATAGGTCGTAAAACTAAAGGTGAGCCTGTTTCAATGCTTGGATTTGAAACTCCAGTAACTGCACCTACCCAAGGGGTGGAAATGTTAGTTGCTGTAGAACCTGCTGTTAAATCATAACCAGATAAAGCTTTTAAAACATGTTTGTTAATATTTCTAAAAGAAAGGGTTGCAACGGCGTGAGAACCATCGTTAATCATTCCAATAGCTCCGTTGTCTCCGCTTGCTGAAGAACCAAATGGGTCAACTTTTTTTACAATTTTAACCGATAAAGCTCCGGGTTGTAAAACACCTAAATTAATGTTATTGTAGTATGCTACAATAGAAAAGTTTGAAATTGCGTCAATTTGTGCTTGGGTATATGCGACATTAGCCATAGAAGTTTTTTAATATTTCAACTAAAGCCTAAAGCAAAGGTTCATGCAAGCCGTGAACCCTAGAATATCCTATTTAGTGCATTATCTACACACAAACAAGTTCCATTTATTATAAATTCACTTGTCAACCCACTATTTACATCTACACTAAATAATTCTGGACTGCTTACAGTTATTTTAAGAATTCCTGCTGATTGAGCTTCATTTCCAGCCAATAAAACAAAAATAGCCTCTGCATCTGTTCTTGCCGTTTCCCTTTTATTTCTTCTTATGTAAATAGAAAAATCTTTGTTTAGATTTGGAACATTAGCTTGCATTTGCTCGCCACCAGTGTTTTGTAAAAATATTCTTTCTTCTACGCTTGGATTATCATAATCGTAAAAGACATTTTTATAGCCTGCGGTTGTTAAAAGTGTTGTGATTGTTTGTAAATAATAGGTCATATCATCATTAGTTTAACTAATTCTTTAAAAGTGGTTTTTGGTTGCCAACCTAGTTTTTCTTTGGCTTTTGTATAATCTCCAATTAAAATGTCAACCTCTGCTGGTCTATAAAAGTCTTTATTTACTTCTACTAAAAGCCGTTCAGTTCTTTTTTGATAACCAACCTCTTTTTCGCCTTCACCACTCCAAATAATATCAATATTTTTACATTTAAAAGCCTCTTCTACAAATTCCTTAACTGTGTGGGTTTCGTTTGTGGAAATTACAAAGTCGTCCGGTTGTTCTTGCTGTAACATTAAATACATAGCCTCTACATAATCTTTTGCAAAGCCCCAGTCTCTTTTAGCTTCTAAGTTTCCTAATTGCAAGGGTTGCTGTTGAATTAAAATTTTACTTGCATAGTCTGTAATTTTCTTGGTTACAAATTCACCGCCACGGCGCGGGCTTTCGTGATTAAACAGTATTCCTGAACATGCAAACAAGCCATAACTTTCCCTGTAATTTTTTACAATCCAATGGGCATAAAGTTTGGCTACGCCGTAAGGGCTTCGTGGATAGAAAGGTGTTTTTTCCGTTTGGGGTATTTCTTGCACTTTGCCAAACATTTCACTTGTTGAAGCTTGGTAAAACTTAGTTTGTGGACTAAATAATCTTATAGCTTCTAGCATGTGGGTAATTGCTAAGCCGTCAATGTTTGCGGTTGTAATTGGCTGTTTAAAAGAAGTGGCTACAAAAGACATCGCCCCTAAATTGTAAAATTCATCATATTGTCCGTTTCTGATAACCTCTATCATGTTTGTAGGCTCTAACAAATCAAAGTCAACTATTTTAACTTTGTCTTTTATGTGCTTAATCCTGCCTAAATTAGCTGTACTGGCTCGTCTAGCCCCCATTTCCACTTGGTAGCCTTTTTCAAGTAATAATTCAGCTAAATAAGAAGCGTCTTGTCCGCTTGCACCTGTTATAAAGGCTTTAAGCATAGATTCGTCTTGGTAAAAATGCTTTATTTCCTAACCATGTTTGAGGTGCTGGCTGGCAAATTTGCCAAGGGTTGTTTACATTGCAAGGATAAAATGCTTTTGTTGGTACAAAATTTATAGGTAAAAGAAAAATAAACATATTTAAAAGTAGTTTAATTCTTTAAATACTATTTCTGCAAAAAGGTCAATATATTTTTGCGCATTTTTGTCTAAATTGCTTTTTAAAAAGAAAGTTTTACCGCCTGCTGGTCTATTTCTTATAATATGTGTACCGTCTGCCCTTCTGCCTTGATGTTGGTACATTGCATAGACAATATCATAGCCAGCTTCAATAGTTAGCTTGCCTTTTTTTTCTATTGTATAAGAATCTACTAACTCTTTTGTATCAAGTGGTACATCTGGCTTAGTGTCTTTCTCTATCTGTTCAGCGACTTTGTATAAAGCATTTAAACAAGCTTTATCTACTAGCTTGGGTTGTTTATCTATCCAGCTTTTTAAATCCTTAAAATCTAGCTTAAATGACAACATTTTTATTAATTCTTAAAGTTAGGTGTTGAAAAAGGGGTTTGCCTGCAATATCTCTTGTTTTTGCTACAGAATAAATTGTATAAAACTTTTCATTGAAGTAAACAATTAAATCTCTTTCCAATTCTGGGCTTCCGTCAATAAAAGCATTGCCGTCAATTTGAATATAATCTCCGCTAGGTTGCTTTATCAGCTTTTCCCCTAAACTTACCCTTGCCCTAAGTTTGCTATGCAATAAAGTAACTTCAGAATCACCCCCAGCACTGAAGGCTTGACTGTAAATATCTATTACTTGGTTTAGGTCTGGTATCATAGACTTTGGGTTGTGTATCTTCCAAGCAAATCAAGGGCTTGTGGACTTACCCTTTCCCTAATTGAATTTTGAATATTTGGGTTATAATTAGTTGAAAAACTATCACCACTAACAGAATAACCAATTTGGGCATATTTATTGTTTAAATATCCAGCATTAGCAAGCCTAAATTCGTATTGATAAGCCACGGCTTCTTTTACCTCTTCGGCTATTGTTTTGTATTGGATATTGTTTGCACTCCACCAATCTTTTGCCATTGGATATTTCCCTAGTTGGAAAACTTTACAAACTATAGTTTCAGTTATTTCAGTGTCTACATTTAAAGTTAGGGTCTGGTTGTTAGATGTTGTAATAAAGAATCTCTTACCTGCATTAGCACCGCTTAAAACTTCTAAAATACAATATGAATAATAACCTTGTGTACTAGCAAGAGTTGGAACGGTTGCTGTAGTACCATTTAAAGCTACATTTTCAAGCAATAAAACACTGGAATAACCTTTCCTATTTGCGCCTTCCACAAAGCTTGCTGTTACAAGGTCAATATCTTTTTCAGCTTGTTCTAGTACGCTTAAATCTACCTCGGCAATGTTTGGTCTTCTATCTTGCAATTCTTCAACGGATAAATAGTTTCTTAAAGACATTATGCGATAATCTTTCTATCTTGTAGTATAATTGTAAAGAGTTCAGCCACGGCGTTTTTGTTATAGGCTTTCAAAAGATTCTCCCTTTCTATTAAAGGTTGCTGGAATATATCGGCTTCTCTTCCTTCTTTTTTCCAAGTTTCATAAATAAACCGCATTTGTTTTTTTAAATCCTCCTTATCTGGCTTAAACCAATAACCAACATCATCTTGAATTTCCCCTAAGATTGAAAAAGTGGCTGGTTCTAGGGTTGTTTGAACCGGTAAACAAGCTGGGTTTATCCAGTCAAGGAAACTATGGGCTTCTGTTATAATAACTGGATTTCCGGTCAAAATAGCTTCAATCGGTGTGTAGCCCCATCCTTCGCCTTTGCTTGGGAACACAAAACAATCAGTTTTTGCATGTAAAGCCATTAGTTGGTTAGTGTTGTAATCTTCGCGAATCCAAACAAACTTTCTTTTTCCTGTATTGTTTAGTCTTTCCATGTATGGGTTAAAATTGACATTGGCCGAATCGTCTGCCCTTGTTTTTTGTATGTATTTAACATCTTCGTCTTCTCCAAATTCTTCAAAAAAAGCGTCTAAGTATTCAGGAAAACCTTTACGAAAATCACAACCATTATAAGTTAGGAAAGTGAAAGTATCTCTTTTGACCGGTCTTTCTTGTAGCTGGTATTTATCTTCAATCGGTAAAGGGCAAACATAAATAGGCTTTGTATAACCCTGTTTAACAAGGGTTTCCTTGTTCCAGTTGCTTGGTACAATCAAAAAGTCTAAATGCTCCATTTCGTTAACATGTGAAGTAATCCAGTGGTCACTTTCAAACATGGTAAACATAGCAATTTGCTTATTCAAAGCCCTAGCTTCATTTGCCATTTTTTCTAATTGACCTGTATTAGCCCCAGCCCATACACTATTAATAATTAAAACTAAATCAGTATCAGGTTGTAAAGTGGTTGTAAATTCTATGCCTTTGCTTATCAATCCAGCCTCTAAAAGTCTAGCAAAGTGAGTGTAGCCTTGATTTGGTGCAAAATTATTATAATTAGGTACAAATATTCTAGGTTTCCAAGGTAAGTAGTTTGTTTTTATAAAATCACTTACAATTTGGTCATCTGTAGCTAAAATCCATTGTCCAGTTTTTAGCCTATTTTCTGCTTCTTCATTTTGTAATTTAATTATAAAGCCAAATTGGTTTATTATCCATTTCCAGCCTTCGGTTTGTAATTGTTTGGCGGTTATTGTTTCAAGTTTTTTCATAGCAAAAAGAGAGGTCTCCCTCTCTTAATGTTAGCATGATAAGTTATTGTCAAACTATACACCTCCAAGCATTAGCCAAGTTGTGGCGTTGCTGTTTGCAGTGTCAAATCTAGGAATAGGTAAGGTTTGGAAACCATACATAACTTCCATAGATGTTTGTTCGCTCATTCCACCAACTAAAGCGTTGCTGAAAGTAGAACCTACTAAAGCGGAAACTCCGTCAACAGAAGCTCTGTACTGTCTTGTTGGGTCAGAAATTGCAATCTGTCTTGAAGCCAAAACTGCAGAATCAGGTAAGAAAGCCAAACCTACTGCTCCGGCTGTTCCAGAGATAGATTGAGAGTTACCTCCTGTTGCTCCAAGCATTGGGTCAGCATAAATTTCAATATTTAGAGTTGTTGAAATGATACCAGACTTAATTGTTGAATCATCAGCGGAAATCTGATATTGGAAGTTAGCGTCAGCGGTCAAAGACTCATAAGCGTCAGGGTTCAAAAGTAAGATAATTCTTTGGGAACGGCTTACTCTGAATTGCTTTTGTGCTGTTGTTCTTAGTCTGCGTAAAGCGGCATAGTTAAAGGTTGCTCCAACTGTTCCAATTCTTTGGTCAGAAGCGATGTTGGCATTGTTAGCCATTAAACGGACTACATCAGCATACATTGTATCAATTAAAGTGATAGAAGCGGAATCAATCAAAGTATCTCTTAAAGAGGTTTGACCACTTTTAATGCTTTCGTTGATTGTTCTGTAGTCAAAAGAAGTCAAAGCAACTTTATCTAAAGACAAAACTACATTTCCGAAAGTTGCTGTTTGGAAAACTTTAGAATCTCCGATGTTGGAAGAAAGCTGACCTGTTAATTTAGGAGCGATTGTAATGTTTACAGAATCTCTGAAGTTAAAGCTAGAAACTAAGTCTCTATCAAAAGAAACATCATTTTTAATGAATCTGCTTAAGATAGGGTCTGTACCAATTCGTTGTAAAACGCCTTTGGTAATTGTTGCGATTGCGGTGTTTACATATCCGGTGGATGGTAAACCTGTTATATTGGTTGCGGCCATAATGGGTGATTAATTGTTGGGGTTAGGTAGTCCTACAATTTATATTCATTCGCCATTCTTTGTAATTCTGGAGTAATTCTAGTTGTTGGGTCAAGAAGAAGTTTTGCAACTTGGTCTTTTGTATAAGTTGGTACATTACCACCGTTAGTGATTGATGTTCCTACTTTTCCTATTGGCTGTTGTTTTACTTCAGACACAAAAGCGGATGGATATTGTGTTTGTAGTTCGGATACTATATCTGCAACTTCAACTTCTCCTAGTTTAGATTTAGCACTTTCTACAAGCAAAGGTAAAAATTCAGGGCTTACATTAGAGTTCATCAAAGTTTCTTTTAAAGAAAAAGTGGTTTCAGTTTGCTTAAGTTTTACTTCGGCTTCCTGCAACTTTCTGTCTTTGTCTGCTAACTTTTCTTCAAGCGTTTTGTTTTTATCCAATTCGGCTTGCTCTTTTGCGGTTAGCTGTTGAGCTAATTCTGCAACTTTCTTGTTTGCTTTTTCAAGCTGTTTCCTTAAATCGTGTGGCTTTTCAGCGTGTTCGTCTTTAAGTTCTGCTGGCTTGTTTTCAGTGTTTAAATCCTGTTCTAAGTTTGGGTCTGGGGTTGTGATATTGTTATCCATAAACTGCCTATAATTACTCACAAAATACAAGGCGTTGTAAGTTGCGGTTAATTTGCTTTTATGCCCTTAAACAAGTTCAGTCAAGGTTCACTATCCAATTTTGCTTAAAAACCATTTTAATTGGTTTATACGAGGTTCTGCACTACAATATAGCTCGGACATTGTTCTAGCTTGAATACAAAGCGTTTCATATTGTTCAAAAGTCAAAGCATTTATTTGGTTAATAGCGTCTGTGGCGTCTTTGGCTATAATAGCGTTGTCTTTTGTCAAAAGATATTCTGTAAATGTTGAGTTTAAAGTATTTTCAAAAACTATAACTGGAACACCCATAAGCATTGATTCATTTACATTCTGCCCCCATGTCTCCCTTCTTTTAGGTGAAAGGGTAAACATTGAATTTATAATTAATTCATGGGTTAAAGGTGGTTGTGGCCAACCGTCTGGGTTATCATAACCATATATTTTTAAACTAGGCCACTGCTTTTTAAAATCTTCTATTATTGGCAATTCCACTTCAAAACCTCCCTTGTATAGGTTGTTTATAAATAAGTTTATTTGTTTTGACTCCCACCCTGCTTGTATATTTCGCTGGTGTCTATCAATGCTTATTATAGGCTCATTAAAATATAAAATCTTGTATTTAGCTTTACTCTTTCTGTGATAATACAAATCATGGCTTATCACAAAATCAGTATCAAAAGGAAATGTATCAACTGAGTTCGCCCCTGCAGTTAAATAAATTATTGTGTCTATATTCCCCCTTTCTGCAACGGCTCTTTTCATATCTTCAATGTGTTGTTCACAAGGAATAACAACCGCCATTGGTGGCATTTCTAGCCATTCTTGGTAAGTTATATGTTTTGAGTTAGGCTCGGAACTTGCAAAGAAACTTATATGTTCCCCTCTCCAATCTTCGGCTGGCTGGTAAATCTCGTTTCCTGTTGCAATTACATCAGAAACAAAAGTCTGGTTGACGGCAATGTGGTAGTTAGGAAAGAAAACTTTCATAAATTAAATATTTTGTTTAAGAATATTTTTATAAATCCAACCGTCATCACCTATATCATAAAAAACAAAGTCTTCCTCCGGTAAGCCTGAACAAATTCTAGTTTCAAACTCATCTTTATATGTTTGTCTGTGTTTTAATTCTAATTCAGGCGTTGCAAAAACTCTAAATTGTGTTCCTTCTAATTCTCCAGTCAATTCTCCACCAAAAGTTTTTCTTTTTTTTCTTGCAACTAAAGCATAAATTGGAGTATTTAGCTCTTTGCTTCTTTGTTGTAGTTCTTTGCAAGTAATTGTTTTATCTGTTCTAAACAGTTTTTCAAAAAACATAATTAAACACTATATTTATCAATGTTTGCTCTGTACCATAGAATGGTCTCTTTTATACCTTCCTCCAAAGTAATTTTATAATCTGGGCATTTATAGTCGGCTACAATTCTGGCATGTTCAGGCTCGCCTTGTCTCATTGGTGTGTTTATAATTTCAGATTCAGAATTGCAAAGTCTTTTTACAATTTCAGCTATTTCTTGGACTGGTAAACCGTCTCCTTCGCCTGCTTGGTAAACATTGCCATAAACTCCACCGCTTAAATCAATGTTTGTGATTGTTGAAATTTCTTGTTGTACTTTTTCAGGTTGTAAAAGGGTATCTACAAAAAACTTAGCTAAATCTCTAGCATGAATAAAATCCATTACTTGTTGACCATCACCATAAACTTTTATTGGCTGGTTTTTCAAAGCATTAAGAATAAATCCGGGCATCATTTTTTTATAACTAGCAAAAGTCTGTCTAGGGCCATAAGCATTTAAAGCTCTAATTACATTAGCTTTTAAGCCATGTTCTTTGGCATACATCAAAGTAAACCTTTCAGCGGTTGTTCTTGTAATAGAATAAGTATTGTTCATCCAATGATTTCCTACTGCAATTTGCAAGAATGGTTTTTCCCATACACGGCAAGCGTTTAGAACATTTAAAGTGCCTTCAATGTTTACCTTAACTGCTGGCAGTGGGTTGTTTACTGTTTCAGAAGTTCCTAAAATTCCAGCAAGGTTAATTACATGGTCGGAAATGCTAACCACTCTTTCTACAACTTCAGCGTTTGTGATATCTCCAAGATAAATTTCATCAGCATTATAAACCTGCTTTTCAACGCTTGGCATGTGTCTTTGTAAACCTACAACTTCATGACCTCTATTGTGTAGCTCTTCAATTACATAGCTTGCTATGAAAGAATTTGAGCCAATTATTGCTATTCTCATAATAGCTTTACCCTTTATAAGTTTTCTGTTTTTGGCAAGGCTTCAACTGTTACTGGCTCTGGTAAGCTTGCTTGTATTTCGGCTTCGTACTTTTTAGCTTCTTCAATAGTTATGTTGTTAGCTTGTTTAATAGCCTCTACCGTTGGCAATAGTTGGTTTTGTACTTTCTTAATGACCGCGTCTAAATCTTCAACACTATCATTTACAATGCCGTCTCTAAACTTAACTTGCGGCATTTGGGCTTCTACTTTTACAACATTAGCATTATTTGCAAGGTCAAGCATGGTGTAGACAACCTTCTGAATGAACGGCTCTAATTTCCTTTTAATGTTGTCTATAGCGTTTATAGTTGTTGACATCAACCTTGTATAAGCAACCCCGCTTAAAGCCCCTGTTGTTAATTTAGGGTTATACAAAACCTCACTTATAGAAAGTTCAGACATTAAAGTATTAAAAAATATTTCGTGTTGCTTTCTAATTTGTTCAAGGTCAAAATTATTGGTTAAATACTTGGTTTCACCCCTTCCCCCATCTTCAAAGGCTTTCATTTTTTGCAACATTTCCCTGTAAATATAACTTTGCAAGTAGCTAGTCTTGTTTAAAAAAGTGGTTTTAGGGTCTTGTAAAAAGCTAGTTGGGTTTTCTATTTCAGCTCCTTGGCTTTGGCTGTTTATGTTTTCAATTATGTTTGATAACATCTTGCTTGCATTTTCACTTAAAATCAATTTAGGTATGGAATTTGTCGCAATTACAAAATTGGCTAAGTTAGCAAAGTTATTTAAAGCATTTATTTTACTAACTACTGGCAATGTAAAATCAGATACGCCAAAATAGTCGCTAGGGTCTGTGTCGTTTCTTAACACTTGTAAAAGTGAGTATTGGCACTTAGTAGTATAAGTTATTTCAAATTTTGTTTCTACAATACCCTCTTTTGCGTCATCTCCTACAACACCAGTCAATTCTTCTTTGAAATAGTCTAAAGGCCTAACTTGCACGTATTCGTCTTTACCTTCTAATTTTTCAAAGGCTGTCCAAATTATACGGTTTGGTTCGTGTGTTTCAAGTAAATAATAGCATGCTTTATCAATTTTCTTTTCAAAGATTAAAGTGTTGGCTTTGGCTGGTTTGGCTGGATTGTATTTGTTATAATCAGGAAACCAGTTTTCTGGCTCTAAATTGTAAAGGCAAAGTTCTAGCTTTTCGTCTTTTGTTTCGCTGTTATCATCTACTGCAACTTTAACAGGACTATCACCATAAATTAACATTGCTTGGGTTGCATTCCTCATCTTCTCGTCAAAGCGTGTACTTGCCCTTAATTCGTCAAAGACTTTCTGTGTTTGTTCACTATCAAAGTGAATCTCTGGGGCTTCTCTCCAAATTAGGTCAACCTTAATTCCAACCGCTTGGGCTAGAATATCATAAGCGATGTATTCATATTTATTCAGCTTCTTTTCTTGCTCATCAATATTGAACAATTTGTAGTGTTCGCCTTCAAAAAGACTTTCGTTTATTTCGTAATTCTCAAACCTCTCAGCGTCTTTCATCTGTTTGGCGATATATTCTGGTAGCATAGCTATAATCTTTTCTTTATTTAATTTTTAGGCAAGTTCATTTATAGGTATTGTCGGATGTAGTCAAAGCCTGAAACTGCCATCATGTCAGAAAATAAAATATCGTCGTTACTTCCTTTTTGAGCTTCGTACCTTCCTTTGTTCACATCTTTGTCAGATTGAACATAAACAAAAGTAGCCATTTCTTTCTTTTCTTCCTCATTTAAAACCTCTAATTTATTATCGGCAAATAAATAGGTTAAATTATTTATCATCTTGTCTCTAGTGTTTCCATTTGTTTGCCACCCAAAGTCTGGCCTTAAATTGTCATCTGGCTTTGTATCATCTACAATATACCTTTTATAAATCCAATCATTATTGTATCCATCTATAATGTAATTTACAACCGCACGCCCTAAGCCGTTTACCTCAGGAACTAGCAAGACTTTGCCTGTTTTATTGTACCAATTAGCTAAATTAATAGCTACTCTTGCAGTTTCACGCTCACCTAGCTTGGCTTTCATTTGGGCGTAAATTTTATGTTTACCAGTTATTTTGTCTGGGTAAAATCCTCTTAAACTAATTGCCGTCCAATCTGCTCCTAATCCGCTTGAAGGGTCAATACCCATTGAGTAAATCTGCCCTTTCTCTGGTGAAGCGTAAATCTGAACGCCGTCAATTACTTGTACAGGGTTTTTAGTTTCAATAGTTAATACCTTTTGAATATTAAACTTTCTCATTGCATTTTGGCTTTCGGTGGCTAAACCTAAAATCTTCCCTGCATAATGTTCAAGATTGTATTTTTCATTTTCAGGATTTGCATAGTTGGCATAGCTAACCCTTTTTTGTTCTGGTAAATGAATATTGTCTCTATAATCTACAATTACTTGGCAAACATCTTTTAATTGTTTTGGTATGAGTTTGAAAAACCCCTCATATTCGCTGTTTTCATAGTCAAAGTATCTTTTGACAATCCAATGCTCTAAATCAGGGGTGTTTAAAATAATTATTACTTTGTAACCCTCTTTTCTAAGTGTATCAATCAAAGTGTTGACACGCTCTTCATCTCTTAAATCTTCAGCCTCTTCAATTAAAGCAAGGTCAATATCTTCAAAACCTTTCAAATCTGCCTGCTGTTCAACTCTAGACTGCCTAAATCCTTTTGTAAGTATGTTTATGTTTCCAGTTATTCTATTTTTAATCTGGTTTTCTTGTATTTCAAAAACATGGTCAAAAGCACCTTCTAGCTTTTGCATAAGTAAGCTAAATCTGCCTTTAATATTTTGGAGGATACTTTGGTTAATTGAGCTTGAAACATCTCTTAAAACTAAAGTTCTAAAATCAGGGTTTTTAAAAGTTTCTAAAGTGGCAAAGTTTCCAGCATTCCAAGTTTTAGCCGACCCTCTTCCGCCAATCAAAATAGCTGTTGTCCAATCTCCTTTGTAAAAGTCAACCCATTTTGGGTCTGGTTTAAATTTAACCTTAATCATTTAAATCAATTTCAAGTTTTGGGGCTTCCTTTATTTTTAAATCAGTTTCGTTTTTAGTTGGAGCGTACAAACCAAGCAATTTAGCAACCTCTTGTTTTACTTTAATCCAATTTGTTAAGTCTCTATCTCCAAACTTTCCATGTATCGGTTGTTTTGCTAACTCTTCAATTTCTTTCAACTCTTCAATTAAAGTTAAAGCTGTTATTTCAGTCTTCTTTTGTATGCTTTCTTGTATTTCTTTAATGCGAAGGGCTATCAAAGGGTTTTGCATTAACTTGCCAGCCTCAACGTAAATGCTTGTATCCGCCATTTTCTCGCAATTATAACTGCCTCTGTACGCTTCACTTTGCCCTTTCCCACTGGCAACTAATTGGGCAAATTTCTCTTGTTTGGCTGTTAGCATAATAAACTTCTAATTCCTAACTTTCAAATAAAAGTCAAATACTCATAAAATAAAAGTTGTTTTCACGCTTAACAAACTCTTTTTTAACTAATACAATCTTGACATTTCAATAGCCAATAAATTCCTATCTTTCTTTCCTGCTTTGCTAACTAAGCCCAACAAACTATTTCTAGCCTTTCTTTTAGATTCATTTGTACTTCCAATCAAAATTCTTTTTGATTTCATTTTTCTAATCTTCTTTTTTAAACCTTTTTGTTTTCCTTTTAATGTTTTATTTTCAGAAAAATAGTTTTTTAACTTGGCTGGTCTAAAATTAGGAATAGCACAAATAGCAAATTCAGCTTTAGATAAAACTATTTTTGACCTTGTAGGGTCTCCAATAGCCGAAGGATTAAGCTTTTTACTATGAACTGCAGAATGGCACTGCTTGCAAAGTGGCACTAAATAATTGTCTTGAAACTTTTTATCCTCTAAAATTGAATAGCTTAAATGGTGTAAATGAATTTCAGTTAAACTTTTACATCTTAAACACTGTTTTGCATTGTTTTTATAATAATTAGTTTTAATGTCTTTCCATTCAACAGACTTCAAATATTGATTATAATTGCTCTTTACCATATTCTTTCTTAATATCTTCTTTTACCATATTCTTAATTTCTTCAATTAACCAAGCCCTAAGTGCTGGGTCTTTGGTATGATTTAACAAACTAGACAATTTTAATGGAGTTTTCTTAATTTTCTGCAAACTTAATAAATCTTTTTGTGTTTCATCTGAAACTTCAATTCCAACTAATTGATTCCAGTTTAAAGCTATTTCTTGTAATATTTCCTTAATTTTAGCCCCTTTTCTTTTTAATTTTAAACTTCTGTAAATATTCCAAACTTCTTCTTGTTTTTTTGCATGTATAAATTGTATTTTGTGGAGTGTTATCATATATTATTAAGTATTATTACTAGGGGAGGAAAGGGAAAGAAGGCTACACCTCTTCCCAAATGGTATCAGAAAATTAATTCTATACCACTTGAAAAAAGGTGTAAGTTATATATCATTACTGAGGGTTATCAGAGGGTTTTATATAGCTAACCTCGCATGCCGTTGCGATTAATTCCACAGGAGATACTTTGGTGATATCCTAGCGTTACCAACTGAAAAACTGCTCTTTTATATCTTTTGCTACTTGTCGCACCGCAAAGTTTTATGTCCTGCTTTATAGTAAGAAGCTATCTGACAGGGTTGATTACAGGTTAACGCTTGACAAAACACTCAAAATTCTTTTAAATAAAAAAGAGCAAACATCTTCCACCCCTTTTCTGGGGTGGTTATTCGTTTATGGTGAGCATTCATCAATTACGATTAACTCCTAAACTATAAATTTTTTAGTTCGGAGTTGTCAAACTTTTTCTAAAATCTCCTCCTCAATTATTTCAGAAAGTTCATTCCAAACAAAAGAAGTGTTAAACATCCATTCCTGAACGCCAAAAGACTTATGTTTGGGAATTGGCACACTTTCAAACTGAAAATCAAACCAATATTTTCCGTCTATCATTCCCACATATTGTAGTCTATTTCGATCAAAAAAGCCAAAAATCTTGTTTATTTTGTAGCAAATTTCTCTTCCGATTTCTTTGTGTTGAATCATATTTATTTGCTCGTATAAACCACCGCACTCGGCTCAACCTTGCTTGGTGTTACAAACAAGGCATTGAAGCCTAAAACGGCCATTAAAAGAAGAATTAGGGCGGTTAGGGAGGATTGAAGTTGGGGCATGTTAGCCTTTTTTTAATTCTTTGATTGTTTCTTCTAAAGTCTCAATTAGGTCGTCTTTTAATTGAATTTTGTTTTCTAAATCTTCAATTTGAGTTTCTAAATCTTCAATTTGAGTTTCTAGCTCTTCAATATAAGAGTCATAATCAGTTTCTAAGTCTTTTATTTTATCTGTTATGTTATAAATAACATCTTTAATTTTTGGGTAGCTCATAAGTAAATAATAAATAAACTAACTTTGTTTGTGTTTTAAATCTGTTTGAATTTATAAGCTAAAAACGGTTGCTGTATAGTGATTTCAGAATTTAAAACTTTGGTAAAAGTTAATAATTATTTCTACACAACATTTTGAAAGTTGTCAAGATATAATTCAAAGTGTAGCTGTATAATCAAACAAAATAGCCAATTTACTTTTAGCAAACATTGACAAAACTTTGAAAAGATACTAGTAGCTAATCATGTCTACTAATGTCAAAACCGAAAATAGAGGCGGAAAACGCCCTAACTCTGGGCGAAAAAAAAGCTTAATTAAGCCAGAAAAAAACATGGGTATTTTTATAAAAGAAAGTGTATTTAAACAATTAAATGCACAAAAAAAGCAACAAAATGCAAAAAGTTGGAACGCCTTTTTTGTTGATATTCTAGGGACAAAGTAGGTTATCTTTGATATAATACTAGACAAGAATCAAAAAATGTTATATACTTTAGATAACAAGAAATTAACTTGTTTATTTATTATGACTACACAACCAAACGCAATTTTAATTAAGAACGAAAAAGGCTACATTGAAGCAGATTTTGACTTAGAAACAAACACTTACATAATCGAAGGTTTAGAAGTTAAAGAAACCAAAAAAGGTTTTGGAACAGAATTATTAAACATTGTAAAAGAAGAAGCTAAAAGATTTGGTGCTAGTATTAAATTAACTGCTTTTGTAGATGATGAAGACAAGATTGACTTTGAAGGTCTTTGCAACTTTTATTTAAAAAATGGTTTTAATCTTTTATACAAAGGTTCAAACGAAGCAGAATTTGCATTATAATAAATATTTAATAACTCAACAGCATGACTAAAACTCAACAAATCAAATCTATTTTAAACACTTTAGATTACAACACATACTTAGACACTTTTACAGCTAAATTAGTTGTGAAGCTAGTAAAGCAAAATTTTGACTGGAAAAATTTAGAAAATTGGAAACTACAAACTACAGTTGAATATGTAGCTAAAGAAGTTTCACAAACAGCTTTCAAAAAATATACTACAATCAGAATCAGAACAAACAAAGAGCTAAGTGAGTACTTTTTTGTCTTAGAAATTACTTTTAATGCTTAATATGTTTGACAGAAAACAATGGTTAAGCCGACCAGAAAATAAGGAAAAATCAAGATTATATTGTAAAAAATATAGAGACAATAACTTAGAGAAAGTGAGAAAGTACGATAGAGAAAGAAGGCTAAACGGTAAACATCTTGTTTCGAAAGAGTATTCAAAAAAATATTATTTAGAAGTTGTAAAACCGAGACGGCAGGCTAAGACAGATAACAAGTAGTCTCTACCCACCTAGCCCTATATTAAGGGCTATAGGGTGCAGATTATGCACTACATTAAACAAAAATATATGCTTATAAAACATACAAAAATAAACAATTCAATCTTAAAAATTGTTAAACTAGAAGATACTTTTTTCTTAGTTTACAAAGGAGACAAAATTAAATATTCACACAGCGACCTTTCACTTGTTGAATATGAATTTAATAACTTCAATGCCTAAAATCTACAACTACACCGAACTAAAAAACAAAAATATGACACCCCAAATCAAAACCTCAAACTTCATGGAAAACTTTAAAATGATTCTAATTTGTGCTTGCGTACTAGCAGGAATTATTACTTTTTCCAACTCTTTCGAAGAGAAATCTAAACTTACCCCTATTGGTTCAGTCAATGCTGAAGCGCAAAGCGAAAAACTTTCACCAGAAAAAGAAATTGAAAAGTTAAAACTAGAACTTGAAATAAAACAAAAGCAAGCTGAATTAGAAAAGATTGACCCAAAAGCCCAAGCCCTGAAATAGGGCAAGCCTCCGAAGCGGTCAAATTAGAGGCCTTAGCCTTTGAAAAGGTACAATCTATCTTGCAACTTCCAAAAGGCTCTATAAACGCCACTGTAAGCACTGACAAGCTAAAAGAAAACTATCTTAAATATAAAGACTACTACACGGCAGATAATACTTGCCACCCTTATATAATTGCGGCGATTCACTACCGAGAAACAAACTTTGGTTCAACCAACGCTTGGAACGGTCAAGGTGCTTTTCAAAATATAAGGAATAGATACGCTTCCAATTCTAATGTTGAAGATTGGAACGAACAGGTAAAACAAGCTTGTTTACATCTAAAAGGTAAAGTAAAAGTTCAAACTTTACTTGACCCAAACAATGAAGACGAGCTACCCAAAGCCCTAGCCCTTTACAATGGCTGTGCTGGACTTAGCTGGGATAAATGCTCTTATGTAGTCAACAAAACAAACCAAATGGACGGAGGCTATAAATGTGCAGTTGACGGCTGTGCTTACAAAGTCTGGGATAACAAAGCAGGAGTGTTGTCAATTATTAAGCAATTAATTGCACTTAATTTATAGCTATTTATGATATCGTAAATAATCCAAGATACGACCAAAACGCCCCTAGAAATAGGGGTTTGTTTAGTCTTTCTTTTGTTAATATTTGACAAAACTTATTTTAAAGTTTATACTAATTTCAACAAGCAATAACACTTGTTTATTTATTATGATTATACTAAAAACCCAACAAATCACCGAAGCTCAAGAAATGTTTGAACTTGCGGTTAAAGACGGTAAAGACTACATCGCCGATTACATTGACTTAGATTTAGTCAAGCATTTAAAAGAATGGCAGAAAGTAGCTTTACTTTCCCGTGTTGTAGATTCTATAGATACAAACGAAAAAGAATTAGAAGATATTACAAACAACGGCGGTTTGCTAGTTTGGGATTGTGGAAACGGCGATACAGACGATTGGCAAAGTGATGAGTATACTGAACAAGCAAATCTTCTAAATAGCTTATATGAAGCTAGAAAAGTAATAATTTTAAGTTTACAATATTAATATGTCAAAAGAACTTGAACTTGCCTACAATCTGTCTTCGGACATTTGGCACTTTTTAAAAGCAAGCGAAATAATTAAAACATAATATCAATAATTTCACCCTGCAAGGGGTGTTTTTGTTGCCAATTATTTAAAAATGTTTTAGGTTTGAATAAACATTTACTTTTAATATTTTTGCGAGGAAGTATTAAACTAATTGTTTTAATGACAGAATCGCCCTAGCAATGGGGCGTTTTTGTTTTGACAAAATATGTTTTTAGTTGTATTAATAAGCTATTAAGCTTGTTATCTTAATAGAAAGGGTGGTATTAGAGTATAGCCCTTTCTGCTAAGGTAATAACTACCTTAAATAATACTCTATGAATAACACTATTTTAGTAGAGCTTGAAAATAACAAGCCTACAACTTCCAGCTTAAAAGTTGCTGAATACTTTAAAAAAGACCACTCTAAAATTCTTAGAGACATAAAAAATATCCTTGTTTTTGTACCAGAATCATCAGCCAATTTTGGATTATGCGATTATATAGGGGAAAACGGGCAGAGCTACCCAATGTATAAGCTAAACAAAACTGCTTTTACACTTTTAGCAATGGGCTTCACAGGTGCTAAGGCAACCAAGTTTAAACTAGACTACATAAAAGCCTTTGACGAAATGGAAAACCAACTTGCCAATTTAATAGTAAAGCAAGAACCAAAACCAACCTTAGCCTACTTAAAAGAGGCTGTAGCAGAAATTGAACGCTTAGAAGGTGAGCTACAAGCCACTACTAAAACACTTGAACACAAACAGTCAATCATAGTTGATATGGCTGAAAAAGTGCCTGCTAAAACAATGCGTGCTACAATTAATGAAGCTGTAAGGAATTATGCAAGCAGTAATCACCTTGTTTACAACTTTG
>Ga0209985_10002062_pt1 | contig 18734 bp, 16 predicted proteins | sample NOAtaG_FD_187305 | JGI IMG/M metagenome (GOLD analysis project Ga0209985, IMG submission 187305) | Freshwater lake microbial communities from Lake Erie, under a cyanobacterial bloom - NOAA_Erie_Diel6S_1000h metaG (SPAdes) (version 2) | ecosystem: Environmental > Aquatic > Freshwater > Lake ...
GTCCTTTGATACCGACTACGGCCGCCTGGGCGCCATCGGCGTCCTGAGCTACCGGAACGGCTGGCAGACCCGGAAGGGCGTCCGCCAGACCACGGTTCCGGACTCTGGCGGACTGGCCCTCGCCACGGATGCGACCTTCGAGGCCAACCAGAACGACATCGCCTGGAGCGGGCTTGGCGGCCTGGCCTGGGAGAGCGGCGACAATGAGGTCCGCTACACCGGCCTCTGGATCCGCTCGACGTCGAAGCGGGCGCGGATCACCTCCAATTCGGCCCAGTCCCAGGGCAACGCCAACGTCAACGCCTACAACAGTGAGTGGTACGAGCGGGTGCTCCAGCTGAGCCAGCTCTCGGGAAAACACCTGATCGGCGACTGGGAGCTGGCCTGGCGCGGGACCTATGGGCGCACCGCCCGCCAGGCGCCCTATGAGCGGCTGTACCGCTACGGCCTGTCTGCGACGGGCGCGCGCACCGCCCTTCTGTCCGGAGCCAACCAGCTGGTCTCCTTCTCGGACCTGGACGAGAACATCGGCTCGGCGAACGTCGATCTGGCCTATGATCTGCCCGTCGACTTCGTGCGGCAGGCCCAGCTGAAGGTCGGAGCCGCCTGGCAGCGCAACAGCCGGACTTCCGTCCGCCGGGACTTCACCTACGACCAGGGCCGCAACTGGGACCCGGTGCGCTATGCCAGCGAGCGGATCGACTATCTGGTGTCCGACCGGAACATCAACGACGACATCATCATGCTGCGGGAACTGACAGGGTCCTCCCTGACCGGGGACGCGGCCATGTATGACGCCGGGCTGGAGGTGGCTGCGGCCTATGTCCAGGTGGAAAGCGAGATCCGTCCCTTGCTGAGGGGCAGCATTGGCCTGCGCTACGAGACAGCGGACCTGTCCGTGAAGACCCTGGACATCTTCGCTCCGACGGCGGCGCCGATCTTCAGCCGCAGCGTCTCGAAGGATTATCTCCTTCCGGCGGCGACACTGACCTGGAACTTCGCCGAGGACCAGCAGCTGCGCTTTGGCCTGTCCCAGACCATCGGCCGGCCGCAGTTCCGGGAACTTGCGCCGCAGCGCTACCGGGACACGGAGACCGACAGGATCCTCTCAGGGAATCCCTACCTTGAGGATACGACCTTCGTAAACGTCGACGCCCGCTATGAGCACTACTTCAGTAAGGGCCAGTACTTCACCCTCGGCGCCTTCTACAAGAACATGGAGAAGCCCGTCGAAGCCCTCGCGGTCCTGGGCTCCGACGGCGCCTTCCGTCAGACCTTCTACAATGCGCCCGCGGCCGACATTTACGGTGGGGAAGTCGAGTTCAAGAAGCTTTTCGAGCTAGAAACCGGTACGGGCTGGGTCGACAACAGGCGCTGGCTTGTGTCTCTCAACTACACCTACACGACCTCACAGCTGAATGTGTCGGATGGCGACACCATCACTCTCGATATCACCGGCGTTCCCACTACCCCTCCTGCCCGCGACTACCTGACCGGAGGCGAGAAGCTTCAGGGACAGTCCGATCATCTGGCCAACCTGCAACTCGGGTTCGAGAATGACGAGGCCGGTTCGCAGGCCACCCTCCTGGTGACCTACACCAGCGAGCGCGTCTCGGCCCGTTCCAGCAGTGTCGACCTGCCGGATCTGGTCCAAAGGCCCGGCATCAGGGTCGACTTCGTCTACCGCCGCAACTTCGAAATCCAGGGTCGGGAGTTCACAGGTTCTTTCGAGGCGCGAAACCTCACCGGCACGGACGCCGAGGAATATCAGGCGGCCGGTGGAAAGCGGTTCGATACCAACAGCTTTGATATCGGCCAGTCCTTCTCCCTGGGCCTGTCCGCCCGCTTCTGAGGAAGGTCCTGGGGCCGGGCGGAACCTCCCGCCCGGTGGCCTCAGGCCCGCCGGCTCAGGAACTGGATGTCGGAAATCCGGCGGACGCCTGCGTTGCGCTCGATCTGGACGACGACGTCGATCACCCGCGAGACATAGGCCAGGACCTTGTCCCAGCCCAGCTCCAGGCCTGAAGTGAGGGCCAGGAGGCCGATCTGCTCGAGGGCGCCGGCGGGACTGTCGGCGTGGATCGTGGTGATCGAGCCTGGATGACCGCTGTTCACCGCCCGCAGAAAGGCGAAGGCCTCCGATCCTCTCAGCTCCCCCAGGAGGATCCGGTCCGGCCGAAGGCGCAGGGCTGCGGTCAGGAGAGCGTCAGCGTCCACCCGCGCCTCGCCCATGTCACCCCTGACGGCGATCAGGCCGACGCTGTTGGGATGGTCGAGGCGGATCTCCGGGGCGTCCTCGATGACGACCAGGCGCTCCGACTCGTCGATCTCCTTCACGAGTGCATTGAGAAGCGTGGTCTTACCGCTGCCGGTACCACCCGAGATCACGATGGTTTTCCGCCGGCGCACCGCCTCGCGCAGGAAGCCCAGCCAGTCACCGGCCTCCAGCAAGGCCGCCAGGATTCCGTCGCTGGACGCCTCAGCATCCTCGCCGGCGGGGCGCACGAAAAGTCCGCTTGCCGAGAGGTCCTCGAGGCTGAGGTCGGAGATCAGATGCTTGCGCACGGCCAGAACCGTACCGCCCCGGGTCGCCGGCGGCGCCACCACCTGTACGCGGGCGCCATCGGGCAGGGTTGCCGACAGGAGCGGCTGCTCCCGGTTCACGCCCTGGCTGCTGTAGGCCGCAATCTGGCGGACCAGGCGCTGGAGGGTGGTCTCATCCAGCCCAGGCGCGGCCTCGCGGTGCATACCTTCCGTCGCAGTCTCGACCCACACTTCGCCCGGGGCATTGACCAGAAGGTCTGTCACTTCGGGCCGGCCCAGCCAGGGCGAGAGGGGAGCCAGGAAGGCGCCGAGATAGACATTGGCGTTCATCAGCGGACGACGCCCGCGAAGTCGAGGTCCCGGGCCACATAGACCTGGATCGCCGTCCCCTGGTTGACCTGCAGGGTCGCAGGGATGTCCGTCGGCCGGACGGTCGAGACGGTCGCCTGCCCCGCCCCCCCCAGAATCAGGGTGGTGTTACTGTTGTTGGAGCCGCTGTTGGCGGCGGCGGTGACACCAGCATTGAGGATCGTGAGGAGGATAGAGGCGCCGAAACGCTCGAAGAAGTGATTGTCCACCTTGCCTTCGACCCCGCCCCGGCCAAGGCGATCCACGGCGGGAGAGGCGATATCGATGCTGACTCCTGAGGGGCTGATGATCCGGCTCCAGACGACGAAGGCGCGGGTCTGCCCGACGGAGGCTGCAGACTTATACTGGCCGACGAGCCGAGAGCCTCGGGGAATCAGGACGCGACTGCCGTCGAAACTGCGGACATCCCGGCTGACGACTCCGCGCACGGCGCCAGGCAGATCGGAGCTGATCGCCGATTCCAGGACGGCGGCGATAAGGGTGCCCTGTGGAACGACCCGGCTAAGGTCCTGCATCTGCACCGCCCGGACCCCGTCGCTGGTTGCGCCGATGGTCCGCGCGGCGAAGCGCTCCTCAGGGGAACCAGACGCTTCCGACGGCGCCGGGGCCGCGACGGTTGGATTGCCCGACGCCACCGCTGGCGCTGCGCTTTCGGGGGGCGCAAGGTCCACGACCAGGGCCGGCGCCCTCAGGTAGGACTCCTCCGGGTTGGCGACCGGAACGGGTGCGCCCGGCGGAACCGCCGGCGGCGAAAGCGGCATGGGGGTCGGCGCCGGCGTCGCCGGCGCTACGGAGGAGGGCGCGGGCGGCGGAGCCGGGGTGACCTGAGCCCGCGCGCCCCTCGAGGCGTTGAGCCCGTTGAACACCAGCAGGCCCGCAAGGATGGCGCCGCCGATGCCGCCCCAGAAGACGACCGGTGAGTCCGGGGCCCGCACCTTGGGCAACGCGTCCTCGGCGCGGGCGAGGACCTGGCTGGCCGGCTCAGCCGAGGCCTGCAGCGTTTTCTCGACCATCTTCATCTCCGCCAGAAGGACCGGCGCTTTTCCGGGACCTTGCTGGTCTCGGTCCGGCGGTAGCCGTCATTGAACACGCGGGTGATCTCCCCGCCCCGCCTCAGGACAAAGCCCTGAGCGACACGGTCCGCCACGAAGAGGCCGTCCCGGAGCCGGAGATTGATCAAGGCCTCGGCGCCATCCGGCTCTACGGCGAAGATGGCGGGCAGGTCTTCATCCCCGAAGAAGGCGAAATACGTGTCCCGACCATCGTCGAAGATGCGAACCGGCAGCAGGGCTCGGGACCCCTGGAAGGAATACGCCGCATTGCGCACTTCCGGCGGCGGGTCGGGCGGCTGCGGCGTCGGCACGAGGACGAGCGGCGGCGCATAGACGAATCGGACGGTGAAGGGCACTCCGCGGGTCGGCTCGGCCACGGAAGTCAGCCGGAAGTTGTACCGGCGCAGGTTGGTGACCACGGTCATGTTGGTGGAGGGCCGGCGCGCCATGGGCTTCAGGAAGAGGAGGTTCGCCCGGCGGTTCGGGGTCACCTGCCATGCCAGGCTGTCGCCGATCGCGACGTTCTCGATGCGCTCAACTGGATCGAACTCAACCGTCAGCTGGTGACGAAGCGCGCTCTTGAGCTCGACCACCGCGACAGGATCGTAGTCGACGAAATGGATGCGGGGATCGCCCCCGCCAGGGCGCGGGGTGACCGCAAAGGCGGTCGCCGACGACAGGGCGAGGCAGACCGCAATGAGGATGGAGCGAAACATCATACGCCTCCACGCCGTCGCGTCGCGACAGGCCTTCTGTAGCCACCGCCAATGGTGTCCGCTGGCCGAGGACCGGCGATCTGGACCGGCGCCTGTCGCGCGGCGGCGCCCGCCAGGGTGATTTCCCGGACCCGGCTCTCAAACCTCTGACCGTCCTGAGTCAGCGCCTGGGCGAGACGGTCCGCGCGGGAAGCGACCTGCAGGACGGCGGCAGGTTCGGGCCTCGTCGTCCCGCCTGCCGTGGATGCCAGAGTTGCGGCGGCGGTCCCCGTTCTCAGACCAAGCGCGGCGACCCAGGCGGCGACGATGAGCACACCCTGCCCGACTGCGAAGACCAGCAGAATCGCCGCGAGGCTGGTCGCCATGCGCGGTTCAAGGGCCTGGGCCTCCCTCTGGTCCGCCAACGCCGCCAGCCAGGGGGCGAGCACGACCAGGAGCATGATCAGAAGCGCCCAGCCCACGAGCAGGCTGAGGGCGGACCCGGCGAGGGCCCGGACCCAGCCGAAGAAGATACCCCGGGTCACATTGAGGAGGGCCAGGGCGATGAACACCGGTCCCACGGCGGTCAGGACGCCGATGGCGAGCTTGGCGCCGCCGACGACCCCGACGCTCATCACAATCAGGGCGTCAGCGGCCAGGGACAACGCTTCAGCCGAGGCCGCATCCGCGCTGGCATAGGCCTTGGCGTTAGGCGGCGCCAGGACTCCGAAGGCGGCGGCGGCGCGGCGCAACTCAGCATGCGCCTGGTCGAGGCCCGCGACGGGACGGGCGGCCAGGCCCCGTCCCTCGCCCCCGGACGTCCAGGGCGCAGAGACTGCGGCCGCGATCTGCACCGGGGCCCGGTCGGCGACGTCGAAGACCAGGGTCTGGAAGACCGACCAGTTGGTCACAAGGGCCAGGATCGCACCGATGCGCAAGACCACGCCCGGCGCTTCCGACAGTCGTGCGCCTTCAGGGGCCACAAGGAGGCGCCAGCCGATCAGGGCGACATAGATGGTTAAAAGGAGGGTCAGAGCCGCACCGAACAGGCTCGAGCCCTGGGTCAGGGCCTCGTAACCGCCCTGGGCGTAGACGCGCGTCTGGCAGTCGATGGTGGCCAGCACGCCATCGATAGGGCCGGCGTCCATGTAAGAGGGGCAGGCCTTGATCATGGCGCGGACTTCCCCGCCATGAAGGGCTCCAGCCAGGCCGAGGGCGCATCGCCCACCACCGCCCGCAACTGGTCCAGCCGGCGCACCGACCGCTCCGTCCCGGCCAGCACCTGCAGGGGCCCGGAAAGCCCGGAAAGATCCAGCCGCGCCACGACGCTATGGTCGCCCCGCTTGACCAGGAAGCACCGGGAGGTGTCGGGCAGGGACTTGACCAGCGAGAACTCATGCTCGGAAAGACCGAAGCCATCGATGTACTCGTCCGGCTTGGCCCGGGCGTTGGGGAAGAAGATCTGGGTCGCGGCCTGCTCGATGATGGCCGAGGCGATCCGGCTGTCGAGGGCGTCCGAGGCGCTCTGGGTGCAGAAGCCCACGAGGCCATTGCGTTTGCGGATCGTCTTCTCCCAGTCCTTGATCCGGCGCACGAAAACGGGGTCATCAAGAACCTTCCAGCCCTCGTCGACCACGAAGATGGCGGGCGATCCGTCCAGCCTCTGCTCCAGCCGGTGGAACAGGTACATCATGGCCGGCGTCCGCACCTCCGGTGCATCAAGGACCCGGGTCATGTCGAAGCCGAGGACGCGGGTCTCCAGGCTGAGCTGGTCTTCGGCATTGTCGAACAGCCAGGCGTGCTCGCCCGTCTCGCACCAGGGCCCCAACCGGAAGGCGAGGTCCCCGGGGGTGGGCCGACGGCCTCCGCGGAACAGCTCGCGCAGGAAGCGGAGCCTGCGATGGCTGGTGGGTTGGGCGAAGTTGGCGTCGATGGCGTCGGCGATCACCGCCCGGTCATCGGCGCTCAGGGTGGAGCCGTCCGAAGACAGGAGCTGGGCCAGCCATTCCGCCAGGAAGGCGCGGTTGCCGGGTTCGTCGGGCAGCAGGAGCGGGTTGAACCCGGTGGGCTCGCCGGGGCGCAGGACGTCGTAACGGCCGCCGATGGCGCGGATGAAGGGCTCGGCCCCGCGGTCCTTGTCGAAATAGGCGACGCGCGGCCGCACCCGCTCGGCCTGGGCCAGGAGGAAGGTCAGCAGGACGGTCTTACCCGACCCCGAGGGCCCGATGCAGGTGAAATTGCCGAGGTCGCCCTGATGGAAGTTGAAATGGTAGGGCCCCGAGGCGGTGGTCTCCAGCACGGAGATGGCGGGACCCCAGTGGTTGCCCGTCGCCTCGCCGGTCGGGTGGTTGTGGAAGCTGGCCAGGCTGGCGAAGTTGCCGGCCGAGATCAGCCCCTTCCGCGCGATGAACCGAAAGCCGCCCGGGAACTGGGCCCAGAAGCTCGGCTCGAGGTTGGCGTCCTCCCGCACCGCCAGGGCGCCGGCCTCGGCCATGGCGGACTGCACGTCTGCAACTGCATAGTCGAGGGTCGGAAGGGTCTCGGCGCGGACCAGGATCGACAGGTGGTGCTCGCCATAGGCGGTGCGGCCGGCGCCGACGTCGTCCCGGGCCTGGGCGAGTTCGCCCCTGAGGCTGAAGGCGTCATCGTCGGCCGCCTTGAGGCGGCGCAGGGCCACGCCCATCCGGTCCAGCGAGGCCTGCCGGTCCTGGAAGGCGAAGCTCTCGGTCAGCACCAACTCGTGAGGCAGGCGCAGGACGCCGTCGAGCACGCCTGGCGCGGTTCGTGCGGGATAGTCTTTCAGCCCTACAATGGCGGCGTAGCTGCGCGCGCCGCCATGCCCGGTCCCAAGCTCCATGGCGTCCAGGCCGAAGGTCAGGCGGCGCTGGCCGACCGCGGCGGCAATGTCCCCGGACGGGGTGAGCACGGGCCGGCCCTCGCCGTTCAGCAGGAGGGCGAGGAACTCGGAGGGCTCGGAGTACTGGGCGCCGCCGGGCCCACTGTAGAGGCTGAGGGTGCGGACCCCGTAGGGCGACAGGGCGGCCGCGAAGGACTCGCGAATGGCGTGCAGTTCGCGCAGGTCGCGGGTGGTCTCAGACTGCCGCTGGCGTGGTCCCCGCAGCACTCTCTCGACCAGACCGGCCCGCCCCTGGGTGGGCCTGAGGACGAGGGTCAGGAAGATGTCGTTCACGAAGAGCTGCCGAGTCTCCAGCTGCTCTCGCCACTTCTGGTCGAGGTCGGCGCAGAAGGGCTCCTCCGGCGGCGGCGGGAACTCAGGGGTGACCCGCCGGCGAACCACGTGGTGCCAGAGGCCGAGCCGCGAGGTGGCGGCGCTGCGCAGCACCGTCTCGCGGACGGACTTTCGGTAGTTGAGGTCCTCGTCCGACGCCGTCTCGAAGGGAAAGCCCGAGATGTGCAGGGTCTGGACCAGCAGCCCGTCCCGGGTCGACACCGTCTGGGCGTCCAGGTGCCGGGCATAGGGCAGGCGGTCGGTGATGGCGGCCTCCCGGGGCGCCAGGAGGCGGGCGGCCTGAGTGGTGATGAACCTGTTCACGGCGTGTACGAGTTCCCACCCCAGAAGCTGAAGTTCCGGACCCGCGGGCAGGATCGGACCCGGGTGATCCAGATATCAAAGAAGCGCGGCTCGCGCACCGAGCCGGCATAGCCGATGGCGTGGATCACCAGCGCGACGCCAAGGACCCAGAACGACTTGGTGATCAGGAAGAGCTCCCCGGTCACGATGAGGTTGAGGATGGCGTAGGTGTAGGTCACGCCGCCGATCATCTGCGGCCGCGTCAGGGCGGCGAAGACCGGATCGGAGGCCAGTCGGCTCATCCTACATGGCTCCGGCGAGGCTTCGGATGCCCGCCACGATGGAGACGGCGCCGAAGATGATGAAGGCGCCAACGATGACGATCACCCCACGCCGCCACTCCATCCGCCCGGACAACATGAGGAAGCCGACGATGGCGATGGCGATGACCGCAGCGCTGGTGGCCACCGTGCCCAGAAGGGTTCCCTGCACCCAGCTGAGGGCGGCGATCAGGGGAGACGAGCCGGCGGGGTCCGCCCGGGCCTGAGCCAGGGCGGGCGAGGCGCTGAAGGCGGCCAGAAGGGCGAGAGGAAGGGTCTTGCGGGTCATGGTCCTACTCGGCTCCGAAGGACAGAATGCGGGGCGCACCAAGGCGCGAGACGATCGCCTGGACATAGGCGCGGGTTTCCTCAAAGGGCGGCACGCCGCCATGACGCACAACGGCTTCAGGTCCGGCGTTGTAGGCCGCAAGTGCGAGCCGGACATCGCCAAAACGCCGAATCTGCCGGGCCAGATAGTTCACGCCCCCGTCGATATTGCCGTTGATGTCGTCGGGGTCAACGCCCAGATCGCGGGCGGTGGCGGGCATCAGCTGCATGACACCTCGGGCGCCCTTGGGCGAGACGGCGGACTGCTGGAAGCGGGATTCCTGCCAGGCCACGGCCGCGGCGAGATCCGGGTCGACGCCATGCCGGGCGGCGGCCTCGGCGATGAGGCTAGCCACCGTGGCGGGGGCGGGCGCGGCCATGCGCGGGACGGCGCTGAGGATAGGCTGGGCGCCGGCGGAGGTAATGACCATGGGTCCGGAATAGGTCGTCACGGCGCCATCGTCTCCGATCTCGAGAACCTGGCCTCTGGCGACATCCGGAACCGTCAGCAAGGGGGCGAGAAGAACGCCGATACCGATGGCGATGGTCCTCACGGGAAATCCTGTCTGCGGCGCCCCTGAACGGGAACGGGAATCGAGGCGCATGATATCCCGAATTCGGCGGTGGGAGGATTACAAAGGATCAATGACGGTTGGATGACAGGGCTGGCCGCAGGATTGACATCGGGACGCCGGATTGCGTTCCCTCGGACCCAAAGGGAGGATGACGAATGACGGATCTGGTCCTGCGCGAACAGCGCGGCGCGGCGGTGCATCTGGTGCTGAACCGGCCTGACAAGCTGAACTCCCTGAACGTCCCGCTCTTCCAGGCCCTTGGCGCCCACGTCCGGGACATCGCCGCCAAACCCGCCGGGGTCGCGGTGGTGGTGGTGAGGGGCGCCGGCCGCTGCTTCTCGGCCGGCCACGACCTGGGCGACATCGCCGCCGGCGAGCGGCTGCCGGAGCCGAACTTCCAGTCCAAAGTGATCGAGCGCCTGGCCGCCCTGCCCCTTCCCGTGATCTCGGCGGTCCATGGCCACTGCTACACCGGCGCCCTGGAGCTGGCCCTGGCCGCCGACATCATCCTTGCGGCGGAGAGCGCCAAATTCGCCGACACCCACGCCCGCTGGGCCCTGACGCCGGTCTGGGGTCTCAGCCAGCGCCTGCCCCGGCGCGTGGGGACCAGCAAGGCGCGGGAGATGATGTTCACCTGCCGCACCTACTCAGGCCGCGAGGCCGAGGCCATGGGCCTCGCCAACGCCTGTTTCCCGGACGAGACCTTCCTGGAAAGCGTCGACGCCTGGGTCGCAGAGATCGCCGCCAACTCGGCCTTCAGCCACGCCGCCAACAAGCGCCTCCTGGACCTGACCGACGGCCTGCCCCTGCCAGCGGGCCTCGCCCATGAGGTCTACCGCGGCGAGGGGGTCGGACCCGACATGCGCGAGCGCATCGCCGCCTTCGCCGCCCGGAAGGGCGGCTGACCCCGGTTGACCCCTGAAGTCTAGCCCTTCGCCCCGTCCAGCATCTGGGTGAAACCCGCCGGGGCGTAGGGGCCGATGCAGACCTGCTCCAGCACGCCGATGCCGTTGCGGCCCTCATTGTCGCGGGTGAGCACGATCTGCTGGGTATGCAGGTGCGAGGGGGCCAGGGGGTCCAGTTGCCGGACGTCGAAGGACTCATGGCCGATGGCCAGTTCGCCCTTCCACATGCCCTGCCCCCACTCCGGATGGCTGTAGCCCAGGCCCTTCATCTGGAACTTCAGGACCGGCTCCATGCTGATCGTGCGCACGGTCCCGTCATGGTCGACAAGGTCGACCTCGCCGTAGCGGGCCAGGCGCGTACCGGGATGGTAGTCGATCCGGTGCCGGGCGGTGGCCATGCGGTGGTCCCGCCCGTCCTCGACCCCGGGTATGTCCGCCTCGCTGTCATAGAGCGGCGCGGTAAAGCCCTCGCGGACCAGGGGCCGGCCTTCGGCGTCATCGAAGAAGATGGCGTGCGAGATGTGGTCGTCCCAGAACAGGGGGGTCCACAGGAAAAAGGCGCTGGGCGGCGTTGTGCGCGGCGCCCCGCCGGTCTCCGGCTCGCCGACGTTCCGGACCCCCCAGGACCGGTCCTTGGTGCCGAGGCAGACCTCCGCATCCACCTCGATGCGGCCCTCGGGCGTCTCCACCCAGCCACTCCAGCGGCCGAACTGGTCGAAGCGGGTGGAGTCCATCACCCGGCGGGTCCCGGACCAGAGGGTCTGGCGAGCCTCCTGGAGGCTGGCCGTCCGGGCCGAGAAAACGAGGTCGCAGGACAGGCCGCTCTCGTTCGGCTCCAGAACCACGCGGGTGCGCCGCATGGGCTCAAGAACTTCCAGCCGGAAGGGCCCGACCGACATGTCCGTCCGCTCGGTCGGCGCCCGGCGCGAGCCATAGAAGCAGTACTGTCGTCCGTCCGGCTTCACGACGCTGAAGGCGCCGTCGAGTATGCCCCGGTAGGGGTAGATCGCCATGCCGACGCCGAAATAGTAGGAGGCGTCCTTCGCATAGCCGTTGAACCACGTCCGGTCGTAGACGTTGCGGTCGCTGGTCGCCGGATGAGCGATGGGCTCGGGCGTCTGGTGGATCGGAAAGTCATCAAGCCGGTTGAGCATGGCGGATCTCCCTGGGTGGCGGCGAAGGGTTCAGGCGAGGCCAAGGGCCCGCTTCATGGCCTTCAGGTTGCCCCGGCAGAATTTGGTCATGCCCTCCGTCGCCGCTTCCAGCTGCGAGGCGTCCTTCGGCTGGAAGCGCACGCGCAGGACGATGGCGCAGCTTGCGTGCCCGCCCGGCTCCACCGAGACGGTGGAGAAGTAGGCGTCCATGTCCGGGCGATCGAGGGTGTAGGTGTAGTGGTGCGGCCCCTCGTCGGTCATCAGCTCCGAGACCGTCCGGCCGCCGGGCATGGTCAGGGTACGCACCTTGCCCTTGGGGGTGACCTCGGTGGATTCGGCCTCCACCAGGCCGGCCCACTTGCGGATGCCGGAGAAGTCCCCGATCACCGCCCAGACCGCGTCTGCGGTCAGCGGAATGTCCTCGCGGAAAGTCAATTCCTGCATGATTTTCTCCCCTGTGTTGGGGAGACTGCAGCACATCCGGCCGCCGACCGGAAGCGCGGAAAACCTGAACACCAGACAGAGGTGCGCGGAGCGCTCCAGCGACCCGGTCCTAATCCGTGACGTTGTGCCAGGACTCGGCGATGCCGAAGCCCTCGCGGTCATCCATTGTGAATCGGGCCAGGCCCTCGTTGACGAAGGTGGCGCCCCCCGGGAAGGGGATCTTGGTCGGGCACATGTTGATCACCCGGCCTTCGATGCGGACCTCCCGGCCCTTGCAGGTGCGCGCGGTCATCGAGACCGTATCATGGAGGATGGACCCGGGCCGGAAGGTGGTCTCGACACGAACGTCCTCCAGGGTATCCATCCCTTCCCCGTCCTGGATCCAGCCGGAGCCCAGCAGGGTCCCGTCGGACCGTCGGAAGCAGGAGCCTCCCAGTGAGGTCCCGGCGCCGAAGTTCATGGAGAACCAGAAGACGAAGGGGTTTGGAGCGGCGGCGGTCGAGAGGGCGGGACCGGTCGAGGCGGCGCCCGAAGACCCGCTGGACGATCCGCTCCAGTTGCGCGGGCCCCAGGACTTGTCACGCACGCCAAAGCCGTCGAAGGCGATTTCCTCCCCGCCGATCGCCAGCCGGCCCGTCGCGCGCAGGCTCTGTTCGAAGTGGCCGTGGGCGCCTTTCGCGGCGAAGTGCGGCTCGGTCAGGGCGTCGATGTCCACCTGCATGGAGAGGTGCGCCGGAGTGTGCCAGCCCTCGGGGCGGAGCTTGGCGCGGGTCATCAGGATGGCCCCGTCGGGAATGTCCTGGGCCGGGCCCTCGTAACTGACGGTCCAGCGGCGGAAGGGGTCCTCACAGGCCAGGGCCAGGTTTCCGACCTTGAGGTCGCCATCATAGGCGGACAGATCCTGGCCGATGTCCCGCCGGCCGTAGGTGAAGGCCACCCGGCTGCCGCCCAGGTAGACGGCGTGCAGGGCGTCGGCCCAGCCGTTCCCGGGCCGGAAGCCCATGCGGGTGAACATGCCGACCCCGGTCTTCGGGTCGACGAAGTTGAAGTAATAGCTCTCGCTCCAGGCCCGGTCTTCGCCGGTCGGATGCATAGCCTCGTCTGTGCCCGTGACGGTGGTCATTCCGGAGTCTCCCCGTGAACCTGTCCGTGCCGCAGGCTGCGGTGACAAATGCGGGTATACAGTGACCCTTGGGCTCCTGCACTCCTGGAACCCGGCTTCCCTCGGGAAGTCGAGCCCGTCATGATGGCCCTTAACGGGGTGAACCGCCCCCAACCGACCCGCGGGGTCGGGACCTAGAGGAGGTTTGAGACAAGGCCCATGACCCAACTTCCAAGTCCGCCCCGCATGCGCGCCCTCTACCCCGGCGGCCCAGAGGTTTCCTCGGTCGCCTGGGGCATGTGGCGCTTCGCCGGAGACGATGTGGCGGCGGCGGAGGCGCGCGTCCAGGCCGCCCTGGACGCCGGCGTCACGCTCTTCGACACGGCGGACATCTACGGACCCGACAATGGCGAGCCCTTCGGCGCGGCGGAGGCCTTGCTCGGGCGGGTGCTGGCCGGCAGTCCGGGCCTGCGGGACCAGATGGTGATCGCCACCAAGGGCGGCATCTCCATGGGCGTGCCCTACGACTCGAGCGCCGGCTACCTCGGCGCCGCCATCGACGCCTCACTGGCGCGGATGGGCGTCGACCATGTCGCGCTCTGGCAAATCCACCGCCCGGACATCCTGACCCATCCCGCCGAGATCGGAGAGGCCCTGCTGGCGGCCCACCAGGCGGGCAAGATCGGCGCAGTCGGCGTCTCCAACTTCACGCCCTGGCAGGTGGAGGCCCTGGCCGCCCACCTGCCCCTGCCGATTGTCTCCTGCCAGCCGGAATTCTCACCCCTGGCCGTGGCGCCGCTGGGCGACGGGGTGCTTGACCAGGCGATCGCCCGGGGCATGGCGGTGCTGGCCTGGTCGCCCCTCGGCGGCGGCCGGCTGGGCAATCCCGCCGATGAGCGCACACGCGCGGTCGCTGCGGCCCTGGACGCCAAGGCCAAGCAGGCGGGTGTCAGCCGCGCCGCCGCGGCCTACAGCTGGATCATGGCCCATCCGGCCCGGCCCATTCCCATCGTCGGGACCCAGTCTGTGCCGCGGATCGCCGAGATTCCAGACGCCTACACGCCCACCTGGACCCGGGCTGAATGGTATGAGGTCCTGGTCGCCGCCCGGGGAGAACCGCTGCCGTGACCCAAGCCCTGCCGCCCTGCGAAGTCTCCTGGTTCTCCGCACTCTGCGACGACGACTATGAGTTCCTCGGCGTACCCGACCCGGCGCTGAAGTCGAGCTGGGAGCACTGCCGAGACATCGTCCTGCAGGCCGAGGCCGGCGGCTTCGACAACATCCTGCTGCCCTCGGGCTACGAGCTGGGCATCGACACCACCGCCTTCGCCGCGGCGATTGCGCCGATGCTGAAGCGCATGCGCCTCCTGATGGCCGTACGAATCGGCGAGATGTGGCCCCCGCAACTGGCGCGCCAGATCGCCACCATCGACCGCATCCTCGGGGGGCGGCTGACGGTGAACATCATCTCGTCCGACATGCCCGGCGAGAAGCTGGCGTCGGGTCCGCGCTATGCGCGCACGGTCGAGGCCATGAGCATCCTGAAGACGCTGCTGAACGGCCAACCGCTGGACCATGACGGGGATTTCTGGAAGCTGAATCTGGATCCGCCGCGTATCGGCACGGTTTCCGGCAAGGCCCCCCAGCTCTACTTCGGCGGCCTCTCGGAGGATGCACGCGCCGCGGCCGCCAAGGGCTGCGATGTGTACCTGATGTGGCCGGACCGGCGCGAGGCGGTCGCCGACATCATCGCCGACATGACCGCTCGTGCGGCGCAGCACGGCCGCAAGCTCAGGTTCGGCTACCGGGCCCATGTGGTGGTTCGCGACACCGAGGCCGAGGCGCGCGCGGCCGCCGACCGCCTGCTCTCGAAGCTGGATGCCGATGCAGGCGCTGCGATCCGCGCCAAGTCGCTCGACTCCACCTCGGTGGGCGTCCAGGCGCAGGCGGCGCTGCGCGAAAGCGCGGCCGATGACGGCTATGCCGAACCGAACCTGTGGACTGGCATTGGCCGGGCCCGGTCAGGCTGCGGCGCGGCGATAGTCGGTGATCCGGACCAGGTGCTGGCCAAGCTGAACGACTACCGGGCCATGGGCATCGAGGCCTTCATCCTTTCAGGCTATCCGCACGCGGCCGAGGCGGACCTGTTTGCCCGCCATGTGCTGCCGCGGCTCGAGCACGGCCCGCTGGTCTGAAGGGTTGGAGAGCCAGCTGCGACGACGAGCCTGACCGGAGCCGCGGGATCACCGCGGCGCAGGCGCTCAGTGTCCGAGGCTGACCGGCGCCGGTTGGCGGTCGGCGAGGGGCGTGATCTTCGGCAGCCACAGCTGGATCCAGCCCAGCGCCAGCAGGTAGCTGCTGCTGGCGAACAACAGGAGTGGGCCATAGCCAAGTCCCATGGTGAGCACCTTGCCCGCAGCCCAGACGATGCCCATTCCGCCGATATTGCCGCAGAACGCGCCGAAGCTGGTGACACGCCCCACCTTGTCGGTCGGCGTCACGTCGGTGATCAGGGCGAACAGGTTGGTGGAGAACCCCTGGTGGGCCGCAAGCACCACGGCCAGGATGCCCGCAGCCGCCCAGGCGTTGGGCGCAGCCAGAGTGGCGGGCAGCACCAGAACCAGAAGGCCCGAGCCCAGCATGATCCCCTTGCGCACGCGGTCCACCGGGAGGCCCCGCGACATCAGCGCAGTCGCCAAAGTCCCGCTGATCAGGGATCCCGCAGCGGCGCCGGTGTAGGCCAGCGCGACAGGACCCCCGAGCGCCACGCCGGACACGTCAAACTGCCGGTGCATCAGGTCCGGCATCCAGAACAGCAGTAACCACCAGGTGGCGTCGGACAGGAATTTCGCGCCCGCGATCGCCCAGGTGCTGCGGTCCTTCAGGATCGGACGGCGCGGAGCGTCCGGCTGGGCCGCGGGCGTGGGCGGGGCATCGAGGGGCGTCTTGCGCGTGGCGATCAGCCAGCAGACCGTCCAGACCACCCCGGCCAGCCCGGCCACCAGGAAGGTGCCGCGCCAGCCCAGGGGGCCCGCCATCACGGGAATGAGCACCGGGGCGCTGATCGCGCCCAGGCTGTTCACGGCATTGATCACGCCGAACCCTGTGGAGCGCACTTCGGGAGGCAGAATCGTCGCCACCGTCTTGATCATCGACGGCGTACCCATGGCCTCGGTCGCCCCCAGTCCGACGCGGCAGAGGATGAACTGCGGGATGCTGTGAGCGAGGCCGTGGGCCATGGCCGCGAGGCTCCAGCTGAACACACCCAGCGGATTAGCCCACCTCACGCCGATCCGATCGACCAACGGCCCTGCGAACAGCAGGCCGAGCGCCATAGCTCCCTGGAACCAAGCGCCCATCGCGCCGTAATCCTCGTCGGTCCACCCGAGTTCGGCCGACATCTCGGGCTTGAGCACCGAGATGATCTGGCGATCCACCAGGTTCAGGATGCCGGCGAAGGTCAGGAGGACGAACAGAAGCAAGCGCATCTGCGGCGTAAGAAGGCTGCCTGCAGCCGCCAGAGTTGACCCGGTTGTCAAGGTCGCACCCCTCCCACACGCCGGCGCATGGCTCCGCCCGCGCAACTTTTGAGCTTGCTCCGCAGCATCATCTGGAAGGATGCTCACAGTCTGTTCGCGTTGTCATATTCTTTGGAGGGACAGTTGGCCGAGACGGTCCGCTACGGCCTGGTCGGTGTCGGCATGATGGGCGTGGAGCACATCCACAACCTCGCCGTGACGCCGGGCGCGGTGGTGACCGCAATCGCCGATCCCGTCGAACGATCGCTGGGCCCGGCCCGCGAAGCGCTGGGTCCGAAGGCTGATCTCGTCACCGCCTTTGAGACGGGGGCCGAATTGGCCCGCAGCGGCCTTGTGGATTGCGTCATCGTCTCCAGTCCGAACAACACGCACCGAGAGGTGCTGGAACCGATGTTCGAGGCCGGACTGCCGATTCTCTGCGAGAAACCGTTGGCCACGACGCTCGAGGACGCGCGCTGGATCGTCGAGCAGGCCGAGCGCGCCGCAGCCCCGTTCTGGACGGCGATGGAGTACCGTTACATGCCGCCGGCCGAGGCGTTCATCGGCGAAGTACACGGCGGCCGGGTCGGAAGGCTGCAGATGCTGTCGATTCGCGAGCACCGCTTCCCGTTTCTGAGGAAGGTGGGCGACTGGAACCGGTTCGCCGCGAACACCGGTGGGACAATGGTCGAAAAGTGCTGCCATTTCTTCGACTTGATGCGTCTCATCACCCGTTCGGAGGCCGTTCGGGTCTACTGCTCGGGCGCTATGGACGTGAACCATGTCGACGAAAGCTATGAGGGTCGTCAGCCCGACATCATCGACAACAGCTACACCACCATCGATTTCGCCAACGGCGTTCGCGCCATGCTGGATCTCTGCATGTTCGCCGACGGCGCCGAGAACCAGGAAGAGATCACCGCCGTCGGGGATGCGGCGCGGCTTGACGTCCTAATTCCTAGTGGGGATATAGTGTATTCTCCGCGGGTGGGGTTCCGTAACCCAAAGCGCGTGGAGCGTCGCGTCGTCGAGGTGGATCCCATCGCGCTGAAGGCCGGCACCCACCACGGGTCGACCTTCTACGAGCACCAGCGCTTCAACGCGGCGGTGCGTGGAGCGGGCCCGGTGGAAGTGACCGCACGTGACGGGTTGATGGCCGTGGCCATCGGCGCAGCCGCAGAGATCAGCGCGCGCGAGAGGCGTGTGGTGGAGATGTCGGAACTGGGTTTCTGAGTACCCGGCCGGTCGCCGGAAAGACAACAAGAACGGCGTGGGTGTGACAGCGCCAGATATCAACGAGAGCAAGATTTCGGGGAAGCCAATGCAACGCAAGATCCTGATCACCGGGGCCGCCATCGCCGCCCTCATGACCGCCGCGCCCGCCCTGGCCCAGACGGCCAGCGAAGGCGTCGACCTCAGCGAACTGGTCGTCACCGCCCAGAAGCGGGAACAGAAACTGCAGGATGTTCCGGCAGCGATCTCGGTCCTGTCCGGCGACGCGCTCGCCGCTCGCGGGTCGGTAAACCTCGAGAGCGCGCAGTACCTCGTGCCCACCCTCAACTTCCGCAAATCGGGCACCACCATCAATCAGACGCTCTTCCTGCGAGGGGTCGGCACGTCGACCTTCTCGATCGCAGGCGAACCGTCGGTCTCGACGGTTGTGGACGGCGTGGTCCTGAGCCGCTCAGGCGAGGCCTTCAGCGACCTGATCGACGTCGAGCGCATCGAGGTCTTGCGCGGCCCGCAGGGGACGCTCTTCGGCAAGAACACCTCCGCAGGTGTGATCAACATCGTCACCAAGCGTCCGGGCGACGACTTCGGGGGCTATGTCGAGGGCGGCTACTTCTCGGGCGGCGGCGAGGTGAAACTCCGCGCGGGTGTGGACGTGCCCTTCAGTGATCTCGTGAAGGGCCGCTTCACGGTTTCCTATGGCAGCTATGACGGCAATATCCGCAATCTGACCCGTGGGACGCGGGTGAACGGGTACGAGCACTGGGGCGTCCGCGGCGTGATCGTGGCCGACCCTAGAGAGGATCTCTCCCTGACCCTGATCGCCGACTACCGCGAGTCGGACGATGACTGCTGCGCCGAACTGATCGGCACGACACCCACCAACCTGACGGCGACGGTCCTGCCCACGCCGCGCGGCGACCGCACCCGGCATGTGACGCAGGATCTGATCACCAGCACCAAGGAG
>Ga0209985_10002063_pt1 | contig 18734 bp, 12 predicted proteins | sample NOAtaG_FD_187305 | JGI IMG/M metagenome (GOLD analysis project Ga0209985, IMG submission 187305) | Freshwater lake microbial communities from Lake Erie, under a cyanobacterial bloom - NOAA_Erie_Diel6S_1000h metaG (SPAdes) (version 2) | ecosystem: Environmental > Aquatic > Freshwater > Lake ...
GCCTTCCGGCACGAGCTTCGACTCCTGCTCCTGGCCTTCCTGGCCATACCGATCCTTGCTGCCCTCCTTCATGGCCGAGAGGGAGCCCATTCCCCGGTATGACTTGAAGCTGCGACCCTGGTAGAGGATGATCTCCCCCGGTGACTCATCAGTCCCGGCGAGGAGTGACCCGATCATGACAACATCGGCCCCGGCGGCGATCGCCTTGGTGATGTCCCCGGAGAACTTGATGCCCCCATCGGCGATGATCGGTACGCCGGTGTGCTGGGCGGCCCGCACGCAATCGCTGATCGCGGTGATCTGCGGCACGCCGGCCCCGCTGACGACGCGGGTGGTGCAGATTGAACCGGGTCCGATGCCCACCTTGACCGCATCGACTCCCGCCTCGATCAGGGCCCGGGTTCCCTCAGCCGTCGCGACGTTGCCAGCGATCAGGTCGACCTCCGGGAACCGCTGCTTGACGGTCCGCACGGCTTCGATGACCCGTGAGCTGTGGCCATGCGCCGTATCGACCACCAGCACATCGACCCGGGCACGCACCAGCTCTGCCGCACGTTCGAGGTAATCGCCCGTGGCGCCAATCGCCGCCGCCACGCGCAGCCGCCCAAACTCGTCCTTGGCGGCAAAGGGATACTTGATCGCCTTCTGGATATCCTTGACGGTGATCAGCCCCTTGAGGTGGTAGTTGTCATCAACGACCAGCAGTTTCTCGACGCGGTGTTTCTGGAGAATCCCCTCGGCTTCACGGAGCGTCGTCCCCACTGGCACCGTGATCAGATTCTCCTTGGTCATGACCTCCTCGATCGGCAGATCGAGACGCGTCTCGAAGCGGAGGTCACGGTTGGTCAGAATACCGACCAGTCTCCCCCCCTCCTGAACGATTGGAACGCCGGAGATCTTGTACCGTCGCATCAAGTCGAGCGCCTGGCGAATCTGCTTGTCCGGGGTGATCGTCACCGGATCGACGATCATGCCCGACTCGGAACGCTTCACCTTGTCGACCTCGTCGAACTGGGCCTGGATCGGCATATTCTTGTGAATGACCCCCAGCCCTCCCTGTTGGGCGATCGCAATCGCCATCGGCGACTCGGTTACCGTATCCATGGCGGAACTGATCACCGGAATGTTGAGGCGGATCCGGCGGGTCAGCCGGGTCGTCGTGTCGGTCTCCGTCGGCAGGACATCGGAGTAGGCCGGCACCAGCAGAACGTCATCAAAAGTCAGTGCTTCAGGTAGATTGTCAGTCAACATATTCGATATCTGAGCGTCAACGGGATAAAGACAGGATGTCGCGGCATTAGTCGACGTAATTGAGATAGTTCTCTCTGGTCAGAATAAGACCGCTGACCACCACACTCTTGGGAGTCTTGAGCACCTTTGCCGGATTGAGGGGACGACCATTGATCGTGACGCGGAGGGTCGGGAGATTGCCGAGACTGACGACCAATTTTTCACGGGCGGCAAACTCGATCGACTGGCCAGGTTGTTGAATCGATTCCTCGGCCGGCTCGGAATCCCGAATGATCTTCATCCAGCAGGGCGCCGTCCCCGTCTCGATCCGGAGCTGCAGACCCTCGATCTGCGGCTCCTCAACCACTGGGGTCGGAGTCGGGGTCGGCGCGGCGGAGGAAGCGACCGGCGTCGATTCGGGAGCCGCCGGCTCCGTCCGCGCGAGATCTTCGGGCGGGGTCTTGGCGGCATAGAAGTAGCTGTAGGCGAGCCAGGCGCCGACGGAGAGCAGCACCAGCACGACCAGGCTGATCAGGAGCCCATTGCCGGTTGTCGGTGGCGCATCCCAGTTCTCAACCCCCATCTCAAACTTGGGCGCCGGTTCGACTCCCTGGAGAACGAGCTGATCCTCATAAAGCTGGAGAGCGGTCGACTCATCCATCCCGATATGATTGGCAAACTTACGGACAAAGGCCCGATTGAAGACTCCCCCAGGCAGGCTGCTGTAATCATCCTCCTCGATCGCCCGGAGAAACCGTGCTCCGATGAGCGTGCCCGCGGCGATCTGTTGAATGGTGATGCCCTTTTCCTCACGCCTCTTTTTGAGCTCCTGCCCCAATGATGCCATCTTCTATCAACCCCTGCGAAAGAGTAGCCACGTCTTTGATTTGGAAGACAAAAATTGTCTGCTTTTTTGACTAATTTCTTATATTAGGGGCTCTGCATACAGCTGTCAAAGGGGGAGCGAAGCGGCGACGCGATTTGGGTTCGGCGGTCGCGGCGGGGGGACGCGCGTCGCCCGGCCCCCCCGCCAAATCGGCCCGGACCAGTCACCTCTTGATGATCGAGACCACCCGCGCCGGACTTGTCGGGCAGATCCGGCATCCCCCGCCAGGCCGGCATATCCAGGGTGTCGATTTGCTGAAAATGCCGATTTTACTTGATTCAAGCGGCGGGATGAGTAGTATCTAAACTTGCATTGTCCGCCAACTGCGGTGTGTGAGCCGGCAATGCGCAGTTCTGTCCTGACCACAATCCGTCGCGGCGGTGATGCGACCGCCGGGAGTCGGGACAAGGCATCGGTGCTATGGCAATGGTCGATCGACCAGTTCGACCGAGATAAGAACCAACAACAAAGCTTTTCATCCGCATGATTATCATTCCAGCCATCGATCTGCGCGGTGGGCGCTGCGTTCGACTAACGCAGGGTCAGGTGACCGCCGAGACAGTCTATTCAGAGAATCCTTCAAGTGTGGCAAGGCGCTGGGTCGAAGCGGGCGCGGAGATGTTGCACATCGTCAACCTGGACGGCGCTCTGAACCAGAACGACAGCAAGAACCTGAAGGCGCTCGAACAAATCCTCTACGAGGTGAGTGTGCCGGTTCAGTTTGGCGGCGGGGTACGAACCAAGGACGACGTGCGCCGGCTGGACGATCTGGGTGTGACCAGGATCGTGATTGGCACCACGGCCATCGAAAATCCGGTCCTGCTCGAACATATCGTTGGAGAGTACGGCTCGACCGTCATCGTCGGCATCGACGCCCGGGATGGCAAAGTGGCCCTGCGTGGCTGGGAAAAATTCTCACAACTCGAGGCGATCGACTTTGCGCAGAAAGTCGCCGAGATGGGCATCGACCGGGTCGTCTACACCGATATCGCCCGCGACGGGATGCTGGTCGGCATCAACATCGAGACCACCCGGGAGATTGCCGAGTCGAGCGGACTCAAGGTGACCGCTTCCGGGGGCGTGGCGTCGCTCGACGACATCACCGCCGTCAGCAGACTGCAACCGTATGGGGTCGACAGCCTGATCATCGGCAAGGCGCTCTATGAAGGGGTCTTCACCCTCGAGCAGGCGCTCGAGTCTGCCGCTGCGGCCCCGGAGGGTGAATAGGAGACCCGCACTCCCACCCCTTTCGTCCCCTCAGACGTTCAACCAGATACGTTCAAAAGTGCTGTCGCACCGACCCCCGCGAAGCAAGCCATACTTCGCGGGCGGTTGTTCCCCTGTCTTCGCCGGACCATCCTTACTTGAACTTGATAGCTGGTTCGTGTTATTCCATCTCCCTTTTGGGAGTATCTAATATTTAAGGTGGCTGTCTGGCCAACCGATGGTTGATCGGCTGGCGGGGCGGTTGGGAATGGGAAACAATATGTCTAAATCACTGGTCATCGTCGAGTCGCCATCGAAGGCAAAGACCATCAACAAATATCTTGGGAAAGACTACAAGGTTCTGGCCTCGGTCGGGCACATCAAAGATTTGCCAAAGAAGGGGTTAGGGGTCGATCTCGAGAACGATTTCGAACCGACCTATGAGGTGATGCCAGGCAAGGAGAAGGTCGTCAAGGAGATCAGAGAGGCGGCGAAGGACGCGACGGCCATCTATATCGCGACCGATCCGGACCGTGAGGGTGAGGCGATTGGGCGGCATATCGCCGACGTCGTCGGGGGTGGACGCGGAAAATCGAAGAAGTCGATCTACCGGGTGATGTTCAACGAAATCACCAAAGCGGCGATCCAGGAGGCTTTCAAGCATCCGGGGAGCATCAATGAGTCGCTGGTCGATGCGCAGCAGGCGCGGCGGGTGCTTGACCGGCTGGTCGGCTACAAGGTCAGCCCGCTGCTCTGGGACAAGGTGCGGCGCGGACTCTCGGCCGGACGGGTGCAGACGGTGGCCGTGCGGCTGGTGGTTGAACGTGAGCGGGAGATCCAGGCCTTCGTCAAGACCGAGTACTGGTCGGTGATCGCCAATCTGGCGGCGCAGCTCCCACCGGCATTCGATGCCCGTCTCTACAAAGTTGGCGAGAAGACGGTCAAGAGTTCCGGCTTTGACGAAGGGGTCCGGAAGAACGAATTTCACATCGGGAATGAAGCGACGGCGCAGAAGATACTCAAGGATCTGCAGGGCTCGAGTTACATCGTCCGCGAGGTGACCACCAAAGAGAAGAAGCGCAATCCGGTGCCGCCCTTCATCACCTCGAAGTTGCAGCAGGAGGCCTCGCGCAAGCTCCGCTTCTCGGCCAAGAAGACGATGCAGATTGCGCAGCGACTCTATGAGGGCATCGAGCTGGGCCAGGAGGGCGCGGTCGGACTGATCACCTATATGCGTACCGATTCGACCCGGGTCGCCGACAGTGCGCTGGGGGAGGTTCGCGAGTTCATTACCCGGCAGTATGGTGCGCCATACCTGCCGGAGAAGGCGATCCACTATCGTTCGAAGAAGGACGCCCAGGATGCCCACGAAGCCATCCGTCCAACCGGGGCCGACCGGACGCCGGAATCGGTGGGCGCCTACCTGGGCAAGGACGAACTGGCGCTCTACCGGCTGATCTGGCAGCGCTTTGTCGCCTCACAGATGATGCCGGCCATCTTTGATCAGACGACGATCGACATTGCCGCGGGTGAGAACTACCTCTTCCGGGCAACCGGTTCGGTGATCAAGTTTGATGGCTTCCTCGCCGTCTACGAAGAAGGCAAGGACGAGAAGGATGAAGACGACGATGAGCGGGCCGCCAAACTGCCCAAGGTCACCAAAGGTGAGCAGCTGAAGCTCAATTCGCTCACCCCGAATCAGCACTTCACCGATCCGCCGCCGCGCTACACTGAAGCGACTCTGGTCAAGGCCCTCGAAGAAAAAGGGATCGGCCGCCCCTCGACCTATGCCTCGATCATGACCGTGATTCAGGATCGTGAGTATGTCGAGAAGCTCGAGAATCGCTTTCATCCGACCGAGCTGGGAATCATCGTCAACGATCTGCTGGTGCAGAGCTTTGCCGACCTCTTCAACGTCGAGTACACGGCGCGTATGGAGGAGGAACTCGACGAGGTCGAAGAGGGGAAGATGAAGTGGACGGCGGCGCTGCGGGGCTTCTATGACAAGTTCACCGTCGATCTGCAGGCGGCGCAGGAGCAGATGCGCGACGTCAAGCGGCAGGAGATCGTCACCGACGAGGTCTGCGAGAAGTGCGGGTCGAAGATGGCGATCAAGTTCGGACGCTTCGGCCAGTTTCTCGCGTGCACCAACTATCCGGAGTGCAAATCGACGCGCGATCTCGCCAAGCCGAAAGCAGCGATCACCAATGGAGAGATCGATCCGGAGGCGGCGGCGGAGAACCCCTACGCCAACGAGACCTGCGAGAAGTGTGGACGCGGGATGAGCCTCAAGCGGGGGCGCTTTGGCCAGTTCCTCGCGTGCACCGGCTATCCGGACTGCAAGAACACCCGGAAGATCACCAAGACCGGGGCCGTGGCCGCCCCGGTGCCCCTCAATGAGGACTGTCCGGAGTGCGGCCAGCAGCTGGCCATCCGGCAGGGGCCATATGGCGAGTTCACCGCCTGTTCGACCTATCCGGAGTGCAAATTCATCAAGCGCGAAACGACGGGGGTTCCCTGTCCGCGGGAGGGATGCGGCGGGGAGATTCTCGTCCGGAAGTCACGGCGTGGGAAGTACTTCTATGGCTGCTCCGAGTATCCGAAATGTGACACCGTCTACTGGGACAAGCCGGTCCAGGAGGCCTGCCCGCAGTGCCTGAAGCCATTCGTCCTCGAAAAGTATAATGCGAAGAAGGATGAGACGACCCGCTACTGCGCCGACGAGACCTGTGGTTTCCGGAGTATCGACGGGGTGGTGAGCCTCGTTGCCGTCGCCGAGACGGAGAAGAAGAAGGTCCCGGTCAGGGCCATGGCCGCCAAGGCGCCGGCGAAGAAGGCCGCGCCAGCCAAGAAGGCGGCCCCGGCGAAGAAAGCTGCGCCGGCCAAAAAAGCCGCACCGGCGAAGAAGAGCGGGGCAGGCAAGAAGTAGCGGGATTGAGTAGTGCGGAGAGGAGACCACTCTCCGCACTACTCGCTGCTTTTTCAAGCGGGCAGCCAAGGTCTGCGCCTGGCTGGTCAGGCTTGGCTTACCGTCTAGTTTGCAGTATTACGGGCAGTCTGAGGCTGGCCGCTGCAGATCGATCGGCAGCGGGGTCGAGGCGACGCCCTTGAAGACCAGTTCAAAGCTGGCCGGCCCCGGCGCAAGACAACCGGCGTCCAGGTCCCCCGGGGCCCCTTCTGGAAGTTTCAGATCGACCTTGTAGCCGGCAAAGTTCGGATCGAAACCCACATAGTCCGGTCGCAGTTCCCTTCCTCCAACCCGCAAGCGAACATTATCGGGACTGGCGGTCTGATCGAGGCCGACCACACAGATGGTGATGGCCGATTTGGGGCCGGTCACCTCGATATCTGTCCCAAAGTCGACCAGATTTCGGAATGAGATGATAGTCGGGACGGTGGGCAGAGGCGCGACGATCGTGACGAGGATCGCCGGTGAAGCCGTCTCGGCGTCGATGAGCAGGCGAACTGGACGAGGTCCGGCGGCGATGCCGGGGGGGATGCCGGCTTCGACGTAGAGCATGTGCGCGGCGTGGGGTGGAAGCGGCTTCGCGTAGTGCGGACGAATCTGCCCGGCATAGCGGGGGACGACCAGCTGACCATCGATCTCGACGCGGATCTCGTTGGTATCGGCCCGGTCCGGATCGAATCCGGCGACGACCAGGGAGAGCCAGGCCTCGTTGCCGGCGGCCGGGATCGCGGTGAGGCCCGGATCATCGGCGCGACCGTGATATTCGATCACCGGCCGCGGGTCCGCGTCCGGAATCTCATCGCGCCGCGGCTTACGAAGGGTGGAGAAACAGTAGAGGGTGTCAGCGCCATAGATGCTGACGACGCGGGCGCCGAGCTGACGGGCGAGTTGACGAACTTCCGCCTCAGGAAAGGTCTCGCCGACCCAGGTATTCTTGCTCGCGGCGAGAAATTTCTCGTCAGTAACGCCATTGGTCTGGAAGCGGAGCAGTCCACCGGGCTTGAGCACACGCCAGGCATCGACGAGAGTCGATCTGATCGACTCCTTCGAAGGGACGTGCTGGAAGACGAAGATCGAGTAGACGATGTCAAAATAGTCGTCCGGGAGCGGACCGACATCGGCTCCGGATGTTTCATAAAGGTGGACATTGGGCAGATCGGCGAGCCGCGTCCGCGCCCGGGCGATCATCTCTCCCGAGACATCGGTCGAGTGGATCTCGCCGAAGATGGCGGCGAGATGGCGGGTCATCCGCCCGATTCCGCACCCAATCTCGAGAAAGCGGAGGTTCCGGGGATCGGCATGCTGCGTCAGAAGCTCCAGCTCGGGCAGAATCCACTGGGCGACCCCTTCCGCGCCGGTGCGGTCAAACTCCTCTTCGGTCTGGTCGAGCCGGAGGGTATTGATATACCAGCAGGCGTTCTCGATGGCCCGCCGATTCCAGTCTTCCTTCATCTGTTCCAGTTGCGCAGTGATTTGACTCTCCATTCAATTTCCTGAATCCTGTCCATATGAAACGATACACCCGCCAGCTATTGCTTCTGCTGCTAATGCTCGGGATCGTCAGTGAACCGTTGGCGACGGTCAACGAAGAGAAGGCGATCCGCGGAGCGATTCAACGATACTTCACGCTGCTCAAGACCGGGCGCTATGCCCAGCTCTATGATTCCCTGCCCGTGTCATTCCAGCAACAAGCGAACCGCGAAGAGGTGGCCCGCAGCCTTGGCCGGCTTGGCGAATTCCTCAAGCTCGAACGGATCGAGATCGGAAAGATCGAGCAGCGTGGCGAGATCGCCGTCGCCACCACGACCATTCTCGGCGCACTCACCCGCCCGATCACGATCAACAACCACGAAATCAGGCAGGGTCGGGTCAGTTCCCAGCAGTATCTGATCAGGGAGAACCGGGTCTGGAAGATCGCGTCGGCCAACGAACGAACGCTCCGGGCCTTTATGAAGGATCATCCCGAGGTCGAAAACCTCTTTCCACAGACCCTGACCCGCTTTGAGCTGCTCAGCGACGGGAAATGGATCAAAATGCCCGGAAGCCGCTAGACCAGCCCGTCGACCGTCTGCTGCCAGGCCAGCGTCTGGCGCAGAATCCGCAACCGTGACCGTTCGGAATCATCGACCAGCCGGTCGAGCTGGTCGATGATCGCTCCAAACAACGGATGGGCAAAGAGTCGGGCGTGAGTGGTGACCGTCGGGTAGTAGGCGAGCCGCAACGCGCCGCCGCCTTCACGGTGAAATTCGAGCAGCTCCTCCTGACCGAGGGTCTCGACCGGAGAGTTGACCGGCAGCACCTCGCGCGGCACGCCCTGCCGGTAGACCGCTCCATCACGCCAGCCCAGCAGAAGGATCGAGATGACCACCCCCTGCTCCTGCAAAAAATCGGGACTGAAGACGGCGTTCAACTCGACCGGCGTCGTCAGTCGTGGACTGTATCCGCCGAAATCCGGATTGATCAGCTGTGAATTGTAGATAATGCCGACCGCCGCGCCGATCCGGACAAAGCGGCCAAAGGCATAGTCGGCCGGCGATGGCACGAGACCAATCTCCAGCGAATCGAGGACCCGCGCGACATAGTCGAGATGCGAGGTGGACTGAACAACACGCGCGATCTGCATGGCTACCGTCGGCCTCCTTTCGGACCGGCGATCTTGCCTGGCCCCCAGAGCGCCCGTCCGGGCTTCGCGGCGGTATGAACCCCGTCCCGGATCACCTGGCGACCATTGACGAAGACGTGGACCATCCCGACCGCATACTGGTGCGGTCGATCGAAGGTGGCGCGGTCGGCAACCTTGTCCGGATCGAAGAGGACCACGTCGGCAAAGTAGCCTGTCTTGAGGAGACCACGCCGGTCGAGTCCCAGATTGGTCGCCGGCAGGCTGGTCAGACGGCGAATCGCCTCGGGCAGTGTCAGCACCTTCTCTTCCCGCACATACTTGCCAAGCAGCCGGGCAAAGTTGCCGTAGGCCCGCGGATGGGTCGACGTCTTCAGAAATACCCCTTCCGTCGCCATTGACCCGGCGTCAGAGCCGAACGACACCCACGGATACCGCAGCTGCTGACGGACATTCTCCTCGGACATCATAAAGTAGACGGTTCCCACGCGGGAGCGATCCTCGAGAATGAGGTTCATGATCGTCTCGACCGGATCCTCGCCGCGCTCCCGGGCCACTTCGGCGAGCGTCCGGCCGATATACTTTCGCAACTCCTCGCGGCGGAAATCGACCAGCAGCACCCGCTCCGGCGAGCCCGCCCCCAGGTAGAGGTTCTCCCACTTGTCGGTCGGCGTGCGGATCTCGTGCGCAATGCGGCGGCGGGTCTCCGGATCGGCCAGCCGCTTGAAGAGCGCCGGGTACCCGCCATCGAGCACCCAGGGGGGCATGGCGGCCGTCAATCCGGTCGATCCGGCGGTGTAGGTGTACATATCGGCGGTGATCTTCAGCCCATCGCGGCGGGCGCGCTCGATCCGCGCCAGCACCTCGTCCATCTTCCGGTAGTTGTCGCTTCCCACCGCCTTGAGATGGTAGATCTCCGCCGGAATCTTCGCTTCACGGGCAATGCGCAACAGCTCGTCAACCGCCTCGAGCAGCCGGTTCCCCTCGCTGCGGAGATGGGAGATGTACTTGCCCTTATACTCTGCCGCGACCTTGCAGAGTTCGATCAGCTCTTCGGTCGAGGCATAGAAGGCTGGGGCGTAGATCAGCGACGAGCCGATCCCGAGGGCCCCTTCCTCCATTTCTCGGCGAACGAGTTGACGCATCTGCTCCAGCTGGGCCGGCGTCGGGGGACGATCCTCGAGACCAATCACGTGTTCGCGAATGGTCGTCGCGCCAATAAACGAGGCCACGTTGCAGGAGACTCCGCTCTTTTCGAGGTGGCGCAGATACTCGGCAAGGGTCGTCCATTCGATCGGAAAACGAACGTCGCCCTGCGCCGCCAGCTGCCGCTGCTTCATCTCCTCGTTGAGGGGGCCCATCGAGGTGCCCTCGCCGAAGATCTCGGTGGTCACGCCCTGGAGGAGGTCACCCATCGATCGCCCGTCGACGAGCAGGTCGTCGACCGCCCACGAGAGCATATTGATGAAGCCAGGCGCAACAGCCAGTCCGCGGGCATCGATGACGGTCTTCACGCGCCGCCGATCGTAGCTTCCGACTCTCCCGACACCAACGATCCGGTCACCCCGGATCAGCAGGTCGGCGCGCCGGGCTGGCTTGCCGGAACCATCGTAGATCGTTCCGTTGCGGATCAGCACATCGGCCTCCGCCGTCCCCTGCGCCCACCCGGCGGCGGGCATAAACATCAGCAGGCCGACCATCAGGATCAGAAATATCTTGCGGGCAAAGACTGGCATATCTTTCCTGCGCCCCCTCTTCTGCTTCGACAATCGCGCCAATATCAACGGACGCGGCTCCATTCCGCCTCGAAACGGATCAAGCCATGGATATGGCGCTCGGTGATCACATTGAACTGATACATCTGAAAGTGGACATCGGCCGGCTCACGCCAGTCGGGTGCGCCATTCTCAGTGTAGACCTTGAGCGTAAGATAGTAGACATTGTACGAAAGACTGGCCGCTGGCAGACGCAGCTCGATCGTTCCGGCGCCCGGTTCGATCGGCAATGCGGCGGGTGAGGTATCGGTGTTGTTGATCGTGCCGATGTAGACCCCATCGTAACGGTGGATATCGACTGCGAAGACCGGCGCCGGATAGAAACCATCCGACTCGTAATGGAGGCGAATCGTCACCGGCTGGCCACTCCTGATCACCCAGGTTGCGCCTTCACGCTCTTCGATCATCTCCACCCCGGTAAAACGGATCTTCCCGTTCCCCCAGCGTGACCCGGTGAGGCGCAGTTCGCGCAGGATGCGTTCGTGCTCGGCTGAACCGCTCGTCACATTCTGGGCGGCTTCGCGCAGCCGCGCATCCTCGAGCTTGACGCAGAAGGCCTGGTAGGCGGTCACCACATCACGCGCCTGGCCAAGCATCATCGTCTTTCCCCCCTCGAGCCAGAGCGCCCGGTCACAGAAACGCTGGACCAAACCCGGATCGTGCGAGACGAAGAGAACCGTCTTGCCAGCCTGGCGGAAGAATTCCATCCGGTCGAGCGACTTGCGCTGAAAGTAGACGTCCCCAACCGAGAGGGCCTCATCGACAATCAGCACGTCGGGATCGACGTGGATCGCCGCGGCAAAGGCGAGCCGCATGAGCATGCCGGTCGAGTAGGTCCGAACCGGCTGATCGACAAAGGCCTCCAATTCAGCGAAGCGGACAATCACCTCCAGCTTTCGCCGCATCTCCGCCTCGCTCACCCCCAGAATCTGTCCGCTCAGAATGATATTCTCCCGACCAGTGTAGTCGGGATTGAAGCCACTGCCGAGTTCGAGCAGCGCAGTCACCCGTCCCTCGACCCGCACGCTCCCCGCGCTCGGTTGCAGAACGCCGGCGATGATCTGGAGCAGGGTCGACTTCCCCGCCCCATTGCGCCCGATCACCCCAAACGTCTCACCCGTCTGAACCTCGATCGAGACATCATCCAGTGCCACAAAATCGCGGTGAAAGCGGCGCCGCCCCGCCCAGAGAATCTCCTTGAGCCGACTCGAGGGAGTGTCATAAAGCCGATAGGTCTTGGTAATGTGGGAGGCAATAATCATGTGCGGAACCAGGGCGACCGGAGAATGTGGCAGGCCATCGATATTCTCCTATTCATACAACTCCCGGGGAAATCTTTCGATCTTCCTGGTCAGTTTGCGACCAACGGCGAAGATGTTGTCGCCGCGCAACTCACGCGGAACACCGGTGGAGTCGAGTCGGGCGAGCAGCTCCTCGGCCGGTTCATGCCAGATATTCTTCGTCTGCAGACTGATGACCTCGAAGCCCGCCGCCTCCATCGCGATTCGCACATCGGCCGGCGTATACTCGCGCGCGTGGCGATCACCCGGACTCCGGCGGTTGTACTGGCCGTAGATGTAGGGACTGCTCCCACCAAGGACAGCCTCGATGCTGTGCGCCGAGGCGATATTCGGCGTCGTCAGAACCAGCAGCCCGCCCCAGCGCAGCACACGATGAACTTCGACCAGCATCTGGAGCGGGTCCTCGCGCAGGTGCTCGATCAGCTCACCGCAGACGACCACATCCAGTGTACCATCACCAAAGGGCAACGGGTCGTGCTCGACGTCGACATTGTGCATCTGGTACGCGAGTTCTTCTCCGGTCACCGCGTGGCGCAGGCGCATCAATTTCTGGCGCGGCGATCCATCCCACCAGTTGGTGACCAGCACTTCGCCATACCCGCCATAGCGATGGAGCAACGGCGGCAGCTGCAGGTAGCTGCTCAGCTCGAGAATCTTCTGCCCGGAGCGCTCGGGGCGCCCGGCAGGGATAAGGGCGAGGGTCTCCAGAAGACGCTTGCCATGCGTCTGCAGATAGCCAAGCGCCTCCGGGTTGTCAGCAAAGAAGCCGGCGACATAGTCGAGCGCCTCCGCGGGATCCACGGTGATCGTCGGCTCGGTCGGGAGGTCGAGACGATAGTCGGACTCGACCGGCACCGACGCGCCAGACTGCCGCGCCGCAATCAGCCGGCGCGCCACTTCGAGATAGCGCTCGGCCGAACGCTCGATCGCGCACTCCTCCCGAATCCATGCCCGGGCGCGTCGCGCCAGATGCTCCCTCAGGTGCGGACGATAGGCGAGCGCCTGCAGTTGATCGGCCAGCCGGACCTCTTCCCCCTCCCCGGGCGGAACCCGCAGACAGACATCCTCCGGCAGATCGGCAAACTGCCCGAAATCGCTGACGATCATTGGCTTGCCCGCCCCCAGGCTCCGGATCAGCGTCCCGGAGGTCTCACCCGCGGTCGGATAACGCAGATTGACCAGCACATCGCTCGCCTTCAGATAACGAAAAAAGTCCTTGCCAGTCACATACCCGGTCAGCCGCACGTGGTGGCGCAGACCGAGCTGCTCGATCAGCGGCGCAACCTTCCAGTGCCAGTGGTCTTCACCAACGATCAGGTAACGGGCCTGCGGGACCAGCTTGAGCAGCCGCTTGAACGCCGCCAGCACCACCGGCAGGCGCTTCGGTTGCGTCACAAACCCCTGCGACGAGATGATGAACGCGTCCTCCGGCAAACCGAGCGAGCGTCGACATTCCAGCTGATCCCAGCCATCCAGTTCGAAGGCCGCCGGTGAGAGATGGTGCGGGATCACCTCCACGGGGATCCCCGCAGCCGGCTCCTCCAACTGCGCGGCCGCGTAGTCACTATGCACGACCACCCCCAGACTGCGATTGACCAGACGGTGGTTGAGCGGCATCAGAAACTGCTGGTACTCACTCGAAATCGCCCGGGAGCGGGTCTCGGCCATCCGTGCCCCAAGCCTCCCATAGGCGTAGAACATCTCCCGCCAGTAGCCCGCGGCGTCTCCCTGCCCGAGCGTCTTCCAGACGATCAGGTGGTGGAGACAGTGTTCATGGAGAACGAGCAGACCCGGAGTCTGCAGAGCCCGATCATAGACGTAGTCGTGGTATTGATTATTGCCCTGGTGGTAGAGGCAGAGATCGAAGGGATGCTGGCGATCGATCTCCTCGAAATGGATCGCTTGCTGAATATCGTATGGCTGATTTGCGGGCCGCTCCGGGGCCACTCCCGGCCCCGCGCCCGTCGCCTGACCGAGGGGTCTCGTGACTGTCTGATCGACAAAGACAGTTATCTCCGCTCCCCTGGCCAGCTCTGGAAGAAGCTCTTCACTGTAGTCGGCAATCCCCGACTTGACCGGAGGGAGCGGAGAGAAATAGGCCAGTCGCATCGGTTGAATGTCCTCATTACGACTCGTCCATCGCCAACGAACGCCGCCACCTCATCCAGAAGATGGCATAAGTGATGGTCGCGAGCGTGACGATGATCAGCGAGATAAACTGTGATGTCGAGAGACCAAGAAGCTCACCACGCCAGTCGTTGCGCCAGTACTCGATGACGAAACGCATCACCCCATAGAGGATTCCATAAGAGAGAATCACCTGTCCGGCAAACTGGCGGCGCAGAAAGAGAAGGATGAGCAGGAAGGTCAGGAGAAGCGTCCCCGTCGCCTCATAGAGCTGCGTCGGGTGCAGGTTGATCGGCGCCAGCAGGTCACCGAGCCGCTCCGACCATTGACTCTGCTCGAGCGGGTCGCGCAGATGGGCCACCAGCAGCGGGACCCCGGTCAGCTCGTGGGCCTTCTCGGTAAAATGGACCCCAAGCGCGGAAGTCGTCGGCTTTCCCCAGCAGCAGCCGGCGGCAAAACAGCCGAGGCGCCCAATCGCCGTGCCGATGGCGATCCCCGGGGCACAGGCGTCGGCAACGCGCCACCAGGGCATCTGGTAGATCTTCATGACGATCACCGAGGCGATGACCGCCCCAATGAAACCACCGTAGAAGACCCCGCCTGACCGAAAGAAGTCGAGCGAGAAGATCTGGCGTGGGTTGTCGCGATAGTAGAGGTTCCACTCCGTCACCACCAGCAGCAGCTTTGAACCGATCAATGAGGCGGCCAGGATCCACAGACCCAGATCATATGCCCGCTGCTTGTTCAGTCCGTCGCGCTCGGCCAGCCTGGCCATCAACAACAGCGCGACGATGAAACTGATCGCCTGCAGAAACCCGTAGGTGTTGAGAGTGAACTCTGTTCCAGGTATTTTGAAAAGTTCAGGAAACATCTCGTTGCGCCGCCCGTTCTTCCTTGATCATTTGGAGTGCCAGGAGACCGGCACCAATACAGATCGCCGCATCGGCGACATTGAATGTCGGCCACGTGTACTTGTCCTGCCAGTGGAGGTCGATGAAATCGATCACCTCGCCGAGTCTGATCCGATCGATCAGATTGCCGACGATCCCCGCCAGCATGAGCGAAAGAGCCAGATTCAAGCGGACCATCCGCACCGGTACCCGCCACTGGTAGAGAAGGACAAAGATTGCCGCCAGCAGGGAGATCCCTGCCAGAATATAACGGATATCCATCTCACTGTCAGCAAAAAGACTGAAGGCGACGCCGCGATTGGTCGCATAGGTGAAACGGAGAAATCCGGGCAGGATCTCCATCAGCACGACCGGCCGCAGCGAGATGGTCGCCCAGTGCTTGGTCGCCTGATCAAGCACCAGGATCAGCAGTGAAATGAGCAGGTACCCGGCGCGGAGTGGCATCAGGACGATATCCTCTCATCGAGACTGGCCACGCACCGCGCGCAGGCGCCCGGATAACGGTCATCCGCGCCAACATCGGTCGTGTAGTTCCAGCAGCGCTCACACTTGGCGCCGGCGGCCGCGGCGACCGTCACGGCAATGGCCGCCCCATCGACCAACTCGACCTCCGAGACCAGCAAGAGGAAACGGAGCCCCTCTCCGAACGATGTCAGAAACTGGCGCGTCTCCGCATCAGCGGCAATCACCACCTTCGCCTCGAGCGGCGAGCCGATCAGCTTGGCGGTTCGCGCCTCCTCGAGCGACTTGGTCACGACGCCACGAATCTCGAAGAGCCGCGCATAACGGGCCAGCAGCGCCTCGTCGTGCCAGGCCTCCTCCGCCGCCGGGAAGACGGTCAGATGGACCGAACCAGCCTCCGCCGCCGCCCCCGGAATGTTCTCCCAGATCTCATCCGCCGTGAAGGCAAGGATCGGGGCGACGAGCCGGGTCAGCCGGTGAACAATCTCGTAGAGGGCGGTCTGGGCCGAGCGGCGTCCGACCGACTTCGGCGCGGCCGTGTAGAGTCGATCCTTGAGGATGTCGAAGTAGAGTGACGACAGCTCGATGGTCGCGTAAGAATAGAGCTTCTGGTAGACCTCGGTGAAGTCATACCGCCCATAGGCGGCGAGAACCTGGCGCGTCACCTGATCGAGTTGCGCGAGGGCCCAGCGATCGATCTCGAGCAACTCTGCATACGCAATCCGGTCGGCGACGGGATCGAAGCCGTCGAGATTCCCCAGACAGTAGCGGGCCGTGTTGCGCAGCTTCCGGTACGCGTCCGAAATCCGCTTGAGGATCTCATCGGAGACCCGCATATCCTCGTGATAGTCGAGCGCCGAACACCAGAGGCGCAGAATCTCCGCGCCCATCAACTTGATCACCTTCTCCGGCTCGACGACGTTGCCCTTCGACTTCGACATCTTCTCGCCGTTGCCATCGACCGCCCACCCATTGGTGATGACCGTCCGGTAGGGCGGCTCCCCGTGCATCTCCAGCCCCACCACCAGCGAAGAGTTGAACCATCCGCGGAACTGGTCTCCACCCTCGAGGTAGACATCGGCCGGATAGGGCAGACCATAGGCCTTCAGCACCGCAATCGAGCTTGAGCCCGAGTCGAACCAGACGTCGAGAATATCCTTCTCGCGGCGAAATCTCGTCGACCCGCACTTCGTGCACTGCGTGCCTTCCGGCAACAGCGCGGAGATGTCGCGCGTGTACCAGGCATCGGCCGACTCCTCCTCGAAGATGGCGGCAATATGATCGATCAGCGTGGCATCGCAGAGACTCTCATCACAATCATCACAATAGAAGACGGGAATCGGGACTCCCCACGCCCGCTGCCTCGAGATACACCAGTCGGGCCGGTCGCGGAACATGTTCTTCATCCGCTCATTGCCCCACCCAGGAACCCACTGGACGCGCTCACAGGCCTCGATCGCCTTCTCATTGAGCCCGGTCCCGCTCATCGAGATGAACCACTGCGGCGTCGCCCGGAAGATGACCGGATGGTGACAGCGCCAGCAGTGCGGATACTGATGCTGGAACTTCTCCTGACGCAGCAAGGCTCCAATCGACTGCAGGTGGGCAATGACCGCCCGGTTTCCATCACTGGCCGCATCGGCCTTGCTGAGGGCGAGCACCCGCAGGCCGGCAAAATGCTCGACCTCTTTGACGAAGTAGCCCCGGTTGTCGACCGGATTGTAGACCTCGAGTCCATATTGGCGGCCGATCACGTAGTCCTCGTAACCGTGGCCCGGCGCGGTGTGGACCGCCCCGGTTCCGGCATCGAGCGTGACGTGATCACCGAGAAGAATCATGCTCTCCCGATCGATAAATGGATGGCGCGCCTTGAGCCGGTCAAACTTCTCGCCGCTGTAGTTGCCAAGCACCCGGTAACCGGACTCCGCCCAGCCAACCTTCGCCGCCACCGCCTCGAGCAGCCCATTGGCGACGATGAAGACCTCCTCGCCGACCTCGACCGCACTGTACTCGAACCCCGGATTGAAGCTGATCGCCAGATTGGCCGGCAATGTCCACGGAGTCGTCGTCCAGATGACGATGCTCACCGGTCGCCCGGCCAGCGCCGGATCGACCTTCTCCGCCTCCGGAAAGGGGAACTTGACGTAGACCGAATAGCTGGTGTGATCGTTGTACTCGACCTCCGCCTCGGCCAGCGCCGTCTGGCAGCTGATGCACCAGTGAACCGGGCGCATTCCCTTGTAGACCGATCCCTTGCGCACGAACTGGCCAAAGACACGGACAATCTCCGCCTGGTAGTGGTAGTTCATGGTCTGATAGGGATTGTCCCACTCGCCGAGAATGCCAAGCCGCTTGAAGTCTTCACGCTGGAGGGCCAGAAACTTCTCGGCATGCTTGCGCGCCGCCCGCCGGATGTCGATCACCGGCATCTCGTTCTTGTGCGCGCCAAGCTCCTCCTCGACTTTGATCTCGATGGGCAGGCCGTGACAATCCCAGCCCGGCACATAGGGTGTCCAATAGCCCATCATCGACCGCGACTTGATGCAGAAGTCCTTGAGCACCTTGTTCAGGACGTGGCCAAGGTGAATCCGGCCATTGGCGTAGGGTGGTCCATCATGAAGAACAAAGAGCGGCCGCCCGGCGCGCGCCTCACGCAGGCGCGTGTAGAGGTCCATCTCGGTCCAGCGGGCAAGGCGGAGCGGCTCGTTCTGGGGAAGGTTGCCCTTCTGCGCAAAGTCGGTCTTGGGCAGGTTGACGGTGGATTTCAGATCAAGGGTCGATTCGCTAGTCATTGTCAGTCGTCTTTATATAATCTGCAGATGTTCTGGTATTGGCAATTTCGGTATTCTGATAATCTGGTCAGCACTGTCGATCAGGCTGCCCGACCTTACAAGTCGATGATCATATCCTATTATTTCGGTCGCGGCAAAACCGCCCGGTTCGCTGACCGGCCAGAGCCAGGGGCTTTTGCAGGGCGAACCCGCTTGTCAATGAGGGGATGGGAGATCGTACTGATAAGACCGATAATCGGCCTGACGGGCCTTACTGGTTCTACTGGTCTTACTGGTCCTATAAGTCCTACCTGTCTTATCAGTCCTACCTGTCCTATCCCACCAGCCCGCTAAGCTGAAGACGATGGGTCTGGCTCAATGAAGACGGGGCGCCCGTCAGCGCCCCGTCAATGCAATCCCTGTCCTGCAATTGCCACCTCGCCGGCCAACTGGATCGGTCGGCCGGTCTGGTTCAAA
>Ga0209985_10002065_pt1 | contig 18727 bp, 13 predicted proteins | sample NOAtaG_FD_187305 | JGI IMG/M metagenome (GOLD analysis project Ga0209985, IMG submission 187305) | Freshwater lake microbial communities from Lake Erie, under a cyanobacterial bloom - NOAA_Erie_Diel6S_1000h metaG (SPAdes) (version 2) | ecosystem: Environmental > Aquatic > Freshwater > Lake ...
CCATGCGGGGATGAAGCGGCCCGCCGTTGGGGCTGCTGTCGCAGAACGCTGGTCAGAGCGAGGTCAGGGGTGAGGCACGGATCGGTCTGCAGACAACTTCAGGACTACGTCCTGGTCCGAAGGGCGAGCAGGTTCTCGGGCGAGACCTTCAGGGCGTTTACGGCGGCGTCAGGGCTGATTGGGCGGTGCGATGGAAACAGCACATTCATGGCTGCCGGAATCAGCAGGTTCGAGGTCATCGGAGCAGCGGCGTCAGTCAGTCGATCATGGTGGTGGCCAGCGTGTTGACAGCGTTCAAAGCGTGAATCAGCTGTTCCTGAGGTCGCATTGGCCACGCCGGCGCCCATGACAGGCTCACACCACGGACGGCGGCACGGGCCTGTCGGCCCCGCACAACCTGGACGCCACCAGACAACTGTGCAGCACACCTGTGTGTTGGGTGTCCGATTTCAGCGAGGGCTCCTTTCGCACAGCCGGTCGGCGCCGAGTCTGCGGAACCTCGGGCAGCATGCTCCGCCTCGCTGCCCTTGAGCGGGCTGATGCTGGCGGCGACGAATGTGCTGTTTCCTGATCGATCGCTGGCCGATCACTCCTTGTTGCGGCGAAACAAAAACCTGGGTGATCGTCGCGGCGAAGAATCGTGCCTGCTGTCCCGGATCGCGGATCGACAAGTCCGCGATGAAAATGCTGTGTCCCCGGGATCTTCAGTGATCGGAGGTCTTGAGAGCGGCGCTCCAACGGGCTGGAAGATTTCTGGATGAATGGATCAGTCGAACCTTGCGGAGTCGGATTGAGCCGTTGAGGGTCTGAATGGGAAAGCCTGACTGAGCATGAGAAAGCGTACGGCTACAACTCGTTTGATGTCGCGCAAATCGCGTTATTTCACACACCAGGGCAATTGCCGACTCCAGAGTTTACCCGAAAAGTCTGGTGAAGAGGCCTGAAGGAAAGCCATGAAAATCTCGTTCAGTCGGCGAAGTTGCTCGAGTCATGGCACATCGGCAGGGGAGTAACGTGGCTGATTGCAATGCTGCTGTGATTTGCTTTAGCAGCATTGCAGAGACACTTAGCGGTTGTTGAATCAATTTACCGTCAAGGCATCGAAAAAAGCTATAGTCGAGTCGATTTGCCAGACGCTGTGGCCCGCGATCGCGCAACCGTCATTCGTAGGTGTCGGCGGTCAGGTTTTTGGGGAGGAGATCAGACCGAAAGCAGCCTTTCACTCCACAGATCGCTTGATCCGCTCGCCAGCGTCTGATATCCCAACATCCCTGACCGTGGCCAGTCTGCGTGACAGGCTCTTCTGGTGTGGTCTGCCGAGTTCAGGCGTATTCGTAGAAAAACAGGTTCGACCGATTGTCCATCATGCGAGTCTCGACATGTCTGAAATTGCCGACAACCTGATGCGGGAAAACCGTCCCGAAGATGCATTCAAGGCTTATCAGGTGGTATGGTCTGAGTTGCAGCGCAGGCAGCGCAAGTTAAGTGTCAAACAACAAGTCTGGCTGCTCCTGTCAATTGCGAATGCGGCGGTTCGGTGCGGAGATTTTGAAGAAGCGGCCGAAGTGCTTGCGGCTTTGCCTGAGGGCTTTTCAGAGTCCGAAATCGTCGAGGGTAATCCATTGTTTCATTTGCTCGTCGGCCTGAGCCTTCACGGGTTAGATGAAGACCCGGAAACGGAGGCTGATAACTTCGCGCGAGCACTCATCTGCGGTGGGCCAGAGATCTTTGCTGGTGAGGACCCCGGTCATTTGCAGCGGACAATGGAGGTTCTGCTGCCGCCCGCCGAAACAGAAACATGGGAAGGCTATGTTGGTTGTTCGCGTGACTTACTGAATGACGCAACTGGATATCTGCGCGAATTACTAACAATCAAATACGGATCACCGCCACCGTATGAGTGACGAGGGGGGCGAACAAGGCGTTCCACCGGAGCGGCGGCAGGGGGCGGTTTCTGTCTTTCAGGCAGGTGTACCGCTCAGTCGCCTTTGTCGTTCGTCCTTAAAGAGCCGCCTGACCCTCCTGGTCGTTTGTCTTGAATTGACTGTCGCTGGTTTTGGGGGCGCCCTCGGAATTTCGTACATGGGTGGTTTCAGCGATAACAGGAATTTGATTCATCGAGTCGGATTCTCTGGAAAACCGATGCCACGACAAACATCGTGAGCAAAACGCTCAGACAGACCAGAATACAGGATCGGATGAGGTCGAGTGAGCCTGCCGGTTTCCGGGCACCCTCCAGACACCACTGATTCCCTCACACCATTACCATTGCCGCGCCAGTCGCGCTTGCAAAATTATCCTCGGTAACCAGCAGGTAACACTGCTGGGCGATATGTGGTGCTTTGCCAGGCGAGGGGCAGACCGTTTGCCAACGGTAGTTCTCGCTGGAGTGCCGTATGTCGACCACCGACCTGACAGACGACACAGTGTCTGGAGCCTTAAATGAAATCAGGATCCGCGGACATTTGAATCATCTGTGGTGACCTCCAGGAGGATCAACGATGAGTGACCTGAACCAAATCCACGCGGCACTCCAACGCCCGTCCCTCAATGATGGTCAGTATCGGGACTGTTACGGTTCTGCGTTCGGACACCGACTCAGCCCTGGACGTCAATCGAAAGAATTTTGGACCTGGGGACTGCTGCACAAAAAAAACAGGCGCTGCTGCTCAAAACCTGGCTTCAACTTCGACACCGACCACGGACAGTTCAACCCTTGAGTTTTCTTGTACCGCACTCAGTCCTGAATCGCAACCGCATTCAAAAAACGAAATCATACCAAATCCATACGAAACCCGGATGGACCAAAAAAAGGCTGCGCCGAGCCCGTGGGAACTGTATCAACACCCTGACGCCGCCGCTCCTGACCTTGAACCTGCTGATTCTGGCAGCAATGAATGTGTTGTTTCCTGTTTGTCCAATGTTGTCGTGATTCGGCTGGAAATGACTAATGCAGCTTGACTCAGAAATGAACCGATGAAACTATTGTGCGTCAGTCTGGCTGGGCTTGAGAAGAATGGATGAGGTAGTCATGGTCACATCGATTGAACTGTCAGAACAGGAATTGGCTGATCTGCGCGATCTGACTGAGCAGAGTGATTCAACGGAGGCGATTCGGGTAGCGATGCGCGATTATATTCGCTATGCTCGCCGAATGCGGCTCAAGCAACTTTCTGGTCAAGTTGAAATGATCGATAATTGGATTGAATTAGAACAGTCCGAGGTTGGCGATCTCAATGACGATTCCTCCAGCTGATCTGGTTCTGATCGACACTTGTATCTGGGTCGGTTTCTTCAATCGTGCTCAGTCTACGGAACGCATGACAGTCGATCCATTGCTTGATGACGATCGAGCGGCAATCACTGGAATGGTCCTGGCCGAAATCCTGCAAGGATTTCGCCGCGATGATCAGGCCGATTGGGTTGCTTCATCACTGAAGGGCCTGCATGCCCTTGAACCCACCTGGGATGACTGGCGATTTGTCGCCAAACTGGGGCGCCAGCTTATTGCCAGCGGACACCGCTTACCACTGACCGATCTTGCAATTGCAGCTATCGCTCTTAGAAACGACTGCTTTGTCCTCACCACCGATCCGCACTTCGATCTCATTGCAGGGCTGAAACGCTTTCCGCTTCAATGATGATGTCGCTTCAAAGCGATTTTCAGGGGTGAAGCACGGATCGCTTGATTCAACAGGACTGGCTTTCTCGCGTTTCCGGCGCTTTCGCCGCAGCCGCCTCGGCCTGTCGATACCACTCTGGGTTGATCGCACCTTTCCAGTGAACAAACAGCAGTGGCTCGGTTACGGCTGCGGCGCCCGCATTTTCATCGCTCTGCCTGTCAGCACTGTGATCAGCGCCCATCGTGTACGCAGGTCCCCGGGCTCGCCGCAGCCAACGGATGCGTGCGGAGCTAAGCTTGCGTTGGCGTGGTGTCAGCAGCCGGGCTTCAGACCGGGCTGAGGGCGTCTGGAAGCGACGATGCGGGTCGGCAGGAGTCGCAGTCTGCGGACCGCGCGTGCCTGCTGGAAACAGCACATTCGTTGCTGCCGGAATCAGCAGGTTCGAGGTCAGCAGAGCGGCGGCGTCAGGATGTTGGCGGAACTCCCATGGGCTCGGAGCAGCCTTTTTTGCTTGCGGAGTTCTGATCAAATTCGATTGTCGTCAGGCGCTGGGCTGCACGGCAGAGTGGTGGCGGTGTGGGTGTGCGAGAATGGCAGGTCAAAGTTGCCGTCCCCAGCAGAGGAGTGTCGCGGGGACCGGTTTGCGGAGGCCGTGACTAAGGCGCAGGGTACTGATTTGGTTGAGATGAGATTCGCGGTTGTCGTTCAGGGCGAGGAACCCCACGCGCCGGTATTCCGCAAAATTCCTGAAAGCCTTCGAGTGTTGCGAATTGCCCCAGGGCTTTCCCAGTGCGAATGCCGGTATGTGTGTCGTCGGGATGGACAGGCGCGATTCGGATGGAAGGCCCGACGAAGAGGCACACCAGATTACAACAGCAGCCAGACAATGACTGCGGTGGCCAGCAGCGCGAGCGCAGCGACGACCGGTCCCACCCACGCCTGATCGGACCACGGCGGCCGATGAGCACTGGTTGCTGAGATCTGCAGCAGTGCCTCCCGCATTTCAGCAAACCCAGTCCATCCTGCAAAGATCCGGGCTCGGCCAGTCGCTGTGCTGCCCCACCAAAAAATCACGTACTCCACAAATGTCCTCAAACCCGCAGATCAGCTCACGCTCTGTTAATCCCAGGCCCGATCGTGACTGATGACAGTTTGCAAACAGCACTGTCCGCTGATTGAAATCCACTTCCACACGCTCGTGGCCACGAGCGTTCCGGCAGACAATACGCCCTGACGAGTCTTCTGACGTGGCGTCAGGCTGTGCATCGTCAAAAGGATTCAGCGGATAAGACTGTTTCATGGTGCCTGCCGGGAAGACGGCGTTCCGTGGTTCGGGCATGATGCTGGTGTCAGACACACCGTGACGCCCGAGAACCTGCCGGATGTATTCCCAAAGAGTCCTCGATCGAACCGCAAAATTCAAGGGATGCGGCTGCGGCAGGATCGGCTGGGCAGCGAGCTCGGAGAGGGTTGTCGGGAGTGATGATCTGTCGACTCCGAGTTTTTACCCGCACATTCCGGTCATGCGGCCGAGTGTGAGGGCGCGGCTGGTTTGCCGAATATCGCCGGACTTTGCAGAATGCTGTCGGCTGCGGTCGAGTTTGGTGTTCTGTGTGAGTTCAGGGGAGTGCAGTGATGGGGCGGAGTTCAAGGCGTGATTTTCTGCAGGCTTCAGCGGGTGGGTTGCTGCTGACAGGGATTCCGGGGGCCATTCCGGCTGCTTCTTCAGGGCTCAGCATTGCCCCGTTCCGTTTCGATGTCACTGCGCCCACGGGACATGGCTGCTGTGGTGGCTGGATCAAGCCGATCGAGGCCGTTGATGATGCTCAGGAGGCCATTGGTTACGTGCTGCTGGGTGCCGGGGCACCGATTGTGGTCTGTGCGGTCGACTGGACCGGCATTCTGAACAGTGCGCATGTGGCGTGGCGAACCGCGATGGCTGAGGCTGCCGGGACGACTGCGGAACGCTGTGCTGTGCAGTGTGTGCATCAGCACAATGCTCCGTTCGCCTGCCTGGATGCTCAGAAACTGGTGGATGCTCAGGGTGACCTGCCCAACATCATGCTGCCGGATTTTTTCGCTGTGTGTCTGGACCGTCTGCGGCAGGCCATCACCGCAGCGATTCCGCAGGCTGTACCGGTGACGCACGTGGGTCAGGGACTGGGGCGTGTGGAGCAGGTGGCTTCGAACCGCCGGATCAATCGTGGTCCTGACGGACGAATTCTCAGCATGCGGGGCAGTGCCTGTGCGGACCCCAAACTGCGGGACATGACCGAAGGTTTGGTGGACCCTGAGCTGCGGACGGTGGCGTTCTACAGTGGTGATCGTGCGGTGGTCTGCTGTCACTACTATGCGGTGCATCCGATGAGCTATTACGGGGACGGTCGGGCCAGCAGCGATTTTCCGGGTCTGGCTCGCAAGCAGTGTCAGGCGGAAGAGCCCGGAACGACTCACATCTACTTCACCGGCTGTGCGGGCAACATTTCGGCTGGCAAGTACAATGACGGTTCAAAAGAGATGCGTCCGATTCTGGCGCAGCGAATCCGGGACGGGATTGCGGCGGCCGCTGCCAATCTGAAAAGGGAACCTGTGGGCAGCGCCATTTGGAAGACGGCAGAGATACTGCCGCAGCCGCGTGCGGATCTGAATGCTGATGCGCTGGCGGCCCTGATCGCGGATAAAACTCGAGCGGTGGTGGGACGCAATCGTCCGGCATTCGAACTGGCATGGCTGCAGCGAGTGGAGCAGAAGATCCCGATTGTGCTCAGCAGCCTGCAGATCAATGACATCTGTCTGCTGCATCTGCCGGGTGAGAGTTTTCTGGAGTATCAGCTGAGGGCTCAGAAGCTGGCTGGCGGCAGATTTGTGGCCACTGCCGCCTATGGTGATGGCGGACCGTGGTATATTCCGGTGAAGGAAGAGTATCCGGCTGGTGGTTATGAGGTGAGTGTGGCGTTCTGCAGTCCCGAGGTGGACGATGAACTGACCAGGGGCATGCAGGGGTTGCTGACATGATGCGAGCTGGTCATCGAAAATCGGGTGTGTGGGTTTTGCTGCTGCTGTTCCTGGTGTTGGACAGCGGACGCAGGGTGGCGGGTGCTGAACCGGAGCTGCCGCAGGGTTGGTTGCAGCCGTTTCCGGCTGAGTTTCCGCAGCTGCTGCAGTGGCGGGACGTGTGCAACGTGTGGGTGCTGCGTGAGCAGGATGCGGCGCTGCTGATATGTTTCGGAGACGGCACTGTGATGCCAGGCCTGGAGGCTCTGGGGATTCGCACGATTGAGCGGATTCTGCTGCCCGATCATCATCGAGAGCAGTATCAGGGGCTGTATCGGATGTCAGCGTTGCCGGCGGCGGTGACGGTGCCGCAGGCGGAGCAGGCGTTGTTTACGGATCCGGGAAAATATCGACGCTGGCGTCCGACTCTGGGTGACGAATTTTCGGTGTATGGTGCCAGTTACGTGCGACCGGCTCCGCGGGCTCTGGCGGTGGAGCCTGTGGCGGATAATGCGGTGCTGCAGTGGCGTGGTCATGAAATTCGCTGCCTCGCGACTCCGGGACATTCCCCAGGCGGCATGACATTTCTGGTGACCAGTGGCGGCCGCAAGTTTGCGTTTTGCGGCGGGCTGATGCACGACGGGGCGAGGCTGTCGCGGTGGTATGATTCGGAATGGGATTATGGGTTCGGCAAGGGCATTGATACCCTGCTGACCTCAGCAGCCCGGCTGCAGAATGCCAGGCCGGACGTGCTGCTGCCGGTGCAGGGGCCGGTGATTCGCGAGGCTGGTCGGCAGCTGTCTGAATTTCAGCAGCGGCTGGTGAAGTTTCGAGCCAGTTATGTGCGAGGTTATCCGGTCTTCGATTCGACTCCGGCGGAACGCGATTCGATTTCCACGCCGACAGCGGTGCCGCTGATCAGCCAGGTGACTCCGCACCTGTACAAACTCAGCCATCAGACTCAGGGACGCAATTTCGCGATCATCGTGTCGGACAATGGTCGGGGTCTGGTGCTGGACTGTGGTCTGCTGCCGGCTGCACAGCTTGAGGAGATCATTGTCGGGATGCGGGCGCATCTGGGGTTGAAGGAAATTGATGCGTTCTGGATTTCGCACATGCACGGGGACCATTTTCTGCTGGGGCCGGTACTGAAGGAAAAGTATGGTGCCGAGGCGTGGACGCTGGACAGCATCGTGGACCGGTGTGAGAACCCGCGGGCCTATGATTATGCGGCCATGGTTTCAGCCTACAGTGATGGTTTTGACGGTATGCAGATTGACCGGGCCATCAAACCGGGCGAGCGGATTGAGTGGGAGGGATTGACGCTGCAGGTGGACTGGATGCCGGGGCAGACCGAGTTTGGCTGCTGTTTGTGGCTGGATCTGGATGGTCAGCGGATCGCGTTCACGGGGGACAATCTGTTCGGCAATTCGCAGTCTCCTGAGCAGGACGGGCACGAGGCGGTGGTGGCGCGGAACAGTTGTATTCTGGAGGAGGGTTATCTGTATGCGGCCGAGTATCTGCGGAAGCTGAAGCCCGATATCATCATGGGCAGTCACAGTTACGTGATGCAGGATCCGGCGGCGTTTGTTGAGCGTTATCATCGCTGGGCGCAGGCGATGATTGGTCTGTATCGTGAGATTCTGCCGACAGACGCCTATGAGTACGCGTTTGATCCGTATTGGGTATCAGCGTATCCCTACCGAGTGAATTTGTCGCAGGCGGATGAGGCGGAAGTGTTCGTGACAGTGCGAAATTTCCGTGATCGTCCGCAGCGGCACAGTGTGCGTCTGCAGTTGCCGGTTGGGATCAGTGCTGACACGGAGCTGCTGGAGGGTGAAGTTCCCGCCCGTGGTCGGGTCAGAATTCCGGTGAAGCTGCGAGTGGACCGGGGTGTGTGCGAGCAGGCTCAGTCGATGGTGCTGTTTGACATCACTCTGGACGGACAGCGTCACGGGGACCTGTTTGATTTTCTGGTGCGGACGCAGCCGGAACAGCAGTCAGGGCAGTGAGCGGGAGGTGGCCAGCTGCTGTCGTTCCAGTTTGTCCGCTTCATTGAGATGCACGAGGGCTTCTTCGTTGTGTCCGGTACGTTTCAGGACATCGGCCAGCATGCGATGCACTTTCGGGCGATCGCCGCGGATCCGCAGTGACTGCCGCAGATCCTTTTCGGCATCGTTGAGTGAGTTGAGTGCGAGGTGGACTTCGCCGCGGGTGGACAGGATTTCCGGGTTTTCATCCAGAATCTCGAGGCTGGCCTGAACGTGTTTGAGGGCTTCCCAGGGTCGTGAGGGTTTGCTGCGTACTTCGGCGATAGCGAGGTTATTGAGAATCAGCGGATTGCTTCCGCTGGTCATGCTGTTGGCAACTTCCAGCCACTGGACAGCTTTTTCGTACTGTTCCATCGCGAGTGCCCTGGCGGCGAGGAGCGAGAGGATTTCCAGCTGGTGAACTCCTTCGGCACGCAGGTTGGTGAGCAGTTTGTCCGCTTCGCGTGCTCCGAGCTGCCCGGACAGGGCGATGCGGACAATGCGGTCGATGGCGGCCAGCGGAATCGAGGTGGCGTCGGTGATGGGGCCTGAGCGAACGGCGTCATCGAGGAACTTCAGCAGTTCACGAACTTCGGCCTTGTCCCGAATGACCGGCATGGCGGGCGAATCGAGGGTGCGGACGCGGTCTGTGAGATCTGTGCGGTTGTCGAAGACAGCCAGGCTGGCGGCCCCGAACATGTACTGCCATTCCGGATCCTGTTTCCATTCCAGCAGCAGTTGTGGGGTGCCATCGACGAGGAATTGGCGGGCTTCTTCGGGACGCTGCAGAATGAGCAGGCAGCGGGCGACAGCGACGCGAGCTTCGCGGTTGGCGGGATCCTGCAGCAGCAGAGAGCGCTGCTCCCCGACGGCGATTTCGGCCATTTCGCGAGCCTGCTCAGGGTGCTGAGCTTTGACGAGCAGGTCGACGAGGAACAGGCGGTCCTGGGGATGCTGATCAATCCCGTTGCTGATCAGATCGGCAGCAGCGCGTGGTTCGCGGACAATTTCCAGCAGAATGGCCATGGCGCGGACGGAGCCACGATCCTTGGGATTATTACGCATCCGATCACGCCAGTAATCCAGACAGCCCTGCAGGGATTTGGGAGTGATGAGTGCGCCGGCCCGATCGAGGCGACGGAGCAGTGCAATGGCGTCGGAATTGGCCGGATTCAGTTCCAGTGCTCGAACCAGCAGAACGGTGCAGGCATCCTTGTTTTCGAAGGACTGCAGCAGTCGGGACTGTGCGACGAGGGTTTCCAGCTGACTGAGCGTTTTCTTAACGCGTTCATCATCACGCCGTTCCAGCAGTTCTTCCAGGGTATCCCGGGCTTCGCTGGTCAGGCCGGCAAGGAACAGGGCTTCGGCGAGGGCGCAGGTGAGATCGACATCACCGGGCTGAGCCTTCAGTTTGTCGCGGAGTGCCTTGACGGCGGCCTGCGCTGTCTGGACCCGATCTTCGGGATTCTGCTGTCGTCGCAGCCGCATTTCGAGCAGCTGCAGGTTGACTTCGGGATTCACGGCGGCGGCAGTTTCCAGGCAGCGTTCAGCCAGTTGCCATTCCTGCCGCTGAAACCAGATTTCCGCGAGCTGGATGGCGGCCTTTGGATGGCCTTCATTTTCCAGCAGGACCCGCTGCAGCTGGCTGACTTTTTCGTCTTCGGTCAGTGGCAGAGCGGCACTGTCAGATTCTGCGAGGTCCAGCAGCCACATTCGCACCGCGGGGCTGCCGGCACTGTCTGCCGGGGCATAGGGGCGGAGTACATCGATGGCCTCGCTGATCCGGTTATTGCTCTTCAGCAGATCTGCCAGCTGCAGAGCGTGATCTGCGTTGAGCGGTTCAAGATCTCGGAGGGCGCGGAGGCTGAGTTCACGGCGGGGAATCTGTTCGGCTGCCGCGGATTTTTGCAGTGATCGCAGCAGAAAAGCACGATGGGTGCTGAAGTCGGCATGTGTGCCGGCCCAGACTGCCGTCAGCAGCGCCAGCAGTGAAACGAGAGCGACGGGAGCGGCTGAGTAGCCCAGTTCCCAGTTGCGTGAATAGAACCAGTTCATGGCCGTCTCGACGAGTTCGCGTCGGCGTCGAATCAGGCCCCTCAGCGGATTCAGGCTGCGACTGGGATTGATGCCGTCGATGAACGACCGACCCATGCGCAGGTAGCTGACTCTGCGACGATTCCAGTCGCGTTTCGGCGATTCATTCTCGGGCAAGTTCTCGCTGCTCATCTTTCAACCTCAGATCCGGATAAATCGCAACGCCTGGACGATCAGCATGATGGCTGCCGCGGTGAGTGCCAGCAGCCATGGGCCAGCCCCACGCAGTCTCAGTTCTTCGATACCCGACTCTTCCGACTCTTCCGTCGGGCGGGGAGGCTGCTCCGGACGGCTATCATTTGCGGAGCCGCGAATCGGGGACAGCACGGCACCCGCAGGCACACCCGCCAGCAATGGCCGGCCGGGACGAGCCGGGGCGATCCACGTGTTAAAGAACCGAGTTATTCCGTTGGAGCGAAACATGGGTCGCTCCAGCATTTCGTCGTCTTCATCGTCCATCCGCCGAATCACTCGCCGGCCCGAAACCACTTCATCCATCACAGGGATGGCGTGCGTCAGCACCAGAATCGCCTGATCAGCACTCCAGACAAATGCCAGTCCCAGCAGCATCACATCAAATCGCCAGATGATCCCGGCGATGCCTGAAGATACGTCGATCCCTGTCCACAGATAAAAATACACGCCCAGTACAGTGCCACCCACCGACATCATGACTCCGCACCAGGCGCTGGCGGCAAGCAGCAGCAGCAGGTGCAAAGCCGACCGGTGCATCAGGGTCCCCATAATCAGACTGAGCACGATCAGTGAATAACAGCCCGCCAGTCCTCCGCGCAGGCCGGATTCGTTCAGCACTTTCTGTTCAAGGTGCAGTCCGCCGTTGTCGGAGTAGTGCAGCACCTCTGAGGCGATCAGCACGGACCCTGCCAGGCGACTGACTGTGGCGTCAAAACGCGATTCCAGAGGTTTGCTGAGCGACGGCGGCAGGCGGACCAGCAGCAGCAGCAGCAGAGCCAGCGAAAACACAACTCGCCCCGCCACGTGACGTCGTCGGGCCAGAATCCAGGCAAATGCCCCGCAGGCCACGCCAAACGAAAGCAGCCACGCTGAACCTTTGACGGCGCCCAGACAAAAGGCCGCCAGGTTGGCCATGATCAGCAGAAAACATTCGGGACGCCAGCGTTCCCGACGACCACCGCATTCGCTGATCGCAATCCAGAGCAGTCCCGGAATAAACAGCGGAAAGGCGCGAAACTGAGCACTGGGCCAGCTTTGGTACCCGTAGAGCAGCAGCGCCGGTGCCTGGGCAAGCAGAAACCAGAGCATGGGTTCCTGGACCCAGGTGCGCTGTCTGAGACCTGCAGCGGTGACCGAAGACATCGGGATATTCCTTCAAACGGAGCCTTTGAAGCAAAGGTTCGATCTTCAGGAGTATCGGTAGAATCCCACTTCGCCGACAGGTCAGGTGCGGGGAACTCCGGTCATTTTTGCCGGTCAAACTCAAAAAGTACCTGGGAAAACGATGAGTCCTAAGGCGATTGTTATTCTCTGGATGCACGACATGTGCGGGAAAACCCCAGTGACCTGTGCCCAAATGCAACGGTGTGGACAAAAGGCAGCAGGCGGCGAGCCCGCCGTGGCATCAGGGAGCCTCGGTTTCCGCCTGAACGACGTCAATTTGCCGGTCCACTGACTCCGGAACCACCATCTGCTGCCGGCCACCCGGCCAGGTCACTTTCAGTTCCTGGATGGTGGTGTTTTTACCCAGTCCGAAAGTTACGGGCAGTTCCACCTGGGACTGGTAGCTGCGAGTGGGCATGACGGTCCGGAACTGCCGGGTTCCGTCGGCGAGCAGCAGTTCGAGCTGTGCTCCGATGCCATCGCGGTTGCTGGAAACTCCCCGCAGTCGGACTCGCAGCCAGTGGTGTCCGGAGGCCTGATCGTTTCGCAGCAGTCGCGGTCGTGCTCCGGAGGCGAAGAGCACGAGGTCGAGGTCGCCGTCGGCATCGATATCAGCCATGGCAGCACCTCGCCCGACCATTCTTTTGGCGAAATCCGCACTGGTTTTGTTTTCTCCGAGCATGACAAATTCGGTTTCTTCCTCCGGTCCGCAGTTCCACAGCAGGTGTGGTGGCTGTTCGTACTGCTGGCTGGACTGGACGATGCTGATGTCTTCTTCGAGGTGTCCGTTATTTTCGAACAGGTCCAGTCGGCCATCGAGATCGGCATCGAGGAACAGGACTCCGAACTTGAGGTCAGTGCGAGTGACTGGTCCGATGCCGTTTGAGACGGCTTCATCGCGGAACACGGGCATGTCCATACCGGGATTCTGGCAGACGTAGAGGGCGGTCATTTCGGTGGCGAAATTGCCGATGGCGATACCGACGGCGGCCGAGTTTCGAAAGCTGGCGAAATCGAGTCCCATGGCTCCGCGAGCGGCTCCGGCGTTATCGAAGGCGACACCCGAGCTGGCGGCAGCTTCCTGGAAGCCGCCGTTTGGCTGACTGAGGAACAGCAGGTTCTGGACGGTGTCATTGGCCACCATGATATCGGGGCGTCCATCGGCATTGAGGTCCGGGAAAGTGACTCCGAGCGACTTTGACAGCGGGGCACCGGTATTCGGATCGCGAACCTGCACTCCCAGCTGCACTGAGGCATCGGTGAAGACACCTTTGCCGTCATTCAGGTACAGAACGGGGAATGCGCCTTTGAAGTCTGTGGGGCGTCCGTAGGCGCGGAGCTGTCCGTCGAGGGTGAAGTTCATGCCTTTGTCGGTTTCGCGATCCCATTGAATGTAGTTGCAGACGAACAGGTCGAGGTCTCCGTCATTTTCCACGTCGAAGAACCCGCAGCTGGTGCTCCAGGCTGTGCTGTCTCCGGCGACACCGGCTGTTGCCGTGGCGTCGAGGAATCTGCCCTGCCCCTGATTGAGGAACAGGTGGTTGGCGCCGAGGCAGCTGATGAACAGATCGACGTCTCCGTCGTTTTCCACATCGCCGCAGGCGACGCCGTTGCCGTACATGGGCACATCGATGCCGGACCCGGCCGTGACATTGGTGAAGCGGCCTTGGCCATCATTGGCGTAGAGTGCTGAGGTGGGAGGCTGAGCTGGTTTTTCGGTGGCCCAGGGCCAGAGGCTGGAGTTGACGCAGAGCAGGTCCTGATCGCCATCGTTGTCGAAATCAAAGAAAGCTCCACCGCCACCCATGGTTTCGGGCAGCAGTTTTTCACCTGCCGCGCCGTTTTCGTGCACGAAGTCGATGCCGGCTGTTGCGGTGATGTCAGTAAAGGGGATGGTGGGAATTTCGATGCGCGGTCCGGTACGCGCTGCGGGCAGAGCGGTTTTGGTGGCGGGTCCGGCGACAGGTGCGGCCGGCGGGCGAGTCAGCCACCATGCGACACCGGCACCGGCAGCCAGCAGGACAAACACAGCCAGCGACATACGGATGGCGCGACCGACGATTTCGTCGTTCTGAATTTCTTCGGTCTGGTCACTGTCCTGAGTTCTGCGATCTGCCATCGGAAGACTTTCACCGGGGACTGTCTCTGTTATTCCTCTGCACTGCCAGCGGAGGCAACGGGCTGGGCATCGGCGGCCTGCTGCTGCGTTTGCCGGGATCTTTGCAGATCGTAAACGACCAGTGGTTCCGACGCGAAGTCGGCTGCCGGATATTTTTTGCGGGCTGCCGCGACTGCTTCACCCCGTGCCGTATCATCAACCTTATACTTCTCGTGTGCCGCCTGATGCGCGGCCGCCTGTTCGGCATTTCCCAGCTGCTGATGCAACTGAGCGAGGTTGTAGTGGGCATCCACATTCTCGCTGTCGATTTCCAGCGTGCGGCTGAAGACCTGCACAGCTTCCTGCAGGCGTGCCTGTCGTCTGGTTTTGGCATCGTCATCGCTGCCGCGGATCTGCTGGGCGCGGTCAAAGATGGTTTGTCCGAGCAGATTATTGACGATGTAGTCGCGGCTGAAGTCGAACTTCCGGCGGACCATTTCTTCGGTTTTCTGTTCAACAACCTGGCGGAAATTGTCTTCGGCATCGGCCAGTCTGCCCTGCTGTCGATTGATGACTCCGCTGAGCCATGCGATGGTCCATGGCGGTGCGGCCGGCTCGCTGTATGCGGCCGCTCGCTGCAGTGCGGCTGCAGCTTCGTCAAGCTGTCCCGGTCCGGCTTCTTCCACGAGTGCGCGGGCCAGGTTCAGCGGGCCGTCATAGCGCCCCAGTTCTTCCACCCGGCGGAAGGCCTCCATGGCCTGCCGCAGCTCGGCCTTGCCCTTCAGCAGCATCCCGATGCCGTAGTCGTTCCAGCGCTGCCATTCGGGAATTTCCCGCGGGGCATTCTCGACGGCCGCACCGCCCTCGATGGGGAACACCACCGAGTCTTCTGCCACCACCAGAATTGGCAGTTCGTTGCGATACGGCTGGTCCTGCTGGTGGCCGCGAATCGGGCGTCCCAGAGCTGCTGTTTTCTGATCCACAAAATTCATGTAGATCGAATCAAACTTGCGGTACAGCAGTCGCACTTTCACCTGCAGCGGCTGCGAGACGTCTTCCGGCAGTTTGAAACTGTAATGCACCGTTTGCCCGGACCCCGGCGGAATCTGGTGCTGGTAAAGCGGTACAAAAATGTCCTGAGCATTGCGACGATCGATGCGATTGCCGTTTTTGTCCAGCATGAAGTTGTTCACAAAGTGCGACCATTCATCGACTGACCCGTCCGGGCCGATCAGCCCGCTGGCTCCCAGTGTGCGGTCACCGCTGGTGAGAGTGACTTCCAGCCAGACTTCGTTGGAGTCGGTGGTGCCCTGCGTGAAGTGATGCCCCACTTTCAGAGTGCGAATGACGGTTTCCAGCAGATAGGAGGAACCGGGCTTGAGTGCGGGGACCTGGGGTCTGAGTGGTGCTGTGAGCTGACCTTCAAGAGTGCCGCCTTCGCGGACCCCAAAGACGTCCACTCGCATCGTTCCCTTCAGCATCGCCTTGTGGCGTTCGATGTGTCGATCATTGCCGGTCATCCAGTTGATGGCGGAATTGGCTGACGGGAAGAAGTGGTCGTGGGTTTTGAGTTTTCCGGAGTCATCGAGGATCCGGGCTCCGAAATCATCAGATTCCTTGAGGGCCATATGGCAGCCGTTGCAGTCGGTCTGGGCGGTTTCGGGATAGTAGAAACTGCGGGCACCGTGACCTGAGACACCGCTGAGCAGCCAGCTGTCGTAATGATTCTGGCCGCGGAGCCATTCCTTGTAGTGGTTGAGTGCAAACGGCAGGTGCACCTTGTGACAGGCGCCGCAGAATTCGGCTGACTTATGCAGCGGCTTCAGGAATGTTTTTTTGTGAAAGGACGGTTTGGCCTTTACCAGTTGATTGTTGATCCACTGCAGCACGGCATTGTCGCTGCTGGCGAAGGGGTAATGTTCCGGTTCTTCGATGGTGTAGTCGGCGTTGCCGAGGTTGCTGTTGACGTGTGTGATGGCGTGGCAGACGGTGCAGGTGATGCCGGCCTGTGACGTGGGATGATTGAGCATATCGAATTTGGGGTCATCGAATGCTCCGCTGAAAAACGGCACGGGATCGTGGCAGCCTGCGCAGAATCTTGAGCCCTGCACGTTGCCGTCGCGTTTAAGGCTGACTTCGCGGGTTTCAGCGACGCTGGCGAGGTAGGCCGGGTTATTGAATGAGCTGAAGTGATGGGCACTGGCGACCCAGTCATCGTGGGCGTCCTGGTGACATTTCTGACAGTAGCTGTCCATCTGCAGTGTTTTGGCGGCGATGAAGTTGCCGGTGGACGTGCGTGCCAGTGAGGGGAAATAGTACTGTTCGCCTTCCTGCGGTCCGGCCACGTTCCATTCCCGCGGGTCCGTGGACTGCCACCAAACCATGCCGGCTGCAGACGCTGCGGCGACTGCGGCCCAGACCAGGCCTGAGCGCCAGCGAATCTTCGGTCCGACGAGCCTGTGCATCCAGTACAGCCAGCCACCAGCCAGGGGGCCGGCAACGTGCAGCCAGTAGACGATGGAGCGCACGGTTGGCTGTTTCAGATCAACAAAGCTGCGGAACAGCAGGAAGCCGGTGGTCAGGACAACGATGCAGACGCCGAAGAGGGCGTAGCCGATCATCACGGTGCGGCGGATTTTGCGGTCCTTCGTGTTCCGCATATGGATGACGCCGAAGACCAGGAAGGGCGTGACGATCAGCAGGCCCAGTACGATGTGGACAAGAAACATCCACTGGTAGAAGTAGTCCTGAAAAGTCCGTTTGGTCCAGAACTCGAGGAATGTGACTCCGGCCAGGTACAGACTGTTGGCGGCGATCATGGCCAGCAGGGCGAGAACGCCGAAAAAGACAATTCTGAGACGCGGGCCGATGGCTTTTTTCACCTGGCGTCGTTCGGCCCGAGGTTCGGCGGAGACAGCAGACATGACGGCACTTTCCGATGACTGTGAGTGAATTCGAGTACGCGGCTGCAACGGAGCGGGGCCGGCAGATGCAAAGCCGGCGAGCGTTGTTCGCGCTGCTCAGAGTGACTGACTGATGCGGGCGCGGTGGCAGGGGATCCCTGCGAGCGTTGGGGGGCGGCTGGCAACTCAGCCGGGCAGCGTCGAAATTTTCGGGGGGTAGTCGATCGGGCTGTTGGGTGCAGACCGTGCCGGCAGTGGCTGCAGGATCCACAGCGGAGACGTGTCCCGAGAGTTTGCGGGGCAGTGCAGTCCTGAGGCCAGCAACGCGTCGACGGAGGCTGCCGCCTGGACTGCCGGTCGTGGCAGCGGCAGCCAGGGTGTTTTCTGCTGTCGGCACTGCCAGCCGGTGCAGGGCTGGGGGCGAGCAGGTCCGGGGGCCGGCTGAGCGAACCGGGTGCCGGAATGGACATTCTGTGCGTCCGACCGGTTCAGCCGCAGGTGATTGACGGCCGGGGCAGCATCGAGTTGCAGGAGTTGTAACGCGGGCAGCGCGGTGCTGATGCCGGGGGGCGGCCCCATTTTCGTGTGCAGGTAGTCACCGCAACCGGCCTGAGCCACCGCGCAAAAGCATCCGGCGATCGCTGCTGAGTGCAGCGCTAATGCCAGCAAAATGCGGGGAATTGTGGGTGAACGCAGCATTTCGAGGATTCCGGACGGTGGGCAGAGCCTCTGCAGGATCTTACGACGAACCGCTGGAAGTGCAGGAGGCAATTTCCGGGAAAATGCGGGGAATTCCGGAACTGAACGAGGTGTGCGGGAAGAAAACAGGCAGCAGGCTGGGGGGACCTGACCGATTCTGCGGCTGCGAGCAGTAAAATCGGCGGGTGCCGGGGTGGTTCCCTGCTTGCATCGCGGCGGTATTCAGCGTAATTTGCAGGGTTTGTCGTGCTCACCGCAAGCCTCGAAGTTTGTTTCGGAGAATCTCAAGGTGGCTCCGTTCCGCTGGTTTTCCTCGTGCCATGGCACTCCTGGGACTTCTGCTCGCCACGGTCTGGCGATGTTTTTGCTGTTGACCAGCGGAACCCTGATGGGTTGTGGCGGCGGTGAAGAACCTGCTGCGGACGCCGGAGCCGGGGCGACTGCCAGTGCTGAGCCGGCGGCTGGTGGCGGTGGCGGCATGGCAATGGCTCCGCCGCCGGACGGCAGTGAATCATCGGACGCCGGTGGTGCAATGGCCGGCGGGATGCAATCGGGTCCCCCGGGCGGCATGCCGATGGGGGCGATGGGTGGTCCGCCGGACGAGATGACGGCGGGTGGTGCGGCCGCTGGCCCGGGTGGCCCGCCGGGAGAAATGGCGGCTGGTGCTGGCGGTTTCGCGGCTGGTGCCGCTGGTTTTCAGGCTCCGGGTGGTGCGGCGATTGCTGCCCGTGGCAGTGATGTTTCAAAATGGTCTGATGAGGACATGAAGAACGCGGTCCGTCAGTCGGATCGTCGTGTGTTTCAGGCGATTGATGCGCGGGTCAAGGCGAAGCCGGGTGATCCGGCAGTGGCAGCACTGCTGCTGGAGCTGCTGGCGGTCAGTACTGAACCACCGCCAACCCCGGTGATGCCGGCCGGATCGGCAGC
>Ga0209985_10002073_pt1 | contig 18681 bp, 14 predicted proteins | sample NOAtaG_FD_187305 | JGI IMG/M metagenome (GOLD analysis project Ga0209985, IMG submission 187305) | Freshwater lake microbial communities from Lake Erie, under a cyanobacterial bloom - NOAA_Erie_Diel6S_1000h metaG (SPAdes) (version 2) | ecosystem: Environmental > Aquatic > Freshwater > Lake ...
CGGTCTTTTTTGCGGCGGTCTTTTTCGCCCCCGGCGTGCCCGCGGCCCGGCGGAACGTCATCGCGATCCAGTCGCGTTCGGTCGCGTGCGCGACGAAGGTCAACCCCTCGGCTTCGTAGGCCGCGCGGAGCTCGTCGAGCTCGGGCACCAAGAGACCCGCGAGGAGCAGCTGCCCGCCCGGCGCGACGGTGCGGGCGACGGCCGCGGCGTGGGGGATCAGCACCCGGCTCTCCACGTTCGCGACGACCAGGGGAAAGGGCTTCTGGATCGTTCCGACGGCCTTCGACGACGTCACGATGCCGCCCACCTCGTTGCGCGCGGCGTTCTCGTTCGTCGCCACGAGCGCCTCGGGCTCGATGTCGATCGCCAGCACGGAGGCGACGCCGAGCTTCCGTGCGGCGATGGCCAGGATGCCGCTGCCGGTCCCCACGTCGAGCATCGCCTCGCCGCCGCGGACCAGCCCTTCGAGGGCTGCGAGCGCCAGCCGCGTCGACTCGTGGGTGCCGGTGCCGAAGGCGATGCCGGGATCGATCACCACGACGATGTCGCCTTCGCGGGCCGTCGCTTCTTCCCACGGCGGCCGCACGACGATCCGGGTGCCCACGCGGGACGGCTTGAAGTACTCGCGCCAGGCATGCCGCCACGCGTCGCCCACGATGTCCACCACCGTGCTCGCCCACGGCAGCACGCCCTTGGCGATGCGCGCCTCGTCGTGGCTGTCGAAGTGCGCGATCAGCACGGTGCCACCGTCGTAGCTCTTGTCGAGCGTCGTCGCGTCCCGCTCCTCGACGCCCGTCGCCCCGAGGGCGAAGAGCTCGGCGGAGGCGTCGTCGATCTCGGCATCGGGAACGCGGACGTGCAGGGTGGGGTAGCGGGGCTCGCTCATGGCGTCCGAGGACTAACACCGTCCCGCGCCCGCCGCGACGTCCGCCCACCCGCTCGGTCGCTTGTGGTACCGTCCCGGCCATGTCCCGGTACGTGCTCGCGACCTGCGCGCTCTTCTTCGTCGCCTCGCTGGCCCCGCAGCCGCTCGCGGCCCAGACGAACCCGCTCATCGAGCGCGGCGTGACCGAGTACGAGGACGTGCGCTTCGAAGAGGCGCTCCAGACCTTCTCGGCTGCGCTCGTGCGCGCCGGCAACACGGCCGCGGACCAGGCCACGATCTACGACTACCTCGCGCTGACCTACCTCGCGCTCGGGCGCCGGGAAGAGGCCACCGGCGCGTACCGGAGCCTCCTCGGCATCCAGCCCGATCACGAGCCGGGCCCCGGCGTCTCGCCGCGCTTTCGCGAGTTCTTCGCCACGGTGCGCGCCGCGTGGGAGGCCGACGGTCGTCCCGGTTTGCCGGCCCCGGCGCCGGTGAGCATCGGCCACCGTTCGCCCCCGCAGGCCGACCGCGGGACCGAGGTCGAGCTCGAGGCGACGATCGACGATCCGGACGCGCGGGTCGCCTCCCTCGTGCTCGCCTACCGGCAGGGCACCAACGCCGTCTTCACCCGCGTGGAGATGGCCCGCTCGTCCTCCGGCACCTACGCCGCGACCATCCCCGGCGATGCGGTGAGCCCGCCCCTCGTCGAGTACTACTTCGAGGCGACGGACGCCGCGGGCCTGCCGGTCGCGGCGCGCGGCGACGTCTCCGCGCCCCTGCGGATCGCCGTCCCCGCGCCCGGCGGCGACATCGCGAGTGAGCCGCTGTTCTGGGTCGGGGTCGGCGGCGGCGCGCTGCTCGTCGCGGGCGCGATCGTGCTCGGCGTCGTGCTCGGGGGGCAGGGCGGCACGCAGGAAGGCACGCTCGTCTTCACGATCAGCGACTGAGGAGCGTGGCCGGTCGGGTCTATCTCGTCGGCGCGGGGCCGGGCGATCCCGAGCTCATCACCGAGCGCGGCGCGCGTCGACTCGCCGAAGCCGACCTCGTCCTCTACGACGCCTTGGTCCATCCCTCGTTGCTCGACCGATGCCGACCCGGCTGCGAGACGCTCTTCGTCGGCAAGCGCGCGGGGCGCGTCAGCGAGCGTCAGGACGAGATCACGCGGCGGCTCGTGGAGGCGGCGCGGGCCGGCAAGCAGGTCGTGCGGCTCAAGGGCGGCGACCCGTACCTCTTCGGGCGTGGCTCCGAGGAGGCCGAGGCCCTGGCCGCCGCGGGGATCCCCTTCGAGGTGGTCCCCGGCGTGCCCTCTCCGCTCGCGGCGACGGCGTACGCCGGCATCTCGCTCACCCACCGCAGCCTGAGCTCCAGTGTGGCCTATCTGACTGCGAGCGAGTCGCCGGAGAAGGACCGGTCGAGCCACGCCTGGGATCGCCTCGCGACCGCCACCGAGACCCTGGTGATCTTCATGGGCCTCGGGCGGGTCCGAGCGCTGATGGCGCTCCTCGTCGAGCACGGCCGCGACGGCGCGACCCCGGCGGCCGTCATCTCGCGCGCCTCGACCGCCGATCAGCGCACCCTCGTCGCGACCGTCGCGACGCTCGCCGACCTCGTCGAGGCCGAACCTCCGGCGACGCCCGCCCTCCTCGTCGTCGGCGAGGTCGTTCGCCTCCGGGAGCAGCTCCGCTGGTACGACCGCTCGCCCCTCTTCGGAGCGCGGGTGCTCGTGACCCGGCCGGAGGGGCAGCAGGACGAGCTGCTGCAGCGACTCCGCGATGCGGGCGCCGAGCCCATCCACGTGCCCGCGATCCGGATCGAGCCGCCCTCCGATCCGCGTCCCCTCGCGCGGCTCGCCAGCGAGCTCGATCGCTACGACTGGGTGGTGCTCACGAGCGCGAACGGCGTGCGCGCGCTGCACCGCGCGCTCGCCGAAGCGGGGCGGGACGCGCGCGCCTACGGCGGGGCGAAGGTGCTGGCGATCGGGACCGCGACCGCGCAGGCCCTCCGCGAGCGCGGCATCGAGGCGGACCTCGTGCCTCCCGAGTTCCGCGGCGAGGCGGCCGCCGACGCGCTGATCGCGGCCCTCGGAGGCAAGGTGCGCAGCGCCCGCGTGGTGCTCGCGCGGGCCGAGGTGGCGCGGGAGGTGCTGCCGCGCCGTCTCGCGGCCGCCGGCGCGCACGTCGAGGTCGTGCCGGCGTACCGCAACGTCGCGCATCCCGAAGACCAAGCGCGGACGGCACAGCTGCTGCGCGCCGGCGAGATCGACGTCGTCACCCTCACGGCGCCGAGCACCGCCGAGAGCGTGGTCGCGGCCCTCGGCCCCGACGCGGCCTCGGTGCTGGCCGATCGGACGATCGTCTCGATCGGACCGGTGACGACCGAGGCGGCCGAGCGGCTCGGCCTCCGCGTCGCTGCGACGGCTGTGACCTACACCGCGGCAGGGCTCTTCGAGGCCTTGCTCGCGCACGCCAGCACCCTCCGAGCGCCTCCATGGCAGCGTCCCGGGCGCCCGGTGAGCGGACCCTTCGGCGCCGGCTGAAGCGCGACCGGGCCTGCTCGCACTTCGGCGCTCACCGCGGCATATCCCGCGCGTGGAACGGAACGACGGTCCGCTCACGCCGGCGCTCGCCGAGGCCCGTTTCACCTCGCAGCGGGCGCAGCGGCGGAGAATCGAAGGCGCCTACGCGAGCGGCGGACGGTCGCTCCTTCGCGGCGCGCTGCTCGGCCTCGTCGCGCTGCTGCTCGACCAGGTCGGCCCGCCCGAGGCGGGGTCCGGCGTCGTCGCGCTCGGCCTGCTCGCCTCGGCCTTCGGCGTCTTCGGTGCGGTCCGCGTGCTCGCGGCCTTCGCCCTGTCGCGGCGCGCTGCCCCATGACAGATTCCGGCGGCCCGATGCGATACGTCCCGAGCCTCCTCTTCTTGCTCGCCGCCCTTCCGGCCTGCGGGCGCCCGGCCCCCGGCGCGCTGCGCACCTACACCGCCGACGCGCCCGAGCTCGCGATGGCGAGCATCGATCCTGCGTCCGGCGCGTGGGAGTCGATGCCCTGGACCGGGACCGACTGGCTTCCCTATGGCCCGCGGGCGCAGCTGCAGGTCACGCACGGCCTCGGCCGCCTGCCGCGCACGGTGCTCGTGTATCTCGCGTTCGACGAGCTCGGCAGCGACCCGGCCTGCGCGGCCGGCGACCTCGCGCGGGTGATCGAGGTGACCGACACGACCGTGACCGTCTGGAACGACACGAACGGCATCTACTTCGCCCGCATCGTCGTGCAGTGAAGCCGCCCGCAGAGGTCATCGAGGAGCCTCCCGACGCGGAGCGGCCGGTAGGGCGCCTCCGGCTCGTCGCGGCAGCCGCCTGCGGCGTGCTCTGCCCATGGATGCTCTGGACTTCTCGGGGGGCGCCTGCCGCGTGGCTGGTGAGCGCGGCGGCACTCGCAGCGATGCTGTTCTGGTGGCGCTCCTTCGTCCGGATCGAGCGGCGCGCGGGGGCGGGCCGGCGCCTGGTCCTCGATGCCGAGGGCCTGCGGCTCGAGGGTCCCGCCGGGTTCGCGGCGCGCTGGGACGCCCTCGAGCGCGTGGAGCTCGACCACGACCGGCTCGTGCTCCGCTTCGTCACGCGGGCAGGCGAGTCGCACGAGCTCGAGCCACCTCTCGGCGGACTCGGCCTCGACGCGCTCGCCGTGCGCATCGAGCGCGCGCGGCGTGCCGGGGTCGGGGGGCGCGAGCTCCCGGGGGCTTTCCGAGGGGACCCAGCGAGCCCATAATCGCCCCCTTCCGATGGCCAAGCGCTTCCACGAGGACGAGGGCGGGACCGCGACCGAGCTCGAGCGGCGCACGCGGACCAAGAAGCCCCGCATGTACAAGGTCCTGCTCCACAACGACGACTACACGACGCGTGAGTTCGTCGTCGAGGTGCTGCGCAGCGTCTTTCACCACAGCGAGGCCGCCGCGATGACCATCATGCTCCACGTGCACCACAACGGGGTCGGCGTCGCGGGCGTGTTCACGCGCGAGGTCGCGGAGACGAAGGTGGCCATCGTCGATCAGCTCGCGCGCGAGCGCGACTACCCGCTCCTCATGACGATGGAGCCGGAAGAAGAAGAAACCTGAAGACCCGAGGCGGCCCGGTTGACCATCCGCGCCCCATGCCCACTCTGCCCCTTCCGGAGCCCACGTGCCCACGCCCATCCTCACCAAGGAGCTGCAGGCCGCGCTGAAACGCGCCTACGAGCTCGCCCGCACCCGCCGCCACGAGTACCTCACCCTCGAGCACCTGCTCCACGCCCTGCTCGAGGACCCGAAGGTCGTCCGTGCCCTCGAGGCCTGCGGGGGCAAGCCGAAGCTCCTCCGCAAGCGGATCGAGGCCTTCTTCGACGAGCACGTCACACCTGTCCCCCGCTCGCTCGCCGATCCCGACGACCCCGACGAGGACCTCGAGGAGCTCGAGGTCGACCCGCAGCAGACGCTCGCCGTCGGCCGCGTGCTCGAGCGCGCGCTGATTCACGCCATCTCCTCCGAGATGAAGCAGGTCGAGGGCACGAACGTGCTCGTGCAGCTCCTCTACGAGCGCGACTCGCACGCGGCGTACCTCATCGCGCAGCAGGGCGTCGATCAGCTCGACCTGAAGCGCTACGTCAGCCACGGGGTCGAGCCCGACGAGGAGGAGGACGACGGCGACGACGCTCCGGCGCTTCCCTCGGGCGACGACGAGGAGGACGAGGAGGGCGGCAGCGGCCAGAAGGATCCGCTCCAGGCCTTCTGCCAGAACCTCAACGAGCTCGCCGGCGAGGGACAGATCGACCCGCTCGTCGGCCGCGAGCTCGAGGTCGAGCGGGTCGTGCAGATCCTCTGCCGACGCCGCAAGAACAACCCCGTGCTCGTCGGCGACCCGGGCGTCGGCAAGACCGCCATCGCCGAGGGGCTCGCGCTCCGCATCGTGAAGAACGAGGTGCCGGCGGTGCTCCGGGGCGCGACGATCTTCTCGCTCGACATGGGCTCGCTGCTCGCAGGCACGAAGTTCCGCGGGCAGTTCGAGGAGCGCCTCAAGGCGGTGCTGAAGAAGCTCCGTGAGCACGAGAACGCCATCCTCTTCATCGACGAGATCCACACCATCGTCGGCGCAGGTTCGACGGCGGGCAGCTCGATGGACGCCTCGAACATCCTCAAGCCGGCGCTCGCGTCGGGGAAGCTCCGCTGCATCGGCTCGACCACGCACGAGGAGTACAAGGGCAGCTTCGAGCGGGACCGCGCGCTCGGCCGGCGCTTTCAGAAGATCGACGTGAAAGAGCCGAGCATCGAGGACGCCATCCTCATCGTGCAGGGCCTCTTGCCGCGCTACGAGGAATTCCACCGGGTGAAGTTCGAGGCCGGCACCGTCGACGCGGCGGTGCGGCTCTCGGCGAAGTACGTCAACGAGCGCCTGCTGCCCGACAAGGCCATCGACGTCATCGACGAAGCGGGCGCCCGCGACCGGATGAAGGCGGAGCCGACCGGCAAGGTGGCGCTGGGCGACGTCGAGAAGGTCGTCGCGTCGATGGCCCGCATCCCCGAGAAGACCGTCTCGGCGAGCGAGACGAAGCAGCTCGGCGATCTCGAGGGCACGCTGCGGCAGTCGATCTTCGGCCAGGACGAGGCCATCGAGAAGATCGCCGCGTCGATCAAGCTCGCGCGCGCTGGTCTCCGCGCGCCGGACAAGCCGATCGGCAACTTCCTCTTCGTCGGCCCGACCGGCGTGGGCAAGACCGAACTCGCGCGGCAGCTCGCCAAGGCGATGGGCGTCGAGCTCGTCCGCTTCGACATGAGCGAGTACCAGGAGAGCCACACGGTCGCGCGCCTGATCGGTGCGCCGCCCGGCTACGTCGGCTTCGATCAGGGCGGCCTGCTCACCGACGCGGTGCGGCGGAACCCCTACGCGGTGCTGCTCCTCGATGAGATCGAGAAGGCCCACCCGAACCTCTTCAACGTCCTGCTCCAGGTGATGGACCACGCGACGCTCACCGACAACAACGGCCGGAAGGCGGACTTCCGGAACGTCGTCGTCATCCTCACGACGAACGCAGGCGCGCGGGAGATGAGCGCGCGGCAGCTCGGCTTCGCGCAGGGGGCGGGCGGCAACGGCGATCGCGAGGCGGATCCGAGCAAGGCCAAGGGCGCGCTCGAGCGCGTCTTCTCCCCCGAGTTCCGCAACCGCATCGACGCTACGGTCTTCTTCTCCGGCCTGCCGCTCGAGGTGATCCTCAAGGTGGTCGACAAGGAGGTCCGGCTCGTCCGCGAGCAGCTCGCGGAGCGGAAGATCGAGATCGAGCTCTCCGACGAGGCCCGCGCGTGGCTCGCCGAGAAGGGCTACGACCCGAAGTTCGGCGCGCGCCCGATGGCCCGCACCATCGAGCAGCACGTGAAGAAACCGCTCGCCGAGCTGGTGCTCTTCGGCGGCATGAAAGAGGGCGGCCTCGTGCGCTTCGAGCTGGTCGACAAGGACGGCACGAAGGTCATCGAGCCGCGGCTGCTCCGGGCGACGCCCATCGGCACGGCCTGAGCGCGCACGGGGCGCCCGGCCCGAGCGCGGCTCAGGCCATCGGGTGGCGGTGGAACGCGGAGTAGCGGCCCGTCACGTGGAACTCGAGCTGCCGCTCGATGTCGCTGAGGAGGGCGCTCGCACCGAACCGGAACAGGTCGGGCTCGAGCCACTCGCGTCCGAGCTCGTCCTTCATCAGCGCGAGGTACTCGAGCGCCTGCTTCGCGGTGCGGATGCCGCCCGCGGGCTTGTAGCCGACCTTGTGGCCGGTGAGCTCGCCGTACTCGCGGATCGCGCGGATCATCACCAGCGTGAAGGGCAGGGTGGCGTTCACCGCCTCCTTGCCGGTCGAGGTCTTGATGAAGTCCGAGCCGGCCATCATCGCGACCCAGCTCGCCTTGGCCACGTTGCGCAAGGTGCCGAGCTCGCCGGTCGCGAGGATCGCCTTCATGTGCGCCTCCCCGCAGGCCTCGCGCATCGCCTTGAGCTCGTCATAGAGGCCCCTCCAGTCGTTCGTGAGGACCTGGGCGCGGTGGATGACGATGTCGATCTCCTGCGCGCCATCCTTCACCGAGCGGCGGATCTCTTCGAGCCGCGTGTCGAGCGGCACGAGGCCCGCGGGAAAGCCCGTGGACACCGCGGCGACGGGGATCCCCGAGCCTTCGAGCTCGTGGACCGCGGTCCGGACGAGCTCGTGGTAGACGCAGACGGCTCCGGTGCGGATCGGCAGCTTGTCCGCGCCGAGTGCCTCGAGGAGGTCCTGACGCACCGGGCGCCGCGCCTTCGCGCAGAGGCGCTTCACGTTGCCCGGCGTGTCGTCGCCCGCGAGCGTGGTCAGATCGATCAGCGTGATCGCCTTGAGCAGCCAGGCGAGCTGCCACTCCTTCTTCACGCTGCGACGGGTGCCGATCGTCGCGGCGCGGCGCTCGACGGCGCTTCGGTTCACGTGGACGGCCTGGACGTGATCGAGATCGAGCGGCGTTCCGGGGTTGCGCGGATGGGACAAGGTCGGACCTCCAGCGGGTCACGGAGTGTCGCAGAGAGGGCGCCTCGGCGACAAGCCTCGTGGCGGCTCAGCGCGGCGGAAGGGACGCCGACCAGCCGATGAACGCGGATTCGACGATCGCCGCGAGGGCATCGTCGAGGCCGGCGACGAAGAGGACGCCGCGCCCTGCGCGGCGCACCCGCTCTGCCGCGCGCGGCGTCCGGCGCATCGCCTGCTCGGCTTCGACGGCCTCGGCCTCGTCGTCCCAGCTCGTGAACCACACGGCCGCCTGCGCCTCGCCGCGGACGTACACCCGCACGCGGTCTCCGCCCCAGCCTTCGCCCGCCGCGCGGTCGCGGTCGGCCCCGCGCCCGAGGAAGACCGAGAGCTCGAGCTCGCCGAGCGTGTCCTCGTCGAGGACGGTCCAGCCCGCGGCCTCGAGCTCCGGCATCGCAGGAAGCGTCACTGGCTCGCCGCCCTCACCGCGCGCGAGCCGCTCGGGATGCAGGACCTGCTCGGTCGTCGTGGGCACGGCGCGGTGCAGGCCGTCGACGCCGCTCCAGCCCGCGGCGCCGTGGACCGTCGCGCACATCATCAGCCCGTCGAAGTACCGCGACAGCAGCGGGACCCGCACGATCGGGGGCGCGCTCGCGAGCGCCTCGCCGCGGGGCGAGCCGAGCCCGGCGTCGAGGAGCGCGCCGAGGCGGGAGGGATCGGAAGTCAACGCGCGGAGCGGCACGCCCGCGGCGTCGGTGAGCGTTCCGATCATGGCGAGGGTCGCGTCGCCCTCGACCACCGACGCGAGCGCGTTGTCCTCGTCGATGCTGCGCTCGCGCTCGAGGAGCGCGCTGAGACCGAGGTGCTGATCCTGCAGCGCGTGCACGTACTCGTGCACGAGCACGGCGGCGCTCTCGGCTTCTTCGGTGGGCCCGCCTCCACGGCGACCGAGCCCCGCGAGGATGTCGTCGCGCACGACCATCGTGTCGCGCTCGGGATCGTAGTAGCCGACGATCTGCTCGCCCATCACCGACAGGAGCATCGTCTCGACGTCGAGATCCGGCGGGAGCATGCCGAGGGCCACGTAGAAGCGGCGCGCTCGCTCGAGGGGCTCGGGCTCCATGGTGCCTCGGACGAAGTCGGTGATCTCCGCGCCCGTCTGCACCCGCACCGGGACCTCGCGAAGAAAGCGCAGGCCCCGCACCCGCTCGGCGGTCTCGACGAAGGGCCCGATCGTGCGCCGCTCGCTCGCCGTCGGGGCGCGTCCCGCGATCGGCCGCGTCTCGGGCTCGCTCCGCGCGGCGTGCTCGCCCCCCGACCCATCCGCGGCCTCCGGCCCCGAGGTCGCCGTGGCCTGAGGGGAGGCCCCGCCGCACCCGGCCAGCCACAGCGCGACGGCCCCGAGGGCCTGCCTCACGCGGCTCCGACGACGTGCACCTGCGCGAGCACGATCGGCTTCTTGCCGAGCTCGCGCTGGCAGACCTTTCGCACGCCGCGCTTCAGGGCCTCGGCGATCTGCTCGGGGTCGCCGGCGAGCCGCGGCGAGACGAGGTCGGCCATCTCGCGGTGCGCGCTCCGCTCGCAGAGCTGCACCAGATCTTGATCCTCGTCGGGGTGAAAGACCCCGCTGCCCGTCACCTTCGGCGGACTCACGGCGCGTCCCTTGCCGTCGATCGACACCGAGACGACCACGATGCCGAGCTCGGCGAGGGAGCGGCGCTCGGCGAGGACCCGCCCATCGACCGGCTCTCCGCCCTGGTCGATGTGCACGCGGCCGGACCACACGCGCTCCGCGATTCGAAGTGCATCGGCGTCGATCTCGATCGCGTCGCCGTTCAGGACGCGGAGGATCTGCGGCACGCCCCGCTCTGCGGCGAGCTGCGCGTGGGCGCGCAGGTGCACGAAAGTCCCGTGGATCGGCACGAACGCGCGCGGCCGGAGCATCTCCATGAGGTCCTGCAGCTCGCCCTGGTGCGCGTGCCCGCTTGCGTGCAGCCCGGACTCGTCGCGTCGGCTGAGCACCCGGATGCCGCGCCGCTCGAGGGTCTCGACCAGGTCGAGGATCGGTCGCTCGTTGCCCGGGATCACTCGGGAACTGAGCACCACCGTGTCGCCCTCGGCGAGGTCGAGATCGGGGTGGGAGCCGTTCGCGAGGCGGGGCAGGGCGGCCCTCGGCTCGCCCTGCGAACCGGTCGCGAGGACGAGGACCTGCTCGCGGGGCAGCGTGCGGGCCTGCTGGCGCGGCACGATCACATCGCTGGGGTCCGGCAAGAGGCGCAGCTCGGTGGCGATGCGGAGGTGCGTGTCGACCGAGCGACCGAGCGGCACGACCTTGCGCCCGACCTGCCGCGCCACCTCGATCAGCGAGCGCATGCGGTGCACGTTCGAGGCGAAGAGGCCCACGACGACGCGCCCGGTGAGCGGCGCGATGGTCTCGGCGAGCGTGTCCTTCACCTCGCGCTCGCCGATCGCATGGCCGGGCGACATCGCGTTCGTCGAGTCGCTGAGCAGCAGACGGACGCCCTCGTCGCCGAGCTGCCGCAGGCGGTCGAAGTCGAAGCGATCCCCAGGGGGTGGGTTCGCGTCGATCTTGAAGTCGCCGCTGTGCACGACGAGGCCCTGCCCGGTGCGAATCGCGAGTCCCATGCACTCGGGCATCGAGTGCGTGACCTGGAAGGGCTCGAACGTGAAGGGTCCGAGCGGCAGGACATCGCCCCGGAGCAGCGGTCTCAGATCCGCCTTGCGGCCCGCGTGCCACGGATGCTGCGCCATCCGCTCGCGCACGAGGGCGAGGGCGTAGGGCGGCCCGTACACCGGCACGTCGAAGTCCCGGAGGAACCAGCTCACCGCGCCGAGGTGATCCTCGTGACCGTGGGTGAGGACGAGGGCCTCGACGTCCTCCTCGCGGTCGATCAGCCACTCCCAGTCGGGCGTGATCACGTCCACGCCGAGCCCGCGGTTGTCGAAGAGCACGCCGCAGTCGACGACGACGATGCGGCCCCCCTCCTCGAGGGCCATGCAGTTCATGCCGATCTCGCCGAGCCCGCCGAGGGGGACGATGCGGAGCGGGCGACCCACGGGCTCAGTAGTTCACGCCGAGCACGAGGCGGAGCGTCTGCGCGTTCTGGCCGCCGTTCGCCGCAACGTCGGGCAGGTAGCCGACGCCGGGGAGCGGGAAGAAGATGCCGTACGCCAGCGAGGCATAGAAGCCGTCGAGGAGGTCCGGGCCATCCTCGCTGCGGTAGTACACCTGCGCGTCGATCTCGACGCCGAGGTCGGCCTGGTTGCCCCAGGTCTGGATCGGCTCGCTCGCGCGGCTCCAGATGACGTCGGCGCGGGCGCCGAGCAGCTGGCCGAAGCTCGTTCGGATGAAGTCGTAGGAGAGGCCAGGGCGGAAGTAGTAGGCGCCGGCGACCTGCCGCATGATGTTGCGCCAGAAGATGAGGTCGACGCGGTAGGCCGGGTGGAAGGCCATCGTCGAGATCGTCCGGTCGGTCGCCCCGCCCGAGGTCGCGCGCTGGTGGTACGCGGTGTTGAGGGTGAGGCCCTCGGCGTCGCGGTCGCCGCTGGCGAAGCCGGTGTGGAAGTAGATGCCCAGCTGGTCGTTCAGGAGGTGGTACTCGCCTTCGAACGCGAAGCCGAACATCACCATGTCACGGCGGCTGGTGCCGTCGAAGGCGCTCGAGTCGGTGTTGCCGATCGTGCCGAATTGCGCGACCGCCTCGAACTCGAGGCGCAGGTCGGGCGTCGCGCTGCCATGCTCATCCCAGAGCAGCTGACCCCAGAGGTCGGGCACGAAGGCCTCGAAGCCGCGCCGGACGAAGGCGGTCGAGACGTCGCGCGGGCCGTAACTGATGCCCCCGGGGTTCGCGATCTCGGTCGTGAGGTTCTGCGTGCGGTAGACGAAGTAGAGGCCGCCGTTCAAGACGACTTCGTGCCGCTCGAGGGCGAGCGTCGTCTCCTCGGGGGTGAGGCGCCGCGCGACGCCGAAGGTCATCTGGTCGACGTCGTCGTTCCGGCCGCGGTCGTAGGAGAGGCCCATGCGGTCGGCCGAGGACGGGTAGTAGATCATGCCCTCGGAGGCGAAGTCCCACGCGCCGAACAGGTAGAGCCCGAAGAGGCGGGTCAGGACCATGATGCGGTCGACGTCGGACTGGAAGTCCTGGTCGAGACCGCGCCCGTCGTTGGCGAGCAGGCCGAGACCCCAGTGGTTGCCCATCCGGCCGAAGCGCAGCTCGCCGAGGCCGCGGTTGCGCACCTCGGCCCAGGCCCGGCGGGCGATGATGCTGTCGCTGAAGCTGTTGATACCGGCGGCCGGCGCGACCTGCGTCTGGCTGAACGAGAGCAGGGGGACGTAGCTGTCGACGAGGAGCGGGTCCGAGACGCCGAGCAGCGTGCCGTAGCCGTTCGGGGTCGAGCCCATGACGAGGTTGTCGAAGATGTCGAGCTGCATCCTCACGCGGACGTCGTCCGAGAGGTGCACGGTCGGCTCGAGGCGCAGGCGCATGTTCGCGTAGGCGAGCGCGCGCTGGTTGCACGGGGCGGTCACCATGCCGCTGGCGCCGGCGCAGCCGCCGGACGGCGCGCCCATCAGGATCTGGTTGTCGTCGTAGGGGATCCAGAGGTCGAACGGAGCGTCGCTCCGGCCGTCTCCGAGGCTCCGTCCCAGCGAGAACTGGTCCTGGAACTCGCCGCGCATCCGCATGTAGCCGTGGAGCTCGAAGATGGTCTCGGGGGTGGTCCAGGGCGCGACGGTCGGGTCGGTTCCCGCGCCGTCGAGGCGCTCCTCCACCCGCTCGGGATCGGGCAGGCGCTCTTCGTCCGCCTCGTCCTCGGACGGCTCTTCGGCCGCGTCCTCTTCTTCGTCGCCGCCGCCGTCTTCGTCTTCGTCGTCGCCGTCCTCGGCCGTATCCTCGTCGTCTGCGATCGCGAGCGCTTCCAGCGAGGGCGGGCGGAGGGCAGGCTCGTCGCCCGCGTCCTCGTCGCCCTCTTCCGCGTCGTCCTCTTCCGCGTCGAGGCCCTCCTCACCCGACCGCTCGCCTTCGGCCCGAGGCGGCTGGGCATGCACCGCTCTCGGAGCGGAGACGAGCGCACCAGTCCCGAGGGCCAGCGCGAGGAGAAGAAAGGTGCGGAGGTGGGTCACGAGGAGGGCCCCTGGTAACACGCGGGGGATAGCTGGGCAACGCATGGGCCGTGCCGAGAACCCCCCTCGAGTTTCCGGCCGGAGGCGGCCCGAGCGAGGGCGGAGAGGGCCGGCGTCGCGGGTGCGGCGTTCGTCCTTGCCCACGTCCTCGCGGTGCGCGACACCCCGGAGTCCTGATGGCCAAGATCCTCGTCGCCGACGACCAGCGGAACATGCGCACGACGCTGGCGCTCATGCTCAAGGGGCATGGTCACGACGTCGATCAGGCGGTCGATGGTGACGAGGCGATGAAGCGTGTCGCCGAGGAGCCCTACGACCTCGTCCTCACCGATCTGAAGATGGGGACCCAGGACGGCCTCGCGGTGCTGCGGCGGGTGAAGGAGGTGTCTCCGCTCACCGAGGTCGTCGTGATGACCGCCTTCGGCACGATCGAGAGCGCCGTCGAGGCGATGCGCGGTGGGGCGTACGACTACATCCAGAAGCCCTTCTCCGAGGAAGAACTCGCGGTGAAGGTCGACCGCGCGATCGAGAAGCGGCAGCTCGCCGGCGAAGTGAAGGCGCTCGCAGCGGAGTTCCGCGAGCGCTTCGGGTTCGCGAACATCATCGGCCGCTCGCAGGCCGTGCGCGACGTGCTCGACCGCATCCGGCGCATCGCGCCCACCGACACGACGGTCCTCATCACCGGGGAGAGCGGCACGGGCAAGGAGCTCGTCGCGCGGGCGATCCATGCCGGCTCGGCCCGTGCGGAGAAGCCCTTCGTCACGGTGAACTGCGCCGCCGTCTCCGACACGTTGCTCGAGAGCGAACTCTTCGGCCACGCCCGCGGCGCGTTCACGGGTGCGGTGAGTGCTCGCCGCGGGCTCTTCGAGGAGGCGAGCGGCGGCACGTTCTTCTTCGACGAGATCGCCGAGACCCCGATCAGCTTCCAGGCCAAGCTCCTCCGCGCGGTGCAGGAGGGCGAGGTCAGGAGGCTCGGCGAGAACAAGCCGATCCGGGTCGACGTGCGGATCGTCGCCGCCACGAACGTCGACCTCACCGAGGCGATCCAGGACAAGCGTTTCCGGCTCGACCTCTACTATCGCCTCAATGTGGCTCGCTTCGTGCTGCCCCCGCTGCGGGAGCGTCGCGAGGACATCCCGCTCTTGGTGGAGCATTTCCTCTCTCGGTCGGCCAAGCGGATGCGGCGGCGGGCGAGCCTCGGTGAGGGCGTGCTCGATTGGCTCGTGCGCTACGACTTCCCCGGGAACGTGCGCGAGCTCGAGAACCTCGTCGAGCAGGGCGTGGCGCTCGCCGTCGATGGCGAGGTGCGGCTCGACGACATCGTGCCGCCGGAGATCCGTTCCCGCGTGCCTCCGTCCCCCTCGCCTGCAGGCGAGCGGCTGCAGGGCGTCGTCGATCGGGCCGAGCGCGACGCGATCATCGCAGTCCTCCGCGAGGTCGAGGGGAACAAGGAGAAGGCTGCCGAGCTGCTCGGGCTCTCCACGACGACGCTGTGGCGCAAGATGAAGCGCCTGCAGGTCTCGAGCTCCTGACGCTCGACCCGTTGACGGGCCGCGCACGCTCGCACGAACATCCCGCCCATGGTCGATCCGCAGCCTGCTCCGAGCCCGATGCCCCAGGTGGGCGTCGTGCTCGCGGGGCGCTATCGGCTCGAGGCGTCGCTCGGCGCGGGTGGCATGGCGGAGGTGTTTCGCGCCCTCGACCTCGGCAGCGGTCAGCGCGTCGCGGTGAAGGTGCTGCGCACCCAGCTCGTCGCACGGCCCGAGGCGGTGCAGCGCTTTCGTCGGGAGGGTCAGGTCCTCTCGGCGCTGAAGAACCCGGCGGTCGTCGCGGCCGAAGCGGTGCTCGAGCACGACGGGTGGCTCTTCCTCGTCATGGAGCTGCTCGAGGGCGAGACGCTGGGCGCGCGGATCAAGCGCGGCCCGATGAGCGTGCGTGACCTCGCGCCGATCGTCGCAGGGTGCGCCGCGGGGCTCTCGGCGGCCCACCAGATCGGGGTCGTGCACCGCGACCTGAAGCCCGACAACATCTTCCTTTGCCGACTCCCGGGCGATGGGATGCAGGTGAAGATCCTCGACTTCGGCGTGAGCAAGGTGCGCGGACACGAGGCCCTCACGCAGACCGGTCAGGTCCTCGGGACGCCGCGCTACATGTGCCCGGAGCAGCTCGGCGCCGAGCCGGACGTCGATCCGCGCGTGGACGTCTATGCCCTCGGCGTGATCCTCTACGAGGCGCTCGCGGGTGGGGTGTCGCCCTTCGTCGCGGCGACGCCGACCGATCTCATCGTCGCGATCCTTCACGGCAAGGCGGTGCCGCTTCGCTCGGTGCGCGCCGACGTGCCTGCTGCGATCGAGGCCGTCGTGCAGCGCGCCATGGCGAAGGTGCGCGCGGCCCGCTACGCGTCGGTGGCCGAGCTCGCGGAGGCGTTCCTCGACGCGGCTGCGTTCGAACGGCGGACCGACCCGCGGCCTGCGCCGGACACCTCGGCGCTCGGCAGCATGCGCACGCTCGGCGCGGGCCATTCACCGGCGGAACTCGGCCAGTCGGTGACGCGTCCTGGGCCGGGGGGCAGGGTCACGGAGCCGCTGCGCGAGGGCACCTTCAGCGATCTCGCGGCGTTCTCGGCGGCACCCGTCGTCGAGGGCGGCGGTGCTCCCCCGGTGCCCGCGCGGGCGGGCCGGCCCATCCCGCAGACCGCCTACTCCGAGATGGCGATCGAGCCCGTCCTCCGCGACGGCCCAACCCCCGGGGCGTCGAGCGTTCGGGTGTCGCTGCCCGGCGCGGTGGAGCCTCCGCCATCGGAGCCGCCGCCCTCGGGCTTGCCATCGTCCTCCACCCTGCGGAGCGGAGCGCTCCTCGTCGTCGCGGGCCTCCTCGCCGGAGGCCTCGCTGCGGGCACCGCCATCGCGGCGCTCACGTGGTTCTCGCAGGCCGAGGGGCTCGGCAGTTCCGCGCCGCCGCCGCCCCCTGCGGACGCGGGCTCCGCGGCGGCCGACGCGCCCGTGGCCCTCGGCGGCGCGGCCGTGCTCGCCCCGGAGCCTGCTGCGTCGGAGCGCGGCGCCCCGGCCCCTGCCGGCGAGGCGCCCGCCGAAGGGCACGACGGTGCTTCGACCGAGGTCGAGGCGACGGCCGACGCCCTGCCGCCCGAGCCCGCGGAGGCCTCCGCCGGTGCCGACGGCGCAGGCGACGCGATCCCCGCGGAGGCGTCCGCCCCCAGTCCCGCGCGACGGGGCGGCGGAGGCCGCGCGGCGCCGCCGGAAGAGAGGACCGAGGCGCCCGCCGCGGGGGGCACGGAGCCCGCGGTCGACCCCATCGTCGCGGCGACCCGCGCGCTCGCCCGGGGCGATGCGGCCGAGTGCGTCGACATCCTCGACGACGTGATCGCGCGGGGCGGGAGCGCGACGGCATTGCGGCGCCGCGCCGAGTGCTTGCTGCGTCTCGGCGAGGTCCCCGAGGCGATCCGCGACTTTCGCCGGTTCTGCCGGATCGCCCCGGATCACCCTGCGATCGCCGAGGTCCGCGAGGTGCTCGAGGGCCTCGGTCAGTCCTGTCCGTGAGGCCGCGCGCGCCGCTCGACGGACACCCCGCGCAACGATGTGGCTCCTCTGCGGTCCGCGGTCCTCGAACGGGTCGGCAGGCCTCCCGAGCGCGTCGCCGCGCCCGTGGTAGGCCCCCGCATGATCTCGCTGGATGTGGCGCTGCTCGGTCACGGACGTTTCGGTCGCGCGCTCGCCGACCTCGCGGAGGACGCCGGCCTGCGCGTCGGCGCCTGGGACCCATCGGCCGCGATCGACGCGCCGCGCCGCTGGGACGATCCGCTCGCCCTGATCCCCGTCGCGCCGCTCGTGGTGCTCGCGATGCCGGTCCCGGCGATGCGCGGAATGCTGGAGCGGATCGCGCCTGCGCTCACGCCCCAGCACCTCGTGCTCGACGTCGGGAGCGTGAAGGTGATCCCGGCGCAGGCGATGGCCGAGGTGCTCGGCGCCTCGGTGCCCTGGGCGGCGACGCATCCGCTCTTCGGTCCGACGAGCCTCGCCCTGGCCGAGCGGCCGCTTCGCGTGGTGGTCTGCCCGAACCCCACCCACCCCGAGGCGGCGGCGCGGGCCCGCGCGTTCTACGAGCGCATCGGCTGCTGGACCCTCGAGCAGGATCCGCACGCGCACGACAAGGCGATGGCCGAGACGCACGCCCTCGCGTTCTTCGTCGCCAAGGGCATGCTCGATGCCGGGGTGGACACGAAGGTCCCCTTCGCGCCGCCGAGCTTCCAGGCGATCGCCCGCACGGTCGATGTCGTGCGGGGCGATGCCGGGCACCTCTTCGCCGCGATCTGCGCCGACAACCCCTATGCGAGCGACGCGCGCAGGCGACTGCTCGATGCGCTCGGTGCGGCGCACGGCATGCTCGGTCGGCCGAGCGAGGGATCGCCTCCCACGATCCCCGAGCCGCGGGCCGGCGCGATCTCCCCCGAGCTCGCCGAGACCCGGGATCGGATCGACGAGCTCGACCAGCAGCTCGTCGAGCTGCTCGCGCGGCGCTCCGAACTCAGCCGCCGCGCCCGCAAGGCCAAGCAGCGGCTCGGCCAGCCGGTCCACGACGCGGAGCGCGAGTCGCGGCTCCTGGCCTCGCGGCGCTCGCTCGCCCGGGAGCGCGGGCTCGACGAGGAGTCGATCGAGGACGTCTTCCGCGCGGTGCTCCGGCACTCGCGGCGGGTGCAGGGCTGAGTCCGCGGCGCCTCCGTCACCCGACCGTTCCTCGCTCGTTCCCGTTTCCGCTGGCCGAGCGCGGGCAATTGTGGCTAGCGTTGGCCCCCCGATGCCCCGCCCCCGGCGCCACGACCCGCTCCCGCTCCTCGTCGCCCTCGTGCTCGCGGCGCTCGCGCTCCTGCCGGGGGACGCAGGCGCGACGGCGTGGAGCCAGGTCTACCTGAACGGTCGGGCGGTCCCGGTCTCGTTCAACGACGGCGACTCCTTCCGCGTGCGTGCCGGCGAATACGACGGCGTGCAGTGCCGGCTCTCGGGCTTCAACACCCTCGAGAGCTTCGGCCCCGGGCACCAGTGGGGCGACTGGCACCCCTACGAACTCTACGTGCTCGCGAAGATGGCGACGTACAACGCCCGACGCGGCACCTGGCACTGCTTCACCGATGGCAACCGGGACGGCTACGGGCGCCTCCTCGTGG
>Ga0209985_10002074_pt1 | contig 18677 bp, 19 predicted proteins | sample NOAtaG_FD_187305 | JGI IMG/M metagenome (GOLD analysis project Ga0209985, IMG submission 187305) | Freshwater lake microbial communities from Lake Erie, under a cyanobacterial bloom - NOAA_Erie_Diel6S_1000h metaG (SPAdes) (version 2) | ecosystem: Environmental > Aquatic > Freshwater > Lake ...
CCTCGGCGCAGGGCTGGTAGGAGGCCTATCGTGCGTTCGATCCTCGTCGTGATGCTCACCGTGACGTGGCCGTGCACGGCCGCCGCCCAGGAGGGAGAGGTGGCCGAGGCCGAGGCCGAGACCGAGGCCGAGACCGCGGCCGAGGCCGAGGCCGCGGCCGAGACCGCGGCCGAGACCGAGGCCGAGACCGAGGCCGAGGCCGAGGCCGAGACCGCGATCGACGACCCGCTCGCCGCGGTCGCTTCGTCCCTGCCCTTCACCCTCGGCGGGTGGGTCGAGACCTTCTACTCGTTCAACTTCAACCAGCCCTCGAACGGCATCACGAACCTGCGCGGCTTCGACAACCGCCACAACAGCTTCCAGCTCTCCAACGTCGTGCTCGACCTGCACTGGGACTGGGAGAACCTGGTCGGGCGCATCATGCTGCAGTGGGGCCTGACGCCGACGACCTACTACCTCGCCGAGCCGCAGCGCAGCGCGGCCGGCACGGGCGTGGGCGAATCCTCGATCGAGCTCTGGCAGTTCTTGCAAGAGGCCAACATCGGCTACCGGCTCCCGCTCGGATCGGGCCTGCTCGTCGAGGCCGGACTCTTCATCTCACCGGTCGGTCCCGAGGGGATGGCGGTGCACGAGGACTTCCTCTACTCGCGCTCCAACCTCTTCTACGGGCTGCCCTTCTACCACGTGGGCATCCGCCTCTCGTACGAGCTCGACGAGCACCTCACGGTGCTTGTCTGGGGCATCAACGGCTGGAATCAGGTGCTGGACAACAACGACGAGAAGTCCTTCATCGTGCAGCTCACGTGGACGCCGACCGAGACGATCACGGCGAACTTCCTCTACGTCAGCGGTATCGAGCGCGCGGCGTACCCAGCAGTCGCCGCAGAGCGGCAGCTCGTGTCGAGCGACCCGCTCCCCTGGCGGCATCTGCTCGACGCAAACGTGAGCGCGACCGTCACCGACGGGCTCGAGCTCATCGCGCAGCTCGACGCGGGCATCGAGCCGAACCGGCTCGGGCTCGCGTACTGGGCGGCCGGTGCGCTGAGCCTGCGCGTCTCGCCGATCGAGTGGCTCTCCATCGCGGCGCGCGGCGACTTCTTCCACGAGGGCGTCCCGGCCGGCGCGACGCCGATCTTCTGGAATGGCGCCGCGTGGGTCTCGGGCGCGACGGTGGGCCTCGACCTGCATCCGGAAGATCACTTCTCCTTCCGCATCGAATACCGGCACGACGAGTCCGATCGTCCGGTGTACTTCCGCGGCACGGTGCCGAGCGAGCCGGCGAGCGGCCTGCCGATCGGCAACGCGTCGAGCCAGGACACGCTGACCCTGGGCGCGACCGCCTGGTTCTGAGGGCGGCCCTTCGTGCTACCTCTCGGCGGTGACGTCGCTCTCCGTCCTCGTCCCTTGTTACAACGAGCAGTACCTCGTCCAGAGCTCGCTGGCGCGCCTCCGCGTGCTGGAGTCGAGCGAAGACCTCGAGCACATCGAGGTCATCGTCGTCGACGACTGCTCGCGGGATGGCACCGCCGAGGCGCTCGCGCGCTTTCGGGCCGAAGAAGACGCCCGCCCGGGCCGCAAGATCGCCTGGAAGTACCTCCGGCACGACACGAACCAGGGCAAGGGCGCGGCCGTCCGCACCGCGCTGGCGCAGGCGACTTGCGAGATCAGCGTCATCCACGACGCCGACCTCGAGTACCACCCCGAGGATCTGATCGCGATCGTGCGCGTCTTCGCCAAGGAGAAGGCGGACGCGGTCTTCGGCTCGCGCTTCGCCGGCGGGAGCGCGCGACGGGTGCTCTTTTACCGGCACCAGCTCGGCAACGAGCTGCTCACGTTCCTCTGCAACGCGGTGACGGACCTGAACCTCACCGACATGGAGACTTGCTACAAGGCCGTTCGCACGCGCCTCCTCAAGTCGATCCCGCTCGAGTCGAGCGACTTCCGCATCGAGCCCGAGCTCGCCATCAAGCTCGCCAAGCGCAAGGCGCGGATCTTCGAGGTGCCGATCAGCTACTCCGGGCGCACCTACCAGGAGGGCAAGAAGATCAACTGGCGGGACGGCTTCAAGGCGCTCTCGGCCATCGCCGGCTTCGCGCTGAGCGACCGCGTCTACGTCGAGGACGAGCACGGCTCGCAGATCCTCGCCCGGCTCAGCAAGGCCCACACCTTCAACCGCTGGATGGCCGACACGATCCGCCCCTACGTCGGCGAGCGCGTGCTCGAGATCGGCGCGGGCATCGGCAACCTCACCCAGGCGCTCATCCCCCGGCGCGAGTACGTCGCGAGCGACATCAACCCGCTCTACCTCGACACCCTCGAGGGCCTGCGGCACGGCCGGCCCTACCTGCGCGTCACCTACACGGACGTCACCGACGGCGGGACCTTCCCGCAGTCGGAGGGTGGCGGCTTCGACACCGTCGTCTGCCTCAACGTCATCGAGCACGTGAAGGACGACAAGGCCGCGCTCGAGAACATCCGCCGGTGCCTCAGCAAGGACGGGCGCGCGATCATCCTGGTCCCGCAGGGCGACTTCAATTACGGCACCCTCGACGAGGTGCTGGGCCACGAGCGTCGTTACTCGGTCGACTCGCTGCGCGCGGCGGGCGACGCCGCGGGCTTCACGCTGGAGAAGCTCGTGGAGTTCAACCGGATGGGCACGCCCGCCTGGTACCTGAACGGCAAGATCCTCGGCCGCGAGCACTTCGGGCTCGGTCAGATCCTCACGCTCAACGCGATCACGCCGGTCGTGCGGCGCTTCGACGAGGCCCTGCCCTTCCCGTCGCTCTCCATCATCGCGATCTTTCGTCCCAAGGAAGCCAGCGTGCGGGCCACGCCGCGGAGCGGCGAGGGACGCGGACCTCGCGCCTGATCAGCGGCAGGGGCCGTCGATGGGGGCAGGACACCACGTGCCGCGGCCGGGGGCCTCGCCCGGCGGGGCGACGACGACCCAGCGCCGCACCTGCCCGTAGATGCGCCCCTCGTTCGTGGTCTGCACCTGGTAGAGGAACGGGTACATCCGCATGCAGTCGGTCTCGTTCTCGGGCATCTGGAACGTGATCGCGTAGACGAGGAGCACGCGGCTCCGCACCCCGACGAAGCGCTCGCCCTCCATCGCGACGACGTTCTCCATCGGCACCGCGCCGATGGCCCGCGAGCCGGCGTAGTACCGCGAAGCATCGCGGCCGGGGAACGGCAGGAACGATGGGACGCTGGAGAACGCCGCCGCGAAGGTCTCCCCCGAGCCGCGTACCGAAAAGGTGACCGAGGTGTCGATCACGCTGTCGCGCACGCCGGAGAGGAACGCGACCGCGTCGCGCGCGGGCGAGTCGAGCATCCGTCCGTCGCTTCCCACGGAGTACTCGATGGCGTCGGGGTAGCCGTCGCCGTCGGTGTCGGCGCGGTTCGGGTCGAGGCCGAGCGTGGCCTCGGTGCCATCGCAGAGTCCGTCGAGATCGGTGTCGCGCAGGTCCGGCGCGTCAGGCAGCGGGACCGCTCCGTCCGGCACGTCGACGAAGACGCGCCGCGGACACCCCGAGGCCGCGACGGCGAGCGCGGCGAGCACGAGGGCGCGGAGCGGCGACGACACGCTTCGAGCGTGCGGCCCCTCACGCGCAGCGGCAAGCGTCGAATCTGCGCGGACGCTAGGACAGCCGGGCGATGGCCGCGGCCAAGAAGCTCGATCCCTCGTCCCTCGGCAAGAAGAGCGAACCGCTCCGCTTCACCTACCGCTGGCAGGACGCGGCGCTCTACGCGCTCGGCGTCGGGGCGACCGAGCGTGAGCTGCCCTTCGTCTACGAGGGGCTCGACGGCGCAGGGCCCCAGGTCCTGCCGACCTTCGCGGTCATCCCCACGTACGAAGGCTGCAAGGCGCTCTTCGACGTGGTCGGCGGCGACTTCGAGGGCGTGGTGCACGGCGGCCAGAGCATCCGGCTGCACAAGCCCTTCGCGCCCTCGGGCGAGCTCGTCACGGTCGGCTCGGTCGCTTCCGTAGGCGACCTTCGGCGCATGGCGCAGGTGGTGTTTCACACCGAGACGCGCGACGGGTCGGGCGAGCTCGTGTGCGAGACCGACTGGACGATCATGTACCTGCTCGACGGCGGCTTCGGCGGCGAGCCGCCCCCGAAGAGCGTGCGCCTCCGGCCCCCCGAGCGGGAGCCCGACTGGATCGTCGAGGAGAAGACCGCCGCGACGCAGGCGCTGCTCTACCGCCTGTCGGGCGATCACAACCCGCTGCACGCCGATCCCGCGATCGCGGAGAAGGCGGCGAAGGTCACCGGCGGACGGCCCATCCTGCACGGCCTCTGCACCTACGGGTACGTGGGCCGCGCCATCCTCGCGCACGCCTGCGGCGGCGACGTCGCGCGCCTGAAGGCCTTCACCGGGCGCTTCAGCCGGCCCGTGTGGCCGGGGGACACGCTGGTCATCCGCGGCTGGAACGAAGCCGGACGGGCGATCGTCGTCGCCGGCACGAAGGAACATCCGGAGGAGCCCGTCTTCTCCAACGCCTGGGCCGAGATCGGCGAACCCACCTCGAGGAGCACGACATGAAGAAGCTGGACAGGGAGATCTGGATCGTCGCGGCCAAGCGGACCCCGTTCGGAGCGATGGGCGGCGCGCTCAAGGACGTCTCGGCGATCGACCTCGCGGTGCACTCGAGCAAGGCCGCGCTCGCGCAGGCCGGTCTGAACGCGAGCGAGATCGACCAGGTCATCCTCGGCAACGTGCAGCAGACGAGCCCCGACGCGATCTACGGCGCGCGGCACGTGGGCCTCAAGAGCGGCGTGCCGATCGACAAGCCGGCCCTCACGGTGAACCGCCTCTGTGGCTCGGGCTTTCAGGCCGTCGTGAGCGCCGCCGAGCAGATCCTCCTCGGCGAGGCGAAAGCGGTGCTGGCGGCCGGCTCGGAGAACATGAGCCAGGCGCCGCACTCGACCTGGGGCCTCCGCGAGGGGGCGAAGTTCGGCAAGCCGCCGCAGATGGTCGACACGCTCTGGGCGAGCCTCACCGACAGCTTCTGCAACCTGCCGATGGCGATGACCGCCGAGAACCTCGCGGAGCAGTACGGCATCAGCCGGCAGGACGCGGACGCCTTCGGCCTGCGCTCGCAGCAGCGCTGGGCCGCGGCCCAGGAGGCCGGCGCGTTCAAGGACGAGATCGCGCCCTACGAGATCGTGACCAAGAAGGGCACGACGGTCGTGGACAAGGACGAGCACGCGCGGCCGCAGACCACGATGGAGGGCCTCGCGAAGCTCCCGCCGGTCTTCAAGAAGGATGGCACCGTCACCGCCGGCAACGCCTCGGGCATCTGCGACGGCGCGGCCTCGCTGATCGTCGTCGACGGCGGCTGGGCGAAGGAGCGCGGCCTCACCCCGCTCGCGAAGCTGCTCCAGTGGGGCGTCGCGGGCGTCGACCCGAAGGTGATGGGCATCGGCCCGGCGCCGGCCATCCGCAGCGCCCTCGAGCGCGCCGGACTGAAGCAGGACGAGATCGATCTGTTCGACGTGAACGAGGCCTTCGCGCCGCAGTTCCTCGCGGTGCAGAAGGAGCTCGGTCTGCCCGACGCGAAGGCGAACGTGAACGGCGGCGCCATCGCGCTCGGCCATCCGCTCGGCGCATCGGGCGCGCGCATCACCGCGAACCTGATCTACACGCTGCGCCGCACCGGCGGCCGCTTCGCGGTGGGCTCCGCGTGCATCGGCGGCGGCCAGGGCATCGCGGTCGTCCTCGAGCGGGCCTGAGCCACCCGAGCGTCCCTCCTCGCCCCTTCGTCCGTCCGGGCGCGGGCGACGCCAAGCGCGCGGCCCCGACCGTCCCTCGGTCGGAGGACCGCGCCAGGGACGCCGAGAGGCGCCGGGCGATGCGCGTCTTCGTGGACGGGGTCGCACGCCGCTGGGCCGCCTCGCAGCAGCGGAGGGACCGCGTCGGCGCGGGCCAGCCCGTCCCCTGGGTCCGGCAGCGCCCCACCCGCAACGTCTGCCCCGACCTCGATCCGGTCGAGGCGCGCCGACCGCGCTGAACGCGGCCGCGACGTCCGTGTCGCTGTTCGAGACGCGTCCGCTCGAGACGCGTCAGATCGAGACGCGGTTGCGGCCCGTTCGCTTGCTCTCGTAGAGCTTCTCGTCCGCGGCCTTGATGAGTCCGTTCGCGTCCATGTCGGGCAGCAGCTCCGCCCCGCCGATCGACACCGTGACGACGATGTGCTCGTTCTCGAACACGAAGCGCTTCTCGTGCACGCGCCTGCGGAGGTCCTCCGCGATGGCGCCAGCCCCCGAGATCGGCGTCTCGGGCAGAAGCGCGCAGAACTCCTCGCCACCGTAGCGGCCGAACACGTCGTCCGGGCGGAGCCGCGACTTCACGAGCGTCGCCATCTCCTTGAGGACGTAGTCACCGGCGAGGTGCCCGTAGCCGTCGTTGATCTTCTTGAAGTGATCGATGTCGAACATCAGCACCGAGAGCGGCCGGCCGTGCCGTCGCCCGCGGGGGATCTCGCGCTCGAGCGTCTCGTGGAGGTAGCGCTTGTTGTGGACCTGCGTGAGCCCGTCCACGATCGTCATCTTGTAGATGACCTCGTGGTACTGCGCCTCCACGTCCGAGCCGCTGAGGTACTTCAGGATCGTGTCACCGATCTTGATCTGGTCGCCGCGCCGCAGGTGGTAGTCCCGCACCGGCTCGTCGTTCACGTAGGTCCCGTTCGTGGACTCGAGATCGACCACGTACCACCCGCCCCCGCGGCGCTCGATCCGGCAGTGGCGCCGGGAGACGCTGTCGTTGTCGAGGGTGATCAGGTTCTCCTGCCCCCGGCCGATCGTGAGGGTCTCCCGCTCGAGGACGTAGCGCTTGCCGAACACCCGCTGGTCGGACGAGTAGATCACGACCATGCAGTCGAGCCCCTGCCGCGGCGCGCGGAGCTGCTCGAGCGGCGTGACCCGCGTCTTGACGTCCGGGTCGTCCAACATCGCGCGCCTTCGGCGAGCGGCTTCGTCTTCGTCGCTCACTCGATCACCCTCGAAGGTCGAACCGAACGCACGGCCTTTACGGTACCGAGGCCAGCGGGCGGGAGTCAAATGCGAAAGCGGGCGGGGGCTCACCCCACATGCCCCCCAATTGCCCGACCTCGGGTCCGGAGCGGCCGTGGTACCGTCGGGCCATGCCGTCGGTCGTGGCCATCGCCGGGAACATCGGCTCCGGCAAGACGACCCTCGCGACGCGCCTGGCCGAGCGGCTCGGCTTCACGCCGCTCTTCGAGCCGAACGACGAGAACCCGTACCTCGCCGACTTCTACGGCGACATGGGGCGCTGGGCGCTGCCGACGCAGCTGCGCTTCCTCGTGTCCCGCATCGCGCAGACCGAGGAGGCCCTCGCCAGCGGCGCGAGCATCCTCTGCGACCGCACCTGCTGGGAGGATGCGGACATCTTCGCCGCGAACCTCCACGCGCGGGGTGCTCTCGACGCGCGCGACTGGGCCACCTACCGGATGGTGGGCGAGCGGCTGCTCGCGGCGCTGCCGCCCCCCGATCTGCTCGTGTACCTGCGCCGCGGCGTGGCCTCGTGCCGGGCGCAGATCGCCCGCCGCGGACGGGACTACGAGAGCGAGATCCCGAGCGACTATCTCCTGGATCTCGAGCGTCGCTACGATGGCTGGTTCGACGCATGGCAGCGGTCTCGGAAGCTCCTCGTGCACGCCGAGGACCACGACTTCCTCGCCGACCGGGGCGACCTCGAGGCGCTCGTGAAGCGGATCGCCGAGGAGCTGCCGCAGCGGCAGCTTCCGTTCCGATGAGGCAGACCCTCGTCGGGCTGGCGATGCTCGCCGCGTGCGCCGGTCCGGTGGAGCCAGCGCCCGCCGCGCCGAGCCCGCCTCCTTCTCCCTTTCGGCTCGCGGGGCGGGTGACCTTCGAGGCACGGCAGGCGACCCCGACGGGGGTCTCCGAGGCGACCGAGGAGCGGCCCGCGCGCCGGGTGCGGCTCGAGGCCCATGGAGCCGGAAGCGGGGCGCTTCTCGCCGAGACGCGCACCGGCGAGGACGGCGCGTTCGTGCTCGAGGGCAGCGGCGAGCTCGGCTCCGTCGTCGTGGTCGCGGCGATGGATCTCGGCGGGACGCCGCTCGCCGTGACGACGGATGCCCCGGGCCTGCACCCGCACACACAATCGTTTCAGGTGCCGCCTGCGCTCGAGCGCGGGGCCTGGGACGGTCACCTCGAGCCCGCGATCGAGTCCGATCTGAACGGCGCCCTGCACATCCTCGACACGCTCGCGCGCGGCATCGAGACGGTCGAGGGGTGGGGCGGTGAGCAGCTCCCGGAGCTCTCGGTGTGGTGGGGCCCCGACATCACCGTCGACTGGAGCTACTACCGAGGACCGGTGAGCGAGCGCCGCTTCGCGCTCGAGCTGCTCGCTGGTGCGCGGTCCGAGCGGACGATCACCGACACCGACGAGCACGACGAGGCGATCATCCTCCACGAGCTCGGGCATTTCGTGTTCGATCGGTGGACGGGCTACACGTCGCTCGGAGGCCGGCATCCCCGCGGATCGCTCGTCGATCCAGGTCTGGCCTGGGAGGAGGGCCGGGCGACGTGGCTCGCGACCGCGCTCCGGCGCGACCCCAGGTACGTCGACTCCCGCGGCGTCGAGGGGCTGGGCTCGGCGCGGGTCGATGAATCGGTCGAGACCCCGCAGGCCCCACGGGGTCCCGGCTCCGAGACGAGCGTCGCGGGCGTCCTCTGGGACCTGAGCGACGGCGTCGAGATCCCCGACGCCGACGACGACGGCGTCGCGCTCGGGCCCCGGACCGTGCTGGACGCGATGCGCACGCTCGCCCGCACCCCCGGAGCGTACCCCGATGTCGGGGCCTTTCTCCGGCACCTCGTCGCGCGGGGCCTCGTGGAGGAGCGTGCGCTCCGCGCGATGCTGCGGGCGACCGGGGAGCCCGAGTCTCTCCTCGACGTCGTGTGGCCCACCGAACTCGCGCTCGGCGCGACCGCGACCGGCGCGATCGACGGGCTCACGCAGCCGGCACCGAGCGGCGGAGAGAACCGCCCCGAGAACGGCTACGACGCCGTCGACGCCTACCGCATCGTCGTGCCGGCGCCGGGCACGCTCGATCTCGTGCTCACGCCCGAGGGCACCGGCGCTGCCGAGGACCACACGAACCTCACCCTCGAGCTGCGGGCCGATCGCGCGACCCCGGTGCGCGTCGCGGCCACGGGGGCCGGCCCGGAGCGGCTCTCGCTGCCCCTCGCGGCCGGGCTCTACGTGGCCTACGTACGGGACGCCGGAGACGGCAACCGTGCCCGCTACGCGCTCGCGGCGGCGTTCACCGCGGACTGATCACGTTGCGCTCGAAGACCAGACGAAGCCCCTCGAGCGTCAGGTGCGGCAGTACCTCGTCGATGCGGGCGCACGCCTCAGCCACCGGCGAGGCCGTGCTGCCCGTCGCGTAGACGCGGGCAGGGAAGCCCAGCTCGGCCTGGATCCGGTCCACGAGGCCGTCGACGAGGCCGACGTAGCCGAAGACGATGCCCGACTGCATCGCGGCCTCCGTGTTCGTTCCGATGACGCGTTCGGGCCGGCTGATCGGAACCCGAGACAGGCGCGCCGCGCGCGTGAAGAGCGCCTCGGCGGCGATGCGGATCCCCGGCGCGATCACGCCGCCGAGGTACTCGCCCTTCGGGGAGATGCAGTCGAAGATCGTCGCGGTGGAGAAGTCGACGACGATCACCCCGCTCCGCGCCCGCTCATAGGCAGCGAGCGCGTTCACGATGCGGTCCGGAGCGACCTCCCGCGGCGACTCGTAGAGGATCGGCATTCCGGTGCGGGTGCCCGGGCCGACGACCATCGGGGCCTGTCCGAAGGCGCGCGTGCAGGCGGCCACCATCGGCTCGGTGAGCCCGGGGACGACCGACGCGATGACGGCTCCGGAGATTTGACGCGCCGAGAGCCCCTCCATCTCGAGAAGGCCCACGAGCAGCACATGCGTCTCGTCGGCGGTGCGCCCCTTCGCCGACTCGACGCGAAACTCGTGGACCAGCTCCGCGCCGCGGAACACGCCGAACGCGGTGTGGGTGTTGCTGACGTCGACGGCGAAGAGCACGCCCCAAGCTACCACCGAAGGTCGACCCCGCGAGAGGTCAGCGGTTGGCGAGGCCGAGCCGCGTGCGCACCCACTCCCGCGTACGGCGACGGCGCAGATCGACGAGGTCCTTGGCCACCCCGACGATGCGGTGCCACTGCGTGCTCTTGCTCTGGCCGGCGCGGCGCGGCCGGCACGCGACCGTGACGACCTCGGCGCGGCGGCGCGCGGCGAGCATGCGGATCGGGTACTCGAAGTTGAGGAAGAACGTGTCCGGCGGGAGGCGATCCGGGTCGAAGAGGTCGCGGCGGAAGAGGTAGGGGCCGTCGCTCCGCATCCAGACGCCGTGCACCCCGAGGATGAGCGCTCGAACCCCGAGGGAGAAGACCTTGCGATCGAGGCCGTCGTCGCGGCGGTCGTAGACCGAGAAGACGACCTCGGCGTCCGTGCGCTTCTGCCGCGCGCGGAGCACACCGATGGCCGCAGGGTCGATCTGGCCGTCGCAGGGCAGGAAGGTGAGCCACGTCGCGCTGGCGCTGCGCACGCCGGTCTTGATCGCCGCGCCGATGCCGCGGTTGGTCGCATGGCGACTCACCACGAAGGGCAAGCCCGTGGCCTCGAGCGCCTTCGTCGCCGCGTCGGCGGTGCCGTCCTTCGATCCGTCGTCGACGAACAAGAGCTCGGTGCTCGGCTCGTGCGCCTCGAGCCACGCCGCAAGCTCCGCGATGACGGGGCCGACGTTCTCCGCCTCGCCAAAGGCGAACAAGATGATGCCGAGTTCAGGCGCGCTCACGGGCGATGACGTAGCACGCGCGCCGGATTGCCCGCGACGACCGCGTACGCCGGGACGTCGCGGGTGACGACGGCCCCGGCGCCGACCTGCGCGCCCCGACCGATCCGCGCGCCGGGCAGCACGATGGCGCCGACCCCGAGGTCGGCGTCGTCCTCGACGACGATCGGCGCGGCCTCGATCGGCGCGTGCAGGATGGGCACGGCCCGCCCCGCTTCGGCGTGCGTCGAGGTCAAGAGCTTCACCCCAGGTCCGATGCCGACGTTCCGTCCGATCTCGATGCCGCCGGCCGCGTGGAAGAAGCACTGCTGGCCGATCCACGTTCCATCGCCGACCCGCAACTCGTTGCGGAAATAAGCCTTCAGCATCGCCTGGTGACCCACGTAGACGTTCGCCCCGAGGAACACGTGCTCGGGGTGGAAGACGAGCACGCCCTCCTCGATCACCGTTGCCTCGCCGCACGCACCGAGCTCGCTCCGCTCGAAGCGTCCCGTGCCGTGGCTGCGGGGCGCGCGGGAGCTCAAGCCTTCAGCTCGCGCTTCAGGATCTTGCCGGTCGGGCCCTTCGGCAGGCTCTCGCGGAATTCGACGATGCGCGGGTACTTGTAGGCCGCGAGGCGCTCCTTGCAGTACGCGACGATGGTCTCGGCGTCGCAGGTCTGCCCGGGCTTGGTGGCGATGACCGCCTTCACCTCTTCGCCGTGGCTCTCGTGCGGGACGCCGATGACCGCCGCCTCGGCGACCGCGGGGTGCGTGTAGAGGACCTCCTCGATCTCCCGCGGGTACACGTTGAAGCCGCCGCGGATGATCATGTCCTTCTTGCGATCGACGATGAAGTAGTAGCCGTCCGCGTCGCGCTTGGCGACGTCGCCGGTCTTGAACCAGCCGCCCTGGATCGACTCGGCGTTGGCCTCGGGCTTCTTGTAGTAGCCCTTCATCACGTTGTGCCCGCGGATCCAGATCTCGCCCGGCACGTCGACGGCCTCGATGGTCTTGCCGGCGTCGTCCGTGAGCTGGAAGTCCACGCCCCAGATGGGCAGGCCGATCGAGCCCGCTTTCTTGGGCTGATCGAGCACGTTGAAGCTCGCGACCGGCGAGGTCTCGCTGAGCCCATAGCCCTCGAGGATGTTCACCCGGTACTTCGCGTCGAAGGCGTTCATGACCTCGACCGGCATCGCGGCTCCCCCGGACATGCAGTACTTCAGCGAGCTCGTGTCGTACTGGTCTGCGCCCGCGTGGTGCAGGAGCGCGAAGTACATCGTCGGCACGCCGGCGAAGAGCGTGACCTTGTGCTTCTGGATGAGCCCGAACGCGGCGTCGGCATCGAAGCGCGGCAAGAGGACGACCGTGCCGCCGCCAGCCAGGATTGCGTTCTGGATGCAGGTCTGCCCGAAGGAGTGGAAGAGCGGCAGCGTGGCGAGCGCGACGTCCGAGGGGCCCGTCGGCACGAGCGAAGTCCGGACGTAATACGCGTTGAAGAAGAGGTTGAAGTGCGTGAGCTCGGCGCCCTTGGGCCGGCCGGTCGTGCCCGAGGTGTAGAGGATGACCGCGGTGTCATCGGGCATCGTGGTGTGGGCGGCCGTGACCGGGCTCGCCGCCGCGAGCAGCGCAGCCATGTTGTGCGCCCCCGCTGGCGCGGTGAGGTCGGTCCGGTCCGCCTTCGCGAGGACGAGGTGCTTGCAGCCGGGCACGCGCCTGACCGCGGCCTCGGCGGCCCCGGCGAAGCCCTCCCAGGCCACGAGCGCGACCGCGTTCGAGTCCTCGAGGTGATAGGCGAGCTCGTCGGCGGTGAGGAGCACGTTCACCGGCACGATCGGACAGCCCGCGTAGTGACCGCCGAAATAGGCGATGGTGAAGTGCGGCACGTTCGGGATCATCAACGCGACGTGCTCGCCAGGCTGCACGCCGAGCCCGCGCAGGGCCCCGGCGAAGCGGCGCGCCATGCCATCGAGCGCGGCGTACGAGAGCGACGCGTCCCCGAGGACCATCGCGGTCTTGTGGGGGAAGCGGCGGGCGGACTCGGAGAGCAGGACGGAGAGGTTCAGGCTCATGGGCTCCTCGCCGGCGAATGGTACACCGGCGACGCGGCGGCGGGCGGAGCGCAAGGCGCGACGTTCGCGCCACCTCGGGTAAGCTCGCCGGATGGATCCGTTCCACGATCCCGCGGACGACCGCGAAGGGCCGCCGCTCGAGCTTGCCGTCGATCCGGCCCAGGCGCGCCGGCAGATGCAGGTCACGACGCCGCGGCGCCCCCCCTTCGACCCCTCGGCGGCGCTCGCTCCCTCCGAGGAGCACGGCATGAGCGCCCCGCTGGCGCTCTCGCTCGGGCCGCTCTTTCGCGCCGAGCACCTCGAGATCCGGCAGGTGCGCGAGCGCCTCGAGGCGTGGACCGGCTGGGAGACCCGCAACCGCTACGACGTGCGCGCGCCGGGTGGGACGATCTTCCTCGAGGTGGCGGAGGAGGGCGAAGGCTGGCTGCACGCGCTGTCCCGGAACTTCAACCCGTTCCGCCGGATCGGCGTCGAGATGATGACGCTCGGAGGCAGCCGCGCGATGCGGCTCGAACGACCGTGGACGTTCTGGCTCACGCGGGCCGACGTGTTCGGATGGGACGGCGCGAAGCTCGGCACCCTCGAGCAGCGCTTCACGCTCCTGCGCCGCGCGCTCGTCGTGCGCAGCGCGGAGGGCAGCGTGCTCGCGGAGATCGAGGGGCCCTTCTTCCGGCCCTGGACCTTCCTGGTGCAGCGCGACGGCGCGGAGGTCGGCAGCATCGTCAAGCGCTGGGGCGGCGTGCTCCGCGAGATGTTCACCGACGCCGACAATTTCGCGGTGCGGTTCTCGCCGGCCCTCACCTGTCCGACGACGCGGCAGCTTCTGCTCGCCGCCGCGATCTTGATCGACATGACGTGGTTCGAGAACCGGCGGCGCCGGCGCGGCGGCGTGTGGGGCCTGCTCTCGGAGTGAAGCGGCTCACCGGCCGCGATCGACCACCAGCCGGAAGCTCCGTGCGTGATCGTCGACCTCGTCGGCGTCGAGCCCGCGGCCGCCGAAATTCGTCACCGCGAGCAGCACCGCGGCGGTGCCGGGAAGAAGCTCGACGGAGAGGTAGGACCGGGGCTCGTCCCGCGCCGGCGCGAACGTGTGCGCGAGGTCGCGGCCCGAGGCGTCGAGGCGCGCCGCGCCGAGCGACCACTGCACACCGAATTCCCCCTCGAGCCACACCCGAAGTCGCGCCTCCGGTGGGGCCGCGCCCAGGTCCACGAGCGCATACGCGGTGCCGTAGGGCTCGACCTCGAGGTCGCACGGCAGCGTCCGCGGCAGCCGCTCCCAGCGGGTCTCGGCGAAGGTCGGCGGGCTCGCCTCGTGCGGGAGCCGATCGAGCCACGAGAAGCGCCCGCCGCGCCGCGAGCCGGTGAAGTAGCGGCTCACGCTCAGTTCGCGCACGAAGCGGAGCAGGTCGTCCTCCGCGCGCAGGAGCACCATGCCCGTCGTCCACCAGAAGTCGGGCAGGCCGTAGGGTTCGCCGCCGTCGCGCGTCCACTGCCGCATCCCGTCGAAGACCGCGGGCAGGAACGTACCCTCGTTGCGATCGTGGCGCTGGGCGAGGGCGCCGAGAAACACGACGCCGCCCTCCCCGCTCTCGGGGTCGTGGGTGAGGAAGCCGCGCTCGGGGTGCAGCTGCTGGTCGATCACCCGCTGCTCGTCGCAGCCCACGAACCCGGTGAGGCGTTCGGTCCACCAGACCGCGAGCGCGCGCCGCACCGCGGGCGCCTCGGCCACGTCGGCGGCGAGGAGCGCGGCCTCGGCGTAGGCCTGCACCGCGCACGCGAAGACCCGATCCTCGGGCACGTCCGCGCCGAGCTCGGCGAACGTCGTCGCACCATCGAAGTCGGCGAGCGGGAGCGGCGCATCGGTGCCCACCCGCACGAAACGGGGCGTGGCCGCGCGCTCGGTGGGCAGCCGCGGGGCGGGCTCCTCGAACGCCCCCTCCTCGCGGAGGTACAGGTCGAAGCCGGCGGTCCCGCCGCGCCCTCCGTCCCCCGGAACCACCGGCCAGCGCTCGAGTTCCATCGCGAGGTGTGCGGCCTCGAGCCCAGCGAGCGCTGCCTGGAGGCGCGCTGCCGTCTCCCTGGGTGACTCGGCATGGACCGTGAGCGGCAAGAGCCGCGCGTCGCGCCGGTCTGCGCCCGCCACCGGGCGCGCGGGGACGCTGGGCCAGTCGACACGCTGGCCGGCCCAGCGTCCGTCTGCGCCGACGACCGCCTCGGCCCACTCCTCGAGCCCCTCCCAGTGCGCCGCGTTCGGAGGGCGCTCGGTATCCTCCTGGGCCTGCGCCGGCAGGCCCGCGAGAAGGCACCAGAAGACGATCGTGCGACGCACTGCGGTCCAGCATACGGGACACCCGCGCGGGCGCGAGGTTCCACGGGCAGTGCGCCTCGACGGGCGCCTCGACGGCTGGCTCGGTGGGCCTCACGCTCGCCGCGCATGGCGGTCCGACTCGGTGAGCTCGCGAAGCGGTGGAGGCGGCGGGCGATCACGGTGCCGGCAATGTTCCTCGGCGCCTGCCTGCATGGCGCCGCACTGCCGCTCTTGCTGACCGGGGCGGCACTGCTCGATCTCGCCGGGCCCGGGCTCGCGCTCCGCCCGCACCTGCGACTGACCCTCGGCCTCTTCGTGGTGCTGCTCATCGAGTGCGCGGGGCTCATGGCGCTGCTCGCGGTCTTCCTCGTGACGCCCCTCTCGCCGGCACGCCGGGTCGCGCTGACCTACGCGGTCCAGCGGTGGTACGTGCGGACGCACTTCGCGTCGGTGCGCTGGCTCTACCGGCTGGATGTGAAGGTCGAGGGCGATGAGCTCGTCGAGGGCGGCCCGCTCGTCGTGCTGATCCGGCACGTGAGCACGATCGACGTGCTCGTGCCCGGCTATTTCCTCGCGCAGCGCCACGGGCTGCGCCTCCGCTACGTATTGAAGCGCGAGCTGCTCGCCGAGCCCTGCCTCGACATCGCCGGGCACGTCTTGCCGAACCACTTCGTCTCGCGGAGCGGCGAGGACACCGCGCGCGAGCTCGACGCCATCCGCGCGCTCAAGCGCGGAATCGGACCGGGCGACGGGGTGCTCATCTATCCCGAAGGGACACGCTACACGCCGGAGAAGCTCGCCCAAATTGCCGCGAACGCGCGCTCGCCCGAGGTGCGCGCCCGGGCGGCCTCGCTGCGGCACCTCTTGCCCTGCCGGACCGGCGGCACCCTCGCGCTGCTCGGCGAGGCACCCGCAGCCGACGTGCTCGTCGTGGGCCACCGCGGACTCGAAGGCCTCACCGACCTGCCGAGCCTGCGGAGCGGCGCGCTCGTCGGGCGCACCGTGCACGTGCGCTTCTGGCGGGAGCCCGCGGCGAACGTACCGAGCGAGCCTTCAGCGCAGAGCGAGTGGCTCCACACGCAGTGGCGCCGGCTCGACGACTGGCTCGACGACGCACAGCGCGACGGGGCCTGACGGCGGCGAGGGCGACTCAGGGACAGTCGTCGATGATCGCGACGATGCGGCTACCGGGCAGGCCGGCGTCCTCACAAGCTGCATCGCCGAGTTCGAGTTCGCCGCGCTCGCGGTCGACCCACTCCCATCCTTCGCGCGGGATGGGCACACCGTCGATCTCCAGCGAGAACGTCGACTCGTCGGCCGGTACCGACGGGCTCACGAAGCCGCAGCGGGAGATGCTGCCGGTGATCGCGTCGAGCGCCTCGGCGAGCTCGGGCTCCGAGCGCACCGAGTAGAAAGCGCGCTCGCCGGGTGCGGTCCGCGCGCGTCCGCCGGCCACCGCCATGCGGTCGAGCACGTCGACGAGGTCGGGGCGCATCGTGGGCTCGATGCCGATGACGAAGACCGGGGTGCCCGACCCCGCCGCCTCGGCGATCGTGCGGACCGTGCGGTCGTCGTCGAGGCAAGCGTAGATGCCGAGGTCGGGGTTCGCCGCGCACTCGTCGGGGCTCGCGCTGGTGCAGACACAGGTGAACGGATCGATGCTCGGTCCGTCGTTGCAATTCGGCCCACCATCGGTCGCGAGGACGATGAACCGACGGGGCGAGCCAGCGCGCCGCAGCGCCGAGGCGGCCTCGGCGAGCGCGACCGCGGTGGGCGTTCCGCCGAAGGGCTCGGTCCGCGGGAAGGTCGAGAGCACCGCGGCGCGGCCGGTCGTCGAGATCGGCACGTCGATGCCCGACGAGGAGCGGCACGCGATCTCGGGGCTCGGCATCGGGACGTCGATGGGATCGGGGTAGAACTTCGCGCCGACCCGGATGCGCTCGTCGAAGCGCCCGAGCGCCACGCCGAGCGCCTCGCCGAGCAGGGTCCACCGCCACTCCTCGCGCGGCACCGGCTCTCGACCATCGAGCGCGAGGCGCATCGAGCCGGAGCGGTCGATCACGAACACGACGTCGGCGGTGGCGGGGGCGACGTCGAACTCCCCAGGGATGCAGACCGGCGGGGCGTCGGGGGTGTCGGGCGGGCGCGGCGCGTCGGGGAGGGCCGGCGCGTCCATCGGCGCATCCGGGATCTCGAGCCCAGTCTTGGCGCCGCATCCCACCAGAGCGAGCGCGATCCAGGTGGCTCTCGGGTTCATACGCGCTCCAGGCTCTCTCGGTGCTCCCGAGCGTATCGGACGTAGAGCTCCGAGGCCTCGAGCACCTTCGCCCGCTCCTCGTCGGTCAGCTCGCGCACGACCTTGCAAGGCCGACCGTGCGCGAGCACTCCGGGCGGGATGCGCGTGCGCGCGGTGACGAGCGAACCGGCGCCGATCATCGCACCGTCCCCGATCTCGACCTCGTCGAGCACGATGCTGCCCATGCCCACCAGCACGCGGTGCCCGACCCGGCACCCATGCAGGATGACCGAGTGTCCGATGGTGCATTCGTCCCCGACGATCGTGTCGCTCCAGCCGCCGGTCGCGTGCACCACGCTGTTGTCCTGGATCGAGGTGCGCGCTCCGATGCGGATCGGCATGACGTCCCCGCGCACCACGGCGCCGTACCAGATCGACGACTCGGCGCCGATCGTCACGTCGCCGATCACGCTGGCCTGCGGCGCGACGAAGGCGCGGGGATCGACGCTCGGGCGATGACCGAGATAGGGAAAGACACTCATGAGGACACCTCCGCGCGCCCGGACGCGGGCGCGAGACGGGGAGGAAGCAGCACGCGGAGCATCGCACCGAACGAGGCGCCGAGGCCATCCGCGCAGAGATCGACGAGGTCCGGTGATCGGCCCGGCACGAAGGCCTGGTGCACCTCGTCGAGCAGGCCCCAGAGCAGCGCGGTGTGCACCGCGAAGGCCCAGACGCGGAGCCGCTGGGTGTGCCCGGTGCGGAGCGCGGCGCGCGCGACGAAGAACGCGAGCGTCCCGTAGGCGAGGAAATGTGCCCCGCGGTCACGGAACGGGAGCCGGTGGATCGGCACCGAGGGCGCGGCGCTCGACGAGAGGATCCAGATGCCGGCCATCACCAGCAGCGCCGGCGCCCACGCGAGGACGAGCTCGCGGGTGCGGCGGCTCACCGCGAGGCCCCGAGCACGGGCAGGCGAATGGCGCCCGAGGCGCGGCGGGGCGCGGGGGCCATCCGCTCCGGCAGCGCGCTCATGGGCACCTCGAGCTCGCCGACGAGGGAGTGCGCGTTCGCCTGACGGATCGCCACGGGCAGCAGCGCCCCGGCGAGGTCCGCGGCGAGCGGTGCGTCGACGTGCACGATCTCGTGCCGCGCGCTGCGCCCCTTCCAGCGGACCATCCCCGGCGCGGGGCGGTCCTCGCTCGCTGGGCCGCGCTCCTTGCTCGG
>Ga0209985_10002075_pt1 | contig 18673 bp, 18 predicted proteins | sample NOAtaG_FD_187305 | JGI IMG/M metagenome (GOLD analysis project Ga0209985, IMG submission 187305) | Freshwater lake microbial communities from Lake Erie, under a cyanobacterial bloom - NOAA_Erie_Diel6S_1000h metaG (SPAdes) (version 2) | ecosystem: Environmental > Aquatic > Freshwater > Lake ...
CGAAATCGAGAAGTTCGACCACCTGCCCCCGGCGCGCACCGAGGGCGCGAGCGCCTTCGTCTCGATCATGGAGGGCTGCTCCAAGTACTGCTCCTACTGCGTCGTGCCGTACACCCGCGGCGAGGAGGTCAGCCGGCCCTTCGAGGACGTGCTGGTGGAGATCGCGGGCCTGGCCGACCAGGGTGTGCGCGAGGTCACGCTGCTCGGCCAGAACGTCAACGCCTACCGCGGGCGCATGGGAGGCCCCGGTGGCCAGGGCGACATCGCCGACTTCGCGCTGCTGCTGGAGTACGTGCACGAGATTCCCGGCATCGAGCGCATCCGCTTCACCACCAGCCACCCCAACGAGTTCACGCCGCGGCTGGTCGAGGCCTACGCGAAGTGCCCCAAGCTGGCCGGCCACCTGCACCTGCCGGTGCAGCACGGCAGCGACCGCATCCTGATGGCGATGAAGCGCGGCTACACGGTGCTGCAGTACAAGAGCACGATCCGGCGGCTGCGCGCGGTGCGGCCCGGCATCAGCCTGTCGTCGGACTTCATCGTCGGCTTCCCGGGCGAGACCGCCGACGACCACGCCCGCACGATGGCGCTGGTCGAGGAGATCGGCTTCGACTCCAGCTTCAGCTTCGTGTTCAGCCCGCGCCCGGGCACGCCGGCCGCCGCGCTGCCCGACGACACGCCGCAGCCGGTCAAGCTCGAGCGCCTGCGCGAGCTGCAGGCGGCCGTCGAGGCGCACGCGCGTCGCATCGGCGCGAGCCGCGTCGGCACCGTGCAGCGCGTGCTGGTCACCGGGCCGTCGAAGAAGAACGCGGCCGAGCTGATGGGGCGCACCGAGTGCAACCGGATCGTCAACTTCGACGGCGGCCCGCACGCCGCGCGGCTGCTCGGCCGGATGATCGACCTGCACATCACCGAGGCGCTGCCGCACTCGCTGCGCGGGCGCGTCGCCGTCGACGAGCCACCGGCCCTGCAGCCCGGGGCCGCGACGGACGGTCCGGGCGTGGCCGTCGGGCTCAACCGCGGCCCGGGCCGAAGCCCCGCCACCACAGCGTGAGCGCGCAGGCCACGACCATCGCGGCATAGGTCGCCATCCGGCCGTCGCGGCCGAGGATCACCAGGCCGGCCAGCGTGACCACGGCGCAGGCCGCCGCGGCCGGCGTCGCCAGACGCCGCCAGCCGATGCCGCCCAGTTGTCGCCGCCAGACGAGCTTGGCCAAGGCCGCGGCGATGGCTGCCAGCAGCAGGGCCGGCAGGAACAGGTTGAGCAGGTGGCCGAGGGCGTCGAGCGGTCCCATCGTGGCGCGTTCGGACTGAGTGGGGCAGGGCCTGGCAGGGCGGGCGGTGGTGGCGCGAGGGGAAGTCGGGGCCCGGCACGGGCTGGCGCCTGCCAGGCTGCTTCGGGCGGGGCGGTCCGCATGCCGGCCGGCGGACCTGGGGTTTTCACTGCCTCGAGTCCCGGCGGCGGTTTGACGCGCCACAAGCGCCGCAGCGCAGGCGCGAAATCTACAATGACACGGTGAGCGTCCTGACCCTCGGGCTCAATCACACGACCGCGCCGCTCGATCTGCGTGGCCGCTTTTCGTTCGCGCCCGAGCAGCTCGGGCCGGCGTTGCGCGGCTTCAGCCAGCGCGTGCAGCGCTCGTTGCCCGAGGCGGCGATCGTCTCGACCTGCAACCGCACCGAGGTCTACGTGGCCACCGGTGCGCCCGCGCCGGAGCTCGTCGCGCCGACGCTCGACTGGCTGGCCCAGCAGGGCGGCGTGCCCTCCGGACAGTTGCGCGAGCACACCTACGTGCGCGAGGACCGCGAGGCCGCTCGGCACGCCTTCCGCGTCGCGGCCGGCCTCGACTCGATGGTGCTCGGCGAGCCGCAGATCCTCGGCCAGATGAAGCAGGCGGTTCGCCTGGCCGACGAGGCCGGCACGCTGGGCACGACGCTGCACCAGCTGTTCCAGCGCAGCTTCTCGGTGGCCAAGGAGGTGCGCACCAGCACCGAGATCGGCGCCCACAGCATCAGCATGGCCGCCGCGTCGGTGCGGCTGGCCGGCCAGCTTTTCGAGGACCTGTCGCGCATCCACGTGCTGTTCGTCGGCGCGGGCGAGATGATCGAGTTGGTCGCCACGCACTTCGCGGCGCGCAGCCCGCGCGGGATGGCGGTGGCCAACCGCACGCTCGAGCGCGGGGAGAAGCTCGCCGCACGCTTCGGCGCGCAGGCGCTGCGGCTGGCCGACCTGCCGGCCCGGCTGCACGAATACGACGCGGTGGTCTCCTGCACCGCCAGCACGCTGCCGCTGATCGGCCTGGGCGCGGTCGAGCGCGCGCTGAAGGTGCGGCGGCGCCGGCCGATGTTCCTGGTCGACCTCGCGGTGCCGCGCGACATCGAGCCGGAGGTCGCGCGGCTGCCCGACGCCTACCTGTACACGGTGGACGACCTCTCGGCGCTGGTGCAGTCGGCCGGCGAGAAGCGCCAGGCCGCGGTGCAGCAGGCCGAGGCGATCATCGACGCCGGCGTGCAGAGCTTCGCGCACTGGCTCGACCAGCGAGCGGCGGTGCCGCTGATCCAGGCGCTGAACCGGCAGGCCGACGACTGGCAGGCGGTGGAACTGCACCGCGCCCGCAAGCTGCTGGCCCGCGGCGAAGCCCCCGACAAGGTGCTCGAGGCGCTCGCCCATGGCCTGGCCGGCAAGATGCTGCACGGCGCGCTGGCCGAGCTGCACGCGGCCGAGGGCGAGGAGCGCGAACGGCTGGCCGACACCGTCGCCCGGCTGTTCCTGCGCGGCAGTTCGCGCGCCCCTGGCGGCCGGGGCGGCTCCGGCCGCTAGCGGCCTGCCGCGTGCAGCGCGCCGCGGGCGCGCCGCCGCCATCTCCCGCCCGACCCGTCGGCCCCACCTCCCGCCCGCCCGGAACCGCGATGACCCCCGCCCTGCGCGAACGCTTCGAACGCCTCGCGCTGCGCCTGGCCGAGCTCGACGAGGTCCTGGCCGACCCCAAGGTCGTCGCCGACCTGCCGCGCTGGCGCGCGCTCGGCCGCGAGCAGGCCGACGCGTCGGCGGTCGTCGGGCGCTGGCAGCGTTACCAGCAGCGCGAGCGCGACCTCGCGGCAGCGCGCGAGATGCAGGCCGCCGAGACCGACCGCGAGATGGCCGAGATGGCGCGCGAGGAGATCGCCGCTGCCGAGACGGAAATGGCCACCCTCGAGGCCGAGCTGCAGGCTGCGCTGATCCCGAAGGACCCGGACGACGCCCGCAACGCCTTCCTCGAGATCCGCGCCGGCACCGGCGGTGACGAGAGCGCGCTGTTCGCCGGCGACCTGGCGCGCATGTACCTGCGCTTCTGCGAGCGCCAGGGCTGGCGCGCCGAGGTGCTGTCGGAGAGCGCCGCCGAGCTCGGCGGCTACAAGGAGCTCGTGCTGCGCATCGAGGGCGACCACGTCTACGAGCGGCTGCGCTTCGAGAGCGGGGGCCATCGGGTGCAGCGGGTGCCCGCCACCGAGAGTCAGGGCCGCATCCACACCAGCGCCTGCACGGTCGCCGTGCTGCCCGAGCCCGACCCCGCCGAGGAGATCACGCTGAACCCGGCCGAGCTGCGGATCGACACCTTCCGCGCCAGCGGCGCCGGCGGCCAGCACGTCAACAAGACCGACAGCGCGATCCGCATCACGCACCTGCCCACCGGGCTCGTCGCCGAGTGCCAGGACGACCGCAGCCAGCACCGCAACAAAGCCAAGGCGATGGCGGTGCTGCAGGCGCGGCTGCGCGACAGGGAACGCAGCGAGCGCGCGGAGAAGGAGGCGGCTGCGCGCCGGAGCCTGATCGGCAGCGGCGACCGCAGCGACCGCATCCGCACCTACAACTTCCCGCAGGGCCGGCTCACCGACCACCGCATCAACCTGACGCTCTACAAGCTCGGCCAGATCATGGACGGCGACCTCGGCGACGTGGTCGGCGCGTTGCGCGCGGCGCGCGGCGCCGAGCAACTCGCGCGGCTGGAGGCCGGTGCGGCGGCTCCGGCCTGAGCGCCGTCCCCGTCCCGATGGGCACCGCTGCCTCCGTGTCCTCGTTACTGGCCGAGGCGCGCTCGCTTGGCGTGGCGCGGCTCGACGCCCAGCTGCTGATGGCGCGGCAGCTCGGGCAGACGCGGGCCTGGCTGCTTGCCCACGACGACGAGCCCGTCGAGCCAGGTGCCGCCCAGCGCCTGCGCGCGGCGATGCGCGCGCGCGCCGACGGCGTGCCGCTGGCCTACCTGAGCGGCAGCCGCGAGTTCCGCGGCCTGCCGCTGGCCGTCGGGCCGGCGGTGCTGGTGCCGCGTCCCGAGACCGAGGGCCTGGTCGACTGGGCGCTCGAGCTGCTCGCGCCCTCCGCACCCGGGCGCCGGCCGGCCGTCCTGGACCTGGGCACCGGCAGCGGCGCACTGGCCCTCGCGCTCAAGCGCGCGCGGCCCGATCTCGAGCTCACCGCCACCGACGCGAGCGCGCAGGCCCTCGCGGTGGCCGAGGGCAACGGCCGCGCGCTCGGGCTGGAGGTCCGCTGGCGCCAGGGCGACTGGTGGGCCGCCGTCTCGGGCTGTCGTTTCGACCTGGTCGTCGCCAATCCGCCGTACATCGCCGCCGGCGATCCGCACCTCGAGGCGCTTCGGCACGAGCCGCTGGCCGCCCTGAGTCCGGGCGGCGACGGGCTCGATGCGCTGCGCGCCATCGTCGCCGGCGCACCGTCCCACCTGCACGGTGGCGCATCCCTGCTGCTCGAGCACGGCCACGACCAGGGGGCCGCGGTGCGCGCGCTGCTGGCTGCCGCGGGCTTCGTCGGCGTGGCGACGCGACGCGATCTCGCCGGGTTCGAGCGCCTGAGCGGAGGACGGAGCGTGGGACCGACCGGCGGACTCCCCGGCCCCGGCTGAGCCACCCCGTCGGGCCGGCACCGCCTCGCCGCGCTGCGTCCCGCCAACTCTTGCCGCGTCGCGGCGCGCAGTGCGCGCGCGTCGCTGCCCGCTGCGGGCATGATGCCTTCGCGGCTCCGGTGCGGGCCTGTCGGTGCGGGGGATCTTCGTGGCCGTTGCAATACACAAGCTGGGACTGGTCGGCGTCGCGCTGCAGCTCGGCGTTGCGCTCGTGGCAGGCGCGCAGCAGGTGCTGGCCCTGGCCCCTGCGCCCGGGACCGACGGACTCCGGCCGGCAGGCTGGACGCCCGTTGCGCTGCGTCCGGTGCCGGCGGCGGAGCCCGCCGTGCCCATGCCCACGTTCGCCCTGCCGTCGCGCGTGCCCGCGCCGGAACCTGCGCGCGCCGGCGCCGTCATCGGTGTCTTCGGCGACTATGTGTTCGCGCGCCCGGCGCTGGGAAACCTGCGGGCGACGAGCGGCTTGCTGTCCGCGCAGGCCGGCGGCCTCCCGGTGGCGGCCCCGGCGGCTGCGGAGGCCGACCTCGGTCAGGCCTACATCGGGCTTGGCATCGACAGCGCGCCGCTGTGGCCCGGGCTCAGGCTGAGCGCCGACCTGGGCGTCGCGGCGTCGCGCCCGGGCGCTGGCGCGTACGGCGCGCGCATCGGCCCGGGCGCTCCCGCGCGCGACCTGCGCCTGGCACCGCGCCTGCAATTCGGGTTGCGCTACGCCTTCTGAGCCTCCGCGCCGCAGGCCTGGCGCGTGGCCGCGGCGGCCCTGCGGCGCCAGCCGGCATGGCGTTTGGCGCATACTGCGCGTCCTCTCAGGCTGTCTCCCGGGAAACGACGATGAGCGACGTCCACCAACGCATCGACCAGCTGGTCAAGGACAACAAGGTCATGCTCTTCATGAAGGGCAACGCGCAGTTCCCGATGTGCGGCTTCTCCGGGCGCGCGGTGCAGGTGCTGCGGGCCGCCGGCGCGAAGGACTTCGCCACCTTCAACGTGCTCGAGGACGAGGAAGTGCGCCAGGGCATCAAGGAGTACGCCAACTGGCCGACGATCCCGCAGCTGTACGTCGACGGCGAGTTCGTCGGCGGCTCGGACATCATGATGGAGATGTACCAGTCGGGCGAGCTGCAGCAGCTGCTGGCCAAGGCCTGACGCCGCGCGCCCGATGACGCGGCGCCTGGTCGTCGGCATCACCGGCGCGACGGGCGCGGTCTACGCCCGCAGGCTGCTGGAGCGTGCGCGCGAGCTCGGTCTCGAGACGCACCTGGTGGTCACGCCGGCCGGCGTGCTGAACGTCCACCACGAGCTCGGCCTCGACCGACGCGCGCTCGAGGCGCTCGCCACCCACGCGCACGCGCCGGGCGACGTCGGCGCGTGCATCGCCAGCGGCAGCTTCGACACCGCCGCGATGGTGATCGCTCCGTGCTCGATGAAGACCCTCGCGGCGGTGGCCCACGGCCTGTCCGACAACCTGCTCACGCGGGCCGCCGACGTCACGCTGAAGGAGCGTCGCCGCCTCGTGCTGATGGTGCGCGAGACGCCGTTCAACCTCGCCCACCTGCGCAACATGACGGCCGTCACCGAAATGGGCGGCATCGTGTTCCCGCCGCTGCCGGCCTTCTACCTGAAGCCGGCGTCGATCGACGAGCTGGTGGCCGAGAGCGTGGAGCGGGTCCTGGCGCTGGCCGGCGTGGGCGGGGCCGAGCCCCGGGCCTGGCAGGGGCTGTAGCGCCGCAGACCGGGCCCGGGCCTCGCTCAGGCCGCCGGGATGTCCCACTGGCGCCGGGCCCCGAACACCAGGTTCGGGTATTCGGCCCGCCCGCGGCTGCCGTTGTAGCGGCCGAGCGCCATGAACAGGTCGCCCTTCTCGCGCTCGAGGTAGTGGCGCAGGATCACGCAGCCGAAGCGCAGGTTGGTTTGCAGGTGGAACAGGCGCGCGGCGTCGCCGTCGCCGATCAGGCGCGCCCAGAACGGCATCACCTGCATGTAGCCGCGCGCGCCGGCGCGGCTGATCGCGTACTTGCGGAATCCGCTCTCGACCTGGATCAGGCCGAGCACGAGCGCCGTCTCCAGGCCGGCGCGGCGGCTCTCGTACCAGACGGCCTGCAGGAACTCGACCCGTGTGTGGTGGTCGCTCTTGCGTCGCTTCAGGCGCTCGCTCGCGGCGCCCAGCCAGCGCAGGTAGCCCAGCCGCCGCCCCATGTCGTCGAAGGTGGGCCGCGGGGGCGCGGCCTCGGCCACGGCGGCGGCCAGCGCGCTGCGCACCGAGTCGGCCAGCGGCTCCTCGATCTGCGCGCCGGCGCGGGCCGCCTGCCGCAGGCCGCCGAACCCGGCCGTGCCGAGCGCCGACAGCAGCAGCGCGCGCCGCGCCGGCGTCATGCGCGCAGGCGTTCCTCGACGGCGCGCGCGGCGTCGGCCAGCGGCACCGCGGCCGCCGCGGCGTCGCGCCGGCCCTGGACCTCGGCCGTGCCCGCCTTCAGGCCGCGGTCGGACAGCACGACGCGCATCGGCACGCCGATCAGCTCCCAGTCGGCGAACATCGCGCCGGGGCGCTCGCCGCGGTCGTCGAGCACGACGTCGATGCCGCGCGCGGCGAGCTCGTCGTGCAGCCGCTCGGCCGCGGCGCGGACATCGGCGCTGCGGTCCATGCCGATCGGGCAGACCACGCACTCGAACGGCGCGATCGCGGCCGGCCAGATCATGCCGCGCTCGTCGTGGTTCTGTTCGATCGCTGCGCCCAGGATACGGGTCACGCCGATGCCGTAGCAGCCCATCTCGAACGGCTGCGGCTTGCCGTTCTCGTCGAGGAAGGTCGCGTCCATCGGGATGCTGTACTTCTTCGTGCCGAGGTAGAACACGTGGCCGACCTCGATGCCGCGCTGGATGGCCAGCGTTCCCTGGCCGTCGGGGCTCGGGTCGCCGGCCACGACGTTGCGGATGTCGGCCACCAGATCGGGCTCGGGCAGATCGCGGCCCCAGTTGACGCCGGTCAGGTGGAAGTCGGGCTCGTTGGCGCCGCAGACGAAGTCGGCCATGCGGGCCACCGTCCGGTCGGCGATCACCTTGACCGGGCGGGCCGTGCCGACGGGCCCGAGGTAGCCGGGCTTGCAGCCGAAGTGCGACTCGATCTCGGCCACCGTGGCAAAGCGCCAGCCCGACTTGAACGGGGCCAGCTTGCCGGTCTTGACCTCGTTGAGCGAGTGGTCGCCGCGCACCATCGCCAGCCATACCGTCGTGCCCAGCGCGTTGCCGTCCGCGTCGCGGTCGTCGGTGGCCAGCACGAGCGACTTGACGGTGGCCGCCAGCGGGATGCCGAGCAGGGCCGCGACGTCCTCGCAAGTGCTGCGGCCGGGGGTGGGCGTCCGGGCGAGCGGTTGCGTCGCCGCGCCGCGCCCGGCCAGCAGAGGCAGCGCCTCGGCAAGCTCGACGTTGGCGGCGTAGTCGCTGGCCGGGCAGTACGCGATCGCGTCCTCGCCGGTGTCGGCGATGACCTGGAACTCGTGCGACGCGTCGCCGCCGATGGCACCGGTGTCGGCCGACACCGCCCGGTACTGCAGGCCGAAGCGGTCGAAGATGCGGCGGTAGGCGTCGAACATCACCTGGTAGCTCGCCAGCGCGCCGGCCTTGTCGCGGTCGAAGGAGTAGGCGTCCTTCATCGTGAACTCGCGGCCGCGCATCAGCCCGAAGCGGGGCCGGCGCTCGTCACGGAACTTCGTCTGGATGTGATAGAAGTTCCGCGGCAGCTGCCGGTAGCTGCGCAGCTCCTGGCGCGCGATGTCCGTGATCACCTCCTCGCTGGTGGGCTGGATCACGAAGTCGCGCTGGTGGCGATCCTTCACGCGCAGCAGCTCGGGGCCATAGGCCTGGAAGCGGCCGGTCTCGGCCCACAACTCGGCCGGCTGCACCACCGGCATCAGCAGCTCGACCGCGCCAGCGCGGTTCATCTCCTCGCGGATGATCGCCTCGATCTTGCGGATCACCCGCAGCCCGAGCGGCATGTAGCTGTAGATGCCGGCGCCCAGGCGCTTGATCATGCCGGCCCGCATCATCAGCCGGTGGCTGACGATCTCGGCGTCCGCCGGGGCTTCTTTCTGCGTCGATAGGAAGGTCTGCGAGGCTCTCATGGGGCGACATCCGCGCATCGATCCGGGGGCCCGGGCCCCGCGGGCGAGCGCCGGTCGCCTCCCTCTCGCAGGCGTGCGGGTTAGCGAGGGTTCGCCGCGCGCACCACCCCGATGCGATAATGAAAACAGTTACGAATCCGGGGTCCGATTATGCTCGACCGCGACGGCTTCAGGCCGAACGTCGGCATCGTCCTCCTGAACGCGCGCAACCAGGTGTTCTGGGGCAAGCGTCTGCGGACTCACTCCTGGCAGTTCCCGCAGGGGGGCATCAAGCACGGTGAGTCGCCCGAGCAGGCGATGTATCGCGAGTTGCACGAGGAGATCGGGCTGCTTCCCGAGCACGTGCAGATCATCGCGCGCACCCGCGACTGGTTGCGCTACGAAGTCCCCGAGCGCTACATCCGCAAGGACGCCCGCGGCCACTACCGCGGCCAAAAGCAGATCTGGTTCCTGCTGCGCATGCTGGGGCGAGACAGCGACATGAACCTGCGTGCCAGCGACCACCCCGAGTTCGACGCCTGGCGCTGGAACGACTACTGGGTGCCGCTCGAGTTCGTCATCGAGTTCAAGCGCGGCGTCTACGAAATGGCACTGACCGAGCTCGCGCGCTACGTGCCTCGGGCCAGCCCGTACAACCGCTACCTGCGGTCGGGGATGCGGGGGCCGCGGCCGGCCGGCGAGCGCGATGGGCACGAGCCGCCCGACGCCGGCTTCGGGCCGGCCGCCGACGCTCCCGGCCCCGACCCGGCCGAGGGCCGCTAGCTGGCCGAAGGTCGCCCGGTCGCGGGGACCGCTGCCCGCCTCGGGTCTCGCCACGCTTGCGGCGCGGGATGCGCCTGCTACGGGCCGGCTGCCCCGCCGGGCTGCACGAGCACCAGGTTGTCGCGGTGGATCATCTCGGCCTCGTTCGCGTAGCCGAGCAGCGACTCGATCTGCGACGAGGGCTTGCGCGCGACGAGGCGCGTCTCGGCCGCCGAGTAGTTGGCCAGGCCGCGGGCGAGCTCGGTGCCGTCCGGCGCGCGCACCGCGATCACGTCGCCGCGGGCGAACTCGCCCTGGACCTCGGTGATGCCGATCGGCAGCAGGCTCTTGCCCTCGTCGCGCAGCTTGGCCGCCGCGCCGGCATCGACGACCACGGCGCCGCGCAGCTGCAGCTGGTCGAGCATCCACTGCTTGCGCGCCGCCAGCTTGGGCGTGGCCGCCACGAGCGCGGTGCCGATGCGCTCGCCGGTGGCCAGGCGCAGCAGCACGTCGGGCTCGCGGCCCCAGGCGATGACGGTGCTGGTGCCGCTGCGCGCCGCGCGCCGGGCGGCCAGCACCTTGGTCAGCATGCCGCCGCGCCCGATCGCCGTTCCGGCGCCGCCCGCCATCGCCTCCAGCGCAGGGTCGCCGGCGACGGCCTCCTCGACGAAGCGTGCGGCCGGGTCGCGGCGCGGATCGGCCTCGTACAGCCCGCGCTGGTCGGTGAGGATCACGTAGGCGTCGGCGTCGACGAGGTTGGCCACCAGAGCGCCCAGCGTGTCGTTGTCGCCGAACTTGATCTCGTCGTTGACGACGGTGTCGTTCTCGTTGATGACGGGGATCACCTGCAGCGCGAGCAGCGTCTGCAGCGTCGAGCGTGCATTCAGGTAGCGCTCGCGGTCGGCGAGGTCGGCGTGGGTGAGAAGCACCTGCGCGCTGCGCATGCCGTGCGCGGCCAGCCGCGTCTCGTACATCTGGGCCAGGCCCATCTGCCCGACCGCCGCGGCGGCCTGCAACTCGTGCAGCTCGGTCGGGCGCGCCGTCCAGCCCAGGCGTTTCATGCCCTCGGCGATCGCGCCGCTGGAGACCATCAGCAGCTCGCGCCCCTGGCGGGCGAGCGCGGCCAGCTGGCGCGCCCAGTTGCCGATGGCCTCCGCGTCGACGCCGCGGCCGCCGTCGGTGACGAGGCTCGAGCCGACCTTGACGACGATCCGGCGTGCCGCCGGCACCACGCTCACGACCCCTCCTGCGACCCGTCGTCGGGGGCGAAGCGGATGTCGGGCTCTGGGGCGGCCTTGCGCTCCGCAGCGACGTGGGCGTAGGCCTGCTCCAGCAAGGGCTGCAGTCCCTCGCGGGCCAGCGCCGAGATCGCGAACACCGGCCCCTTCCAGCGCAGCCGGCGCACCCAGCCCGCGATCAGGCGCTCGCGCTCGGCCGCCGGCACCATGTCGATCTTGTTGAAGACCAGCCACCGCGGTTTGGCGGCGAGCGTCGGGTCGTACTTTTTCAGCTCCGCCGTGATGGCGCGCACCTGCACGACCGGATCGGTGTCCTCGTCAAGTGGCGCCGCATCCACCAGATGCAGCAGCAGCCGGCTGCGCTGCAGGTGGCGCAAGAACTGGTGCCCGAGGCCCGCACCCTCGCTGGCGCCCTCGATCAGGCCGGGAATGTCGGCGATGACGAAGCTGCGCTCGGGGCCGAGCCGCACGACGCCGAGCCGAGGGTAAAGCGTCGTGAAGGGATAGTCGGCGATCTTCGGCCGCGCGTTGGACACCGCGGCCACCAGGGTGCTCTTTCCGGCGTTGGGCATGCCAAGCAGGCCGACATCGGCCAGCACGCGCAGCTCCAGGCGCAGCTTGCGGGCCTCGCCCGGCCAGCCGGGCGTCTTCTGGCGCGGGCTGCGGTTGGTGCTGCTCTTGAAGTGCAGATTCCCGAAGCCGCCGTCGCCGCCCTTGGCCAGCAGCGCTCGCTGGCCGTGCTCGAGCAGCTCGACCAGCACCGTGCCGGCGTCGAGGTCGGTGACGATCGTGCCCACCGGCATGCGCAGCTCGATGTCGGCGCCGGCGGCGCCGAACTGGTCTGCGCCACGGCCCGGCTCGCCGTTGGCCGCTTCGTGGCGGCGCGCATAGCGATAGTCGATCAGCGTGTTGATGTTGCGGTCGGCCACCGCCCAGACGCTGCCGCCGCGGCCGCCGTCACCGCCGTTCGGGCCGCCGAAGGGGATGAACTTCTCGCGGCGGAAGCTCACGCAGCCGGCGCCGCCGTGGCCCGCAGCCACGTCGATCACTGCTTCGTCGACGAACTTCATCTGTGCTCCCGCGAGGAGATGGTATCGGCCGGCCCGCAAACGACGAAGCCCCGGCGAGCCGGGGCTTCGTCTGCGCCGTGGCGTCGCTCAGACCGGCTTGACGGACACCGTCTGGCGATTCAGCGCGCCTTTGGTGTCGAAGGCGACCGCGCCGTCGACCAGCGCGAACAGGGTGTGGTCACGGCCCATGCCCACGCCGTTGCCGGCGTGGAACTTCGTGCCGCGCTGGCGCACGATGATCGACCCGGCGCTGACCTGCTGGCCGCCGAAGGCCTTGACGCCGAGCATCTTCGGCTGGGAGTCGCGACCGTTGCGGGTGGAGCCGCCGCCCTTCTTCTGTGCCATGGTGCTCGCTCCTTAGGCGCTGATCGAGCCGATCTGCAGCTCGGTGTAGTTCTGGCGGTGGCCGCCCTGCTTGCGATAGTGCTTGCGGCGGCGCATCTTGAAGATGCGCACCTTGTCGTGCCGGCCGTGCGCGACGACGGTGGCCTGCACGGTGGCGCCCTCGACCCAGGGCGAGCCGAGCTTCAGGTCGGCCCCGCTGCCCACGGCCAGGACCCGGTCGATCGTGACATCCTGACCGACTTCGGCGGTCAGCTGCTCGACCTTGATCTTTTCGCCGGCGGCGACCTTGTACTGCTTGCCGCCGGTCTTGATAACCGCGTACATGTGTGACCTTTCTGCTGGGGGGCGCCTGTCGTGCCTGCCGGATCGGTTGTGCCCGAGCGCTTGAGGCGCTCGACGCCCGAGGACCCGACGCGCCCCGGCGACTGGCTCGCCAGAGCCGGCTGGCCCGTGCATGAAGCCGGCTGGCCCGTGCACGAAGCCTTTCAGTATAGCACCGCGCGCGCGAAGCCGTGGGCCACGGCGCTGCATGCCGCCGTAAGCCGCGTCACAGACGCGGGTCAGGCCGGCCCGTACCGGGGGCTTCCTATAATCCGAGGCTGTCAGTACTGCCGCCGTGCTCGACACCCCCGCCTCCGCCGCCGTGACCGCCGACCCGATCGAATCGGCCATGCGGCAGGTCGATGCGCTGATCCGCGAGCGGCTGCGCTCGGAGGTGGCCCTGATCGACCAGATCTCGGGCTACATCATCGGGGCGGGCGGCAAGCGGATCCGGCCGCGACTCGTGCTGCTGTTCTCCGAGGCCCTCGGCCACGTCGGGCCGGCGCGGCTCGAGCTGGCAGCCATCGTCGAGTTCATCCACACCGCGACGCTGCTGCACGACGACGTGGTCGACGAGTCGGCCCTGCGCCGCGGCCGCGCCACGGCCAACGCCGCCTTCGGCAACGCCGCCAGCGTGCTGGTGGGTGACTTCCTCTACTCGCGCGCTTTCCAGATGATGGTCTCGGTGGGCCGCATGCGTGTGCTGGAGGTACTGGCCGACGCGACCAACGTGATCGCCGAGGGCGAGGTGCTGCAGCTGATGAACATGCACGATCCCGACCTGGCCGTCGACGAGTACCTGCGGGTGATCCGCTACAAGACCGCCAAGCTGTTCGAGGCCAGCGCCCGCCTCGGCGCCGTGCTCGGCGAGGCCCCGCCTGAAGTGGAGGAGGCGGCGGCCGAGTTCGGCCGTTCGCTGGGCACTGCCTTCCAGCTCATCGACGACCTGCTGGACTACGAGGGCCATACCGATGAGCTCGGCAAGAACGTCGGCGATGACCTGCGCGAGGGCAAGCCGACGCTGCCGCTGCTGCTGGCCATGGAGCGCGCGGGTGCCGACGATCGCGCGCTGATCCGCGACGCCATCGAGCACGGCGAGGTCCAGAGGCTGCCGCAGATCCTGGAGATCGTCCGTCGCACCGGTGCGCTGGAGGCCACCCGGTCCGCGGCGGCGCAGCAGGCCGAGCGTGCCCGTTCATTGCTCGCCCTGCTGCCAGCCGGGGCGGCCCGCGAGGCGCTGCTAGAATTGTGCGTTCGTTCGGTGCATCGCTCCTCCTGAGGGCCGAGCAGCCGGATGCAGGGAATGCGGGGCGTCGGCGATGTCCGGCGGTTCCCATCGGGGTGTAGCTTAGCCTGGTAGAGCGCTACGTTCGGGACGTAGAGGCCGGAGGTTCGAATCCTCTCACCCCGACCAGGTACCACCCGCCGGGTCCTGCGCCGCAGCGGATGCGGGCCGGGTTTGCGGGGTACCCGGTGGCCATTTCCGGCGTTTACACCCCGTGGGATCGACGATCATGAGCGTCCGTACCTGCCCGCAGGCACCCACGCCACACTGACCCCGATGGCCGCCGAGACCGTCGTCGATTCACCGCACTCATCGCTCTTGGGCGTCGCCCGGGTGCTCGTCAATGCGGGCAAGCTGACGCCCAAGGCGGCCTCTGACCTGCTGCGGCAGTCGCGGGAGCGCAAGACCAGCTTCGTGGCGGCCTTGATCGCCTCCGGGGCGATGAAGTCCGACGAGCTCGCGCACACGCTGTCGTCGGCACTTGCGCTGCCGCTGCTCGACCTCGCTGCGGTGGACCTGCAGCGCGTGCCGCGCAACCTGGTCGACGCCAAGATCTCCAGCCAATACCAGCTGGTCGCCCTCGGCAAGCGGGGCAACCGGCTGTTCATCGGCGCGGCCGACCCGACCGACCAGGAGGCGGTCGAGCGCATCAAGTTCGCGACCCAGCTGACCCCCGAGTGGATCGTCGTCGAGTACGACAAGCTCGCGCGGCAGCTCGACGCGCAGGGCGCCTCGACATCGCAGGAGCTCGAGTCCCTGGCGGGCGGCGACTTCGACTTCGACGTCACCGAGGAGGACGTCGGCCAGCCCGAGGCGGCCGAGGTCGCTGCCGACGTCGAGGACGCGCCGGTCGTGCGCTTCCTGCAGAAGATGCTGATCGACGCGATCAACATGCGCGCGTCGGACCTGCACTTCGAGCCCTACGAGTACCACTACCGGGTGCGCTTCCGGATCGACGGCGAGCTGCGCGAGATCACGCAGCCACCGCTGGCGATCAAGGACAAGCTGGCCAGCCGCATCAAGGTCATCAGCCGGATGGACATCGCCGAGAAGCGGGTGCCCCAGGACGGCCGGATGAAGCTCAAGTTCGGCACCCGCGCGATCGACTTCCGCGTCAGCACGCTTCCCACGCTGTTCGGCGAGAAGGTCGTGATCCGGATCCTGGACCCGTCCAGCGCCAAGCTCGGGATCGAAGCGCTCGGCTACGAGAAGGCCGAGAAGGACCGCCTGCTGGCGGCGATCCAGCGCCCCTACGGCATGATCCTGGTCACCGGGCCCACCGGCAGCGGCAAGACGGTGTCGCTGTACACCTGCCTGAACCTGCTGAACCAGCCCGGCGTCAACATCGCCACGGTCGAGGACCCGGCCGAGATCAACCTGCCCGGGATCAACCAGGTCAACGTCAACGACCGCGCGGGGCTGACCTTCGCGGCTGCGCTGAAGGCCTTCCTGCGGCAGGACCCGGACATCATCATGGTCGGCGAGATCCGCGACCTCGAGACGGCCGACATCGCGATCAAGGCCGCGCAGACGGGCCACCTCGTGATGAGCACGCTGCACACGAACGACGCCCCGACCACGCTGACCCGGCTGATGAACATGGGCGTGGCGCCGTTCAACATCGCGGCGAGCGTGCTGGTCATCACCGCGCAGCGCCTGGCTCGCAAGCTCTGCGAGAACTGCAAGACGCCGGCGGAGTACCCGCGCGAGTCGCTGCTGCAGGCCGGGTTCGACGCCTCGGACCTGGATGGCAACTGGCGGCCCTACCGGGCGGTCGGCTGCTCGAACTGCAACAACGGCTACAGGGGACGCGTGGGCATCTACCAGGTCCTGCCGATCACCGAGTCCATCCAGCGGATCATCCTCGGCTCGGGCTCCGCCCTCGACATCGCCCGCCAGGCGCAGGTCGAGGGCGTGCGCGACCTTCGCCAGTCCGGGCTGGTGAAGGTGCGCGCGGGCGTGACCTCGCTCGAGGAAGTCATCACCGTCACCAACGAGTAGCGACCCCGGCCGGACCCGCGCCCGTCCCCCGACCGCCCACTCCCAACGCCGGACACAGCAATCCATGGCCACTGCAGCGCTCGCCAAGGACTCCAAGGAAGCGATCTTCGAGTGGGAGGGCAAGGACCGCAACGGCAAGACCGTCCGCGGCGAGATGCGCGCTGGCGGCGAGGCGGCCGTCAACGCGAGCCTCCGCCGCCAGGGCGTGACCGTCAGCAAGATCCGCCGCCGCCGCACCACCGGCGGACGCTCGATCAAGCCGAAGGACATCGCGATCTTCACCCGACAGCTGTGCACGATGATGCGCGCCGGCGTGCCGCTGCTGCAGGCCTTCGACATCGTCGCCCGCGGCGCGCCGAACCCGCGGCTGGGCAAGCTGCTGGGCGACATCCGCAACGACGTCGAAACCGGCACCAGCCTGTCGGCCGCCTTCCGCCGCTACCCGATGTACTTCGACGCGCTGTACTGCAATCTCGTCGAGGCGGGAGAGGCCGCGGGCATTCTCGAAACGCTGCTCGACCGGCTGGCGCTCTACCAGGAGAAGATGCTCGCGATCAAGCAGAAGATCAAGTCGGCCCTGATGTACCCCACGGCGGTCATCGTCGTTGCCTTCATCGTCGTGACCGTGATCATGCTGTTCGTCGTGCCCGCCTTCGAGGACGTGTTCAAGTCCTTCGGCGCCGACCTGCCGGCGCCGACGCTGGCGGTGATCGCGATGTCGAAGTTCTTCGTCAACTGGTGGTGGCTGATCTTCGGCGTCCTGTTCGGCGGCGGCTACCTGTTCTTCCAGGCATGGCGGCGCAGCCCTCAGGTGCAGATGACGATGGACCGGCTGCTGTTGAAGGTCCCGGTCTTCGGCGGAATGATCGAGAAGTCGGTCGTCGCGCGCTGGACCCGAACGCTGGCCACGATGTTCGCCGCCGGCGTGCCTCTCGTGGAGGCGCTCGACTCGGTCGGCGGCGCTTCGGGCAACGCGGTGTACGAGCAGGCCACCGAGCGGATCCAGAAGGACGTCTCCAACGGCTCGGCACTGACCACGGCGATGACGTCGGTCGGCGTCTTCCCGTCGATGGTGCTGCAGATGGCGGCCATCGGTGAGGAGTCCGGCTCGCTGGACCACATGCTCGGGAAGGCGGCCGAGTTCTACGAGGAGGAGGTGGACGAGATGGTCAAGGGGCTGTCCAGCCTGATGGAGCCCTTCATCATCTCCGTGCTCGGCGTGCTGATTGGCGGGATCGTGGTCTCGATGTACCTGCCGATCTTCAAGCTCGGCGCGGTGGTCTGAGCGGCGCGCGCGCCCGCCTACTGTGGTGTCCGAGCTGTTCCTCTCCCCCGCCGTGCTGGGCGTGCTGGGGCTGCTGATCGGCAGCTTCTTGAACGTCGTCGTGCACCGGCTGCCGGCTATGGCGATGCGCGACTGGTGGCGCTTCGACCTGGCCGACTTCGCGCTCGCCGACCCGCGCAGCTGGCGGGCCGCGCTGGGCGCCGGCGCCGAGCCGCCGGCCGAGCTCGCCGCCGCCAGCCGCGCGGTACTGGCCCGGCTCGACCCGCTGGAGCCGCTGTCGCTGCTGCGACCGCGCTCGCGTTGCCCGTCCTGCGGGCACGTGCTGCGCGTGACGGAGAACATCCCGGTGCTCAGCTGGATCCTGCTGCGCGGCCGCTGCTCGGCCTGCGGCACCCGGATCTCCCCGCGCTACCCCCTGCTGGAGGCGACCACAGGTGCCCTGTTCGGCGCCTGCGCGTTCGTCTTCGGGCCGACGGCGCACGCACTGGTGGCCTGCACGGCGGTGGCGCTGCTGCTGGCGATGGCATGGATCGACTTCGAGACGACATTGCTGCCCGACAGCCTGACGGTGCCGCTGGTCGTGGTCGGCCTGGTGGCCGCCGCCGCCGGCTGGACCCCCGTCAGCTGGGCCGATGCGGCCACCGGGGCGCTGCTCGGCTACGGCGTGCTCTGGGCCGTCGGTGCGTTCTGGGCCGTCGTGTTCCGCAAGGCCAACGCGATGGCCGAGGGCGACATGAAGATGCTCGCGGGCATCGGCGCGCTGCTCGGCTGGCAGGTGGTGCCCGGTGTGCTGTTCCTCGCCGCTGGCATCGGCGCGGCAGTGGGTGTCGGGCTGATCGTGCTGCAGCGCCTGCGCCGCGAGACGCCGATCCCGTTCGGCCCCTACCTCGCGCTGGGCGGCCTGGTGGCGCTGTTCTTCGCGCCGACGATGCGTTCGTTCGGCGAGTCGCTGGCGCCGCTGGTCGGCTTCTGACCGCGCCGCCGGTCCCGCGCGGAGCCCCGTCCCGATGCGCCTGGGCCTGACTGGCGGCATCGGCAGCGGCAAGAGCACGGTCGCGACGATGCTGGCCGCGCGCGGCGCGGCCGTCGTCGACACCGACGCGATAGCCCGCGCGCTCACGGGCCCCGGCGGTGCCGCCATCGGGGCCATCGCCGCGGGCTTCGGTGCCGACGTCATCGGGCCCGATGGCGCGCTGGACCGCGCCGCGATGCGCGCGCTGGCCTTCGGCGATGCCGGCGCCAGGTCGCGCCTGGAGGCGATCCTGCATCCCCTGATCGGCGCGCAGGCCCAGGCCGAGGCGGCGCGAGCGGAAGGCGCCGGCGTGCCGCTGCTCGTCTTCGACGTGCCGCTGCTGGCGGAGTCGCGCCACTGGCGCGCCC
>Ga0209985_10002076_pt1 | contig 18672 bp, 13 predicted proteins | sample NOAtaG_FD_187305 | JGI IMG/M metagenome (GOLD analysis project Ga0209985, IMG submission 187305) | Freshwater lake microbial communities from Lake Erie, under a cyanobacterial bloom - NOAA_Erie_Diel6S_1000h metaG (SPAdes) (version 2) | ecosystem: Environmental > Aquatic > Freshwater > Lake ...
AAGCGCGATGCAGCCGCACACGAACGCGCCGGCCTCGAGGCGTGCAAGGATGCGCCTCGAGACTCGAGGTGCGCCGCGATCGCGGATCCGCTCAAGCGAAACGGTGGCGGCCGCGATTCCGGTCGCGATGATGGCGACGAAGTACGCGACAGCCCCGCTGTCGAACAGCCCGAGCGCGAATCCCTCGAGGCGACGAAGCGGGTCCGCCGCCGCCGCGACCGGCGCCCAGTCGATGGGCAGCGCGGTCACGAGCAGACGCGAGCCGCCGATCAGACCGAGCCAGAGGAAGAAGGCACCGAGAAACGCAACCGTCTGGCTCGCGGTGGTGGTCGACACCGCGACGCCGATGGAAGCTGCAGCGCAGCCTGCGAGGAGAAGGCCGAGAAGCCCGCATGCGATCTCGCCGTAGTCGGGCGAGGCGTAGAACTCGAGGGGAACAGCAAGCAGTGCGACCGGCACGATGCTGGCCGCGATCAGGATCGAGCACGCGAGCGCCTTGCCGATCACGATCTCGAGCGGAGTCAGCGGACTCGCGAACAGCGTCTCCCAGGTCTTGAGACGCAGCTCCTCGCTCATGACGCGCATCGACAGCGCCGGCGCGGTCGCGAGGAGCGCCCATCCGGCCGCGAGCAACGCGGAGCGCAGGGTGGCGGGCCGGCTGTCGGCGAAGTCGAGCCCGAAGAACGCAGCCGAGGCGACGAGACCCGCGATGGCGAGCACGATCCATGCAGTGGGCGTGACGAACGCACTGCGAACTTCTCGTCCGGCAACCGCGGTGATCCGTCGCAGGCTCGCGATCATCGTCGGGAACCTCCTACCGCGGACGCAGCAGCGTCGGTCGACGCGCCGCGCACGAGGTCGACGAACACGCTTTCGAGGCTCGCTGCGGTGACTCCGAGCGCCCGCATGCGCACACCGTTGGCGAGCAGGATGCCGGCAAGCCGTGGCCGCGGATCAAGGTCCGCGGATGCGAACTCGACGCGGTGCCAGCCGTCCTCGAGCGTCTGCTCCGAAAGGGCGCCGCAGATCGAGCGCACCGACGGATCGTCCGCGATGGAGCGATCCACCTCGGCGAACATCCGTCCGCCTGCTGCCGCACGGGCTCGGAAACGCTCGATCGACTCATGGGCCACGACGCGGCCGGCGGCGACGACCGCGAGTTCCGCGCACACGCTCTCGACCTCGCTGAGCAGGTGACTCGACAGGATGACCAGCCGCGTCGCACCGAGTTCGCGGATGAGTTCGCGGAACGCAAGCGCCTGACCGGGATCAAGTCCGACCGACGGCTCGTCCAGGATGACGATCCGCGGATCCGCGAGCAGGGTCGCTGCAAGGCCAACCCGCTGCTGCATGCCCTTCGAGAGCGCGCCGCAGCACCGATGGGCAAACCGCGCCACATCGCACCGCTCCGACCATCGGCGCGCCGCCTCGACTGCAGCGTCCCGGTGCATGCCGGCGATTCCGCCCCGGAATCGAAGGTACTCCTCGACCGTCAACTCGGGGTAGAGCGGCGCAGACTCGGGCAGGTAACCCACGAGGCCGCGCACCTTTGCGCCGAGTCGCCGCGAATCGAACCCGAGCACATGGAGTTCGCCGTCGTCCGGCGGCAGGACGCCTGCGATCATCCGGATGATGGTGGTCTTCCCGGCGCCATTGGGGCCAAGCAGACCGCACACCCCCGTGCTTGGAAGCGAGAGATCGGCGGAGCGCACCGCGCACAGATCACCGAACCACTTGGTGAGGCCACGCGCACGGATCCCGCCTTCCGCAACTCGCTCAGAAGCCACGGCGGACGCCTCCAGCGCGCAACGCAACTCCATGTGTCGTCGGCATCACGGCCGAAGTGTATCGGCGGCGTCAACTCGCTGCGCACAACGCGGAATCGGGCCCTACAATCACGGACCGCACGGATGCCTTCCATGTCGATGGACGACGAATCGCTGCCAGATCCTGGACCCCCCGACGCCTCCGGCTCCGAGGACGGTTCTCCGGCTTCCTCGGGCGGAACGGCCGACGACGGCTATGTCTACGAACTCCGCGGGTCCTCGCCGCTCAGTCCCGAGCTGCGCAACGCCCTCTCGCGCTTTGTCGTGACCCAGAAGACCGGCGACGCGACCATGGCGGACCGCTCGCTGCATGTGCTTTCCCGACTCGGGGAAGGCGCGGGTGTCGTCGAGCCGACGGGCGAGATCACCTGGATGAACGAAGGGCTCGCCGCCCAATCGCCCGAGGTGCTGCGTCGATTCGCCGATGCCTGCGTCGATGCGATGGCCGCCTGGCGGCGGACGACGGCGCCTGCCTCGACCTGCAGGGCCAACTTCCGGTCCGGTGCGAAGTGGTTCGAGGTCGTGATCACGCCGACCGACCGCTCTGGTTCGCCCACCCGGCAGGAAGGCGCAGTCGCGCTGCTCGTCGACGCCTCGGCGGTCCGACGGATCCAGGATCGTCTCGAGGCCATCGACCAAGAGGGCGCCGCCTTGCTGCGGTTCGACGCAGAGAGCCTTCGCAAGCTCAGCGCACCGGATCGACTCAAGGTTCTGGAAGGCAAGGTGATCTCAGCGACGCGTTCGCTGCTCGGCTTCGACCACTTCGAGTTCCGGCTGACCAACCGGAAGACCGAGCAGCTCGAACTCGTGTTCTGCTCCGGGCTGGTTCCGCTTGGAATCGGCGAGCGCATCTTCGCGCGCGCAGAGGGCAACGGACTCAGCGGCGTCGTGGCGGTCACCGGACAGTCGGTTGTCTGCGCCGATGTCAGCACCGAGCCCCGCTACATCGGTGGACTTCCCGGCGCGCGCAGCACGCTCACGGTGCCGCTGCGGCTCCATGACCGCATCATCGGCGTGCTGAACGCCGAGAGCACGGACCTGCGGCACTTCGACGACGAGGACCGTCTCTGCGCGGAACTGCTCGGCCGCTACGTTGCGCTCGCGCTCAACATTCTCGACATGCTGGTGGCCGAACGCTGCGAGACGATCAAGATCACGCTCGCCAATCTGTCCGACGAAGCCTCCGCCGCGATCTCCGAGATCACCGAGGACGCGAACGCACTCTCGGCCCGCTCGCAACCTGAACTGGAGTCGCTCGCAGCACGGCTGCGGTCGAATGCGGCGCGAATCGACGAGCTGCTCAAGAACGCCGCCGCGGGACCAAGCGGCATCCTCGGCGCCGAGGAGTTCATGCGCGAGGGTTTCCGCGATCCGATCTTCGCCGCACGCAGCGTGCTGGTCGCGGATGACGAGCCGGCGATCCGCAGGACCGTTCGCATGGTGCTGGAACAGCAAGGCTGCATCGTCAGCGAACACGCGGACGGCGTCGGCGCGATCGCCGCGATCCGCGCCGCAGCCGCGGCGGGCAAGCCTTTCGACCTCGTGATCTCCGATGTGCGCATGCCCGACGCGAATGGATACGAAGTCTTCCGCGCCGCGAAGGAAGCCCATGCAGGAACGCCCGTCATTCTCATGACGGCCTTCGGCTACGACCCGAACCACTCGATCGTCCGATCGAGCCAGGAAGGTCTCCACTGCTTCCTCTTCAAGCCCTTCCAGGTCGCCCAACTGCTTGAAGAGGGCCGGAAGGCCCTGACCGGCTGACGCGTCCCAGGACCGCGACGGCCCTCCGCATCAACCGCGCGCTTCGGTCCGGATCGCGACCAGAACCCGATCGATTCCGTCGCCATCCTTGTGAACGGTCCCGCCTCGCCAGGCGGGTCCGTCGATCAGGCCGAGCGCAGCGTCACGGTGCTTCCACCCGATCTCGATCGCGAGCATGCCCTCCGGCAGGAGGTGCCTCTGCGCGCCAGCGACAACCCGCCGCACGACATCCAGCCCGTCGACTCCACCGCGCAGCGCGGAGGCCGGCTCGTACTCCTTGACATTGCGATCAAGCGCCGCGTATTCGTCGTCGGTGACATACGGCGGGTTCGACACGATCAGGTCGAATCGCTCCTCCGACCGCACCGCCTGCCAGAGATCCCCGGCGCGCAACTCGATCTCCACGCCATGCCGCGCCGCATTGCGCCGGGCAAGCGCAACCGCGTCCGAAACAAGGTCGGTGGCGACCACTTCGATCCGGCTCGCCGCCGCAGCGGCTGCGGGCCGACTTTCCTCCGCGGCGCGCCTCTCTTCACCCGATGCGTCGATGACGCGTTCCGGCGGTCTTCGAGCAGCAACCCCCTCGCCGACCTGCGAGGGATCGGCGGAGATCGGCCGACAACCGACGCCGTCCGGGCGCAGGATGGCGCGCATGCCAAGAGCAAGGCTCACCGCGATGCATCCGGAACCGGTGCACAGATCGAGCGCGCGGACCGGGCCCGCTCCACGCTCGCGATACCACTGCAGCGCATGCTCGACCAGCGTCTCGGTGCAGGGACGCGGAATGAGCGTGCACGGCGCGACCTCGAAGTCCCGACCGAGGAACGGCCACTTCCCGACCAGAAACTGCACCGGCTCGTGCCGCCCGGCCCGGGCAACCAGGCTTCGCAAGGCCGCGAGTTCGTCTGGCGCAAGTTCGCGCTCGGGTTCCATGTACAGCCGAAGTCGCTCCACCTGCAGCACCTCTGCAAGCAGGATCTCGGCGATGGTCCGCGGGCTGTCGACCTCGCGGTCCTTCAGGTACGGAATGATCCAACCGAGAAGCGAACGCACCGTCCACCGCTGCGGGGCCGCGGCCACCGGCGAATCGCCTGCATGAGGTTGTCCCGAGTTTCCCGCGTCGGCCATGAGAGCGTCCTTGAATCGCATCCTACGGCCGTTTCTGCGCCCCGGCGGAAACATGACGCATTCCGCAACATTCTCGTTCCGATTCGGGCAAGTGTGGAAACGAGGCGGATTGCGGGCGGCGCGCCCCCCCCTCCGACCGCTACCATGTCCGCCCCTTGGAACAAAGCGCCATGCAGGACCTCCTCAACACCGTCAGCCACCAGGCATCCACAAGCGGCGTGTTCAGCCGAGTCGAGGCTCTCGCCGACCGAGTCCGTTGCCATGCGAAGGGCTCTCCCGAGCCGGCGTGGTACGAACTGGCCGATGTCGGCGGCACGCTCATCGTCCGATTCGCGACGCCCGACCGGTGGCTGAGCGAGTCGATCGAGTCCGATCTCATGCACTACGGCGACCCGATCGAGGAACTCGTCGAGGAGGAACTCGCCGAGCTGGGTTGGCGAGGCAAGGTTCCGTCCATCAAGCACTTCCGCGACGACCAGAAGCTCTACACCTTCGAGAACACGGTCCCGGCGATGGATGTGGAGACCGCTGCGAAGTTCCTGATGGCGTACGAGGCCGCGTTCCGCGCGCTCGGCGATGTCGGTGGCGAGAAGGACGACGAGTGACCGTCGACGCGAAGATCTGACCGTCTGAACAGGCTCTTCGGGAGCGATCGAAAGCAACGGAATTCGGCATGGCGCTACGGGTACTCATGCTCGGCTGGGAGTTCCCCCCGTTCATCACGGGCGGGCTCGGCACGGCGTGCTACGGCCTGACGAAGGCGCTCGATCGCCAAGGCGTCGATGTCACCTTCGTCCTCCCCAAGACCATCCCGCCCGACGGCGCTTCCCATGTCCGGCTCGTGACGCCCGGTGCGACCGTCGAGCGCTCGACCGGCCGGCTCCCGAAGCCGGTCGGCACCGCGAGCAACGCCGTGGTTCGCGAACCCGCGCGCGTCCCGGAGCCGGTGGCACCTGCCGCCGACGGGCGGTTGACCGTGAGCGAGCAGGAGTCGTGGACCAAGATCGTCGCGGAGTTTCAGTCGACGCGCTTCATCGAGATTCCGGGCGAGTATCCGACCGTCTACGCCGAATCGAGCGGCAACTCCCCGGCCCGTATCGCCGAAGCGGTGCGCCTGATGCGCGACGCGGGCTGGAGCATCGAGCGCATCCGGACCCTCGCGAAGGCCGGCGCGTTTCCCGAACTCACACGCGATCCCGTCGAACACGCGATCGCGACGGCGCTTCCCGAGACGGCGGACCGGCCGAAGGAGCCCGTCGGTGCGAGAGGCGCCGACGCCGCGGACTACTCCGGCGATCTTCTCGGCATGGCGGACCGCTACGCGCGCTTCGTCGCCGACGCGGTCCGCGGAGTCGACTTCGATGTGATCCATGCCCACGACTGGCTGACCTACCCCGCCGGCCTCGCCGTCGCGAAGCTCTCGGGAAAGCCGCTGCTCGTCCATGTCCACTCGACCGAGTTCGACCGCTCGGGCGAGCATCCCCACCAGCAGATCTACAACATCGAGCGCCGCGGCATGCACGGCGCGACCCGCGCGATCGCGGTCAGCATGCTGACGAAGAACGTCTGCATCAACCGCTACGGCGTGAACGGCTCCAAGATCGATGTCGTCTACAACGGCGTCGACCTCGACCCGGCCGCCGCGGGCATCGAGCGGATCGAGTCGAAGGACAAGATCGTCCTCTACTTCGGCCGCATCACCATGCAGAAGGGCCCGGAGTACTTCATCCAGGCCGCGAAGAAGGTGCTCGAGTACATGGACGATGTGAAGTTCGTCGTCGCGGGGTCGGGCGACCAGGCGCAGCGCATGATCGAGATGGCGGCGACGCTCGGAATCGGCAACAAGGTGCTCTTCACGGGCTTCCTGCGCGGCCGCGACATCGCCCGCGTCTTCTCGATGGCCGATCTCTACGTGATGCCGAGCGTCAGCGAGCCGTTCGGAATCGCCCCGCTCGAGGCCATGAGCCACAATGTGCCCGTCCTGATCTCGAAGTCCTCGGGCGTGAGCGAGGTGCTGATGCACGCGCTGAAGGTCGACTTCTGGGATATCGAGGACATGGCGGACAAGATCATCGCGGTCCTCCGCCATCCCCCGCTTTCTCGCCAGCTCGTCCAGCACGGCAACTTCGAGATCCGCGGGATCAACTGGGACGGCGCAGCCACCCGCACGATCCGCTGCTACGAGCGCGCGATCGCCGCAGCGCAGTCGCGAAGCGGCTTCTGACCGCGGCGCCGGCCGACCGCTGCGATTTTCCGCAGGAATCGTCGTGTTTCGTGCGTCCGCCCGAGGTCGCGGGAAACCTATACTGCGCGACTTCCCATGGCCCTGTTCTTCACGCGCAAGAAGCCCGCCGCCCAGCCCGCACCATCGCCCGCGCCGAGCGCCCCCGGCGGCCGCACGGTCGAGCCCGCCGATCCGGCGCTTGAGGCACGCACGCTCGAAGTCGGCGCGGACTTCCTCGCCCGCGCGCGGGCGGCAAAGACCAACATGCTGGCCGTTTGGTCGGAAGGCCTCATGGACTGGGCCATGCAGGACGAGGCCTTCAAGGTCCAGATCTTCCGCTTCGTCGACTGCTTCCCGACGCTGAAGGACAACGACGCGGTCTACGACCACCTGACCGACTACCTCGCGCAGCCGGGGGTCACGCCACCGCCGTTCGTGGCGACCGCGCTCAAGGCGGGCGTGCTGATGAAGGGCGTCGTCACGAAGACGATGTCGACCCAGATCACCTCGATGGCGTCCAAGTTCATCTGCGGCACCGACGCGGCAAGCTCGCTGCCGGCGCTGCGGAAGATCTGGGACTCGGGCCTGTGCTTCTCGGTCGACCTGCTGGGCGAAGCCTGCGTGAGCGACGAAGAGGCCGAGGCCTACCGCCGCAAGTACCTCGACCTCATCGAGAACCTCCCGGGCACGGTCGCGACCTGGGGCGCGAACCCGCGGCTCGAGACCGATCACCTCGGCGCGATCCCGCGCACGAATGTCTCGATCAAGATCAGCTCGCTCTCCGCGCGCGTCGACCCGATCGACACCGAAGGCTCGATCCGCGGCCTCCTTGAGAACCTCGGCCCGATCCTCGAGGCGGCGAAGCGCAAGGGCGTCTTCGTCAACTTCGACATGGAGCAGTTCGCGCTCAAGGACCTGACGCTCGAACTCTTCATGCGCGCGTGCGAGAAGCACGACTTCCAGGCGGGCCTCGCGATGCAGGCGTATCTCCGCTCGGGCGACGACGACGCGCGACGCGTCATCGAGTGGTCGAAGCGGACCGGCCGGCAGGTCACGGTGCGGCTCGTCAAGGGCGCGTACTGGGACTACGAGACGATCAACGCCGAGCAGCAAGGCTGGCCCGTGCCCGTGTGGAGCCGCAAGGTCGACACCGATGCGAGCTTCGAGCGCATGGCGCGCGCGTTCGTCGCGTCGACGCCCGCGACGAAGGGCGAGGGCGGCGTGAAGCTGGCCCTCGGAAGCCACAACGCCCGCTCGATCGCGGCGACGATCGCCGCCCTCGAGAAGCGCGGACTGCCGAACTCCGCGCTCGAGCTGCAGATGCTCTACGGCATGGGCGACCAGCTGAAGGCCGCATCCATCGAGATGGGCCTTCGCCTCCGCGAGTACGCCCCGATCGGCGAGCTCATCCCGGGCATGGCGTACCTCGTGCGGCGGCTCCTCGAGAACAGCTCCAACGAGTCGTGGCTCAAGGCTGGATTCAAGGACAACGCATCGACCGAACGGCTCCTCGCGAGCCCGCACCGCGCCTTCGATTCAGACCCCGGCGTCGAGCGCATCGCGAAGGCTCCCGAGCGCCACCGCCTCAGCGCGTCGCCGGCGGGCATCTCGAACGGACGCGCCTTCTACACGGAGCCGATGCGCAACTTCGCGCTCTCGGATGTGCGGAGCAGCTTCAACGCCGCGATCGCGCGGACGAGCGTGCCGGCGGTCGCGAATGCAGGCACGGCCGACGACGCGAAGCGCGCGGTCGCCGCGGCCCACGCCGCCTTCGCAGCGTGGCGCGACACGCCCTATGCGACGCGTGCCGCGGTACTCGTCGCAGCGGCCGCAGAGATGCGCACGCGCCGCGACGAACTGAGCGCGGCGATCGTCAAGGAGTCGGGCAAGGTCTGGCGCGAGGCCGATGCCGATGTCTGCGAGGCGATCGACTTCTGCGAGTATTACGCGCGCGAGGGCGCCCGGCTCTTCGAGCCCGAGCGGCTTGGCCAGTTCGTCGGCGAACTCGACGAACAGTGGTACCAGCCGCGCGGCGTAGCGGCCGTGATCGCGCCGTGGAACTTCCCGCTTGCGATCTGCTGCGGCATGACCGTCGCCGCGCTCGTCACTGGCAACACCGTGGTCGTGAAGCCGGCGGAGCAGACGCCGTCGATCGCGCGCACCATGTGCGAGATCCTCTGGCGCGCGGGAGCCCCGCGCGAGGCGCTCCAGTTCGTCGCGGGCCCGGGCGAGACCGTCGGTGCGACGCTCGTACGCGACCCGCGGGTCGCGCTGATCGCGTTCACGGGCTCGAAGGCCGTCGGCCTCGACATCGTGCAGGCGTCGGGCATCGTGGCACCGGGCCAGGAGTTCGTGAAGAAGGTCGTGTGCGAGATGGGCGGCAAGAACGCCGTGATCATCGACACCTCGGCCGATCTCGACGAGGCGGTGCTCGCGGTCCGGCAGAGCGCCTTCGGTTTCTGCGGCCAGAAGTGCTCCGCTGCAAGCCGCGCGATCGTGGTCGGCAGCGCGTACGAGCCGTTCCTCCACCGTCTCGTCGGCGCGACGCGCGCGCTCGTGGTGGGCGACCCCGCGAATCCCGGCACCGACATCGGTCCGGTCATCGATGAGGAAGCCGCGCGGAAGATCCGGTCCTACATCGAGATCGGGAAGAGCGAGGGCAGGCATGAACTGACGCTCGAAGTCCCCGCCGGGCTCGAGCAGAAGGTGGGCAAGCCCTTCGTCGGCCCATCGATCTTCAGCGGCATCAAGCCCGAACACCGACTCGCCCGCGAGGAGATCTTCGGGCCCGTGCTCGCCGTGATGCCCGCGAAGGACTTCGACGAAGCGCTCGAGATCGCGAATGCGCCCGAGTACAAGCTGACCGGTGGCGTGTTCAGCCGCAAGCCCGCGCACCTCGCACGCGCGCGTCGCGAGTTCCGCGTCGGCAACCTGTATCTCAACCGCGGCATCACCGGCGCGCTCGTCGGACGCCAGCCGTTCGGCGGATTCGGGATGTCTGGAATCGGGTCGAAGGCCGGAGGACGCGACTACCTGCTGCAGTTCGTGGAGCCCCGCGCCGTCTGCGAGAACACGATGCGTCGCGGCTTCGCGCCGGGACTCGAGTGAGCGGCGGGAAATCTCTCCTGTAAAAGTGTAGGAAAATCGAGTTCGCTGCGATTCCCCGTGTAGAACGGGGTCCATGCAACGCATTCAGAGCTTCGCACTCAGGGGAATCGACGCCCTTCCTGTCGAGATCGAGAGCGACGAGCGCTTCACGCCCGAGCGGGAAGGCGAAGGCATGGAGAAGCCTCAGCCTCGCATGGTCGTGGTCGGCCTCCCCGACACCTCGGTCCGTGAATCCTGCCAGCGGGTCCGGGCAGCGCTCGCCGCATGCCGTTTTCCATCGCCGAAGGGCCTGTGCACCATCAACCTCGCGCCCGCCGACCTTCGGAAGGAAGGCCCGGTCTACGACCTGCCGATCGCCCTGTCGGTGCTGCGGCTCCAGGGGATCATCGGAGAGGACGCCGACGACCGCCTCGCGCGCTTCGCCGTGGCGGGCGAGCTTGCGCTCGACGGCCTCGTGCGGCCGATCCGCGGCGTGACAAGTTTCGCCGCATTTGCGCGGGAGAATCGGCTGCGCGGCGTCGTGATTCCCGCGGCGAACGCGCCGGAGGCTGCCGCTGTCGACGGGCTCGAGGTGTACGGAGTGCATTCGCTCCACGAAGCCGTCGGCTTCTTCAATGGGCTCTACGACATTCCACGCGAACCTCCGCCCACGGCCTGCGCGCCCCCGTTCGGCGCTGCGCTCGACTTCGCGGATGTTCGGGGACAGGAGGCTGCCAAGCGCGCCATCGCGCTTGCTGCGGCAGGCGGACACAACGTGCTGCTCATCGGACCTGCCGGAAGCGGCAAGACGATGATGGCGCGGGCGATGCCCGGGATCCTGCCCCCGCTGACGCAGGACGAGTCGCTCGAAGTGACGCGCATCTACTCCTCGATCGGAGCCGTGCCCCGCGGAGCAGGACTCATCCGCGAGCGGCCGTTCCGTGCACCGCATCACTCGGCCAGTGCCGCCGCGATCGTCGGGGGCGGTTCGGTGCCGAGGCCAGGCGAGGTGAGCCTCGCCCATCACGGGGTCCTCTTCCTCGATGAACTCCCCGAGTTTCCACGAGTCGCGCTCGAGTGCCTCCGTGAGCCGCTCGAGGACGGTTTCGTCACGATCGCGCGTGCGAACGGCTGCTTGCGGTTCCCCGCGCGGACGATGCTCGTTGCCGCGATGAACCCAACGCATGCCGGCGGCTTCGCGCAGAGTGCGAGCGAACGCCGCGCACAGGAGAAGTACATCGGGAGGCTCTCCGGTCCCCTGCTTGACCGCATCGACATGCATGTCGAAGTGCGTGCGGTGGCCTTCGCTTCGCTCCAATCGACTCGAGCAGGAGCGACAAGCGCCGACCTGCGGAGCAAGGTGCTCGATGCCCGCGGCAGGATGGAGTCGCGACAGGGCCCGGGCCGTCCGAACAGCCGTCTGGGCGGAAGAGAACTCGACAGGTTCTGCGGCCTCGAGGGCCCCGCACAGCGGATGCTCGAGTCGGCGATGCGAGACCTCGGGCTTTCCGCGCGCGCCTACGACCGCATCCGACGGGTCGCACGCACGATCGCCGACTTCGACGGCAGCGGCCCGGTTGCAGAGCCCCACATCGCGGAGGCCATCCACTATCGAATCCTGGATCGAATGAAGATCGGAGACGCCGCGTGAACCTGCCGAGCACCCAAGGCGACGGTCCCGGTACGACCGAACTCGCACGCCATGGCCGCCAACTCGCGATCACCTCGCGGGAGCTTGCCGGCAGCCTCCTGCATGCCTCGGCCATGATCTTGCGGCTTGCGGCGCAGAGTCTCCGACTCCTGACTTCGATCCTCGCCGACCGGCTACTTGGATGGCCGGCGCAGACGCTTGAATCCGTTGGGCAAGCCATCCGCGTACTCCCAGACCGTCACCTCGAGGTCCTGGACGCCCCATGCCATCGCCACATCATGCGTCGGGAACAGGACATCGAGTCGATTGCCCTTGATCGCTCCACCGACATCGAGAACCGGCACCACGGATCCCGCGTCGTATCCGGGCACGCTGAGAAGCGAGCCCAACGGCAGGACCTTGGGGTCGGCCGCCACGAGGGAACCTCCATTGGTGAAGACGGAATAGCCGCTCGCGGTGATGCCATCGGCGCTGTCACCGCAACTCCGCTCGTCAGGGCTGTAAGCGGTCACCCGCATGCGAAGCGTGTACGCGGCACGGATGGGACGGCCGTTGTAGGACCGCGTACCGAGCAAGTCCGCGCGAACGCGGTCGCGGTCGATGAAGGAGGAGCGCGCACCTCTCTGAGCCAGCCAGCGCGGAGACAGGGAAGGCGCGCGAGACAGCGCACCGCTCGGGGAGTCGACCCTTCCAATCCCTTCGGACGCAGCGACTGCGGAACTGAGCGCGGTCCGACCGGTCGAGATTCCAAGCGACATGAGCCCCACGGCCAAACCAACCGCAAGCGCGGTCGCCAAAAGCGAGCGACGGCCGCCTGCACCCTCGGGGGCCATGAGGCCATCATGGGCGTCGAGATTGTCGGATGCCTTGCGCATCGTGCATTTCGTCCCAACGATCGTGGTCAATTGAGCGCGCCAAAACATGGATCGCGCGTCAACGGTGGCGGCAATCGTATCCCCGCGTCTCGGAAATCAAGGGCCGACGGAACTGCTTTCACGATCTTGGTCACGATCTGGTTCGGCGCACCCCCATGCTCAGGCAGTTCCTGCGGACCGACTCCCGACGACATCCGACCGAAGCGGCCCCGCCCCGGCAACCAAGGGGCTCTCTCCACCGAACTTGGCCGTCGCAGCAGCCTCGGGACGCGGCTGCCGAGATGGAAGCGCTCGGTCCTTGGACAACCTCAGCCGGTCGCCTTGCCCGTCCGGGGGCACCCAAGCATGCGGACACGGCACTCCGACACCCCCCTCGAGCGGCGAAGCGAGTCGTCTGAGATTCGAGGTGTGGAGAGTGCGCAAGTTCATCCGAACGCGGCGGGGTCGACGAGCCAGCGCGCGCCCCCGGAGTCGCCGAAGCCGACGCGGTAAGACCTGCCCGCCGCCGACGGACCAGACCGGCTCCGAGCACATACCCCATCGACAGCGCTTGCTGATAGGGTGGTCTTGATGACCTGGACGACCTCCGACATGATCCTGATCGGCGCGATCGGATTGCTCGGCGGAACCCTCGGAGGCCTGCTGGGCCTTGGGGGGTCGGTCTTCATCATTCCTGCGCTGACGATCTGCTTTGGTGCAAACCAGCACCTCTATCACGCTGCAGCGCTGATCACGAACGTGTTTGTCGCGGTCGCCGCGACACTTCGGCACAGAGGCCGCGGCACGATCCGAAGGGATGTGGTGCCGATCGCTGTGACTGCTGGATCGATCATGGCGATTGTCGGGGTTCTCATCAGCAACCTGATTCCCGCAAAGCCGCTCATGGCTTTTTTCGGAGCCTTTCTCTGCTATTGCACGGTCGCAGAGCTGATTGCAATCTCCCGTCGATTGCCGGATCACGAGGAGAGTCCCGATCAACGCACCCCGCGGTGGCTTGCAGCCTCGATCGGCGGAATCGGGGGGGTTGCGGCAGGCCTGCTCGGGATCGGCGGCGGTGCGATCATGGTGCCGCTGTTCCGCAAGGTGGCACGGCTTCCGGTGCGACAGGCCGTCGCGTGCTCGGCGGCGACGATGATCGGTGCATGCGTGATCGGTGCGTTCGCAAAGAACCTCACGGTCCATACGCTCCGCGACCCGGCTGGCGAGCTGCTTTCGACAGAGGCGTCCCTCATCCTCGCAGCGCTGCTGTCCCCCGCCGCAATGCTCGGCGGCAACCTTGGTGCACTGCTCGTCTACCGGCTCCCGCTTGCCCTGACACGCTGCGTACTCGCGATGCTGCTGGGCTTCGCTGGGGTAAGGATGATCATCTCCGGACTCGGCAACTGAGGTCTCGGGGCCGCGAGCCCAGTCGCTGACTGCGCTCGGACACCGATCACGGTCCAAGCCCGAGAGTGGATACAGGCGAGTCTTGCCTACCAGCGCCGATCAACTGCCGAAGCAGCCGGTCGTACCCTTCGGAACGACCTGCCCCCAGACCGTGAGCTCTTGCTGCTTCTGGTTCGAGTAGATCGTGAACGGCACGTACAGCACGCCCTGCACTCCGGCATTGGGGGTCACGCGAAGCTTGATCTTCGTGGTGTTGCCTTCGGTCTCGGTGCCAAGGAACTCGACCTTCGCGCTGCTCGACGCCGTCGCTGCGGTGACGACTCGCTCGCCCGACGCGAGGTCCGTCGCCTCAACCACGAACTCATGACTCGCGCCCTGCTCGATCCGGCCGAAGGTGTGGCGGTAGTCGGTGAACCGGAAAGCGACCTTGGGGAAGGTCGACTCGTGACGAACGAACACATCGATGAGCGGGCAGTCTGCGCGATCAGTCTCGATGAGCCAATAGCGCGGTGCGACGCCACTCGGGAAGTCACGCTTGAAGTCCCAGTCGACCAGATACTGATTGCGCGGCTCGTCCTTCGAGGGATCAAAGCCGACGAGGTTCGGGGGCTTGCCACCAACCGAGCAGATCTTGAATGGCTTCTTGTCGATCGACTCAACGACAAGGCGGCCCGTCTGCGGCTGACCCTGGACCACATTCAGGTACGCCGGGCTCACGCGAACGGGAAGCGAGACCTCGTTGCGAAGGACGATATTGACGACCTGTGTGTAGCCGTCGATGAGAACCTTCACATCCGCCTTCTTGCCGCCCGGAGAGGACTGCGCCTTCATCTCCGCCTTGAGCTCGACAAAGCCACCGACTGGGATCTTCTTGCCCGACAGGTCCTCGAGCGTGGTGCACTTGCAGCTCGGCTGGACCGTCAGGATCTCGAGTTCGCGCGTGCCGGTGTTGATGAGCTTCACCACGCCAACCTTCGTCTCAGACGGCGGCACGATGCCGAAGTCCAGGACCGGCGGGTCCAAGGTGATTGGAGGGGCCTCATCCTTCGGTTCGTCGTCAGCCGCCTCATCCGTACTGCCTGGTGCGGCCGCCGGCGCGGGCGGAGTGACGGTCGGTGGTGCTGCCGGCCTGGGCGCGGGCTGCGCCTGCGGCTGCGCGCCTGCCGGGCGTTCGGTCGAACCCTGACCAGCCGCAGCCGAAGAAGCCATGCTCGTTGCAGGGAGCAGACCCGAGATAGGCGCCCGAGCCCATCCTCCCAACACCGCCACGCCGACCACGACCGTCACGACGGAGAGAAGACGTGAGGGAAGTGCTGCAGTACGCGAGGGTGGACGGTCGGAGGGCATGAGAAGTTCCTAATGAGAGGCCTGAAACAGATCTACTTCGACGTTGGGAGTCTAGCGCAACGGATGCAAAACTCATTGTCTGTAAGGGGCCCTGCTACCTCGGGATCAAGTTGGCGGTTGCAGCCGCAGCGCACCGTGCAGCACCATTCATGAGCCGAGCACACCTGCAACTGAAGTCGACGCTGGAATCGTTATTGGCCACGCGGGCGCCATTGGGCCCGCTGAGGGGGTGGAAATCCAAATGTTCCAAAAAAACCGTCTGTAGGATTTGTAACGGGAGGATCCCGATGCATATTGGTGGTGAGTTGAGTCGCAAGACTCCTCTTAAAGAGCCCTTTTCCCTCCCTCCGCCCCCGACCTCGGTCGGGGGTCTTTCTTTTTGCCCATGTTTGCCCGAGTCCCGCCGTCGGCGGCCCGACTTCCGGCCGGAGTGACCCCACACCGCCGAAGCTCGCTGGGTAACGGGCTTCCGTTCCTGATCAACGCTGCTTCTGCAACAAGTATGTGCTACCCTCACTTCTCCCAATTGCAGAGAGGACATCGTGAATAGCACTGATCTGAGCCCTGGCATGGCCATCAAGATGGATGGCAAGTTGTTCCTGATTACCGAGGTCGAGCATCGGACCCCGGGCAACCTGCGCGCGTTCGTGCAGGTGAAGCTCCGCGATCTGAAGTCAGGCTCCCTCATCGACAAGCGTCTCCGCTCTGGCGAGGATGTGGAGCAGGTCGACCTGGACCGCCGCCAGATGGAGTACCTCTATCAGCAGGGGAACATGGCCGTGTTCATGGATCTCGAGAGCTACGAGCAAGTGGAGCTCTCGAAGGAAGTTGTCGGCGACCTGACCCTCTACGTGCTCCCCAACACCCAGATCATCGTGCTCTGGTGTGACGGAAAGCCGATTTCGGTCGAACTGCCGCTCGTCGTGACCTTGACGATCACCGACACGCCACCGGGCATCAAGGGCGCAACGGCGACGAACCAGTTGAAGGAAGCGACCTGCGAGACCGGACTGAAGACTCGCGTTCCGCCGTTCATCACGACCGGCGAGAAGATCATCATCAGCACTTCAGATGGCTCGTATCGAAGCCGCGCCTGAGCGGAACGAGCGTCGCCGATCAATCCAGCAAACAAGACGGACCCGCGGCCTTTCGGCGGCGGGTCCGTCGCATTTTGTCCGTGAACTTCCTCTGGGCAATGGGCGACCTTTACCCGCCCGATCCCGCATCCGACGGGCCTTGCGTCGCACCGGCGCCCTCGGTCAGCCGCGCAAGCGCCTTGTTCGCGAGTCGGCCCATGATGGCGATCGCCGCGAACGCGGAGCCTATGCTGAACACGAGCACCCACCACGGCGTGCTCTTCAATGCATCGGCGATGTTCTCCGAGCCTGCCGCCACCGCAGCTGACGCCAGGAAGCAGACGATCGCCGTCCGCGGAAGCATGCCAAGCGGGGTCGCGGCCATGGCGAGCCAGAACGGCACACGGGTTGCGCTGAGCGCATAGTTCGTCATCGCGAACGGGGAGTTCGGAGGAAGCCGAAGCAGCGTGACGACGAGGAAGGTGCGCAGCGTTGAGCCGCGCGCGAGTGCGTCTCGAATCACCCGCCCGCGCGGATGACGATCGATCCATTGGTTGACACTGTCGCCGGTCACCATCCGTGCGAACAGGTAGCCGATGGCGGCCCCGCCGGTGAATCCCATGATTGCTCCAAGCAACCCCCACTGCATGCCGAACACCCACCCCCCGAGGAACGCCTGCGAGTAGGTCGGCAGAAACCCGAGACCTGCCGAGATCGCGAATACCGCGACATAAGCCCAGAACCCGTGCGAGAGATCCTTCTGAAGGAATGCTGCGATGTCCTGGAGGTCGTACAGGATGTAGAGGCCGGCCAGCGGCGGAAGGCTGATCCACAGAATCCCGAGGACCCCACTCGCGACAAGCCTTGAATCCGGCGGCTTCTGCGCCGTCACGGCGTCCTTGGCCATGGAGCCCGGGGACGACTTCTCTTCCTCGGGCGAACGCACAGGCTTATCGCCGTCTTCAGAACGGTGTGGATCGGGCATGCGGGAAAGGTACCGAGAATCGCAGCGATTGCGCCCGCCACAATCCTTCGCACCCTCCCGCACGCCGGCGAGGGGGTGCGGCTTGTGGATTCAGCGGCTCGATCTTGCCGATGGAACGCGTCACCTGATCTCATGTCCGAGCCCTCCATGCGAATCCACGCCCAACTCATCGCCACTTCCGCCGTAGCGTTCTTCGTCGCGGCATCGGGTTGCACTTCCCGTTCCGCCACTTTCGAGGGCTACGGCGAGGACCAGGTCTGGAGTGCGATGGTGGCGGCAGCACGGTCTCCCGAGTACGACGACTGGAAGGTTCGGGACAACGAGGTCTACATCGATGAGTCCGGACGCCGCCTGGAGGTCTACCGGATCCTCAAGCGACTCTACGTGACACCCTACTCCGACCCTCGCAAGGAAGAGGAAGAGTGGCGACTTCAGATCGTCTTGACGCACGATCGAAGCCTTGATGCCCCGGCGGTTGATTTCACCGCCCGACAGGTCTCCGTACCCGCTCATGTCTGGCGGGAGGCCGATCGCTACTTCGCGCAGGTGCGCACGCTGCTTGGGCCGGCTGCAAGCCCTCCGTCCAGCACGCCGGCGCCTACCGATGCGGGCGCAAGCGTCCCGACCCCGCCTCCGCTGCCCGAAGAGCAGCCCGCCGACGAGCGACCCGCTCCGGCAGGTCAGCAGCCCGCTGAACCGCCCGAGCAGTTGCCTGAGCGCTGACGGGTTCGCCCGTCATTCCGTCGCTTGGCGGCATTGGCTCAGATCCTCGGGCTATCCGTCGCTGCGTTGACCAAGGATATTGGAACGGTAGAGACATCGGCCGCGCAAGGCGGCTCGAAGCGGCATCGTGCACTCAGCCCCCGCGCCTACGCGAGATTCGTGTAGACCTTCTGGACATCGTCATGGTCCTCCAGCGCGTCCACAAGTCGCTCGACCGAAGCAAGCGTGTCCGTGCTCACCGAGATCGTCTGCATTGGCATCCAGACGATCTCCGCGCTTTCAACGGTCATTCCTGCGGTCTCGACGGCGCTTCGAATCGCGATGAGGTCGGTGGGAGCACCGAGGACCTGATAGGTCCCGTCCTCGCCCTGGATGTCCTCCGCGCCCGCGTCGAGCGCATGCTCCATCAGGCGTTCCTCGGTCGCACCATCGGTCACGATGACCTGGGCCTTCTGGGAAAACCCGAACGCGACCGACCCCGGAACCCCGAGCTTTCCGCCATTCTTGTCGAACAGCACGCGGATATCCGCAGCCGCCTTGTTCGCGTTGGCGATGAGGCACTCGACGATCATGGCAACGCCGCCCGGACCGTAGCCCTCG
>Ga0209985_10002077_pt1 | contig 18671 bp, 15 predicted proteins | sample NOAtaG_FD_187305 | JGI IMG/M metagenome (GOLD analysis project Ga0209985, IMG submission 187305) | Freshwater lake microbial communities from Lake Erie, under a cyanobacterial bloom - NOAA_Erie_Diel6S_1000h metaG (SPAdes) (version 2) | ecosystem: Environmental > Aquatic > Freshwater > Lake ...
CTTGCTCACGTACCGTAGCCTGAGCGGAGGCTGTCCTGTTCCTTCCATCTTTTTTTGCCATGCACAAATATACATAATCCTTACCAATTTATGCTCCTATTAATAACTCAACTAATAACACAGTCCATTACCACAATGGCGGTGGATGGAACACAGTTGGGGCAGGCGGGAGCGGTTCGCAAGGCATTCAAATTTCCGGAAATAACGTATCGCTAACGGCAACTCCAAATGCAGGTTTTGGCTTGGCTAGCCCGGCACCCTCTGCAACAGGTCAGTTGTTGGTCTGGAATGGAACTGGTTGGGAATCTACTCCTGCCCCCACGACTAACGGGCAAACTTTAAGCTGGAATCAAACAACAGGCAAATGGACAATTGGCGCGGGAGCCACGGTTGCAACTCTTAGCGGAGATGTGCAGGGCGCAAGCAACAGCACCACGATTGCCAATACAGCCGGCAACAACATTGCCATAGCACTCAACAATGCAGCCACAACAAATAGAATTCTGGAATCACGTATTACCCCTAGCGGCACAAACAATCAAGTGCTCACTACTGTGGCAGGTGTAACTCAATGGGCTAACGCTACCGGAGGCACGCTCCCTTCGTTGTCCGCCAACCAACTTCTTTCAAATAATGGAAGCAATACAGGCATTAATGTAGCAGGTGACTTAGGGCTCTCCGTTTCTGGAACTACCGGAACATTTACAATAGCTAACAATGCCATTAACACAGCTAAAATAATCAACGGGGCAGTTACCGTTGCCAAAATTGGAACAGCAGGATTGCCAGATGCTAACCGCGTATTAACAACCGATGCCAGCGGTGTACCACAATGGACCATTGCTGCCGGAGGCGGAGACATGTTGAAAAGCACCTACGACCCCACCAATATAAACGGAAGTGCCTTCAACCTTTCTAATCATACCGGACAAATCTCTACAACACAGATTACCGATGCCAACGTAACCAACGCCAAATTGGACAAAAGCGCAATCCCATTGAGTGGCTTTGCGGCTCCAACCGTGGCCGTGGATTTTGGTGCTCAAAGAATAACCAACCTAGCTGCTCCAACGGCCGCCACTGACGCAACCACGAAAGCCTATGTAGATTTAGCGGATGCCGCGAAGTTGAACGCGACCATTTTAACTACTTCAGGCGATATTCTCTACAATGATGGTACTTCCACCACCCGTTTACCAAGAGGTGCCATTGGTAATGTCTTGCAGTCTACCGCTACTGGCATTCAATGGGCACCAGGGGGTGGATCTGGCGAAGCGAATACAGCTTCTAATACGGGCATTGGGGGGGTTGGCGTTTTCGATCAAAAGACCGGAGTGAATCTAGAGTTGAGAAATATAAATGCTGCTTCAAATAGAATAGGCGTGGCACTGGATGCTGCGAACAATGAAATTGACATTGATGTAAATGAAGCCAATTTATCTATCGCAACTACTCAACTTACTGGCCAATTGGGTGTAGCGAATGGAGGTACTGGCGCTTCAACTTTGCCACTAAATTCAGTTTTGTTAGGCAATGGTACTGGCGCCATTTCGGCAGTTACAGGTGGTTCACCCACTAATGTATTGACCCTAAACGCAAGTAATATCCCGGTTTGGCTGCCCGTGCCTGGTGGCGTCTCAGCTGTTTCTGGTTCTGGTCCAATTACTGTTGCAAATGGTACTTCTACTCCAGCCATAAGTATAACTCAGGCAAACGCCAGCACACCTGGCTTTTTAAGCGCCTCTGATTTTTCTGCTTTTAACGCCAAGCAGAATGCCCTCACATTTGGGAATGTGACTTCCGCAAACGCTGCACTCACAGTTACGGGTGGCACCGGTGCTGCGGTTGGTGGAAATGTCAGTCTCAATCTAAACACCGGCACAGGCGCCAATCAATTGGTCCAATTAAATAGCTCCGGCCAATTGCCTGCTGTGGATGGTTCTCAGCTGACAGGGCTCCCCGGTGGAGGCGACATCAATGGGGTGGACACCCCTGTGGGAGGAGGGTTAACTGGAGGTTTATTATCCGGAACTCCTTCCCTGCGATTAGTCAATGGATCAGCTACCGGCCAAGTACTGAAATGGGATAATCCTACTACCTCCTGGGTGATAGGCACCGATGATGTAGGCGGGGGAGCATTACCGACCCTGTCTGATGCTCAGGTGATTATTTCAGTAGGAGCCAACAATCCTCAAGGCCGCGTGTTGCAACAAGATATTTCTGTTGCATCAGCTTCTGGAAACGTAACGGTCCAGGGTTTGCGCGGTACGCCCATTTCTGCTACCGCTCCCGGTGCCAATCAAGTCTTAAAGTTTAATGCAGGAACCTACTCTCCTGCCGCAGACAATGACAGTCAAAATTTGAGCGTAGGCGGAACGGGGACGGTGGCCACAGGAGAAACATTTCCATTAGGCATTACCAGTGGAACTGGTGTAAACATCATTGAAGGAACAAATGTGCAAATAGACCGCGTTGGTAGTAACCTTACCATCAATACTTCTGGTGGTGGATCTCCCACAGGATCAGCAACTGGAGATTTGGCCGGCAACTACCCCGCACCAACGATTAATACATCTTCGGCAACAACGGGTGGAAATATAATTACGGCCATTAATACCGCCACGGCAGGCACCATCAACACAGCCCGTTTGAATACTGGTGTCGTCCTAGATACGGAAAGTCCCGTGTCTGGAGATATTACCGGTACCTATGGGACAGGTTTTCAGATTGCAGCAGGTACAATTGCAGGAACTGACCTAGTTAACAATATAACGATCGCAACAACCGGGAATATCACAGGGGCAAATGTCATCGGCAATGGATCTGGCTTGACCTCGCTAAATGCAGGCAATATTTCTTCTGGCACACTTGCGGTAGCTCGTGGCGGCACGGGCATCACCGCAATTACGCCTGGGGCAGTAGCATATGGCGGAGCCAGTAATTTTGCTTTTACCACAGCAGGCATTTCCGGGCAACTTTTGCAAAGTAACGGTGCGGCAGCACCTACCTGGGTAAACGCACCTACTAACTTCACCACTGTTAATACTGTTCCAAAAGGTAGTGCTGGAGGCCTGATTGCCTCAAGTATTTTTGATAGTGGAACGTATACGGGTATTGGCAGAACGACACCGATAGGGGCATCTCGTTTTGATATTCAAGCGACAGGTTTGGGGGCGGGTGCCTACGGAGGAATGTATATTCAAACTGACAATACAGGCTGGCCGTTCTATGGATACTCCAATAATGGTGGAACCTCTATGTGGACCTATTGGAATGGTGGAACCGGAACTTGGAGTGTGAATAATAGTGGCGATCGGCTATCAGTTACAAATACTGGCAATGTTGGCATTGGAACAACAACCCCAAATGCTCAACTCCAACTTTCAAATAGTGGTGGTCGTAAAATTGTACTTTTTGAACAGGCAAATAACGACAATCAAGTTATGGGTTTTAGTTTGGGGGGTTTTGGAACCTTCGAATCGCAAATACCTATTAATAGCAATGCCTTTGTTTGGAAAGTAGGCACAAGCTCTACCACAAGCAATGAATTGATGCGGCTTACCGGGATTGGCAACGTGGGTATTGGTACTGCCTCACCAGATGCAACGCTCGAAGTCTCATCCGGAGGTGGTTCTACAGTGCCACAGGCTCAAATATATCAGACCAATGGAGCTGACTTCGGCCGACTGCGCTTTGCATCTGCCGCCACAGCAGCATCGTATTGGGATGTTGGAGCACAACTCACAGGCACTGCCAGTGGTGAGTCGTTGAACTTTTGGAATCAAGCTGCTGGGATTAACGTACTATCGCTACGCGGCTCTGGCCAAGTAACTTTGGCCAATACAGATTGGAACTTGAATGGCTTAACACTCCTATCGAACGCTACGAGCGCAGGCGCCTCCATTCGTTTCACCAACCCAGCAGCAGGCAACCGCACTTTTGATATTATCGGATCTAGCGGAACGGGTGCTTCAATGGGGGCGGGCTCCTTTGGTATTTGGGATAACACTAGTAGCGCCTACCGATTTGTAATTGATAATGCTGGGCAAGTTGGAATTGGCACAACGACCCCCCTGTATAAACTTCATGTTGTAGATGCGCAGGCTGGCAATCAAGTTGCTAAAATTGAAAATACTAGTACAGCTACCGCATCTGATGGGCTTGGCATTCTTCTAAACAACACGACTGCCTCTAATGACTACGTCTTCTTTGAGCGCACGGGCGGCCTCGTGCAGGGACGAATTGCAGCTAATGGGAGCGGTGCCGTGCAGTACTTGACCGCTTCCGATTTGCGCCTAAAAACAAAAATAACTGACTATGAAGGTGGCCTTTCAGCCGTTTTGAATATGCGCCCACGCAATTACGTGTTCAAATCAAGCCCAGAAATTCCTCGCGTAGGGTTTATTGCACAAGAACTGAAAACGGTTTTTCCGGAAGCTGTAAACGGAAATGAAGAAAACGACCCGGAAAAAGAACCGATGATGGTAGACTACTCAAAACTTTCACCTGTTTTAGTGAAAGCAATCCAAGAATTATACGCCAAAATCGAAGCCCTTGAAAAAGAAAACGTTGAATTAAAAGGCCAGTTAAAAATAGAGGTATCAACCGTGAAAGAAAAGCAACAAGCCGAGATCGCACTTCTTAAAAAACAAATGGAAAAAGTGCTGCAAATAGTCGGGGCTGAGGCCAAAAAAGACTGATCAAATTGAAAAAAAATTGTCCATCTAACAAAAAGTAATACCTTCAAGCTATGAAATGGCTTTTTTCCTGTTTTCCGCACTCGACCAAAAACATGATGTAAGTGGCTGATACTCAGATAGCGTTTTTTGAAATTGGGTGTTGCATGGCTATTTTTAGGTATGTTCCTAAGAAAAATAAAGAATCGATCGGGTAGTAGTTCTGTACAAATAATTTCAAAGGCCAGTGGTAGGTACAAAGTGTTGAAAACTATTGGGAGCAGTTCTACGGAGCAAGAATTACAAAAGCTGTGGTTTTTAGGTAAGCAAGAAATTGAAAAACTTTCGGCTCAGTCGGCTCTGTTTGTATCTGAAAAAGACACGTTGGTCGAACAAGTGATGAATAGCTTGGGCAATGCCAGTATTAGAACAGTGGGGCCAGAACTAATCTTTGGAAAAATCTACGATCATATAGGGTTTCAGGTAATTGAGCAAGAGATGTTCCGTCATTTGGTGATCTCGCGTTTAGCTTTTCCCTTGAGCAAACTCAAGACGGTGGACTACCTATACCGCTATCAAGGTGTTCAGTTAGATATTGATGCGGTGTACCGTTTTCTGGACAAACTCAATAGCAGTTTGAAAGCGCAGGTCGAGCAAGTTGCATTCACACACACCAAAAAAATATTGGAGAACAATTTAAGCGTGGTCTTTTATGATATGACCACTCTTTATTTTGAAGCCAGTGACGAAGATGATTTGCGTAAGACGGGCTTTTCCAAAGAGGGCAAGCACCAACACCCACAAATTTATCTTGGCCTATTGGTGGGTTTAGGAGGCTATGCCATTGGATATGAAATTTTTGAAGGAAGCATTTATGAAGGACACACCTTGATACCCTTCTTGGAAAAGGCTGCTGCTAAATTTAATCTGGGCAAGCCTATCGTAATAGCGGATGCCGGATTGTTATCAATGGGCAACCTAGCCGAATTAACGCAAAGGAACTATCAGTACATCATCGGGGCAAGATTAAAAAGCGAATCCAAGACCATAAAGCAAAAGATACTGTCCACCTCATGGGAAGAAGGGCACGTGGTGAACATAAAAAAGGATGACGGCACCAAGCTCGTAGTAGCATTCTCCAACAACAGAGCGGCCAAAGATCAACACAATCGTCAGAGAGGGCTTCAACGATTAGAAAAACAAATCAAAGCAGGCAGGCTTACCAAATCAAATATTAACAACAAGGGGTACAATAAGTATCTTAAGATGCAAGGCAAAATCACCATCGAAATTGACTATGAAAAATTCAAGGCTGACAAATTATGGGATGGGCTGAAGGGCTATATAACTAATACTCAACTAGGCGCCAAGCAAGTCATTGAAAACTATAAAAACCTTTGGCATATTGAAAATGCCTTTCGGATGTCAAAAACTGATTTAAGAATAAGACCCATTTATCATCGCTTAAGACATCGTATTGAGGCACACGTTTGTATCTCCTTCACGGCCTACTGCATTTATAAAGAACTTGAACGGGTACTGTACAAAGAGAAGTCAACTCTATCAATAAAAAAGGCAGCGGAGCTCACCCATAACATGTATGAAATAACTTTCACGCTTCCAGAATCCAAACACACCCAATCTAAACTGCTCAAAATGGACGATTTACAAACCGAACTGTACCAAATTGTACAGAAAAATTTCTAGGGTGTTGCAACGCTGAAAACAGGAGTGCTGCAAATAGTCGGGGCTGAGGCCAAAAAAGACTGATCAAATTGAAAAAAAATTGTCCATCTAACAAAAAGTAATACCTTCAAGATATGAAATGGCTTTTTTCAATTTATTTGCTAGGCTTATCCTTTTTAGCGCATGGCCAAATCGTCATTGGATCTAACACGAAAATTGACTCCGACCCAAGTTCAACACTTGTGACTAACCTTTCTGTCAGTTCACAGGCGGACATCAGGAATTTGAAATTGGTTTTATCTTCCACCCAATCGAGAACTTTTAGCGCTGTTGGAAATCCGATTTCTGTCAACAATCTGACAATAAATGGTGGAAACTATGCCATCTTAGGAGATGTTACCGTGACCGAAGCGTTGGTTTTTACCGCGGGTAATCTAATCGTAGACAAAGTAGCTTCTGCCGGAACACTCACCTATACAGGCGCAAAAGACCTAGAGGGAAGTGATAAGTCCTACGTAAATGGACGATTATTTATTCAAGGTAGTGGCATTCGCACATTCCCCATTGGCAATGCAACAGGCTACTTCCCCGCCAGGCTTGATGGTGTATCTGCAGCGGACGCATCTATCCCGTTAGGTTTAGAGGTTATTTCTGCAAACCCTGGTTTTGTAAAAACACCCGATTTAAAGGATATTTTCACCTCCCACTTTTGGGAGTTCTCAACGGGTGGCATCGGTGTCTTTTCAGGCAACACACAAATTTCACTGAGTGACAACACAAGCGGATTTTTTGGAACGGATGGAGATGCTACCATTTTGGAATTAAGTACCAACGGTGCACAAACCGATTTATTTGGTAGCCCCAACAACAGCTTTTACACCAGCAGCAGCCCGATGTCGGCCTCCGGAAAATATTATGGATTGGCCAAAGCTGATGAAATTACTGTACGGATACGCAAATTGATTACTCCCAATGACGATTTGGACAACGATGTGTTAGTAGTGGATGGGCTGGATGCCTTTCCAGATAACCAAATAACACTCATCGATCGGTGGGGGGTTGTGGTCAAGACCTGGAAAGGATTTGTGAATTATCCGGAACGAACTGGCGTAGCGCAGTCTGACTTTAACTTTGCGAAACTGGCGATTGGAAACTATGTGTGTGTGGTGGAGTATACTGAGCGGGGAGTTCGGAAAAGTAAAAAACAAATGATTGCTGTTTTAAAATAATTCATCCTGCATGAGGAGACTTTTACCTATCTTATTATTGGTTTTTTGTGCAGGGATCGCTCGATCACAAGATATTCCGTTGTTTAGCCAAAAGCTGACAAACTCTTTCATGTACAACCCCTCGCTAGCTGGGAATACCTTTGGCTCTATTACTGCCTCCTATCGCAGCAACTATTCTGGCGTAGCCGATGCACCAAAAAATTACTTTATCAGCGCACACACACCGTTTTCCAATCATCGATTTGGCTTTGGAGCTAATGTGTCGCAGGATGAAGTGGCCGTTCTAAAAAACACCTATTATTCAGCGGCCTTTGCCTACCACTTGCCTTTTAACAAGTTTAGTAAACTCTCTATGGGAGTTGGGGCAGAATTCAATCAACTTCGGTTTAGCTACAATCCTAATACCGATGCATACATTACCTCAGATGCTTTTTTTCAACGGAACTCGGATGGTATTTCCAAACCCGATTTTTCATTTGGCCTTTCCTATCAAAATCGGTTTTATAGAATGGGTATTGCTGCCAACCGGCTGGCTACCGCCTGGCTTGAGCCCACCGACAAAAGACAGCTCTCAAATTATTACACTGGATTCGTACAGGGAACTATTCCGATAAGGGGTGGGGAAGACTTGTTAGAACCCTATTTTGCATTCCGTAAGTTTTCAGAAACAAACGATACCTATGATGTGGGCTTGTACTACACTTATAATAACAAAATCACGGCAGGGGCTGCAACCCGCGCGGGGAGTGTCGTAAACTTCACCTTGGCCTATCGACTTAGTAAATATTTGTTAGTCGGCTATTCCAACGAAATCATCACTAGTCCCGTGGGCGGTTTCACGGGTATGTCAAACGAGTTTACTCTTCGGTATGATTTTAACGACCAAAATTACCAGAAAAAATTCCGTCAAGACTACAAGCAGGCACTTTCTTACCGTAGAAAGGCATTGACCACTGCTTCCATCCGCGGAAATGCCGGGGGTCGCACACCAAAACAAGTTTCAAGGGCTCAAAAAAGAGTAGCTGCTTTCTCGCCTAACTCACGCTACCAAAACACAAAAAAACTGTCCATGGGTAAAAAGGTTTCTTCCCGAAAACCAAGCTACAATAGAAAAAGAAAGCCGAGCTACAACAAGAGCAGAAAGAATAGAGTTAAGGCGGGTTACAAACGCAGGAGATAAACTTGAGTATAATCCGCTAATTCGGTTTGTAAATCAAAAGCTGATCGTCAAAAACAAATTCACTTTTATCAATTCTGGCTTCCATTGTCGGGGCTTTGGCACCCTCTGTAAAAGTTTGTCGTGAGGTAAATACCCTGGCTTCATCCCACCAACCGCCATCTAAAAAAAGTTGTAGCGTTTGCGCTCCTCCTTCAACGATTACTGATTGAATATCTCTTGCAAATAAATCATTGACTAAATCCTTGATAAAGTCCTTCTCACTGAGTTTCACAAAAACAAGATGACTTTTTTCTTCTTGCTTTAGCAGGTTATAGCAAACAGTATCTACTGACTGGTCAAAGAGATGCAATGTTTCGGGTAGACGTAAGAAGCGATCGATGACTATTCGTTTTGGGTTTCGTCCAGACCAGTCGCGCACGGTGAGTGATGGATTGTCGTGGGCAGCGGTGCTGGTTCCCACCAAGACGGCATCTTCTTCACTACGCCATTTATGCACAAGCTGCCTCGAGTATTGATTACTGATCCACCTGGAATCATAGTTGGATCGCGCCAAAAATCCATCAGCCGTCTGCGCCCATTTCAATATAATGTAAGGCCGTTGCTTTTTGATAAAGGTGAAAAAGCGCTGATTCAAATCTTCGCCCTGTTGTTCCAGCATTCCAGTCAGCACTTCAATTCCTGCGCCCCTCAACTTTTCTATCCCCTTCCCTGCCACCAACGGATTTACATCCAAATTTGAAATGACTACTTTTTTAACCTGATGCTGTATAAGTAAGTCAGCACAAGGTGGCGTCTTTCCAAAATGAGAACAGGGCTCCAGATTAACATATACCGTACTGCCGTTCAGAAGACTCTGATCGGCAACTGAACGCACGGCATTCACTTCTGCATGTGCCTCACCATATTTTTGATGCCAGCCCTCACCAATAATTCTACTATCCGCAACGATCACGCAGCCTACTCGGGGATTTGGGCTGACCGTGCCAATACCCAATTGAGCCAGCTCAAAGGCGCGTAACATGAATCGTTCTTCTGTTGTCACAGATTATAATTTACTTTGCAAAGGTAAGGATACTACTAAGATAAGAATGATCAACTCAAAAACACTCTTTCAACAGCTCATCCAGCAAATTCACCTTGCACAAGATCCGGATGAAATCAAGAGTATACTTTATTTGCTTTTCGAAAAAGAATTTGGATTGAGACGGACGGACGTTCTGGCAGAAAAAGAGATTCCATTTATTGATCGGGAAAGGATAGGCACCCTCCTCCAACGGATTAACAGCGAAGAGCCCATTCAGTATATCTTAGAAGAAGCGGAATTTTATAACAGGCGATTTTATGTCAACTCTTCGGTGTTGATTCCTCGGCCTGAAACTGAGTTGATCATCCAACTGATCAAAGCTGAAATGGTACAGCCCTCTTCTATCTTAGATGTAGGAACGGGAAGTGGATGTATCGCGATAACTCTAGCATTGGAATTTCCCATGTGCCATGTCCACGCGATAGACATAAGTGAAAAAGCGCTTGCCGTTGCTCGCACTAATTCAGAATTGCTGAAGGCTGATGTTCATTTTTTGTACTGCGATATTCTAACACAAACTCCCGATCTGTCGAGTTTAGATCTCATTGTAAGTAATCCACCGTATGTGATGGAGAAAGAAAGGATACAAATGAGCCGTAATGTTGTGGCGTTTGAGCCTGCGCTCGCTCTGTTTGTGCCCGACAGCAATCCACTTTTATTTTACTACGCCATCGCACAGAAAGGAAAAAAAATGCTTCGCCCAAAAGGAATTGCTCTAGTAGAGATCAACGAAAAGTTGGGCGAAGAAACGAGTCACCTATTTCAACAAGTTGGCTATAATACCGAAATAGTAACCGATATAAACGGGAAAGACCGAGTACTACGAGCTGAGTTACGCTAACTCTTCGCCTACCCAAAAGGGACTCGCGCTTTCAAGTTTCACCTTCCCATCTTGTATAGAAGTCAGGTGTTGGTCTAAGTTTAACAATGTTGTTTGAACGATCGGATAAATTGACAATTGATTTCCCTGCGACAACCATTTTTCAAATCTTCCGGATTCAATATATACCCACCTCTTTTGATCGAAGAAAACCTCCACGTCTATGAAACTAAAACGTTGAATTACTTCAAGGTCTGCTAATCGTTCGACCAAAACGTTAACGGCTTTGTAGTTCGAGTTTCTTAAAAGATCATACCCAACCGAAAGGATATTCATTTCTTCAGCAAAGGTGATAAAGCGAATAGGAACCTGATCGGCCAAATTTACCGCCAATTCTTCTTGCTGCCCTTCCAAACAAAGCACCGCATCCATTTTGATTCCCCACCCTTGCACGGTGATTATCGCTTCAGCACTAACAATAACGGTAGGACTCCATTCTAGTAGTTCTTGAATTTTTTCGAATGAGATGGCGGTTGGATTGACTATCAACAGAGCCGGCTCCTGATCTTCCTTGACAAAATGGTGCGAGGACATAAATTGAAATTATGAGGAGTCAACTAAATTGAAAAGATCTATCGCTCAAAGAAACAGACCGTTCCGCCAACCCATGTTTTATCTTTGTTGTACTTCACACCGATCATGTCTCCACGGCTAAGTCGTGCCAGGTTGGTCACCAACTCGGGCCGTATTTTTCCCTCTTCCCAAACATAGAGAAGCCGAACTTCGGCCTTTACCAATCCGTCAACCGCTTGCACAATCGGCTCATAGTGCACCTTTCGTTGCAACATAAAATTATGACGCTGGTCTGCCGGAATGGCTTCGATATCTTCCGCTTTAACGTGAAAAATGACGCCACTTCCTGAAAAGGAAAATAAAGGTTTCAATACATAATTCTCTAAGTCAGCTGGAATAGCAGATACCTGATGAAGGAATTGAGAATCTGGCACTGCAGCACCCTTTAAAAAAGGCATGGTGTATTTGCTGATTTTGAAGAACCAATTCGGATGGCCGGCCCATTCAACATCTACATCTTCTGTCAAATGGAATTGCGTTTGCAAATCCTTTTTCTGTAACAGCTCGTCAAAAATCACCCGGTTATAAATTCGATGAATGGGAATTTCTTTACCCTCTTGCTTGTAGTACAATTTTTTATTGCGAATGATTACATCTCCAATATGCACCAATGGTGTTCCCAAATGTGCCTGCGTGACTAAAAAATCGATGGTTGTGTTTTGCTTTAGCGGATCGATTTCAAGCAGCACCACATTTTCAGGATCATGACCATTTAAGATATTTCTCTTTAGAAGCTCCCAATACTGACTGGAGCTTAATCCAAAATGGAAATTCCAATTGTCATCAATTTGATAGTGTTCACGAAACTTATTTCCCAGAAAATCCTGATAGCCAAATAAGGAGGGAAACCCCTGCATCTCAATAAGCTTTGGTACGAGCTCACTGGTTTCTGTAGAGCAAATAGCAAAATCTAACGCCAGAAATAACGTATGATTTGTTTCACGAGGCACCGCCAAAGCAGTTGGCAAAGCGGCTGACATCCTAGTTTGAAATCCCGGCTGAACGATAAAATCAATGATCTCATCCGCGCCCGAAATAAGTTTGTGTTTGAATTCGTTTCCTATAAAAATGGGGGTTTCTGCAACGCGGAAAGGAATGTTATGCGCGTAGCTGGCGTTTAAGTCATCCAAAAAATCCCGGTACTTTTTTTCTGAGAATTGCTTGTTAAAATGATCCCGTGCCAATGCGATCATACGCTCACGGATTTTAGCGTTGGCTGCAGAGCCATCATGAGAAAGCGAGGTAGCACCGCGTGATTCGTTTGCATGATCTTATCGGGATCATTCAGATGATCCAACATTTCCCAATATTTCTTCTCTCCATGTTTTTCTATCACTAGGTGTTTCTTGTCTTCGCGCAACAAATACATGCGCATACCCACTGCATCTGCTTCGGGATGAAACTGTGTGCCGAAAAAAGCCTCATCAAATCGGATGGCCATCACAGCTCGCTCCAGTTCCACTGTGGGGCGATACTTCTCGATACATAAAATAGCACCCCCACGGGCTTTGATCTTCTCATCATTCGGCTCTGTAATTTGGTAGTCGCGCGAGTCGACTGCCCAAAACGGATCGCCCAATGAACGTAGCAATGGATCATGTATTCCCTCAAAGGTTTTATGCATCGGCATCACACCAAAAGAAGTAGATTTTCTTCTACTCACCAATCCATATCCATAGTACCTACAGTAAACCTGAAAGGAGTGGCAAATCAGAAGCACATGTTTTTTCCTGTCTGGATTGTGAAGATTGTGAGCTTGTATTTCGTCCATCAAACTGAAATACCTACGTTCCCAGTAAGAGCCTTCGCTATCGATAGGACTGCCAGGTCCACCACTGGAAATAAATGCATCATAACTAATATCTGGTACAGCGCCAGTCAGTCGCGTCTCAAAAATGTCATACTTTAACGGAAGATGAAAATCTGCACTCATTTCGTCAATGAGCTGACGAATACTGCGCATCCCTTCGTTGGCAGCGCCATCATAGAGGTCTAAAATGGCAACTCTTAAAACAGCGGAGTGTTCCAAAGCCTGATCTTTAATGATCACTCAAATTTACAATAAAGTTAGGCCAGTTGGAAGATAAAACGGATCGAATTTGAAACTGATTGTTGGCCAATAGTTACACTCCTTCAAGGGTTTGGTGCGTGATATAATCCACCACATTGACTAAACTACCCGTTTCTGAGAAAATTTTCAATTGGCGGTCGGCACCTGTACCTTCCTTCAAGATCGTGTGAACATATTCAATCGCTTTTCGGCTACCCAGATCATCGACCACATCATCTACAAAGTCAAGTAACTCTACGATTAGGGCGCGAGTGTCTTTCTCTTGCTGCACTCCAAAGTCAATCATTTTTCCATCCAGGCCGTAGCGCGAGGCACGCCACTTGTTCTCGTTGATAAGTGCTCTACTGTAAAGAATAAAGCTCATATTCTGCGTGCGCAGACGATAAAGTTTTACTACCAGCGCTTGAAAAATAGCGGTAATGGCTATGGTTTCTTCTACCAACATTGGCACATCGCAAATGCGGAACTCGATTGTATCGAAAAAAGGATGAACACGCACATCCCACCAAATTTTCTTGGCGTTGTCAATGCAATTAGTGCGAATTAACAGATTAACATAATTCTTAAATGCATCCCAACTCTCAAATTGATCAGGGATACCCGTGCGCGGAAACTTGTCAAAAACCTTCGTGCGAAAAGATTTAAAGCCAGTGTTCCTGCCTTCCCAAAACGGGGAGTTGGCAGAAAGTGCATACACGTGAGGAAGAAAATATCGGACCGTATTCATGATATGGATCGCCATATCCTTATCCTTTATACCCACATGCACGTGCAACCCAAAGATCAAATTCGAACGAGCCGCCTCCTGCATTTCATTTACAATCGCATCATAGCGAGGATTAGGCGTAATCAACTGCGTGTTCCAGTCCGAGAATGGATGGGTACCTGAAGCTCCTATTTGCAGATCGAGACGGGCAGCCACTTCGGCCACGTGCCTGCGCAAGTTCCTGATCTCAGCAGCCGCTTCGTCTACATTTTTACAAATGTTGGTTCCGACTTCTACCACAGCTTGGTGCATCTCCGCCTTTACCTGATCACCATAGGCTTTAGAAGCAAGTTCTACTATTTTTTGGTCGTGTGATTTTAGCTCTCTGGTGACTGGGTCAATCACCATGTACTCCTCCTCTACGCCTAGTGTAAACTTTTCCATCATCTTGAGTTCTTGCTCCTTTTTATTGCAGGAACAATTCGTTTAAGTTCTTACTTCTTTGATTTCGCTTTTGACTCTGGCTTGTTGGAGTCGGCACTAACCTCTTTGGGTTTTTCAGTAGGCTTTGGCGCTGCGGCCGTTGCACTAGCCTTGACGCCATCCGATACAAATGTGCCCCAAGTCAAATTATCTTTGCCTGGCTTCTGAGCTTGGGCACGCTCAATGGCCATTTTAGCTGCGTGTTCTACCACCCATTCAAAATTTTCCTGCCCGACAGATGTAACCTCTGCATCAGGTGCTGGATTGCAAAAATCGATCGCATAGGGAATGCCATTACGCACTGCCATTTCTACAGTATTGAAGTCGTAGCCTAAAGCATTACACACGAGCAAAACATAATCATGGACTTGCTTCAATAACTTCGCAGAAGCCGGCCCGTTATTACTTTGGTATCTTAAATGGTGTGGATTGCGTGGCTCGTACTGCATAATGCGAACGTCTTTGCGGCCCAGGCAATAGCAACGGAAGTAATCTTCAAAAACAATTTCCTCCTGCAACATCATCACCAATTGTGAAGTCTCACTGTAGGATTTAAAGAACTCATCCATGTTATTGAGTTTGTATACGCTCTTCCAACCTCCCCCCGCATGTGGCTTCATATATGCAGGAAAACCAATGTGTTGAAATATCTTTTCCCAGCTCAACGGAAATTTCAAGTTGGCAAACGATGCATCACTGGTGTCTGTGGGGCGCTCGTGAGAAGGCAGAAGCACCGTTTTAGGAACAGGAACACCCAGTTTTACCGCCAATGCATTATTGAAAAATTTCTCATCTGCACTCCACCAGAATGGGTTATTGAGAACGGCTGTTCCACTGATAGCAGCATTTTTTAAATAGGCACGATAAAATGGCACGTCCTGTGATATCCGATCGATGATCACGGCATAATCATCACCCACCCCTTGCTGCACCATATCGATAACGACAGGCTCTGCCTTAATGTCCTTTAATCCTGCTCTATTGATACGCTCAACAAATGCTTCTGGAAACGAGCGCTCCATGCCGTGTAAAATTCCTATTTTTTTCATAGCGGTAAGTTTAGGTAAACGGAAAAAATCATTAGTTGAATGTAAGATTAGCTTTATGGATCGAAATAGTAAACTAAACCTCACCTTTTTTATTAAAAAGAACCGCCATCATTTTACGCTCTGTCATTTAATCAACGACAAATAATGGGGGAACATCTCTCGCCAAACCGGCCAATCGTGATTTGCACCTTGCCGCACGTCCAGCCAGTGGTGCATTCCTTTATTACGTAAAATGCCCGCCATTTTTTCGTTGGCATCCCAGCACATATCGTTGGTGCCAGTTCCCAAAACCGTAAACTGATCCCACAAGAATCCATCATTAGCTCCGGGTAAATAATCTGGAGGATTGTTAAAAAAGACATCGTCATTATAGAATCCGTCCAACTGATCTTTAATATCAAAGGCAGCACCCATATTAAAAACATACTTGACAACTTCAGGATGCTTATAGGCAAAATTGGAGGCGTGGTAGCCGCCAAAGCTACAACCGGCAGTAGCTACTCGACCAACACCTGTCTCGTTCTGAGCTAGAGGTATCAATTCGCGAAGCAGCATCTGATCGTACCAAATATGATTTTTCACTCGGTCGGCCGGGTGGATACCTTTGTTATACCAGCTTAACTCATCGATCCCATCTACACAGTAAATTTTTACCAGACCCTCATCCAGAAACCAGTTAACGCTCTCGATCAATTTGAAATCTTTATTCTCATAATACTTACCCATCGAAGTAGGAAATAGAATGACAGGATAGCCCCTATGACCAAATGCCAAAACATTAATGTGTTGGCTCAAACGAGGAGAATACCAGCGATGTAGATGTTCGTGAGGCATAAGGCAGGGATTGAGTTGAGATTTACTACTTTTGATTTTTCTAAATTTGGTAAAAAATTAATCTAAAGACAAACCGTGTCAGAACTGTCCACAATAAACAGCCAAAACATTGCCTATCGAGAAGAAAAAATAAAGGGTATTCACTCGAATTTGCTGAATAGAAATGTGGACGTCAACATATTGACTCCTGTGGCACTAAATCTGCCAATCTATCCATTATTGTTACTTAACGATGGGCAAGATATGGACGGGCTGCGGGTGAAAAAAGCGGTAGAGGAGCTGGTTCAGAAACAACAAATACCACCGATTATCATTGCCGGTGTGGTAGCTGGTGATCGGCTTCAAGAGTACGGAGTGGCTTCCAGAAAAGACTACCTAAAACGAGGTAGTCGCGCAAAGGCCTATTCGACCTATATCGCTGGTGAGTTATTGCCTTTCCTAAAACATCAGTACCCTGTCTCCACAGACCCAGCACATCGAGTCATAGCTGGGTGCTCCATGGGTGGGCTTAGCGCCATGGATATCGCCTGGAATCACCCGGATCTTTTTGAAAAAGTGGGCGCGTTTAGTGGATCATTTTGGTGGCGAAAACGCAATAGCCACAGCATGTTCTATTCCGATCACCGCGATCGACTTATGCATCAGGAAATCCGGCATGGTAAAAAGAAAGAAAATTTGAAATTCTGGCTTCAAACAGGTGCACTGGATGAAATGGGTGATCGCAACAAGAATGGAATAATTGATTCTATTGATGATACACTAGACTTGATTGCCGAACTAACAAAAAAAGGCTATCGCCCTTTTCATGATATTCAATATTATGAAATGAAAAATGGCAAGCACAACCTAGAAACGTGGGCTGAAGCGATGCCGGTGTTTCTGCAATGGGCTTTTGGAAAATAATTTTGTAATTTCGAATCATGCTTATTGAAATTCCATCTCCGCCACGCACCATTATAGAAGTATTTAAAATGCTTCCTGAGGGGACGTTGGCCGAGTTAATCAATGGACACATTTATATGTCACCAGCACCATCCAATAAACACCAGCGAGTTTTAAAAAAGTTTTTAAAGTTGATGGACGATTTCATAATCAAAAATGACCTGGGAGAATTATTTGTTTCCCCAATTGATATATTTTTTGATAGTCACTCAAATGCCGTTCAGCCTGACCTTGCTTTCATTTCGAAAGAAAACCCAAATCAGCCGATGGACTTTGAACCCTTTCACGGAAGCCCAGATATTTTGGTAGAGTTCCTTTCTCCTAGCAACGAAAAACATGATCGTTTCGTAAAAAAAGATCTTTACGAAAAATTTGGCGTGAAGGAATATTGGATCATTGATCCGGATACCAAAGAAAGTTTCGTATTTCAATTGGTAGAAAACAAGTACATTTTATCAAAGCGAGATAATGGCCAACTTTTCTCCCCTCTCTTTAATCACTCGTTTACCATCTAAGTTTTGTCGTCAATTAACAACGTTATTTTCGATCTGGGCGGAGTGCTCATCGATTGGAACCCACGCTATCTCTATCGCAAGATTTTCAACACAGAAGAAGAGATCACCTGGTTTTTGGAAAATGTGTGCACGCCTGAGTGGAACGACAAACAAGATGGCGGCCGTTCTTTTGAAGAAGCTACGAATGAACTGATTGCCAAATTTCCAGATCATGAATCAGCCATTCGCGCCTGGTATGGGCGCTGGCAAGAAACCATTGGAGGCCGTATTCACGAAACAGTAGAACTACTCGCTGAGATCAAGGAATCTAAAAAATACAAACTCTACGCCCTCACTAATTGGTCTGCCGAAACGTTCCCATGGGCATTAGCCAACTTCGACTTTCTTCATTGGTTCGATGGCATTGTTGTTTCGGGTGTTGAAAAAACCAGAAAGCCGTTTCCCGAATTTTATCAAATACTTTTTGATCGATATCAAATCAATCCGGCACAAGCGGTTTTCATTGACGACAATATCAAAAACGTAGAGGGCGCTCTAAAAGTAGGATTGCCCACGATTCATTTTCAATCGGCAGACCAAACAAAAAGGGAGCTAGTAAAAGCAAAAGTGATTTAACTGTTTTCACTTCAATTACGAGTTGTTCACAGAGAGGAGAAAGAGATTTATTAATCGTTTAGTAAAATAGTAAGGGTAATTTTTATGCGGCATATCTTACATGCTCTTCATGAAAATATTTTTGTACTTGTTTTTTGTTCTTTTTTCG
>Ga0209985_10002081_pt1 | contig 18636 bp, 15 predicted proteins | sample NOAtaG_FD_187305 | JGI IMG/M metagenome (GOLD analysis project Ga0209985, IMG submission 187305) | Freshwater lake microbial communities from Lake Erie, under a cyanobacterial bloom - NOAA_Erie_Diel6S_1000h metaG (SPAdes) (version 2) | ecosystem: Environmental > Aquatic > Freshwater > Lake ...
GCCGTGAGTATGCCTGCTCCGCCCACGCCTTGCTGCCGAGATCCACCGCCGTGAGCAGCAACGCAGCGCCAGCTGCCAGCCAGAGGGTCCGCGGCGAACGGGGCGCAGCGGCGATCTCGGCGGCGGGCGGCGGCATCGGCGGCGTCTCTAGCAAGCGCGGCGTCGTGGGACTACCCGCAAGCGCGGCGCCCGTGCGGCCGATTCAGCCGGCGACCGTCACTTGTCGTCCCAGGGGTTGATGACCCCGTCGCCCCCCGAGCGGCTCGGCGTCGTGCGGGCGGGCGGAGTCTCTCGCGGAGGAGGCGCCGCGGCCTCTCCGGTGCCGCTCGGCGCCGTGCCAGTGGTCCTTCGACCGCTGCTCCGAGCCGTCAGGGTCACGGACATCTCGGCCGCCGCGAGCGCGGTGATCGCCACACCGCGGTCGGCGTACCCGGAGCGGCGAAGCGTCAGGTTGACGATCTCGGTCCCGCTCGGTCGCGGCACCGCGAGGGGCGTCACCCCCATCACCGCACCGTTCAGCAGCACCTCGGCCCCCGGCGGATCGCTCACGATCATCACCGACGCGAGCACGGGCGCAGCCGCCTCGGTGCCCGCTCCCGCGGCCGCGGCGGTCCCTGTCTCGGCCGGTGGGATCTCGTCGCTCCTGGAGGGCGGCGGCGGGGTCTCGGCAGGCGGCGGAACCACGGGCGGGGTGACCGGCGGCGTCGCCGCGACCGGCGCGCCCGCGGGGGGCGGCCCCTCGCCCGAGCCGCGGATCGCGAAGTAGCCACCGACCGCGCCGACGAGCGCCAGCGCCGCGAAGCCCACGACCATCATCGGCATGCGGTTCGGCGCCGCCGCCGGAGCTTCGATCGCGCCGACGGTGCCCATCTTCATCGCGCTGCCAGCGCCGGCCAGGTCTCCGAGCGGGGCGGCGTCCTTGGCCTTCGAGTCGCGGTTCATCTGGTGGATGACCGCTTCGGGGGTGGTGCCGGCCAGCAGCCGGTCGAGGTCCTCGCGGAGCTCCGCCATCGTCTGGTAGCGGGTGTCGATCGACTTGGAGAGGCAGCGGAGGATCACCGCCTCGAGCCCGGGCGGCACGTCGACCGGTGGCGGCAGCTGGTGCGGGGGAACCGGCTGCTCGTACATGTGCTTGGTCAGGATCCCCATCAGGTTGTCGGCGTCGAAGGGGACCCGCCCGCACGACATCTCGTAGAGGATCACGCCCACCGCGTAGATGTCCGTGCGGTGGTCCACGTTCGTGCCCGCGCACTGTTCGGGCGACATGTAGTGAGGGGTTCCGAACACCTGCCCGGCGCGGGTGAGCTTGCTGGAGGCGCCCCCGACTTTTGCGATGCCGAAGTCGAGCACCTTCACGAAGTCCGGGTCGCTCCCGCGCTTGACGAGGTAGATGTTGTCGGGCTTCAGGTCGCGGTGGACGATCGATCGCTCGTGCGCCGCGCCGAGCGCCTCGCAGAGTTGGCGTGCCACGTGGACGACCCGCTCAGGCTGCATGCGGCCGGCCTGCTCGATGGCGCTGGTCAGGGAGGTCCCATCGAGGAACTCCATGACGAAGTAGGTCGCGCCGTCGGGCAGCGAGCCGAAGTCGCTGATGTCGATGATGTGCTGGTTGCCGATGGCCGACGCGCTCTGGGCCTCCTGCTGGAAGCGCTGCATGACCTCGGCGTCCTTCGAGACCTCCGAGCGGAGCACCTTCAGTGCCAGCGGCTTGCCGAGGACGGCGTGCTTGGCTCGGTAGACGAGGCCCATGCCGCCCTCGCCGAGCACGCCCTCGATGCGGTAGCGGCCGTCGAGCACGCGGCCTACGAGCGGGTCGGGAGGAGGCAGCGAGGGAGCGCGGTCCTCGGGCGCAGCGCCTTCGGTCGAAGGAGGGGGCGGGGACTCGTTCTCCACCAGTCGCAAATGCCTTTCCGCGCTCATGAGGGTCTCCTCGGTGCCCGGACGAACGCGTCGGAGGGAACCGCAAGCAAGCTCGCCGCGGCGCCGCCGCCGCCGCACGGAGACGGTCGGAGCGACCCAGGACGCATCGGCGAATCTTCTGATTCCAAGGGGCCTCCGGTCAAGCGCTCGACGGCACGGCGCGTGATACGGCGCCGCGACGCCGTTTCTTGGCCGCTCAGCTCGGTTCGCGCAGCCCCTTCCGAACCGCCTCGTACCAAGGCCCCGGAGCCTCTTCGGCCGAGGCGGACCGGCGGGCCGCCCAGCCGAGCAGGGTCGTTGCGGCGGGCGAGCGGGTCGCCCACCGGGACGGGTGAAGCCCGGCGAGGAGCCGGCCGCCATGGCCATCGACCGTCACCTCGTCACCGACCCGGAGGAGCCGCCCGCCGGCGTGGACCACCCCGCCGCGCTCGTCGATGCGGAGGTTCGCCACCGAGACCACGCATGGGCGCCCAAGCGCCCGTGCCATGACGGCCGCGTGCGACGTGAGGCCGCCCGAGGCGGTCGCCACGGCGCTCGCGGCCCGCACCGCCGGAGCGTCCTCGGGGCTGGCGTCGCTGCGCACCAACACGACCGCCCCGTCGCGCGCGAGCGTGACGGCCTCGTCGGGACGGATCACGAGCCGCCCGGACGCGACGCCGGGGCTGGCCACGAGGCCTCGGCCAAGCTCGGCGCCCAGCCCCTCGTCCCGCAGCACCTGATCGCCGGCACGCGTGAGCGTATCGAGATCGATTCGCCCTAGCGCGTCTCGTTCGGAGATCGTTCCGGCCTCGGCGAGGGCCACGGCGCTCACCACCGCCGCGACCGGGCCGAGGGAGGAGGGCCGGGCCTGCAGGACGAAGAGTTGGCCTCGCTCGAGCGTCAGCTCCACCTCGACCGGCGCGCGGAATCGACGCTCGAGCGCATCGAGGATGCCCCGGAGTTCGGCGAATGCTCCCGCGGCCTGGGCCTCGAGCGACTGATCGGCCAGGCGCGGCCGGTCCGCGACGGCGAGCGGAAGCGGCGAGGCCCGCCCGGAGGTGAGCGGCTCGCCGATCTGTCCCGGCGTCCACTCGCCCGCGGGCCCCGGGGCGCCGGTGACCGGGTGCCGGCTGTGCGCGACCAACGCCCCGCTCGGCGGCGCCGCGTTGCCGAAGACCATGCGCTGCACGATCACCCCGATCGGTTCGGGCAAGTGCCGGGCCGCGCGATCCCGGATGCGGCGCACGAACGCCGCGAGCGTGGCGAGGTCCGCCGGAACGTCCTTGCCGGCCGCCACCGCCGCCTCGAGGTCGGGCGAGGGCCGGAGCGGCGGGGCATGCGCGGTCTCGAGGCGCTGGGCACCGAGCCGGACCTGATGCACGAGGAAGAGCGCTGCGGCCCGGCTTCCGAGAGACCCGGTGAGCGCGGGGACGGAGGCCGCGGTCGCACCGAACGCGAGCAGCGTATCGAGGTGCCCCGGGAGCGAGCGCGGCGCGGTCGCCCGGAGCGAGACCACGAGCGGTCGCGAGGGCGCACCCAGGACGCACCCCGTACGCGCCTCGAGGGCGGCGAGCGCAGAGCCGAGCGTGGCCGGATCCGCCGCGACGCCGGCCGGAATGACGAAGCCGTCGGGCACGGGGAGACCGAGGTGGCAGGCGAGGCCCAGGCCCGCGGCCTTGGTCCCCATGCAGGCCGGGTCGGCCTCCGGTCCGAGTTCGTCGAGGCGCGGGAGGGTCATCTCCCCACGTGTACCACCGGCGGTCAGGCCGAGGCGATGAGGTGGAAGTGCGCGATGCGGTTCAGGCTGGCGGCGAGCGCGGCGAGCAGGCGCAGCCGGTTGGCCCGCACGCGCTCGTCGTCGACCATCACGAAGACCTCGGTGAAGAAGCGGTCGACCGGGCCGCGCAGCTCGCTCGCCACGATCTTCAGCGCCGCCTCGTAGTCGCCGCGGGCGCTCGCCTGCTCGATGCGGCCCCGCGCCTCGACGAAGGCCGCGCCCAGCGCCGCTTCCGCCGGCTCGGCGAAGAGCGCCGGATCGAAGGCCGCCGCCTCGACGTCCTTGGCGATGTTGTAGGCCCGCTTGAACGCGGTCCCGAGCGAGGCGTAGGCGTCGGGGGCGCTCGTCTTCAAGGTCTCGAGCGCCCGGACCCGCGCCCGGAGATCGCGGAGCGAGCCGCCGTCCCACGCGGCGAGGCAGGCGTCGACGAGCTCGACCGCGCTCGCCTCGGAGAGCAGGCCTCGAAGGCGGGTGCGCACGAACTCGTCGAGCTTCGCGAGCACCTCGGCCTTCGCGGCGACCGGCTTGCCTTGCTGCGCGTAGCGGTCGTAGGCCGCCTCGAGGAGCTGGCCGAGGTGCACGTCGAGCGGCCCCTCGAGGGCGATGCGGGCGATGGCGATGCTCGCGCGGCGGAGCGCGAAGGGATCGGCCGACCCGCTCGGCACGAGGCCGATGGCGAAGCAGCCGACGAGCGTGTCGGCCCGATCGGCGAGCGCGATGGCGGCGGCGAGCTTCTCGGTCGGGACGAGATCGGTCGCGGACTTCGGCAGGTAGTGGTCACGGATGGCGTCGGCGACGACCGGGTCGAGGCCCTCCTGCCTCGCGTACCAGCGGCCCATGAGGCCCTGCAGCTCGGGGAACTCGCCGACGATCAGCGACACGAGATCGGCCTTCGCGAGCGCGGCGGCCTCCTCGGCGCGGCCGTCGCCCGAGAGCGCCGCGGCCACGCTGCCGACGCGCTTCACCTTTTCGCCGACGGTGCCGAGCTTCGCCTGGAACACGATGCCGTCGAGCTTGGCGATGCGCGAGGCGAGCGTCTTCTTGCGGTCCTCGTCGACGAAGAAGCGCGCGTCCTTGAGGCGCGCGACGAGCGTCCCGTCGTTGCCCCGGGCGATGACCGCCTCGTTCTTGGCGGTGTTGGCGACGAGCAGGTAGCGGGGCAGGAGCGCTTCGGAGCCCGGCTCCTTCACCGCGAAGTAGCGCTGGTGGCCGCGCATCACCGCGACGATCACCTCCGGCGGGATGGTGAGGAACGCGGGGTCGAAGCGGCCGGCGATGACGTGTGGCTCCTCGACGAGCGTGGCGTTCTCTTCGACGAGAAAGGCGTCGGGCACGAGCTCGCCGCCGACCGACGCAGCCGCCTTCTCGAGCGCGGCCTCCATCGTGCGGCGCCGCTCGGCCTCGTCGGCGAGGACGTGCGCCCGGCGCAGTGCGTCGAGGTACCCGCTGGCTGCGGCGATCTCGAAGCTCGCCGGCGCATAGAAGCGGTGGCCGCGGCTCGTCCGACCGGAGCGGATGCCAGCGAAGCTCGCCTCGATCACGTCGCTCCCGAAGAGCGCGACGAGCCAGTGCACGGGCCGGCCGAAGGCGTGCTCGCCGGCGCCCCAGCGCATCGACTTCTGGAACGGGATCTTCCCCGGCAGCGCCGAGAGGATCCCCGGCAGCACGTCCTGCGCGGCGCGCCCCGTCTCGCGGCGCGTCACCGCCGCGTACTCGCCCTTGTCGTTCTGGACGAGGCGGACGGCCTCGACGCCGACGCCGTTCTTCTTCGCGAAGCCCTCGGCCGCCTTCGTCGGCTTGCCGTCGGCGGTGAACGCCGCGCTCTTGGGCGGGCCGAGCACCTCTTCCTCGAGGTCCGGGGTGGCCTCGGCGACGGCCTTCGCGAGCACCGCGAGCCGGCGAGGAGTCCCGTAGGCGAGGATCTCGCCGTGCGTGAGGCGCGCTTGCCGGAGCGCGTCGGCGAGCAGGGTCGGCATCGCCTTGAGCGCGCCGTTCACGAACGAGGCCGGCAGCTCCTCGCAGCCGATCTCGAAGAGGAGATCCCGGGCGCTCACGTCGCACCTCCCGCCGCGTCGCGGAGCAAGGGGAAGCCCAGCGCCTCGCGCTGCGCGTACCAGGACTCGCAGACCGCGCGGGCGATGTGGCGGACGCGGGCGATGTAGCGCTGCCGCTCGGTGACCGAGATGGCGCCGCGCGCGTCGAGCACGTTGAAGGCGTGGCTGCACTTGATGACGCAGTCGTAGGCCGGAAGCACGAGGCGCTGCGTCGGATCGGCGTGCTCGAAGATCAAGGTGTTGCCCTTCCCCTTCGTCTCGCTCAGCCCGAGCAGCGCGCGGCATTGCGCCTCCCAGGTGTCGAACTGCGCGAGGTGCCAGGCGACGTCGGCGCGCTCGAAGTTGTAGGTGCTCCACTCCCACTCGGCGCGCTTGGCGATCTCGCCGTACTTCACCGGGCGACCGCCGGCGTAGCCCCAGATCACGTCGTAGACGTCGTCGACGTCCTGCAGGTACTTCGCGATGCGCTCGAGGCCGTAGGTGAGCTCGCCGCTCACCGGCTTGCAGTCGAGGCCGCCGACCTGCTGAAAGTAGGTGAACTGCGAGATCTCGAGGCCGTCGAGCCAGACCTGCCAGCCGAGCCCCCAGGCGCCGAGCGTGGGGGACTCCCAGTCGTCCTCGATGAAGCGGATGTCGTGATCGTCGGGGTCGGTGCCGATGGCACGGAGCGAGTCGAGATAGAGGTCCTGGATGTCGAGCGGCGAGGGCTTGAGGATGACCTGGTACTGGTGGAACTGCTGCAGGCGGTTCGGGTTCTCGCCGTAGCGACCGTCGGTGGGGCGCCGCGAGGGCTCGACGTAGGCCACGTTCCACGGCTCGGGCCCGATGGCGCGGAGGAACGTCGCGGGGTTGAACGTGCCTGCGCCGACCTCGGAGTTGTACGGCTGCACCACGAGGCAGCCGCGCTGGGCCCAGAAGTCGGTGAGGGCCAGGATGATCTCCTGGAACGTGAGCGCCTTCTTCATTCGTCTTCTTCTCCGTCCGAGGGGGCGCGCGGGGCGTCCTCCTCGCCGTCCGCGTCCATCGGCAGCTCCTCCTGCACCGGCCCGCCGCGGGCGTGGCGCTCGAGGGCCTCGATCTCTTCGTCGGTGTAGTGGTGCTGCTCGACGGCGATGTCGCCGATGGTGTCGATCGACTCGCCCATCTTGCGCTGGAAGAGCGCCTTGCTCTCGTCGGTCAGCTCGCCGAGCTCGCGCAAGGTCGGCAGATCCGCGAGCGAGCGGAGGCCGAAGAACTCGAGGAAGTTCGGCGTGGTGCCGTAGAGGAGCGGGCGGCCCGCCTCGTCCTTGCGGCCGAGGATGCGGATCAGGTTCTTCTCGAGCAGCACCTTGAGCGCCGAGCCGCAGTCGACGCCGCGGATCTCCTCGAGCTCGGGCCGGGTCATGGGCTGCCGGTACGCGAGGATGGCGAGGGTCTCGACTTGCGCGCGGGAGAGGCGCACCGGCTTCTTGCCCACGAGCTCCCGCACGAAGGGGGCGCTCGAGGCGGCGGAGCGGAACTGAAAGCCCCCCGCGACCTCGACGAGCTCGATGCCCCGGCCGCGGTAGTCGGCGACGAGTTCAGCCAGGATCTCTTCGATCTCGCCCGGCCGCCCGCGCACGAAGCGCGCGAGGCCCCGCGCCGGCATGGGCTTGTCGGCGACGAAGAGGAGGCTCTCGACGATCGACTTCAGGTGCGTGCGCGCCGCGGGCGGCGCCGTCGCCTTCTCCAGCCCCGGCCCGAGCTCGTCGTCCTCGCCCCGAGGCTCCTCCTCGTCGCCGCCCCCCGCTACATCGGCCGCAGTCGCGGTCTCGGCCGCGGTCTCGGTCTCGGTCTCGGTCGCAGCCCCGGTCTCGGTCTCGGCCGCGGTCTCGGCCGCGGTCTCGGTCTCGGTCTCGGTCGCAGCCCCGGTCTCGGTCTCGGTCTCGGTCTCGGCCGCGGTCTCGGCCGCGGTCTCGGCCGCGGTCTCGGTCTCGGTCGCAGCCCCGGTCTCGGTCGCAGCCCCGGTGTCGGTACGGGCCGCAGCCCCGGTCTCGGCCGCAGCCCCGGTCTCGGCCGCCACGCTCTCGCCCTCCGGGGTCTCCGGCGCGCTCCGCTTCGTTCGGCTGCGGCCTCTCTGCCGGCTCACTCGTCTTCTCCGTCGCCGCCCGCGCGCTCGATGGAGCCGAGCGTCCTGCCCGCACTCGCGGGGCGGAGATCCTGATCGTCTTCGTCGTCCGAGGCAAGAAGCTCGCCTTCCGCCTCGCCGAGCGGGTCCTCGCCGGGGCGGGCGATGCTGGGCTCGACGCTCTCGTCGTCGTTCGCCGCGGCGGCTGTCGGGGCGCCATCGTCGAGGATGCGGTACTCGAGGTGGATCGGCTCGAGCACACCCGGCTGGTAGATGCGGGCCAGGCGCCGCTTGGCCATCTCGAGGATGGCGAGGAACGTGACGACCAGGTCGTAGACGGTCGCCTCCTCGGGGAACAACTCGTCGAAGCGGCAGGTCCGCCGCTGCATGAGCAGCTCCACGATCTGCGTGACGCGCTCCTGGATGCCGACGCCCTCGCTCGTGACCTGGAACGCCGCCTCGTTGCCCCGGCGCTTGAGCACGGCCTGGAAGGCGTCGAGCAGCTTGAAGAGCGGGATCTCGGCGAGCGGCGGGTCTCCGCTGGCCTCCTCGGGCTGCGTGCCGCGGAAGAACACGTCGCGGCCCGCGAGACCGCGCGAGGCGAGCTCTTCGCCCGCGGCCTTGTACTTCTGGTACTCGAGGAGGCGCCGGATGAGCTCCGCGCGCGGGTCGAGCTCCTCGCCCTCCCCTTCCTCGTCTTCTGCCTGCTGCGACGGGTCGGGGGGCAGCAGCATCTTGCTCTTGATGTAGGCGAGCGTCGCCGCCATCACGAGGTACTCCGCCGCGATCTCGAGATCGAGCCGCGTCATGAGCTGCAGATACGAGAGGTAGCGCTCGGTGACGAACGCGATGGGCAGGTCGAGGATGTCGAGCTCGTGCTGCTGCACGAGGTGCAGCAGCAGATCGAGCGGCCCCTCGAACTTCGGCAGGGTCAGCCGGAAATTCGGGTCGAGCGGCTCCGGCGCGACGTCCTTGGCCATCGGGGGGCGGGCGGCATAGCGCGGGCGCGGGAGCGCGTCGAAGAAGCCGCCTAGAGCGCCGCGAGCACCGCCTCGGCGTGGCCATCGACCTTCACGGGTGAGAAGACCTTCTCGAGCCGGCCGTCCGCGCCGATCACGAAGGTGCTGCGGATGACGCCCATCACCGGCTTGCCGTACATCATCTTTTCGCCGTAGATGCCGTAGGCGCGGTGCACCGCGAGGTCGGGGTCGGAGAGCAGCACGACGCCCAGCTCGTGCTTGTCGCGGAACCGGCAGTGCGAGGCGACGGAGTCCTTGCTGACGCCGAGCACGACCGCGTTCTTCTTCGCGAACGCGGCGAGCTGGGCGCTGAACGCGAGGGCCTCCCGGGTGCAGCCGGGCGTGTCGTCCTTCGGATAGAAGTAGAGGACGACCTTCTTGCCGGCGTAGCCGGCGAGCGAGTGGGTCGAGCCGTCGCTGCCGGCCAGCGAGAACGCCGGGGCGGCTCCTCCCTCGCTGGGGATTCCGGCGCGGGCGGACGCGGAGGGGGCAGGCCGAGCGCGGGCCGGCACGGCGGCCTTCGCGGCCGGCGCCGGCTTCGCGGAGGGCGCGGCCGGCTTGGCCGCGGGGGGCGACTTCTTCGAGGGGCGCTTCTTGGTGGTGGCCATGGCGAGCGCGATGGTAGCTGCCCACGCGCGCGGCCGTCACGCGTGCCGCGAGCTTGCGCCGCCCAGCGAGGGCCGGTACTTTGCCGGCCCCTTTCGTTGGTCTCCTGGAGGTCGTTCATGCGCCGCGTTCTCGGTTCGATCGCTTGTGTTTTCGCCCTGGCGGGCTGCAACAGCACGCCGTCCATCGTTCTCTCCGACTCGGGCCCCATCGGCTCGGACACGCCGGTCGTGTCGATGCCCGACACCCCGCCGGCGACCTGCCCGCCCTCGACGGTCGCGGCGCCGACGACGCCGGTGTGCGCCGCGTCGACGCTCATGTGCCTCATGACGGCGATGGACGCGGCCGCTCAGCAGCGCTGTTTCACGGCCGATCCGGCCGGCAACGCCTGCCTCGCGTGCGTGAACCAGGACGCGCTCTCGTCGTGCACCATGAGGGGGACCTGCGCCGACGAGAACGGCCGCGTCGACTGCTGCGCCGAGGACACCTGCCCGACCGGTGACATGGCCTGCCTCGACATGGCGTTCTCGATGACCGGTGCGTGCGCGGACGAACTCACGGGCCTCTTCGACTGCGCCAACACCGACATCATGGCGGGCCGCTGCGGCATCACGCCTTCGGTCTGCTTCATGGGCGCGGCGGGCTTCTTCCCCGACCTCCGGCCCGAGACCCGCATCCCGTTCATCGTCACCCAGTTCTGGTCGGGCAGCTTCGCCGACTGAACTTCGCGGCATCCGCCCGACGACGGCGCGCCCGGCCCTGCCGCGGCGCGCCGTTCGCTTTCCGTCGTCCGTGCTTGCGCCGAGCCGGCCCGCCTTGCCAGATTCGGCCCTCCGATGTCCCGCACGTTCGTCATCGGCGACGTCCATGGCTGCGCGCGCGAGCTCGACCGGCTCCTCGACCGCTGCGAGCTGGGCCGGGGTGATCGCGTCGTGCTCGTCGGAGACCTGGTGAACAAAGGGCCCGACTCGCTCACGGTGATCCGCCGCTGCCTCGAGATCGGGGCGGAAGCGGTGCTGGGCAACCACGACGACCTGCTGCTGCGCTGCATCGCGGCACGACGGCGCGACGACGACGACGACTTCCCCGAGCCCGTTCGCAAGCTCGCGCGCAAGCTGAAGGACGAGGAGATCGGCTGGCTCTCCGAGCTGCCGCTGTTCCTCCGGCTGCCGGCCCACGGTGTCCTCGTCGTGCATGCGGGGCTGCGCCCGGGGCTCGCACCCGAGCACGAAGAGCGCGCCAACCTGCTCACGATGCGGAGCATCCGGGCCGACGGCAGCGGCTCCAAGCGCATCGACGAGGGCGCGCCGTGGGCCTCGCTCCGGACCGGTCCCGAGCACATCCTCTTCGGCCACGACGCGGTGCGGGGGCTGCAGGAGTGGCCCTTCGCGACCGGCCTCGACACGGGCTGCGTCTACGGCCGGCAGCTGACGGCGATGCTGCTGCCCGGCCGGCGGCTCGTCTCGGTGCCAGCGAAGAAGGCGTACGCCGACGCGGGTCGAGGAGACAAGCGAAGGTGACGGAGCTCGACGCCGGAACGCTCGACGCGCTGCGCGCCGCAGGCGCTCGGTTGCTCGCGCTGCCGCGGGACGGCACGCGTCCTCGGCAGGCGATCCTCGTCCTCGACGCCCAGGGCACGCCGCGGGCCTACCTCAACGAGTGCCGACACCTGCCGGTGCCGCTCGACGGTGGCAGCGGCGACCTCTTCGACGCGACCGGGCGCTACCTGCTCTGCGGCACGCACGGCGCGCTCTACGAGACCCGGGCCGGCCTCTGCGTCGAGGGCCCCTGCGTCGGGCAGCGTCTCGTGCCGCTGGGCCTGCGGCGGGACGGCGAGCGGCTCTGGCTCGACCCGCGCGATCCGCGCACGCCCCGCTGAAGGGCTCGGCTCGCGCCCGGCGCGGGGGGCCGCTATGCCCTCCGCATGCCCCGCTTTCCGCGCATCGCTCGGTCGGCCGAGCACCTCTCGGACCGCGTGTTCTCGCGCCTCGCCGCGCTCGCCAAGGAGCGCGGCGGCGCGGTGCACCCGCTCCACGTCGGCGACACCTACCTCGAGCCGCTGCCCGCGGCGATGGCCGAGGCGCAGCGCACCGCCGAGCAGCCGCGGCTGCACACGTACGCGCCGGTGCAGGGTGAGCCCATCCTCCTCGACGCCATCGAGAGGCATCTCCTGCGCCGCGCGGGCGTGGTGGTGCCGCGCGAGCAGATCCAGGTCGTGTCGGGCGCGACCGCCGGGCTCTCGGTGGTCGTCGAGGCCCTGCTCGATCCCGGCGACGAGGTGATCCTGCCCTCGCCGTACTGGCCGCTCATCCGGGGCATCATCGACAAGCGCGGCTGCACGCCGGTCGAGGTGCCCCTCTTTCACCGGGCCGCCGACCCCGCGCTCGAGCTCGAGGCGCTGCTCGAGGCCGCGGTGACGCCGCGAACCGCCGCCATCTATTTGAATTCACCACACAATCCGACCGGCGCCGTGCTCTCCGAGGCGCAGCTCTCGGCCTTCGCCCGGGTGGCGGCGAGGCACGATCTCTGGGTGCTCTCCGACGAGGTCTACGAGCTGCTCGCCTTCGACGGTCCGCCGCCACCGACCTGGGCGCGCCCGGATCTGCGGGGCCGTGCGGTCGCGGTGCACTCGCTCTCGAAGGCCTTCGGCCTGGCCGGGGCGCGGGTCGGCTTCGCCCATGGTCCGCCCGAGGCGATGGGGGCGGTGCGCGGGGTGCAGACCTACGCGACCTACTGCGCGCCGAGGCCGATGCAGCGCGGCGCCGCGCGCGCGCTCGACGAGGGGGATGCGTGGCTCGCGGGGGCCCTGGCAGCCTACGAGGACGCGGCGCGCCGGGCGGCCGACGCCCTCGGCGTGCCGAGGCCCGCGGCGGGAACCTTCCTGCACGTCGACGTGCGGCCCCACCGCCGCGCCGGCGAGGACACGATGGGCTTTCTGTTGCGCTGCCTCGATGCGGGTGTGCTCCTCACGCCGGGCGCGAGCACGGGCAAGGACTTCGAGGGCTTCGTCCGCCTGTGCTTCACCTGCGTCCCGCCGTCGCAGCTCGACGACGCGCTCGCGCGCCTCCGGCCGCTCTTCGGACGCTGAAGATCACTCCTCGGTGTCGAGCGCTGGCGGCGGCATCCCCGCTCCGTCGCGCGGGCGGGCCTCGAGCGCGCGGCGCAGCGACGCCGAGAGCTCCTGCATGCGGTCTTCGCTCTCCGAAGCACGAGAGATCGCCACGCCGGCGAGCACGAGGGCGAGCAGCGCCACCCCGAGCGCGAGGCTCGCGAGCACGCGGGTCGTGCGATCAGCCGCCGCAGCGCTCATCGGAGCAGCCTCCACGCCTCGTCGTCGCTCAGCGTGACGAAGGGGACGCCCTCGCCGCCGCGCAGGCGCACCGCGGCGGCCCGCCCCTCGAGGCGGCCGACGACGGCGTCGAGGCGCCACGCGGCGCCGTCTTCGTCGAGGTCGACGATGGGCGTCACCTCGTAGATGCCCGCCTGCCGGAACACGTCGCGGGGACAGAACTGCGCCGCGTCGAGCGTGAAGCGGATCGGACGGCGCGCGGAGAAGCGCGAGAAGAGGTCGGGAATCGCCGTGCCCCCGGCGCGCGGCAGCGCGCAGAGCCACTCGTCGCCCGCCGGATCGCGGACGCGGAACGAGAACTGGTCGGGCCGGATCCACACCCGGCGCACGGACGCAGCGGGCCCGTACACCGCGACCCGCAGCGGGAAGCCCGGGCGGGCGGCATCGACCGGCGCGAGGGTCACGGCGGCGGGCTCGTCGGGGCGCGGCGCGAGCGCGAAGGTCGAGGCAGCGCTCAGCTCGCGCACGGTCTCGCCTCCGGGGCCGCGCGCGACGATGCCGCGGCGTCCGGCCGCGTAGCGCACCGTGACGGCCCCGCCGGCCTCGAGGGCGGCGAGCGGCCGGCCCCAGCAGAGGGTCCGCAGGTCGAGGCGGATGCCCCAGGCCTCTCCGTCGTGCATCGGCCGGCTCGGCAGCACCTCGCGAGGACCGATCCGACCCGGCAGGCGGCAGGTGTGCCGCCGCGGCCGCCTTCGCCCCTCGGCGACCTCGCTCACCTCGATCGAGAAGAGCCGCGCATCGGTGACGAGCTCGAACTCTCCGCTGGCGACGAAGCCGAGCGCGACGTCGTAGCGTCCGGAGGCCGACGCGAGCGCGAGCGTCGCGGGCGGGGTCCACGCGGGCGGGCGCGCGGCGCGGGCGCGGCGTGCGGAGGCGTCCTGCGCGAAGGTGGGACAGGCCAGGAGGAGCGAGGCGAGGAGGACGATGCGGGCGATCACGAGAGCAGATCCTCCAGCGCCGCGCGGACCGGCTCGCGGAGCTCGTCGGGGAAGATGAGGCGGGGGCGCACGATGGACTGGTTGCGGAGCTTCTCGAGGGCGAAGCTCACCTCGCCGAGGCGAACGATGGGCCGATGCCGGAGCGTCACCCAGAGCCCCTCGCTCACCTCGCCCTCCGGCTCGTCATACGGGAGGTCATACGCGACGTCGAGGTGCACGTGGAGATCCGGATCGAGGCCGTGCGCCTGGGCGATCTCGCGGGTCCGCGCCTCGCACTCCTTCCACAGCGGCTCGCTCGAGCCCTCGGGGAGCGGGACGGTCTTGGGCAGCCGCCGGGCGCGCAGGCGCGCGCAGAGGTCGGCGAGGGTGGGCTCGGCGTGGCGCTCCCACTCCGCGAGGCAGAACGCGAGCGTCGCGTCGTCGAGCTCGAGGTAGCGGCCGAGCTCGGGCTCGACGCCGGCGACCGCCTGGGCGATGGCCTCAGGGAGCAGCGCCGGACGCGCGCCGTCGAGCGCCAGCGTGGCGATCCGGCGGAAGATGGCGCGCACCACGCACTCGGCCGCCCGCGTCGCTTTGTGGTGGTAGACCTGCTGGTACATGAAGTGGCGGGCGAGGAAGAAGCCCTCGATGGGCGGCAGCCCCTTGCGCCCCTCGATGGCGAGCACCCAGCGCTCGCTCGGGCTCGCCCCGAAGGGCAGCTCGGCGAAGGTGAGCGCACGAAGAAGCCAGTCGAGGTCGTAGATGCCGTAGGCCACGCCGGTCATGTGGCTGTCGCGGAGCAGGTAGTCGCAGCGATCGACGTCGAGCGTCCCGCTCACCGCCCGAGACAGCCAGCCGACCTCGGACTCGCCGGTGACGAGCGAGGCGACGCGGGCGGCCATGCCGGGGTCGAAGGCCTCGAGCGCGCGGTGCACCTCGGTCGCGGGGTCGAGCAGGATGGCGACGGTCCACGCCTCGTGCGCGCGGGCGTTCGGCAGGACCTCCTCGAAGAGGTGCGAGTAGGGCCCGTGGCCGAGGTCGTGCAGGAGCGCCGCAGCGAGCGCGTCGCGTCGGCGCTGGCCGTCGAGGCGGAGCTCGGCCGGCAGCTCGTCCTCGAGGCGCCGCACCCGCTCGAGGAGGCGGGTCATCACGTGCGCCGCGCCCAGCGCGTGGGCGAAGCGGGAGTGCTCGGCACCAGGGAAGACGAGGGAGGTGAGTCCGAGCTGCCGGACGCGCCGGAGGCGCTGCACCTCGGCGGTGCCGAGCAGCGCGAGCACGAGCGCCTCGTCCTCCCCCTCGAACTCGACGAGGCCATGCACCGGGTCGCGCAGGATCACGGCGGCGATGTAGCACGGCGGCGCGCTCGGCCGCGGTCAGGCCGGTCGCTCGGCGACCACGTCGATCGGCATCAGCTCGGCCGCGGTGGGATCGGCGAGCTTGGAGAGCGAAGGGTCGAGAAAGAGGAGCCGGGCCTGTCCGGCGCGCGGCGGCGCGATCCCGCGCTCGACCAGCGGCACGCCGTCGCCGAAGTGCAGCGTGTGGAGTGGGCCGGGGTCGGGCGCGACCGCGGCGCTCCAGGGAGCGAGCTCCCGCTCGATCGTGCTTCGGCCGGTGTGTCCGACGGCTTGGTCGAAGTGGGTGGGCAAGCGCTCGACCGGGAAGCGACGGGGCCGCTCGGGGTCCCACTCCCAGGGCCGGTCCTGCGCGCCCGGGCGCGAGGGGTTGGCGGGCCGGTGCGCGAGCAGACCACCGGCCTCCCGGCCGGGGACCGGTGAGACGTGGAGCGGACCGAGCGCGAGCGGCAGGGCCTCGGCGCGGTCCCATCCCTCGGCCACGCGCGCGACGCAGTTCGTCAGGTGCGCTGCGAGGGCCCTGCACACGCGCTCGGCGCCAGCATCCATCGCGAGCCCGAGCATGGACAGTTCGCGGACGGTCACCCCGGCGTGCGAGAGCAGCAGCGCGCGCCCTTCGTGCTCGGCCTGCACCGCGAGCTCGTAGCGCCCGTCGAGCAGGAGGCGCTGCACCTGCGCGCGCTGGGCCTCGTTCCACGGTGCGTAGTCGCGCCGCACGAGGCCCGCGCTCGCGATCTCGTGCCGGAGGGCGAAGGCGGCTTCCTGCGCCGGTGCGAGCCCGCGCACCTCGGCCCGCATCGCGTCGAAGCGTGCGTCGGAGCAGGCGCCGAACTCGATCACCCGCGCCGCGTCGTGGTTGCCGAGCAAGAGGCGCACCTGCGCGCGCGGGTGCGCCGCGAGCCAGCCGAGGATGCGCTGACCCTCGCGCCCGACGACCTCGAGTGGGTCGGCGCTGCCGTAGTCGAAGTGATCGCCCATCGAGACGAGGCCGACGTCGGGCCGGAGCCAGCCCCCGTCGCCGAGCAGGCCATGGTGTTCGAGCAGGGCCGCGAAGCGATCGAACGAGGTCTGCGGATCGCCGACCGCGAACCACCGCTCGACGTCGCACGAGGGCGGACCGCCCTGCCCGTTCAAGACGGAATCGGCCCGCGCGAGCGCCTGCTGCCGCCGCATCACGGCGCGACGCTACCACGCCGGGAATGCACCCGGACGGGCCAGCCCTCCGGGCCGCGTGAGGTTTCCGTGCCGCCGCGCCGGCCGCGGCCACGGACCTGCGGAGGTCCGCTACCATGGGCGCATGTGTGCACGTCTGGCCCTCCTCTGCGGTGTGCTGTTCCTTCTGATCGTTCCTGTGCACGGCGCGGCGCAGGACCTGATCATGACCGGCGGAACGATGACCCTCGGCGGGGTGCACCGCTTCGGCACGGTACGTCTGACGGCTGGCGCGCGCCTCCTCGTGCCGCCCTTCGACGGGGTCGATCGGGTGAACACCGGCAACCTCGTGCTGATCGCCGACTCGATCACGGTGGATGCGACGAGCAGCATCTCGGCCCGCGGCGCGGGCTACTCGACCGTGCAGTGCGGCGACGGACGCGGGCCGGCGGGGCGCGACGCGGGCGGCGCGGGAGGATGCTCGGTACGAGACTCCGGCGGCGGCGGCGCGCACTTCGGCCGGGGCGGCCGCGGGACCCGGGACGCACCTACGTCGTTTCCCGCCGGCTACGAGGAGGACTGCGGCAATTCGCTCGACGGCAGCGGCACCTTCTGCACCACCAGCGCCGACTGCCGCAACGGCGACGGGCTGCCGAGCGTGGCGGGTTCGGGATTTTTCCACAGCATCTACGAGATCGAGTTCGGCGCGTCGGGCGGCGACAAGGGCTGCCGCGACGGAGACGGATTCAGCAGCCAGCCGCGGGTCGGCGGGCCGGGCGGCGGGCGCATCGTCCTCGTCTCGCTCACCGGTGCCGGCACCGGCGCCATCGACATCCAGGGCACCGTCACGGCGAATGGCCGGCGCGGCTGCGGCACCGGCAACGACTCGGGCGGGGGCGGCGCGGGCGGCACCGTCTTCGTCGTGGGCGATCAGGTGCAGGTGGGCGCGGCCGCGGTGATCAGCGCGGCCGGGGGGCTCGGGGGCGACACCTTCGCGGCGGCGGCGGGCTCGCCCGACGCGGCCGACTGCCCGGCGGGCGCGCAAACCGGAGGCCTCTGCGACGACTGCGGCGGCGGAGGCGGCGGAGGCATCATCGTCGTGCAGTCGCGGGCGAGCGACTTCGCCTACGGCGCGCGCTTCGACGTCTCCGGCGCGTTCGGCGGCGTCTGTCCCATCTGCCGCGGCGAGGCTGGCGGCGGCGCGGGCGAGCTCCAGCTCGACGGGGCGTACGTCGGCGAGGTCTGCGACGGCTACGACAACGACTTCGACGGCGCGGTGGACGAGGGCCTCGGGGATCAGAGCTGCGGCCTCGGCGCTTGCGCGAGCAGCCTGCCTGCCTGCAGCAGCGGCGTGCCCGTCACCTGCAATCCGGGCACGGCCGGCGCGGATTGCTTCGCTCCGATCGACGCGGCGCGGCCGCGGGTCGCCGTCATCCTCGACACCAGCGCCTCGATGCTCCTCGACCTGAACGGCTACCCGACCTTCGGAGACGGGAGCGTGGAGCATCCTGGCCTCGACACCGACGGCGACGGCGCGGCCAACGACTCGCGCCTCCTGCTCGCGCGCACCGCGCTCGGCGACGTCATCTCCGCCTACCCGGAGATCGACTTCGCGCTCGCCCGCTACCACCAGGAGGTCGGCCTCGACCGCTTCTGCCAGGCGGCGGCGTGGTTCGAGTGCGCGGGCATCGTCGGCACCTACGACGACCCTCGGGACAACACCGGCAGCTTGGTCTGCAACGCCGCGATCTCCGCGACCGCGACGACGCCGGTGCGCGCCATCTCGACCGGCGACGAGTGCATCAACTACGCAGGCGACTGCGGTCCGCCGCGGCGGGGTGCCGACGTGCTGAGCGGCTTCGGGACCCCGGCCCGGGATCTCGTGCGCTGGCTCGACGGACGCGAGACCGACTTCCGACCGTCCACGACCCCGGGCGATCACTGCGGTCACGCCGACGGTGGGGACTGCGAGGTGCGCGGCGCCGGCCCCACCCCGCTCGCGGGCTCGCTGCAAGCGATCACCGACTACCTCGCGCCCATCCGCGCGACCGACGCCCAGGCCGCGTGCCGCACCTACTCGGTCATCCTCGTGACCGACGGCGCGGAGAGCTGCGATGGCAACCCGGTCGCCGCGGCCAGCGCGCTGCGCACGCTCTACGGCGTCGAGACGTACGTCGTCGCGGTGAGCGTGCTGCCGAGCGAGGAGGCCTCGCTGAACGCCCTCTCCGCGGCGGGCTCCGGCGGCAGCCGCCCGACCGCGACCTTCGTGCGGCGGCCCGAGGATCTCGTGCCGGCGCTCACCGAGATCATCGAGGGCTCCATCCGCACCGAGCGCTGCAACGGCACCGACGACGACTGCGACGCGCGCATCGACGAGGGATTCGAGAATCTCGGCGAACCCTGCGACGACGGCGGGGTCGGCGTC
>Ga0209985_10002083_pt1 | contig 18629 bp, 19 predicted proteins | sample NOAtaG_FD_187305 | JGI IMG/M metagenome (GOLD analysis project Ga0209985, IMG submission 187305) | Freshwater lake microbial communities from Lake Erie, under a cyanobacterial bloom - NOAA_Erie_Diel6S_1000h metaG (SPAdes) (version 2) | ecosystem: Environmental > Aquatic > Freshwater > Lake ...
GGGTCCAGCTGGATGGGTGAGCGAATTCCCAGGCGCCGGGCCGTGGCGGCCACATTGCCGGTGCCGACCTCGTTCGCCAGCCGGGCCGCGACAGTGTTCACCGACTGGGCGAGGGCCGTCTGAAGGGTGATGGGACCGAGGAACTCGCCGGTATAGTTGCGAGGCTCCCAGGTCCCGATGCGGATCGCCTCGTCGACCTCCGGGGTTTCCGGCGTGCGACCTCGCTCCAGTGCGGTCAGGTAGACGAAAGGCTTGAAGGCCGAACCCGCCTGCCGCCTGGCCATTGCGGCGCGGTCGAACTGGCTGTCCTCGTAGTCGACCCCGCCCACATAGGCGCGAACACGTCCCTCCCCGTCGAGCGCCACGAGGGCGCCCTGCTGGACGCCCTGTCCCCGAGCCCCGGCGACCCCGGCCCGCAGGGCCTGCTCGGCCGAGACCTGGATCGGCAGGTCAAGGGTGGTCTCGACGATGAGGTCCTCGATGGGTTCTCCCACCAGGCCCCGGACCTGCTCATCCACCCAGTCCGTAAAATACTGGGCCCTCTGGCTGGCCAGGGTGGGGTTGACCCGCACAGGGGTGCGGATGGCCTCCGCCCGCTGGGCGGGCGTGATGGCGCCGGCGCGGACCATTTCGTTGAGCACCACGGTCGCGCGCCGGGCGGCCCGGTCTGCGGAGGAGACGGGACTGTAGCGCGACGGGCCCTTCATCATGCCGGCCAGCAGGGCGCTTTCGCCTATGGAGAGCTGGTCGGCGGGCTTTCCGAAATACCTCTGGGCGGCGGCCTCGATGCCGTAGGCGCCAGCCCCGAAATAGACCCGGTTCAAATAGAGGGCGAGAATCTCCTTCTTGGTGAACTTCGTCTCCAGCCAGATGGCGAGGACCAGTTCCTGCGCCTTGCGCCGATAGGTCTGGTCCATGGTCAGGAACAGATTGCGCGCCAGCTGCTGGGTGATGGTCGAGCCGCCCCGCAGGGGTCCATCGCCCCTGTGGGTCAGGTTGTAGACCTGGCTTCGGACGATGCCCCAGGGGTTGAAGCCGAAGTGCCAGTAAAACCATCTGTCCTCGATGGCCACGAAGGCGGCGGGCACGTAGGGGGGAAGCTTGTCGAGGTCGACGGGCGGCGCGTACTGGCTGCCCCGCACGGAAACGAGGGCGCCGGAACGGTCCAGGTAGGAAATCGAGGGCTGCCGGCGGACAGCGTTCAGGTTGGACGTGTCCGGCAGGTCGGCGGCGAAGACGGCCAGGAAGGCGAGGGCGAAGATCAGGCCCCAGACAAACAGAACGGCGCCCCAGTAGACGAGCCCCTGCAGGAAGGAACGCCGCCGCCGGGGCGGTGCGTCTCGGGTGTCGGATCTGGCCATGGCCCTGGGTCTCCGAACGGGTCTTCGCTCCGCGCCGAACGGGTCGAGGCATACACCGGCCCGCTGACTCGCGCGACAGGATTGCGCCCTCTCCGGAAAGGCTCTTCCCAACCCGGCCCGACCGCGGCATGAGGCCCGCCATGACTGACCTGCGCCGAGCCCCTTCGCCCATCCCTGCCGATCCCGCCGGCGTCGCCGCCCTGATCCAGGCGCGGTTGTCGGAGGTCGCCGGCGACGGCGTCCGGCCGGTCTCCCTTTCCCTTGATTTCGGCCCGGCCTGCGGCCTGGCGCCGTCCGGCGTCCTGGAGTCCTGGGTCGACCGCCGCACCCGCAGCCTGGCCTTCGTGCGGGCCCGGCTGGAGGCGCCGGATGGCCGGATGATCGCCGCCGGCTCCGCCGTCTTCAGCCGTCTGGCGGCGGAGGGCTGAGGCCGGGCGAGGAGGCGCGTTCGGATCACCGGCGATTCCGCCGCGAGCCGTTGGTTGCGGCGCCGAAGGCTGCGTGATATCAGACGCGCGGCTTCGGGTCGGGGGTTCTGAAAAGGGCTGTCGGCGTCTGTGCTTTTCCAAGCGCTTTCAAGCCTTTAGCCGTCGGAAAGCGCTTCCGGCGTCTGTGACACACGCATCGGGCGGGCGGAGCAAGTGGCGGACGATTCCAGGACTTCAGATGTGGGCGATCGTTACGCCCGGGCCCTTTTCGATCTCGCGAACGAAACCGGGACGCTCAGGGCGGTCGCCGAGGATGTTGCGGCCCTGAGGCGGATGCGTGCGGACTCGTCCGACCTGAGGACCCTCCTGGCCTCTCCCGCCTTTACCTCGACCGACAAGGCCAAAGCCCTGGGTGCACTGGCCGCGAAGGCGAAGTTCTCCGAGACCACCCGTAAGTTCCTGGGCCTGCTGGCCGCGAACGGCCGGGCCTCGGTCCTCCCGGAGGCGCTGGCCGCCTTCGAGGCCCTCGACGCCGCCGCCCGGGGCGCGGTGTCCGCCGTGGTCACAACCGCCGCACCGATGAGCGCCGCCCAGTCCAAGGCTGTCGCCGAGGCCCTCCGCACTGCTCTTGGCAAGGCCCCCGAAATCGAAACCCGCGTGGATCCCGCCCTGCTGGGCGGCATTCGCGTCCGGGTCGGATCCAAACTCTTCGACGCTTCGCTTCGTTCGAAGCTCGATTCCCTCAAGTTCGCCCTGAAGAGAGCGTAAGCCATGGATATCCGCGCCGCCGAAATCTCGGCCATCCTGAAGTCCCAGATCGCCAACTTCGGCCAGGACGCCGACGTTTCCGACGTCGGACAGGTCCTGTCCGTCGGCGACGGCATCGCCCGAGTGTTCGGCCTGGACAATGTCCAGTCCGGTGAAATGGTCGAATTCCCCAAGGCCGGCGTGAAGGGCATGGCCCTGAACCTGGAGCGCGACAACGTCGGGGTCGTGATCTTCGGCGAGGACCGCGCCATCGCGGAGGGCGACGAGGTCCGCCGCCTCTCCGAGATCGTGGACGTGCCGGTCGGCAAGGGCCTGCTGGGCCGGGTGGTGAACCCGCTGGGCGAGCCCATCGACGGCAAGGGACCGATCAAGAACGTGGCCGAGCGCCGCCGGGTGGATGTGAAGGCCCCCGGCATCATCCCGAGAAAGTCGGTGCACGAGCCCGTGCAGACCGGCCTCAAGGCCATCGACACCCTTATCCCGATCGGCCGCGGCCAGCGCGAGCTGATCATTGGCGACCGCCAGACTGGCAAGACCGCCGTGGCCGTCGACACCATTCTGAACCAGAAGGCGATCAACGCCGGCGATAATGAGGGCGCAAAGCTCTACTGCATCTACGTCGCCATCGGCCAGAAGCGCTCGACGGTCGCCCAGATCGTGAAGACCCTCGAGGAGCGCGGCGCCCTCGACTACACCATCGTGGTTTCGGCTACGGCGTCCGAGCCGGCCCCCCTGCAGTTCCTGGCGCCCTTCGCGGGCTGCGCCATGGGCGAGTGGTTCCGCGACAACGGCATGCATGCCGTCATCATCTACGACGACCTCTCGAAGCAGGCCGTCGCCTATCGCCAGATGTCCCTGCTGCTGCGCCGCCCTCCGGGCCGCGAGGCCTATCCTGGCGACGTCTTCTATCTGCACTCCCGCCTGCTCGAGCGCGCCGCCAAGCTCAATGAAGAGAACGGCAACGGCTCGCTGACCGCCCTGCCAGTCATCGAGACCCAGGCCAACGACGTGTCGGCCTACATCCCGACCAACGTGATCTCGATCACCGACGGCCAGATCTTCCTCGAGACCGACCTCTTCTTCCAGGGTATCCGCCCGGCGGTGAATGTCGGCATCAGCGTCAGCCGCGTGGGCTCCTCGGCCCAGATCAAAGCGATGAAAACCGCCGCCGGCCCGATCAAGGGCGACCTCGCCCAGTACCGGGAAATGGCCGCCTTCGCGAAGTTCGGATCCGATCTCGACGTGACGACCCAGCGTCAGCTGGCCCGTGGCGAGCGCCTGACTGAACTGTTGAAGCAGCCGCAGTACGCGCCCCTGTCCGTCGAAGAGCAGGTCGCCGTCGTTTACGCCGGCACCCGCGGCTACCTCGATGGCGTGGCCACCGCCGACGTGGGCCGCTACGAGCAGGAGCTGCTGAAGCACCTGCATGGCAAGCATCAGAAGCTGCTCGACACTATCCGTGACGGAAAGGCCCTGACCGACACGGTCGAGGCTGACCTGCGCGGCGTGCTCGACGCCTTCACCGCCACCTTCGCCTGAGGCCGGACCGGAACCGCCCGACATGGCCAGCCTGAAGGAAATGCGCAATCGGATCGGAAGCGTGAAGGCCACGCAGAAGATCACGAAGGCGATGCAGATGGTCGCAGCCGCCAAGCTGCGGCGGGCGCAGGATAACGCCCAGAACGCCCGTCCCTATGCCAATCGTATGGCGTCGGTGATCGCCAACCTGGCCGCCGGCGTGTCCGGTGACGGCGCCCCGAAGCTCCTGGTGGGCACGGGGAGCGACGTGCGCCAGCTTGTGATCGTCGCCACCTCCGACCGGGGCCTGGCCGGGGGTTTCAACTCCTCCATCGTCCGGATGGCCCGTGAGCGGATCAACCGCCTTCTGGCGGAAGGTCGCGACGTCCGGCTGATCACCATCGGCAAGAAGGCCCGCGAGCAACTCCGCCGTCAGTATGGCGACCGCATCGTCGAGAGTTACGAGGCCGGCGGCAATCCGTCCCTGGCGACCGCCCAGGACGTGGCGGCCCGCGTGGCCGCCCTGTTCGACGCCGGCGAGATCGATGTCGTGTCCCTGTTGTTCAGTCAGTTCAAGTCGGTGGTCGTCCAGACCCCGACCTTCGTCCAGCTGATCCCGGCCCAGGTGTCCGGCGCGGATCCGGTCGACCTGAAGGGCGCCGGCTACGAGTACGAGCCCGACGCCGAAGGCATCCTCGAGACCCTTCTGCCGCGTAATCTGACCGTCCAGGTCTTCTCGGCCATGCTCGAGAACCAGGCCGGGTTCTACGCCGCCCAGATGGCGGCCATGGACAACGCCACCCGCAACGCCGGCGACATGATCGCCAGCCTGACCCTCCAGTACAACCGTTCACGCCAGGCGCAGATCACCAAGGAGCTGATCGAGATCATCTCCGGCGCCGAGGCGCTCTAACCGAGAGAGTCCGAAACCATGGCTACGACCCCCAAGGCCCCCGCGAAGAAGGCCGCCGCGCCCAAGGCCGCGAAGGCTCCGGCCGCCAAGGCCGCCGCACCCAAGGCGGCGAAGGCTCCGGCTGCGCCCAAGGCCGCCGCACCGAAGGCCGGTGTCGCGAGCGGTCGGATCGTCCAGATCATCGGCGCCGTCGTCGACGTCGAGTTCGACGGTCACCTGCCGGCGATCATGAACGCTCTGGAGACCAGCAACACCGACCAGCGGACAGGCCAGCCTTTCCGCCTGGTGCTCGAGGTGGCCCAGCATCTGGGCGAGAACACGGTCCGCACCATCGCCATGGACACCACCGAGGGCCTGACCCGCGGCCAGCCGGTGGTCGACACCGGCGCCGGGATCACCGTCCCTGTCGGTCCGGCCACGCTGGGCCGTATCATGAACGTGATCGGTGAGCCCATCGACGAAGCCGGCCCGATCATCAGCGCGCATTCGAGCCCGATTCACCGCGAGGCCCCGTCCTTCGCCGACCAGTCGACCTCCGCCGAGGTCCTCGTGACCGGCATCAAGGTCATCGACCTTCTCTGCCCCTACACCAAGGGTGGCAAGATCGGTCTGTTCGGCGGCGCCGGCGTGGGCAAGACCGTGACCATGCAGGAGCTCATCAACAACATCGCCAAGGCCTACGGCGGCTATTCCGTGCTGGCCGGCGTGGGTGAGCGGACCCGCGAGGGCAACGACCTCTACCATGAAATGATCGAGTCCAATGTGAACGTCGATCCGCGCAAGACCGGATCGACCGAGGGTTCGAAATGCACCCTGGTCTACGGCCAGATGAACGAGCCTCCCGGCGCCCGCGCCCGGGTCGCCCTGACGGGCCTGGCCCAGGCCGAGTACTTCCGCGACCAGGAGGGCAAGGACGTCCTCCTGTTCATCGACAACATCTTCCGCTTCACCCAGGCGGGCTCCGAAGTGTCCGCCCTCCTGGGCCGTATCCCTTCGGCCGTGGGTTACCAGCCCACCCTGGCCACAGAGATGGGCAACCTGCAGGAACGGATCACTTCAACCAACAAGGGATCGATCACCTCGGTGCAGGCCATTTACGTGCCCGCCGACGACCTGACCGACCCGGCCCCGGCGACCTCGTTCGCCCACCTGGACGCCACTACGGTGCTCAACCGGGACATCGCCGCCCAGGCCATCTTCCCGGCCGTCGACCCGCTGGACTCCACCTCGCGTATCATGGACCCGCTGGTGATCGGCGAGGAGCACTACACCGTCGCCCGCCGGGTGCAGGAGACCCTCCAGCAGTACAAGGCCCTGAAGGACATCATCGCCATTCTGGGCATGGACGAGCTGTCTGAAGAGGACAAGCTGACGGTCTCCCGCGCCCGGAAGATCCAGAAGTTCCTGTCCCAGCCCTTCCACGTGGCCGAGCAGTTCACCAACATGCCGGGTATCTTCGTGAGCCTCGAAGACACCATCCGCTCCTTCAAGGCGGTGGTGGACGGCGAATATGACCACCTCCCCGAGGCGGCCTTCTACAATGTGGGTTCGATCGAGGACGCTGTGGCCAAGGCCGAGCAACTGGCCGCGGAAGCTTGATCGGGATGGCGGGCAAGCTGCAATTCTCGCTGGTCTCTCCGGAGCGCGAGCTGTTCTCCGGAGAGGTCGACCAGGTGGACGCGCCGGGCTCCGAGGGCGACTTCGGTGTCCTCCCGGGCCATGCCCCCTTCATGACCGCCCTGCGGGAAGGCCAGCTCAGGCTCTACCGGAACGGCCAGGTCACGACCTTCGAGGTGCGCGGCGGTTTCGCCGACGTGACGCCCGCGGGTCTCACGGTGCTGGCGGAGTCCGCCGTCGAGGTCTAGCCAGACGCCATGATCAAGGCACAATGATCCGTCAGTCTGACATGAAGGCTTGGGGGATGAACAACAGGAAACGAGGAAACAGAATGCGCAGCGTCGTCATCACCCTCGTCGCCGCTTCGGCGATCGCCCTCCCGGCCATGGCCCAGGACATTCCGGCCCCGCCCCCACCGCCTGCGCCTCCGGCGGCGGCCGAGGCCGCGGCTCCGGCCCCGCCAGCTCCCCCCCCGGTGGTGGAGACCCTGCCCACCGACGGTGAGATCGGCCAGATCCTCAGTGTGATCCGGTCTGTCTGCGTACCCCTCGTGCGTGGCGGCGAGCTTCCCAAACTCGCCACCTCGGCGGCCGGTTTCAAGCGCAACCGGAAGGAAGGCGGCTTCACCCAGACCCTGGTGGCCAAGCCCTACACCCTGACGGTCTATGATCCCGGCTCGAACAAGCAGGTCTGTCGCCTCGGCCTGACCTATACGAGCGGTGGTGAGAGGTCGCTCCTGCTGGGCCTCGACAAGTTCGCCTATCTGAACCAGCCCCGTCTGCTGCTCCAGCGCGAGAACAACTACATCCCGCCGACCGACTTCATGCGGGTGACGAGCTCCTGGGAGTACTACACAGACAAGGAGTCCATTGGTCTGGTCTTCGTCCAGCTCAAGAAGCCCGACGGGACTGAGGTCAACCCCAAGTGGGGCACTGGCGAGATTCTCTACTCCGAGCGCCAGTTCTAGGCGGTGGCCTGGCCGCGTCGCGCGGCCAGCCAGTCCAGGATCGCTCCGGCGACGGCCTCCCATCCCGGTTCCCCGGGCAGCCAGTGGCTCATGCCTGGCATTTCGCGATAATCCCCGCCGAGACGTTTGGCCACCTGCCGGACGGTGGCCGGCGGATGTACGCGGTCCCGGGACCCTGACAGCACCAGCGAGTCCAAGCCCAGACGGCCGGGGGGAGCCAGGGTCGTCATGAGCGGATCAAGCCACCAGGTCAGAGTCTCAAGGATGGCGCGGGCGCTCTCAGGCCGGGTTCGCCGGGCGGCCGCCTCCCGCGCCGCCGGCGCCAGTCGATCCAGGCTGAAGGCCTTCAGGAGCTGCAGGTCGGGGTCTACGGGTGAGAAAGGGGTGGGCGCCACCACGGGCAGGGCGGCGGCGGTCACCGCCTCCTCCAGGCTCGACCCGAAGACGCCCCAGGGCGCCGAGGGCGCCAGAAGCACCAGGGCGGAGACGGGTGCGCGCCGGGCCGCCATCTGGGCCACAAGGCCGCCCATGGAATGCCCCAGCAGGATGGGGGCCGATCCTTCCGCCTCTGCGACTCTGCGGCAAAGGCCGACCGTGTCGGAGGCATAGTCGGCCATGGACAGGCCGCCCACCTCGCCGGGCCGGTCACCGGCGCCGTGGCCGCGGAGGTCTGGCGCCAGGACCGGGTGGCCCGCCGCCTCGAAGGGTTGGCGGAAGGCGTCGAACACCCAGCCGCCGCAGAAGGCCCCGTGGACCATGATGATCGAGGGGGAACGGCTCACGGCCGCCCCCCGGCCAGGTGGTCGGCGAGGGGTGCGAAGGCCTGGGCGACCGTCGCATAGACAGGTTTCTTGAACGGTACGATGAGCTCAGGCGCGTCCGCCAGGGGGGCCCAACGCCAGGCGTCGAACTCCACCGGATGATGCTGGTCGAGACGGACTTCGGTTTCGTCCCCTTCGAATCTCAAGGCGAACCAGACCTGCTTCTGTCCCTTCCAGCCCCGCCGGCCGCTCTTCGCCTCGATCGGGTAGTCGTAGGCGATCCAGCCCGGGGTTCGGCCAAGGACCGAGACCGATGTGATCCCGGTCTCCTCTTCCAGCTCGCGGAGGGCGGCGGCCTCAAGGTCCTCACCGTCATCGACCCCACCCTGGGGGAACTGCCAGTTGTAGGGTGGCGGAGTCTCGACCCTTCGGCCCATCCAGACCCGCCCTTCAGGGCTGAACAGAACGAGGCCGACATTGGGCCGATAGTCATCCAGGTTCATCAGCGGATTCGGGCGAGGGCGGAGGCTGGCGCCAGCTGGTAGCCGCGGCTCTCGATCTGGCTCGCCCACGAGGCCACCTGCCGAAGGGTCAGGGGATAGGCCTGGGTGATCCCAAGTCCCTGGCCCTTCTGCAGGGCCGCGGCCTCGACCCTCAGCAGGGCCTCGTCAATGGCGGCAGGAGAGAGGATCCGGTCCAGGACCTGGTCGCCAGAGACCCTGAAGTCGCCGCCACCGGAACCTGCGGCGATCCCGGTGTCGACAAAGGCGAGGCCGCGGCTGCGCAGGGCTCCGGTCAGGGCGCTCATGCCCTCCGGGCTCTTCACGAAGCGCTCGCCCATCCGGTTGGTGATCCCGAAGTAGCCAGCGGCCCGACCCAGGATCCACTCGAGCTTGCGGACTGTTTCCGCAGGCTGGGCCCGAGCCCTCAGCGTGTAGGGACCCGGGTCGTTCTCAGGATAGTCCTCAGGCTCCATGGGAACCTCAAGGAGGATCTCATGGCCCCGCTCTCGGGCGCGGTTGATCCAGTCCTGCAGGTTGGGGGTGTAGGGCGAGAAGGCCAGAGTGACCTGGGGCGGCAGGGACTCGATCGCCTGCCGGGTCAGCTCCGGATCGAGGCCCAGGCCGCCCATGACAATGGCCACCCGGGGACGACCGCTGGCCTTGAAGGGGCGCGCATAGGCCCTGGCCGGGGTAAGGCCCCCTGGACCGATGACCGGCAGTACGCCTTCAGCGGTCTTCCGGCTCACACCCGCGATCGGGGCCGGGGGCAGGGCGCCGCCGGTAAAGGCGCCCGATGCGGCAAGGGCGTCGGTGGCGGTGGAGAGGGGCGGCGGTTCAGGGGAACGGGTCAGCCGGTAGTCCGGGCGGGCGAGCTCGGGCCCCGCGGCGCGGCCGGCGTTGACCGCCGCCCGCCAGCCCTGCGGCGCAGGGCCCGCCATCGCCGCCCGGACCTCTGGATACCCCGCGGTGGGGTCCCCGAGCAGGGCGATCAGGCCGACGGCGCTGCCCAGGAACAGGATGAGGGCGGCCCCCGCGCCCACCAGGGGCTGAGCCAGCATTCCCAAAAGGCCGCTGGCATCCGGGCGGATCCTGGAGGCGGCGGGCGGGGCGCGGCGTTTTGCAGGGCGTCTCATGGGGAGGTCTCCGCAAGGGAGCCTTTCGCGAAAGCGTTTCGCAGAGGTTAGTGTCAGTTGGCGCCCAGGGGAACCCGCAGTCTCCGCCGCTGGATCTCAGGGTTTTGGAGTTGGCGTCTCGGCGGCTGCACCCGTCTTGGCGGCGGCCGGGGTCGAGGCCCGCGCGCCCACCACCTCAGCCATGCGGGCCGTGGGTTTCGGCAGCTTAGGGGTCGCTGCGACGGACCCGTTCTTCAGAACGTCCTTCGCCCGGCTGAGCTGGAAATCGCCGGTGCGGGGGTTGAAGTCAGCCGGCGGCGCCTCGGCCGGTTCGTGGGGGGCCGCCCGCGACTTGCCCTCGTCTGCATTGAGGGCGTTGCGGAACGAGGCTTCCGAGAACTGGAAGGCGCGGTTGGCGATGGCCTGGGCCTCTTCCCGGGATTGGGCGACCTCAAGGTCGGGTTCAATCCCGGTCTTCTGGATCGATCGTCCGGACGGCGTGTAGTAGCGGGCCGTGGTCAGCTTGATGGCGCCGTCGGCGCCCCCTCTGAGGGGGATGAGGGTCTGTACTGATCCCTTCCCGAAGCTGGTCAGGCCGACCAGTTCCGCCCGCTTGCGGTCCTGCAGGGCGCCAGCGACGATCTCTGCGGCGGACGCCGATCCCGTATTGATCACCACCACCATGGGCAGGCCGCCGGTGATGTCGCCCGCCCGTGCGTTGTACCGCTCGATGTCCCGGGGATTGCGGCCGCGCTGGGAGACGATCTCGCCAGTCTCCAGGAAGAGGTCGGAAATGCCCACAGCCTGGTCGAGAAGTCCGCCAGGGTTGTTCCGAAGGTCGAGGATCAAACCCTTCATGCGGGGGTTCTTGGCCTTCAGCTCGTCGAAGGCCATCCGGGCCTCCTCGGTCGTCTTTTCGTTGAAGGCGGATATGCGCAGATAACCGTAGTCTCCCTCCATCCTGGCCACGGCGGAGCGGGTCTTGATCACCTCGCGGACAATGCGGACATCAAAGGGATCCGTCTTCTCCCTCGCAATGGACAGGGTCACGGCTTCACCCGGGGGGCCGCGCATGAGCTTGACAGCTTCGGAGACCGTCATGCCGATCGCCGTCTGGCCATTGACGGCCGTGATGTAGTCGCCCGGCTTGATCCCCGCCTTGAAGGCGGGCGTGCCATCCATGGGCGAGATCACCTTCACCACGCCTTCCTCAGAGCTGATCTCCAGGCCCAGGCCGCCATACTCGCCGCGGGTCTGGTCCCGCATGTCATTGAGCGCCTCGGGGGTCAGATAGTTGGAGTGCGGGTCGAGGGAGGTCAGCATGCCGTCAAGGGCGGACTCGATCAGCTTGCGGGGCTCCACCTCTGCGACATAGTTCTCCTCCACCGCCTGCACCACGTCGCCGAAGAGTTCGAGCACGCGGTAGCTCTCCGCCCCCGAGGCGCCGGCGGCCAGCGCGTTCTGGTTCAGGTAGGCCATGGTCGCGGCGCCCAGGACGAAGGCCGAGACGCCGATAAGGAGATGCTTCTTCATGAACGGGCCCGATTCGGAGCGCCGAACATCCGGCGCGGAGGTGTCTTGGGCCCGGCGCGCCGCCAAACCCAGGGGAAGAAGCCTTATCCTGTTTCCCCGCTGAATCCAGAGCCTTGCGATGCGGCTTTTTCGGGGCGCAGCCAGGGTTCGGGATCAATAGGCCGGCCAAGGTCGCGGAGCTCGAGGTAGAGGTTGACCTCGGCGCCCCGGTCGGCCGCCCGGCCGAGGGCCTGCCCCTCCCTCAGCGCTTCCCCTTCCCGCACACGGGACGAAAAGTCCCCCGCCAGGACGACCTGGGCCCGCGGGGTCGCCTGGACGATGATCGCCTCGCCCCACCCCTCCAGCGGGCCCGCATACAGGACGTCGCCCCCGGAAGGCGACCGGATCTCGGCGCCGGATGGCGCCTTGAAGGTCAGGCCCTGGGCGCGGAGCCCGCCAGGCTGGCGGTTTCCGAAACCCTCGAGGATGGGCCCGGCTGCAGGGGGGGTGAGCATCACCCCCGCCGCCCGGCCCCGGGCGAGGTTTTCGGAGAGGGCGAGCCCTGCCGCCAGTTCGGCCCGGGCGGCGTCCAGTCCGGCCTCCGGTGGGAAGCGGATCGGGTCCGGCGGCGCAAGGCGCAGGGCGACGAGGGCGAGGGCCGGGTCAAAAGAGGACTTGGAGGGGCCGGCCGCCGGGCGGACCTGCGCCGTCGCCGCGGCGAGGGCGATGACCGTCGCCACCGCCAGGATCAGGCCGCCAGCCTTCCATCGGGACTCAATCACGGTGATAGGGCCCTCCGGCCAGAAGGGTGACGGCCCGGTAGACCTGCTCGGTCAGCATGACCCGCGCCAGGGCGTGCGGCCAGGTCTGCGGCCCGAAGGCCAGGGTGTCATGGGCGCGGGCCTTCAGGGCCGTGTCCAGCCCGTCGGCGCCGCCGATCAGGAAGGCCAGCCGTCGCACCCCATCGTCCCTCAGCCGGCCGATCTCCGCGGCGAAGTCACGGGAGGTCCGCGCCCGGCCGGTTTCGTCGCAGGCGATGATCCGGCTGTCGGCGAGATGGGCGCCAAGCGCCTCGGCCTCGGCCGCCTTGCCGGGCTTGCGGCTCTCGACCTCGATCACCTCCACCGGCCCCAGGCCAAGCGCCCGGCCGGCGGCGCTGGCCCGGTCCGCATAGAGGCGCACAAGCCCCGCCTCCGGCGAGCGGGACAGCCGACCGATGGCGACAATGGCGATCTTCACCCGCCGGGCCTCGCCGGAGGCGGGACAAATCCGCCGAACTCCCGCTCCAGCAGCCCGGCGAAATGAAGGGTGGTCAGGTCCTGCATCCATCCGCCGATGACCTGGGCGCCACTGGGTAGGCCCGACCTCGAAACCCCCACCGGAAGGGCGGTGGCCGGTTCTCCGGCGGTCTGGTCCAGGAGGTCCGAGGTGGATGGTCCGGTCATTGGGGTGTCCTCCCGGGGCCGATCGTGCCTCCCGGGCGGCGGAGGAGTCCAGACACAAGCGCAGATCCGGCCGGCGTCAGGCGGGGGTGCGGTGTCCGGGGGAGTCCACCGACCAGATCTTCTCGATGTTATAGAAGGCCCGGACCTCGGGGCGGAAGATATGGACGATGACGTCCCCGGCGTCGATCAGCACCCAGTCGCAATGGGGCAGGCCCTCGACCCGGGCGCGGCCATAGCCATGGTCCTTGAGGCTCCGCAGCAGGTGGTCGGCGATGGCGCCGACATGCCGGTGCGAACGACCGGAGGCGACCACCAGCCCGTCGGCCATGGCGGTCTTGCCCTTGAGATCGATGAAGACGACGTCCTGGGCCTGATCATCATCCAGGCGGGTCAGGATAAGCTCCTCCAGCGCGGAAACGCCTTGCGGGAGGGCGGCCCCGGCAGCCGGGGCCGGGGCGGGTTGCGCAGTCTGCGCAGGGTCGGGGCTCAGCGGAACAACTCCTGTTCGGTCACGCCAGAAAAGATCAATACCACAGGGCGCGGCCTCGGTCAGCCTTGTCGTGTGCGCCCAGCCTGCAACCGCTCGCGCAGGGCGGTCGAGGACTGGAAGTTCAGGGGACCGTAGAGGAAGATCCAGGCCGGCGGCGCCAGGCCAGGCAGGCGGCGTGCGCCCTGCACAGGCTGGCGGGAGCCGGCGAAGCGGCGGGCGGCCGGCGAGGCGCGGCTCTTCAGCGATATCCAGGGACGCGAGACCACAGCCACCGGCAGGGCGCGGAGGATCTGGGTCCAGCCGCGCCAGCGGTGGAATCCGGCCAGGCTGTCGGCCCCCATGATCCAGACGAAGTGTACGCCCGGAAACCGCGCCTTGAGGGCCAGGATGGTGTCGAGGGTGTAGCGGGTGCCGAGCCTGGCCTCGATATCGGAAACAATCATGCCGCGGTCACGGGCGAAGCGGCGAACCCCCTCGAGCCTCTGGGTGAGGGGCAGGGTCTGATCGCCGGATTTCAGGGGGTTCTGGGGCGAGACCAGCCAGATGACCCGGTCCAGGCCCAGGCGCTTGCGGGCGGTCTCGGCGACGTGGGCGTGGCCCTCGTGGGCGGGATTGAAGCTGCCGCCATAAAGTCCGACCTTCATTCCCCTGAAGAGGGTGAAGCCCGGCCTCAGGGCGCCCGGGCGCCCGCCTGCCGACCGTCGCCTGACCTGTCCCGCCGCCCACATGTCAGGTGTCGGGCTGACCTTGGGGAAACCCGGGGGGGGAGCCGATCCCCGAGCGGTCGAGTCCGGCGTCCGCCTGCCGCATGCGGGTCCTGACCGTGAAGACGCCGTCTCCCGCCAGAACCCCGCCCCGGGCGAAGAGCCGGCCGCCCTCCCAGTTGGACAGGCCGAGCTCGGGACGCTGCAGGGCGTACTGGCCGTCGACCCAGCGGGTGAAGCCGTCCCCGGTGAAGGGCGCCTCGACCCCGGCCTCGAAGCGCGCCAGGGCGTCGGGGTCCCCGGTGATGAGGCTGGCGACCAGTCGCGGCGCCTGGCGGTTGAACAGGGCGATGGCGCCTTCGAGGTCCTCGACCACGGCCAGGCTGACTTCCGGGGTCTCCTCCCACTCCCACTCCCGGGCCAGGTCGGCCTCCGTGATCAGGTCGGCCCGGGGTTCGGCCACCACGCCCTCCGGCCGCACGACCTCCACGGTCTCGGCCATCCAGGCCGGTCCGGGCAGGAAGGCCTCTGCGCCCTGCAGAACATGCAGCCGGTATCCGCGCCGCCGTCGTCCCGCCGCCTCCAGTGCGCCCAGGAAGACCGGGACCAGCTCTGCGGCCCGCGACCGGACGATCACGCAGACGTTGAGGGTGTTGCAGACCTTCCGGTCGAGGGAATGGTAGACCACCGCGCCGAAGCGGGCGGCGTCCGCCGAGGCGTCGGCGATCATCCAGGCCCCGCCCGTGCCGTGAAGGCTGACCGGGACGCCGGTCTGCCGGGCGATGGCCCCCAGCTGGGCGACGGCCGGACCTGAGCCCCGGGCCACCGCCAGGGCCAGCCGCCGATCCGCGAAGAGGGCCCAGCCCGCCGATCGCTCGGCGGAATCCACCAGGCTCATGGCGCCGGGCGGCAGTCCCGCCGCCGCCAGGGCCGGATCGACGGCCTCAGCCATGAGAACCCGGGCGCAGCCGAGGGCGTCGGAGCCAATCCGGAAGACCACCGCATTGCCTGTCCGCAGGACGCCGGCGGCATCGGCGAAGACATTCGGCCGGCCCTCGAAGACGAAGCCCACAACGCCCAGGGGCGCGCTCACCAGCTCGACGCTCCAGCCCGGATGGGAGATCTGTTCCAGAAGTCGGCCCCGGCCGGCCGGGCTGTCGCGCCAGACCCTCAGGCCGGCGATCATGTCCCGGCGCATGGCCTCCGAAACCGCCAGCCGGGTGGTCGAGCGGCCCCGTGCGCGCGCCGCCTCCACATCTTCCGCATTGGCGGCGGCGAACCGCGACCAGACGGCGTCGTCCTCGAGCCGACAGGCGAAGTGTTCGAAAAAGGCCGTGATCGCGGCATCCGGAACCCCGGACAGGGCTGTGAAGGCTCGGCTGGCGGCGCCCGTCGCCTGCTCGACAGCGTCGCCGACCGCGGCGGGAACGTGCAGGAGGTCGCCCGTGTCCTGGACCACCACCAGCCGGTCGCCCGGCCGGAAGGCGTCGGCCAGGGCGGGGCTGACAAAGGTCATGCGGTCGCCACCGAAGAGGACAGGCATGCCCGCCGGAAGCGACTCGAGCGGCGCGATCCTCTTTGAGTGCTGCGACATCGCCTCCCCGCTGGCTCCGGACCCTTAGGCTCAGACTGAGCCTTACTAGACCAAACCGGGGGCGGCGCCACGGCGGAAAATCCGCCGCGGGCGGGCCCGGCGGATCAGGCGCGGATCATCGGCAGACGCAAGGTGGCCTTGCCCGTGGCGGCGAGCACGGCGTTGGCCACGGCCGGACCGATCACCGGGGTCCCAGGCTCGCCCACGCCTGAGGGCGGGTTGGTCGAGGGCAAGATGTGGGTCTCGACCGTCGGCGCCTCGGAGTTGCGCAGCACGGGGTAGGTGTCGAAGTTCCGGCGCTCCACCGCTCCGGCCTTGAGGATCATCTCGTCATGCAGGGTGGCGGACAGTCCGTAGCAGGTCCCACCCTCCACCTGGGCGGCGATCTGGTCAGGTGAAATCGCGGTTCCGCAATCGATGGCGCTGACCACCCGGCCGACCTTGGGGACGCCGTCCACGATCCGGACCTCGGCGATCTGGGCCACCACCGAGCCGAAGCTCTCATGGACCGCGACGCCCCGGGTTACGCCGGCGGGCGCAGGGGTGTCCCAGCCTGCCTTCTCGGCGGCGAGCTTCAGGACGGCGATATGGCGGTTGGCGCCGGCCTTCTCGAAAAGGGCGAGGCGGTAGGCCACCGGATCCTTGCCGGCCTTGCGGGCCAGCTGGTCGATGGTGTGCTCCATGACGAAGGCGGTGTGGGTCGCGCCCACCGACCTCCACCAGAGCACGGGCACGCCCAGCTCCGGCATGAGCACCTGGCCGTCCACCGCAGGGGTCGCCTTCAGGTAGGGGGAGCCCATCGCGCCCTCCACCGTGCTGGTGTCGATCCCCTTGGGCGCCATGGGCGAGCCCTTCATCAGGGACTGGGTGACCACGCGGTGCGTCCAGGCCGCGGGGAAGCCGTCCTTGTCCATCCGCACCTTGACGCGATGATGGGTCAGGGGCCGGAAGTAGCCCGCCGCCATATCGTCCTCGCGGGTCCAGACCAGCTTCACCGGCGTGCCCTTGCCCACCTTCTTGGCGATGTGGACGCACTCGGCGACGAAGTCCGACTGGAAGTTGGCGCGCCGGCCGAAGGAGCCGCCGGCGAACAGGTTCTCAATCTGGACCGAGCCGGGAAGGGTCATGGCGATCCGGGCGGTGTTCAGCTGGTCCAGGGTCGGCGACTGCGAGGCCACGGTCAGCTTGACCCCGCCCTTGCCACCCACCTGGGCGACGCAGTTCATGGGCTCCATGGTCGCATGGGCCAGGAAGGGAAAGTCGTAGGTCGCCTCGAAGATCTCGCCGTCGCCGGCCGCCGCAGCGTCGCCGCGGGTCTCGAAGGTCTCCCACTTCAGCTTCTCCGGCAGGGCGCCCTTCCCCGCGGCCCACTCCGCATACTTCGCCTCGATCTCCGCCGAGCCGAGGGGTTCAGCCTTGGCCTCGTCCCAGGTCACCTTCAGGGCGTTGCGGCCCTGCAGGGCGGCCCAGGTGGACCGGGCCACCACGGCCACGCCGGTGGGGATCTGGATGACATCTACGACCCCGGCGACCTTGCGCGCCTCGGCGTCGTCGAAACCGCTGACCTTGGCCCCGAACCGCGGGGCGTGGGCGACGACGGCCGTGAGCAGGCCCTCCATCTTCACGTCCTGGGTGTAGCGCGCCTCTCCGGTGCTCTTGGCCCGGGAATCCTTGCGGCGGACCCGGTCGGTGCCGATCAGGGTGAAATCCGCATGCGACTTCAGTTTCGGCTCTGAGGGGGGCGTGATGGCCGAGGCCGCCTGGAGCAGTTCGCCGAAACCGGCGGACTTGCCCGACGCCGCGTGGCTGACAACCCCGTCCTTCACGGTAAGCTCAGTCTCCGGGACCTTCCAGGCCGCTGCGGCGGCGGCGGTGAACATGGCCCTGGCGGCGGCGCCGGCCTTGCGCAATTGCATCCAGCTGTTGGGGATGGCGGTGGACCCGCCCGTGCCCTGCACGCCCATCAAGGTATTGGCGTAGAGCTTGGCGTTGGCCGGGGCCTGCTCGACGCTGACCCGGCTCCAGTCGGCGTCCAGCTCCTCGGCGACGATGGCCGCCAGGCCCGCATGGGCGCCCTGGCCAAACTCGATGTGCTTGTTGAAGACCGTCACCGCCCCGTCGGCGGCGATCCGGATGAAGGGGCCGAAGGCGCCGACCTCGGTCTTGGCGCCCACTGCAAGTAGATCGGCGGGCGAGCAGCCGACCAGCAGGGCTCCGGAGACGAGGGCGGTTCCGACCACCAGTTCCCGGCGGGTGGCGCCGGCCTGGGCGGCGTCCGTGTCGACATGGGCGTTCATGGAGGAGCTCCTAGGGATCAGGACGTCAGGCGCGGGACTGGGCGGCGGCTTCGCGGATGGCGGCGCGGATGCGCTGGTAGGCGCCGCAACGGCAGATGTTGCCATCCATGGCGGCGTCGATGTCCGCGTCGGAAGGATTGGCGTTGCCGGCGAGCAGGGCGACCGCGCTCATGATCTGGCCGGACTGGCAGTACCCGCACTGGGGCACATCCAGCTTCACCCAGGCGTCCTGGACGGGATGGGTCCCGCCGAGGCCCTCGATAGTGGTGATTTTCACGCCGGCCAGGGCGCTGACCGGCAGGGAGCAGGAGCGTACGGGCGCGCCGTCGGCGAGAACGGTGCAGGCGCCGCACTGGCCGACTCCGCAGCCATACTTGGAGCCGGTCAGTCCGGCCTCGTCCCGCAGGACCCAGAGAAGGGGGGTGTCGGGCGCCGCCTCGACCTGGACCGTACGACCGTTGATCTCGAGGCTGGTGGCCATGAGGGACCCTCCGAAGGACTGCGCAGAACCCTGATCTTAACAGCGCTCAGGCAGACCTGTATAGTGCAGCGCCAGAACCTGGAGTCCTGAATGCGAATGTCCCGCGCCGCTTCCGCCCTTCTCTTCTTCGCCGCCGTGCTGGCCGTCGCCCTCGCGCC
>Ga0209985_10002084_pt1 | contig 18628 bp, 18 predicted proteins | sample NOAtaG_FD_187305 | JGI IMG/M metagenome (GOLD analysis project Ga0209985, IMG submission 187305) | Freshwater lake microbial communities from Lake Erie, under a cyanobacterial bloom - NOAA_Erie_Diel6S_1000h metaG (SPAdes) (version 2) | ecosystem: Environmental > Aquatic > Freshwater > Lake ...
GCCCTTCATGGACCGCGACAGGCCCGCGAGCTTGCCGACCACCGCGCCCAGACCCGCGCCGGCATTGCCCTGGGCCGGCTCGGCCGTCGATGCGGCCTCGCAGGCGCGCCAGCCGCAGTCCTCGTCGGGCCGGATCTTCGGGTCGCCGAGCCACAGGTCGAAGAGCACCGCGGCCGGCACGATGGGCACCCGCGCCGGGCCGACCTGCAGCCCGTGGCCACGCTCCTCGAGCCAGCGCACGACACCGCCGGCCGCTTGCAGCCCGAAGGCACTGCCGCCCGTCAGCAGGATGGCGTGCACCTGCTCGACGCTGTTCTCAGGCTTCAGCAGATCGGTCTCACGGGTGCCGGGTGCTCCACCGCGTACCGCCACGCCGGCCGTCGCGCCCTCAGGGCACAGCACGACCGTGCAGCCTGTGGGTCGCCCGGGCATCGCCGCATGGCCCACCGCAAGGCCGGCCACGTCGACCAGCGTCCCGGGGGCAACGATCATCGAGCGGTCAAGCGACATCGGGGCGACGGCTGCGATCAGGAAAACACGCCTGCCTGATCCTGCATGCGCGTGGCCACTTCTCCCAGGTGGTGCAGGCTGTCGCCGCCGGCGAACTCCAGCATCGTCAGCCGCTTGAACAGGTGGCTGGCGATGTATTCATCGGTAACGCCAATGCCGCCGTGCATCTGGATGCACTCCTGGCCGACGAGCCGCATCGAACGACCCAGCTGCACCCGGGCCTGGGCCAGGGCGCGACGGCGACCCGCGCGGGGCTCGCCCAGCTTCAGAGTCGCGAACCAGCTCATCGAACGTGCGAGCTCGAGCGCCATCTTGACGTCGGCCATGCGGTGCCGAAGGGCCTGGAAGCTGCCGATCGCCACGCCGAACTGCTTGCGCGTGTTCATGTATTCGAGCGTGATGGCCACCAGCCGGTCCATCAGCCCCACCGCCTCGGCGCACCAGGCGGCGATGGCTGCGTCCTGGGCGGCTTCGAGCGTCTCGAAACCCTCTTCGGCCAGCAGCAGCGCGGGCGTCGCGTCAAGCAGCAACTCGGCCGCACGGGCTCCGTCCTGCGTCGGGTAGCCGCGGGGCCGCGAGGGCAGGGCGGCGGCTTCGACCAGGAAGAGGCCAATACCGGCTTCGTCGTCTTCAGCGCCCGCGATGCGCGCCGGCACGATGAAGGCGTCGGCCTCGTCGCCCGCGGGCACAACATGCTTGGCGCCTGTCAGCGTCCAGCCGGTGCCTGCGCGTTGGGCTCGGGTCCGGACATGCGCCAGGCGATAGCGCGCGGCTCGTTCCTGGACCGCCGGCACCACCAGGGCTTCGCCACTGGCCAGACGCGGCAACCAGGCTGCGCGCAACTCGGCATCGGCACTGGCCAGCAGCAGCGGTGCCATCACGCCGGCTTCGGCAAATGGCACGTGGACGATGCCACGGCCGAGTTCTTCAGCGACCACCATCGCCTCGACGGCCCCGAGGCCCAGGCCCCCATCGGCCTCGGCGACCTGCAGACCGGTCAGACCCAGCTCGGCCAGTTCGGACCAGACCGCGCGGCTGGCACCACCGGCCTTGGCCAGGGCATGGCGCCGCTCGAACGCAAAACCCTTGTCGACCCAGCGCCGCACCGCATCGCGAAGTGCTTCCTGGTCGTCGGAGAAATCGAAGTCCATCGCGTGTTCCTTGCTCGCGTCAGCCAAACAGGGTCTGCGCGACGATGTTGCGCTGGACCTCGTTGCTGCCACCGTAGATCGTCGTCTTGCGGTAGTTGAAGTAGGTCCCGGCCAGCGGCGCCGGATGCCAGGCCCCGCCCGGGAACAGGCCCCCCAGCGCTGCATCGCCCTGCCAGCCGGCTTCCATGGCCTCGGACAGGAACGGCCGCGCCAGTGGGCCGGCGGCGAGCATCAGCAGCTCGGTGTAGCGCTGTTGCACCTCGCTGCCGCGGATCTTCAGCAGGCCCGCAATGTCCAGGCTCTGCTTGCCGCTCTTTTCAGCCGACAGCACGCGGAGCACCAGCATCTCGAGCGCCACCACGTCGACCTCGAGCTCGGCGATGCGGTCGCGGAATCGCAGGTCGTCCCACAGGCCCTCGAGCTTGGCCGTGCGCTTGAGCCGCTCCAGCTCGCGCTTGGCGCGGTTGACGTCGGCGATGTTGGTGCGCTCGTGGGCCAGCAGGTGCTTGGCGTAGGTCCAGCCCTTGTTTTCCTCGCCGATGCGGTTCTCGACCGGCACGCGAACGTTGTCGAACCAGACCTCGTTGACCTCGGCCTCGCCGTCCATCAGCACGATCGGACGCACGCTGACGCCGGGGCTCGTCATGTCGATCAGCAGGAAGCTGATGCCGGTCTGCGGCTTGCCGTCGCTGCTGGTCCGGACGAGGCAGAAGATCCACTCGCCGTACTGGCCCAGCGTGGTCCAGGTCTTTTGTCCGTTGACGATGTAGTGGTCGCCGTGCAGCTCGGCGCGGGTCTTCAGCGACGCCAGATCGGAGCCCGACCCCGGCTCGCTGTAGCCCTGGCTCCACCAGACCTCGCCGCTGGCGATTCCGGGCAGAAAGCGCCGCTGCTGCTCGGCGGTCCCGAAGGCCATGATCACCGGGGCCACCATCACCGGACCAAACGGAACGACACGGGGCGCGCCGGCCAGTGCGCATTCCTCTTCGAACAGGTGCTTCTGGATCGCCGTCCAGCCCGGTCCGCCGAAGGCCTGTGGCCAGCCCCAGCCCAGCCAGCCCTGGGCGCCGAGGATGCGAGCCCAGCGTTGCATGTCGTCGCGGTGCAGTCGCTGGCCCTGGTGGACCTTGGCGGCGATGTCGGCCGGGAGGTGCCCCTGCACCCAGTGTCGGATTCGATCGCGGAAGGCCAGTTCGTCGGGGGTGAAGTTCAGGTCCATGCCGCACGTTTTAGCACGAGCGTTCGCTTTGTCCGCCACCTGGGCGACAAGCCACACGCTTCAGCACGATTACTTCAGTTCCAGCCGCATCACGTCGTTGGTCCTCGAGAGCTGGAAGCGCGACAGGAAACTGTTGCCCAGCAGGACGTAAGGCATTGCCGCAGGCACCACCGAGGCCTCGACCAGTGACAGCTCGACCTCGCCGACCCGCACCGTGCGCAGCACCAGTCGATGCACCGGGACGACACCGCCGGCGGTCTGGCTCATGCCATTGGGCGGACCCGACAGGTCCAGTCCCAGGCGCAGGGCTTCGTCCCGGCCCATCGCGACGACGGTGGCGCCGGTGTCGACCATGAAGCGGACCGGACGGCCGTTGATGCTGCCCGGTGCAATGAAGTGGCCTCCGCTGCCGACCGGAATCACGATGCTGCGCACGCCTTCGGTGCCGCGTTGCGCACCGATCGACACCGGCCCCTGGCCCGGCCGAAGCAGGAGCGACGGACCGCCGCCTTCGACCTTGACCACAGCGATGTCGCCGTCCCAGCGCAACAGGGTCAGACCGTTTCGAGGCTCGCCGGGGCGCAGCGCAAAGGTCTGGCCGCCACGCGCGACCAGCGCCTGCTCGCCCATGCGTCCCGCCAGCTGCACGCCGTCAGCACCGGCCGACGTGACGGCCGCGGCCAGCGCCAGGCCGCCGGCCAGGCTCAGCAGCCGCCTGCGCTCAGTCGCGGAAGTTGTTGAAGGCCAGCGGCAGATCGTCCATCTCCTTGCGCAGCATCGCGATCGCCGCTTGCAGGTCGTCGCGCTTGGCGCCGGTGATTCGAACCGCATCACCCTGGATGGCCGCCTGGACCTTGAGCTTGCTCGACTTGACGAGCTGCTGGATCTTCTTGGCGCTGTCGCTGGCAATGCCGCTCTTGACCGGGACGACGAGCTTGAGCCGGTCGCCACCGAGCTTGATCGGCTTGACGGACAGGTCGACGAAGCGGGCGTCGACATTGCGCCGCGCCAGCTTGGCAATCAGAACCTCGCGCAGCTGATCGAGCTGGAAGTCGCTGTCGGCGGTCAACTCCAGCTCGCGCTCCTTGGCGCTCTTGTCCGAAAACTCGCAACTGGCCTTCGAGCCCTTGAAGTCGAAGCGGGTCGCGATCTCCTTGGCGACCTGGACGGCGACATTCTTCAGCTCGACCAGATCGGGTTCGATGACGGTGTCGAAGCTGGGCATTTCGGTTGAGGCGGGCGGGGTCAGGGCGGAGTGCAAAATTCTGCCATGCAGCCCCGGCGAGATCCCCCCCATGACAGCGGCCTTGCGCCGATCGCGGTCGAGTACCGCCGCTCGCTGCGCGACTTCAACACCTTTGGCCTGCCGGCCACCGCCACGGCCCTGGTGCGGATCGCCTGCGATGCCGACGTCCGCAGAGTGCTCGACCATCACGAGCATGGCCGCGCGCCGAAGCTCGTGCTCGGCGGTGGCAGCAACGTCGTGCTGACGCGCGACGTTCCGGGTGTCGTGCTGAAGGTGGAGGTCATGGGTCGCCGGCTGGTGCAGGAGAGCGCCGAGGGCTGGCTGGTCGAGGTCGGGGCGGGCGAGAACTGGCACGACATCGTGGCCTGGACACTGGACCAGGGCTGGCCCGGGCTCGAGAACCTGGCGTTGATTCCCGGGTCGGTGGGTGCGGCACCGGTGCAGAACATCGGCGCCTACGGCGTCGAGCTGAAGGACCGATTCCATTCGCTGGATGCGGTCGACCTGGTCACAGGGCGAAACGTGACCCTCGACACGCAGGCCTGCCACTTTGGCTACCGCGACAGCGTGTTCAAGAACGACCTTGCCGGCAAGAGCCTGATCGTGCGGGTGCGGTTCTGGCTTCCCCGACCCTGGCAGCCGATGCTCGGTTACCTCGATCTGGAGCGCAAGATGGCAGAGACCGGTGACACCGCGCCGTCGGCCAGGACGATCTTCGACTGGGTCTGTGCGATTCGCCGCGCCAAGTTGCCCGACCCGGCCGAGATCGGCAATGTCGGCAGCTTCTTCAAGAACCCCGTCGTCAGCCCGGAACAGTGCCGAGACATCATCGGCCGCGACCCCGAGATCGTGCACTACCCGCTGGCCGACGGCAGCTGCAAGCTGGCGGCCGGCTGGTTGATCGACGCCTGCGGGTGGAAAGGCAAGAGCGTCGGCCGGGCGGGTGTCTACGAACGCCAGGCCCTGGTCCTGGTGAACCGGGGGGGTGCAACCGGTGCCGAGGTGGTGACGCTGGCCCGCGCGATCCAGGAGAGCGTCTATGGCCGCTTCGGCATCCGGCTCGAACCCGAGCCGATGATCCTCTGATCAGGCGGCGACGACTGACCGTTCAGGCCGACGCGGGATCTGGCAGGAGTCGCGCCGCCATCAACGCACTGCGGGTGGCCGACAGCTGGTCCTCGAACCGCTGGACCAACAAGGCGATCTCGTGCGCAGGCAGATGGGCGGCGCCCTCCTGCAGCGACTCGGCGGTGTGTGCCAGCGCCGCGAGGCCGAGATTCAGCGCGGCGCCCTTGACGGCATGGGCGTTGACGCGCAGCTCCAGCGGCTGCGCATCGCGCACCGCCGCCCGAAGCCGCTCGACCGCGGACGGCCCCTGGGCCAGGAAGTCGTTCATCAGCCTCAGCAAGCGTTCGCGTGGCATCGCCTGCAAGGCCTGGGCGATGGTGGATTCGTCGAGCAGCGGCAGGGTCGAAGCCCCACGGCCTGGTCGGCCCAGGGCGGGAGCATCGGCGGGCGCGACCTCGTCGGCCGGCGCAGCAGCCTGAGTCGTGGACACCCGCAGGGCGGCACCGAACAGCTGTCGCAGTGCAGTGGCCAGCTTGTCCGGACTGACAGGCTTGGACAGGAAGTCGTTCATTCCCGCCAGCAGACTGCGCTCGCGCGACTCGGGGTAGGCGTCGGCGGTGAGCGCCAGGATGGGCACGGTCGAGCGGGCCGGGTCGGGCAGGGCGCGGATCGCCCGCGTGGCCGCCACACCGTCAAGCACAGGCATGTGCAAGTCCATCAGCACGAGATCGAACTGCTGCTCACGGGCTGCCCGCAGGGCCTCCTCGCCGTTGACGGCGAAGTGGCCCTCGTGGCCCAGCCGCTCGAGCAAGGCCGCCATGTACTGGCGGTTCACGGTGTGGTCTTCAGCGACCAGGACGCGGAGCCGTCTGACGGTGGCGCCGGCTGGGTGTCCGACATCGGGATCGGCCGCCACCTCTGGCGCCGCCGGAAGAGGACTGACCGGCAACCGGAACGTGAACACGCTGCCTTCGCCCAGGCGGCTGCGCACGCCCACGTCGCCCCCCATCAACCGGGCCAGACTGCGCGAGATCTCCAGGCCCAGGCCGCTGCCTCCGTGTCGCCGCGACAGGGTCCTGTCGCCTTGGCGAAAGCGCTGGAACAGCGATCCGACGGTGGCTTCGTCCATCCCGATGCCCGTATCGGTGACGACGAACTCCAGGTCCTGGCGACCGTTGGCATCGGGGCGAACCCGGGCGTCAAGCACCACCGCACCTCGGTCCGAGAACTTGATCGCATTGCTGACCAGGTTGAACAGCACCTGCTTGACACGCTTGCCGTCCGCAACGATCCACTCCGGCACGGCCGGGTCCGCGTCGATGTGCAGCGCCAGACGCCGCCCCATGGCCTGTGGCCGCATCAGGGCCTCCACTTCGCGCAACAGGGCTCGCAGTTCCACCGGGGTCGGATGCAGCGACATCCGGCCGCTTTCCAGTTGCGAGACATCGAGGATGTCGTTCAGGATCGCGAGCAGGTGGTCGGCCGACTCGGTGGCCGTGCGCAGGTGGTCGATCTGGCGGGGATTCAGGCCGGACTCGCGCAGCAGCGACAGCATGCCCATCAGGCCATGGAACGGCGTCCGGATCTCGTGGCTCATGTTGGCCAGGAAGATGCTCTTGGCCTGGCTGGCCGCTTCGGCTTCGCTTCGCGCCTCGCCAAGCCGCCGCGTCAGAACCTCCAGCGCGACCCGGCGCTCGCGCAGGCGCCGCAGCTGATGACCCAGCACGACGGCAAAACCGCCGATCAGCACGACCAGGCCCAGCAGCAAGGCCCAGCCGAGCTGATGCTGGCGTTGCGCCGCGTTGCTGCGTTCGGTGGCGCGCTCGGCAATGCGCTGGGACAGCGCGGCGCTCAGATCCGCAAGCGGTGCCCCCATGCCGGCCACCGCCGGCCACAGCGACTGGGCCGTCGTTGTCACAAGCGGACCTGAAGACGGGGTCGGCACCAGGATCGGCTCGATCTGCGCCCGCAGGGTCTCGAGGTTGCCGAGGGTGGTTCGGGCACCGGGCAGGTCGGCCAGCAACGGGGCCACTGGGGGCTCGCGCAGTGCACGGAGCTGTCCCGTCCATGCCAGGAAGCGGTTCCTCAGGGTCTCGAGCTCGGCCCTCTGGTCGGTCCCTTCGGCGACGTCGCTCCAGGCCTGCCGCAAACGCCAGTAGGCGATCTCGGCCTCGTGGACCAGAGTGGCCACCTGGTCGTCACGCACCATTGCAGCGGTGCGCAGCTCGCTCAACTGCCGGCCCGTGACCAGCACCAGCACCAACAGTGCCGCCAGCAGCGCCACCGCGCCAAGCAGCCAGGTTGGCCAGACCGCGCCCGTTCCGGACTGGGGCGCGGAGTCGGCCTTCATTGCCCGCGCAAGAGATCGGCGAGATCCAGGCCGGTGTCATGCCGAGCGCCGCGCGCCAGCCAGAACATCAGGGCCATCATCATCAGCATCGAGGGGATCGCGATCACGGGGTAGCTCAGCAGCGTCAGACGCCCGAGTTCCTGGTTGAACGCCTCGGTGCCCGCCTCACTGGTGACGACCCAGCGCGCCAGCACATAGTTCGCGACCGCCGAAAAGAAGAAGGTTCCCGCCAGCAGCAAGGTGCCGGTGCGAAGCCGCTGTTCGAAGGTCGCCGTCGTGCCGCGTTCGGACAGCGCGTATTGCACCTTGTCGACGTCGAAGAGCGTGGCGTTGAACACCAGCAGTCGGATCAGTGGCCGCTGGGTCCAGGTCGACCCCAGGATCACCAGGCCGATCAGTCCCGGGACGGCGGCCTCCTTGACCGCCAGCCACGTCGCGTCGAGCTTCAGCAGGCCGATGCCGCCGGTGAGCAGGGTGCTGATGACGCCAAGCACCGCGATCCAGTTCAGCTTGCGCCGTCGCCATCCGTCCCAAAGACCCCAGCCGACCGGGAAGGCCAGCGCGAGCAGCAAGGCCAGGAGCGGTCCCAGCCGGGCCTGGCTGCTGAGCTGCATCAGGATCAGCGCCGGTACCAGGATCGTGATGCCGATCTCCAGCAGCGGATTGGGCGCCGGAAGGGTGCTGGCAGATCTGGCCTGAGCGGAGGGCGTGGGGGGCGGAGGCTGGGAACTCACAGGATGCAAGGCTGTCGGCAAAGCCTGCAAGCGTAACCGGCAGCGAAAGCAACGGTCATTGGACCGCTGGAAGGAGGTCGCGCAGTCGCGCCAGTTTGCTCGAATACAGCTGTTGCTGGACCGGTGTCGTGCTGTGCATGACGGCCTGGGCCAGGTCGCGTGCGGCCCGCTCGCCGTCGCCGAGGCGGGCGTTGGTGACGGCCAGCCAGTAGTGGACCTCCGCCTGGTAGGGTTGACGACGCAACTCGCGGCGGAACAGGTCGCGGGCCACCGACAGTTCGCCGCGATCAAGCGCCAGACGCCCCTGTTCCAGGTGGTGCAGCGGCGGTACCGGCTGGAGCTGGGCCAGACGCGAGGCCAGCGGCGCCGCCTCTGGCGCGCGGCCGCTGCGCTCCAGATGCTGGCTCAGGTTGGCGAGCACGCTGGTGCTGTCCGGAGACAGCACCAAGGCGCGTCGCCACGCCGCCTCGGCCGCTGCGCCATGGCCGCCGCGCGAATAGACCACCGCCAAGGTGTTGGCGGCGCTGCTGCTGACCGGGTCGATCAGCAGGGCCTCCCGGGCGTGGGCGTAGGCGTCGGCGATTCGGCCTTCGGCCAACAACTCCGCGGCACGGTTGTTCATGTACAGCGACAGCACCTGGTGCTCCACGAGCGGCACCGTGCGGTAGCCCGCCACCTGTTCGCCGGGCAGGAAGTCCACCAGCAGCGCGCTGTCGTCTCCAGGGCGCCGGTACATCGCGCGTTGGCTGAGCAGGATGTTGACGTGTCCGCTGAGGAACAGCAGGCCACCGGCCCGGGTGGCGGCCTCTTCAACGACCACCGCCTGGTACGAGACCGGCATGTCGAGCATCTTGGCGAATGCTGCGGTCATCAGCACCAGCGACAGGCAGTTGCCGGCGCGATCCTGATAGGTCGTTGCGGCGTCGCGTGTGCGGCCGGTGTCGTAGTTCAGCCGCAGGTCGTCGTTGCGGAACAGCGCGTGCAGAAGGGCGTGGCGCGAGTCTTCGCCCAGCGGGGGGCGACGCAGCTTCTCGGCATGGGCCTGCATCTGCGGCGTCGGGGCGAGCACGGCGTCGCGGTCGGGGCGCGTCGCGGGAGGTGCAAACAGGCTGTCGTGCATCAGGCCTTGTGCGATCCGCAAGGCACTGGGCGGTGGGGTGCTGCTTCCGCGATGTGCGCAGCCGCCCAGCATCGCCAGCCCGGCCCAGGCGACCAGGGCCAGCCAGACGGTGCGAGTGGTGCGTCCCAGGCCCGAAGCAACGAGTCCCCGCATGGCAGTCTCCATCCATGCACCGAAACCCATACCGCAGAGAGGCGCCACGGATCCGGCGATGCCGCGATCCTAGACCTGTGCCGTCGAGCCCGCCACCGGGCGGCGACGGGTTGGGCTCAGGCGGCCGGGATCTGCCTGCGCAGGCGCCTGGCCACGGCGCGAAGCGTCGGTTCGGCACAGGCCTCAGCGGCCGCCAGCGTGCTGTGCGCGTAGACGATGTCGCGCTGCAGGCGTTCGACGTGGACATGCACGCCTTGCCCAGCGAGCAGCCATTTCAGCTCGATCACTTCCACCAGCGGCAAGATCGGCGCGGGCGCAACGGATTCGGACAGGTCAGAGGCGTACACGGATCTTGCTGGGGTGGGAGACGCGGTGGATCGGCAGAACTGGATGAACCTTAACCCCTGCCGACTCTGCAAAGTCCTTTGTCGGGCTTTCGGGATTGGAGAGGTGCGTCCAGGATCACACCCGCGGCGGCGACCCGTGGTGGCCGCCCGGGGCCGGCTTTGCGCTGTTGCACACTTCCGGTCATGAACCCTTCGCCACCTTGGACCCACCCCGATGATGTCGACCGGCAACTGGCCGACGTCGGCTGGGCAGTCCTGGATCCGACCACTCTGGGCGAGAAGTGCTGGACGGCTGCGGCCGGGCCATGGCGGGAGTGGGCGACCCGTTTCTGGTCAGACCTGCCACCGGATCCGCACCTGCGCGACGGTGGGCGCTACCGCCATCGCCGACATGGCTGCTTCTGGGTGTCCGCTGGGCAGGTTCAACCGGTGGCGCATCGCGCGCACTGGCAACCGCTGGAGTACAACGCCCTGCACGGCGGATTCGAGCGCTGGTTCGACCCCTTGCCGTCCGCGCTGATGGTCGATCCTGCCTGGGCGGCCTTGCTGGCGGCACTGGCCCGGACGGCCGACGGTCTGCGTGGGCCGCAGCCGTGGTTCGTTGAAGCGCATCTGTTCCGGATCGACACCGCCGGCGGCATTGGTCGGCCAACGCCTGAGGGCGCGCACCGCGATGGCGTCGACCTGGTGGCCGTCGTGCTTGTCGACCGACAGCGCGTGAAGGGCGGCGAGACCCGCGTCTTTGACGCTCTCGGACCCCACGGCGTGCGCTTCACCTTGACCGAACCGGGCAGCGCACTGCTGCTCGACGATGCCCGCGTCATCCACGAGACCACGCCGATCCAGCCCGAGACGGCCGGGGGCGGAGGCTGGCGCGACACATTGGTCTTGACCTACCGGTCCGGTGGGTTCCAGGGCCCCGCCGTTCCGTCCGCAAAGCCCCCCGAAGCATGAACGACCTGTCACCGCTGGCGATCTCGTTGGAGGACGTCCGGGCCGCCGCCCGACGCCTGGAGGGTCGCGCGCACCGCACGCCCGTGATGCGCTCCAGGACCGCGGACACCCTTACCGGTGCCCAGCTGTTCTTCAAGTGCGAGAACCTGCAGCGCATGGGCGCGTTCAAGTTCCGCGGCGCCTTCAACGCGTTGTCGCGGTTCGACGCGGTGCAGCGACGGGCGGGTGCGATCGCGTTTTCGTCGGGCAACCATGCCCAGGCGATCGCGCTGTCGGCGCGGCTCCTGGGCATGCCCAGCGTCATCGTGATGCCCCAGGACGCGCCGGCGGCCAAGCTGGCTGCCACCCGTGGCTACCAGGAGGGTCAGCCCGGCAGCGAGGTCGTGCTCTACGACCGCTACCGTGAGGACCGCGAAGCGATCGGCGCGCGCCTGGCCGCCGAACGCGGCATGACCCTGATCCCGCCCTACGACCACCCGGACGTGATGGCCGGGCAGGGCACGGCGGCGCTGGAGCTGATCGAAGACGTTGGCGACCTGGACCTGTTGCTGGTCTGCGTCGGTGGCGGGGGCTTGATCTCAGGCTGCGCCGTGGCCGGCCGCAGCCTGCTGCCCCGGCTGCGGATCGTGGGTGTCGAACCCGAAGCGGGCAACGACACCCAGCAAAGCCTGGCCCGCGGCGAGATCGTGCACATCGAGACCCCCCGCACCATCGCCGACGGCGCGCAGACCCAGCACAGCGGGCGCCTGACCTTCCCGGTGATCCAGCGCCTGGTCGAAGGCATCGTCACCGTCAGCGACACCCAGTTGGTGCGGGCGATGCGGTTCTTCGCTGAACGACTGAAGCTGGTGGTCGAACCCACCGGCGTTCTGGGCGCCGCGGCGGCCCTGGAAGGGGTGATCGACGTGCGTGGCCTGCGGGTGGGCGTGATCGTCAGCGGGGGCAACGTCGACCCGCGGCGCTACGGCGAGTTGCTGGCCGGCGCCGGCTGAAGCGCCGTCCCGCCAGGCCGGGCCGGCGCGACCGGGAGGTACTGCGCCGAGGTCACCCCCATCGAGACGTAGATGCTGGTCAGCGCTTCGACGCCGACGTCGGCCGCGCTCACCCATTCTTCGGGCACGTAGATCAATCCGCCGCCCACCGGCACCGGCGCCGTCGGCACCAGCACGGCCAGGCAGGGTCGGCCGCCGACCAGCACGGCCTGGGGACTGGACAACAGTGCCAGCACGGCAACGCCGCTGGAGCCTTCGCCAAGACCGCCGAAATGGCACCAGACGGCACTCATCGCCTTCGTGCCTTCGGCGTCGCGTTGCGACAGGAGGCCGACCATGCGGTGCACGAAGTCGTAGACCGTGTTGACGATCGGGATGCGGTCGAGCAGGGCGCGGAAGGCGCGCGCCATGCCGCGCTGCAGCCCGGCTTCGACAACGGCACCCAGCGCCATCACCGCCAGCACGAGCAGGCCGATGCCGATCAGGTAGCCGGCGATCTCCGAGCCCGTGACCCCAAAACCGACGGCGACGAAGACCGAGCCGACGGCGCTTTCGGGGCCGAGAAAGCGCAGCAGCAGGCTGGCGAGCCAGCCGAAGATCGCCAGCGTGGCCGCCAGAGGCAATGCGGCGAGCAGCCCGGTGACGAAGATGCGCAGCAGCCGCGCCTTGGTTTTGGTCATGCCGGGATTATCCGAAGGCACCGGCTGCGGTATGGTCCGCGCCTTCCTTTGACCTTATCGCACCGGCCTCCCGCGGCCGCACCCGCCCGATGAACACCCCCGAACACCCGGCCAAATCAGAACCGAGCGACGCCGAAAAGGCGATGAAGGCGAGAGTCGAAGCGCGCCTGACACGCCCGACGGCGCGCAGCACCGGCACTCTCACGACGAGCAAGCGGACCTTGGCCTACCGGACCGAGGCCGGCTTCATCCCGGTCGCCGGCAAGGACGGCGAGCCCGAAGCCGCCGTGATGACCACCGCCTACCTCGAAGAAGGCGCTGACCCGACAAGGCGCGGCGTCTGCTTCGCGTTCAACGGCGGGCCGGGTTCGGCCTCGGTCTGGCTGCAGTTCGGTGCGCTCGGCCCGAAGCGCGTGGTGGTTCCAGACGACGCCAGCGTCGGCATGCCGCCGTATGCCGCGGTCGACAACCCGCTGAGCTGGCTCGAGCACTTTGACCTCGTGTTCATCGACCCGCCCCACACCGGCTGGTCGCTCACCGCCAGCGACGCCGCGCGCAAGAAGATGCTGTCCACCGATGGCGACATCGCCGCGCTGGCCGAAGTGATGCGGCTGTGGCTGGTACGCAACCGGCGCCTGTCTTCGGCGCTGTACCTCTGCGGCGAGAGCTACGGCACGACCCGCGGGGCCGGCCTTGCGCTCGCGATGCTGGAGCAGGGACTGGCGTTCAGCGGGTTGATCCTGGTGTCCTGCGCGATGGACCTGCAAAGCATCGTCTTCGGTCATGGCAACGATCTGCCGTGCGCGCTTTTCCTGCCGGCATTTGCCAACACTGCCCAGTACCACGGCCTGCTGCAGGGCGAGCTCGCGTCGTCGCCGCAGGCAGCGCGGGCGGCGGCCGAGGCCTTCGTGCAGGACGAGTACGCCGCCGCGTTGCTGTCTGCCGGGCGCCTGAGCACGCACCAGCGCGCCCGGATCGCCGGCCGCATTGCCGAGCTGACCGGCCTGTCGCGAGCGCAGGTCGAGGAGCAGGACCTGCGGATCACCGATGGCTTCTTCTTCGTCGAGGCGCTGCGCGCCCGCGGCCAGGTCGTCGGGCGACTGGACTCGCGTGCAGCGGGTCCGGCAGCCGCCCAGCGCAAGGGCGAAATGGAGTTCGACCCTGGCATCGAGGCGCTTTCGTCGCCCTACACGATGGCCGCGCTGGCGACCTTTGCCGGCACGCTGGGGCTTGATCTGGAAGACCGCTATCAGGTGCTGAACCTCGAGGTCAACCGGCAATGGGACTGGCGCCGTGGAACCCTGGGCGGCGAGATCGACGGCCTGCAGGGGTACACCAGCACCAGTTCTGACCTGGCGACGGCGCTGCGCCGGCACCCGCATCTGAAGGTCCTGGCCGCCAGCGGACGCTATGACCTGGGTACGCCGTACAGCGCCACCGACTGGTCGCTCGCTCGACTCGACGCACCGGCCGAGGTGCGGGCGCGCATCGTGCACCGCTACTACGACGCCGGCCACATGATGTACACGCGGCAGGCGGATCTGGAACAACTGAACGCCGACCTCGCGGCCTGGCTCTCGACTTGACGGGCTGGGACTACAGCAGCCGCATGGCCTGTGGTGCCAGGCGTTCGAGCGCGGCCTTGAAGTCCCGCTCGGCACGGCCGAACGCAAAGTCCGCGAACTCGAACCCGGGGCCCACCGTGGCACCGACATAGGCGTAAGCACCCAGCGGTTCGGCCGCCTGCCACCACCGCGCCGGCACCACGGCCCTGGGCCGGAGGCCGCCGTGGCCGACCGCGGCGAGAGTGACCGTCTCCAGCCGCGTCAGCGCCGGGTCCAGCAGCCAAAGGCGAAGGGCCGCGGGCGCATCGTCTTCGGGACCCGAAGCCGCTTCCAGAAGGTGCCAGGCCTCGTCGGAGTCCACCCGGTGCCAGGCCGAGAACTCACCTGCGGCGAGCAGGAAGTCGATGCTCGTCAGCGCCGACCGATGCGGCCGGCCATCCAGCGGATCGATGGCCTGTGCAGAGCGGTGCAGCTCGGCGAAGTGGCCACCTTCCGGATGACGGCGCAGGTCCAGGGACTCGATCAGTTCAGCCGCGCGGGGATGCAGCGCCGGGGTCGACGTCATCATGCCGACCCGCGAACGTCCGTGACCGGCTCGCTGCCGAAGTCAGCACTGGAGAGCACCCGCAGGACCTTGGCGGCGGCGGTCTCGGGGCTGTCCAGTGCGCCGCTGGCATGCAGGCCGGCAAACCGCTCTTGTTCGGGGAAGAGCGCTGGGTCGGCGCTGCGCAGTTGCATCTGCATGTCGGTGGCGATCACGCCGGGGGCCAGCGACACCACCTTCGCCCCGCCGGCCTGCTGCGCTTCCTCCAGCGCCAGGGCGCGCGCCAGATGGTCCATGCCCGCCTTGGCCGCGCAGTAGGGCACGGCGCCGGCCATGGCCCGGCGCCCGAGGCCGGACGAGATCAACAGCAGCTTGCGCACGCCACGGCTGGCAGCGGTGCTGCGCAGGAAGGCCGCGCTGAGCACCAGCGGCGCTTCGAGGTTGACACGCATCGAGACCGAGAGCTCCGCGTCGCTCGCGGCGGCCAGCCAACCGGGCGCGCTCAGCATGGCAGCGTTGTGGATCATGCTCACGGCTGCATCGGGCGATTGGGCGACGGCGGCCTCCAGCCAGTCCTGAAGCCGCCGGGCCAGGGGCACCGGATCGGCCAGATCGGCCCGCCAGGATTCGTAAACCTGGCCTGGCGGACCGATCAGCGTGGTGTCACTGCGTGCAATGGCCAGCAAACGGGTGCCGGGCTGTGCGAGAAGCTGCGACGCGATGGCGTGGCCCAGGCCGCGCGAGGCGCCAGTGACCACCACGATGTGCTGGATGGGAGCGGTGTTCATGGCCTGCGAGCTTACGCGTCCCGAAAGGGTTGCCGATGACCGGGCAGCCGCATCAGAAGCGGGCGGGACTGTGCCAGCTCTGGCGCTGGCCGGTCCCGGGATGCGCCAGGGTCAGCGTCTGGGCGTGCAGCAGAAGCCGGGGCGGGTGCGCGTCGGCATCGTCGCCGTACAACCGGTCGCCCACGATGCCGTGGCCGATCGCCCGCAGGTGCACGCGCAACTGGTGGCTGCGGCCGGTCAGCGGCTCCAGTGTCAACCGGCTGCGGGGGCCGTCCAGGTGCTCATTCAGCGTCCAGCGTGTCAGGCTGGGCTTGCCGTGCTCGGGATCGACCTTCTGACGGGGCCGGTTGGGCCAGTCCGCCGACAGCGGCAGGTCGATCATGCCGCTGGGTTCAGCCATATGGCCATGCACGACCGCCACGTAGGCCTTGTTCACCTCGCGCGCCGCGAACGCACGGTGCAGGTGGCGAAGCGCCGGCAAGGTCCGCGCAAAAACGATCAGGCCCGAGGTCGCCTGGTCAAGCCGGTGCACCACATGCAGTGGACCAAGGTGCCGTTCGAGCAGGGCCAGCAGGTTGTCGCGCCCGGCCTCGCCACGGCCCGGGACGGCCAACTGGCCGGCCGGCTTGTCGGCGACCACGAGCCAGTCGTCGACATGTAGGACAGGCAGCTGCATCGCGGGCCAGCATAGCCGCTGGCGTTGCCATATCGCCACGCGGGTGGAGGCCTCGCGTTGACGGCGCGCGCAAGCGCGTCCACAGTCCGCCGCTCGCGCTGCCGCCTGCGTCCTGCACCCGGAACCGGCAGCTCCCGCCAGCCCCACTGAAGGAGACCACGATGAATGCCAAGCCAGACCTTGCCATCCCCGCGTCGCGTCGCCCGGGGGCCTGGATGACGAGCGACACACAGATCCGCGGCCTGAGCCGCTGAGACCCTGTCGCTGAGGTTCGCCGCTTCCGGCGGACCCGAGGGGTTGACGGTCCAACCGTCCACGCTCGAACCGTTCGTTCATCGCACCGCGCCGGCGTCGCAAAGCCGTTGCCTGGGCCACGCCTGTCGTGGCGGCCGGGCCCGCCGACCCGTATCCGAACGAACCGCAATGAACATCCCTGAAACGCTTGCACCCCTGCATCGCATCGGCCTGCAAGACCACGAACTTTCGATCCTGAAACACGACCCACCGCCGCCCGGACTGGTGACGATGAGGGTCATCGAAGTGCAGCGCGACGGCGTCGTCCTGCACGACGGAAATGCCGAGCACGAGGCCCAGGTCCTGCCCGCGTTGTGGCGCACCCTGGCCACGGCCCAGGCACCCGGTCAGCTTGTCCCTGGCGACTCGCTGGCGGTTGGCGACTGGGTGCTGTCGGGTCGCGAGCCTGACGGCAGCCTGTGGGTCCGCCAACGACTGCCGCCGCGCAACCAGATCGCCCGTCGGCACCGCGACGAATCGCTGCTGGTGCGCCAGGTGCTGGTCAGCAACGTCGACCGCGTGCTGATTGCGATGGGCCTGGACAGCGACTTCAGCACCACTCGGCTGGAGCGCTATCTGCTGCTTGTGCAGATGGCCGGCGTCGCCGCCGCGGTGGTGTTGACCAAGGCTGACCTGTGCCCGGATGTCGAGTCAAGGGTGGCTCGAGCGCAGGCAGTTGTCGGAGACGACGTGCCGGTGCTTGCGCTGGACAGTCTGGCCGAAGCCGGCGCGCTGGCCCGCGCGGCGCTGGCCCCGTGGCTTTCGCCGGGTCAGACCCTGGTGCTGCTGGGCGCCAGCGGGGCCGGCAAGAGCACGCTGACCAACGCCCTGGTGCCGAGCGCGCCGGCCGGCACCGGTGCGGTGCGCGACGGGGATCGCCGCGGCCGGCACACGACCACGGTTCGCACGATGCACCTGACGCCCGAAGGCGCCTGCATCATCGACACCCCGGGCCTGCGCACCCTTCGGCTGGACACCGACCCGCAGGCGCTGGAACGCGGCTTTGGCGACGTGGCGCAACTCGCCGCGGCCTGCCGCTTCCGCGACTGTCGCCACCAGGGTGAGCCGGGTTGCGCGGTGCGCGATGGCGTCGGCGAACAGCGGCTGAAAAGCTTTCACAAGTTGGTCCGCGAAGCCGAGCGTGACGAGCAGACCGTGCTCGAACGCAAGACCGAGCGCGGCCGCTGGAAAGCGACCGGCCGAGCCGTGCGCGCGTGGATGAAGGAGAAGCGGGGCTGAGCCGGGCGAAGCGGCGCGGACCTTCGCGCCGCCCGCTTGTGCGCACAAATCCTCCTGAGGGATGACCCCGCATCCGGGGCCGCGAGGGAAGGGGGCGGCCCTGCTAAATTCAAGGGCTAATGCCGTCCGACGCCGTCAGCCCCCCGACCGATTCCGCCAGCGCCCTGCCGATCGGCTCCCGGCTGGGCGAGTTCGAGGTCACCGGGATGCTCGGCATCGGGGGCTTCGGCATCGTCTACCGGGCCTTCGACCACGACCTCGAGCGCGAGGTCGCGGTCAAGGAATACATGCCGGCGATGATGGCCGGCCGCACGGAAACGCTGCATGTCTCATTGCGCTCGCAGTCCGACGCCGAGACCTTTGCGCTGGGCCTGAAGTCCTTCGTCAACGAGGCCAAGCTGCTGGCGCGCTTCAACCACCCGGCGCTTCTCAAGGTCTACCGGTTCTGGGAGGCCAACGGCACCGCGTACATGGCGATGCCGGTTCTGCAGGGCCGCACGCTCAAGCAGATCCGCTCCACGCTGTCCGAACCGCCCGACGAGGCCTGGCTGCGCGGCATGCTCGATCCGCTGCTCGGGGCCATCGACCACCTGCACCAGGCCGGCGTCTATCACCGCGACATCGCGCCGGACAACATCCAGATCGAGCCCGACGGTCACCCGGTGCTGGTCGACTTCGGCGCCGCGCGCCGTGTGATCACCGACAAGACGCAAACGCTGACGGCGATCCTCAAGCCCGCGTATGCGCCCATCGAGCAGTACGCCGAGGTGGCTGCGGTCAAGCAGGGGCCCTGGACCGACCTGTACGCGCTGGGCGCAACGCTGCACTTCATGCTCCTGGGCCGGCCACCCTCTCCGGCGACGACCCGCGCCGTGTTCGACGACGTGCAACCGCTGGCCCAGCAGGCGCTGCCAGGATGCCGGCCCGAGTTCCTGGCCGCGATCGACTGGATGCTGAACCCGCGGCCGGTGGACCGCCCGCAGAGCGTGTCGGCACTG
>Ga0209985_10002091_pt1 | contig 18602 bp, 28 predicted proteins | sample NOAtaG_FD_187305 | JGI IMG/M metagenome (GOLD analysis project Ga0209985, IMG submission 187305) | Freshwater lake microbial communities from Lake Erie, under a cyanobacterial bloom - NOAA_Erie_Diel6S_1000h metaG (SPAdes) (version 2) | ecosystem: Environmental > Aquatic > Freshwater > Lake ...
GAGTGCATCCAATACAACAGTTGATTCCGGCTCGACTGCTTTCGCTGCGGGTTGAGTGGTGATTTCGTTTATTGCAGTTTGGATTTGCTTTATTTCAATCTCCAATAAGGAGAATGTTTCATCTGTGAATGTGCCGTGTTTGAACGCTTTGATTAGTTTCTCCAATCTTCCGTTTAGCGTTTCTTTCACTACTTCTGCATCCATTCCTTTGTAAATGGATATAGTCGGAGTTTCGGGGTTTGCCGCCCATAATACGGCACTACCTTCGTAGAGCATCAACTCTGTAATGGTACGAATGCCGGTACTATTATCCATTTCGGATTTGATTGTGCTGAATCCGATTGAGTGCTGATTAATTAAACCTGCTTCATATAATTTCAGCATATCCTCTCCCATTTCCGTTTCGATAACTTCTGTAACGGCTATAAGTGCATCGCCTTCAACGTATAATTCTTTCGGCTTACCTAAAGCATACTTCATCGAAGTTTTATGGTCAACTAATGACCAAATAAGGTTCTTACCTTGCGGCCCTCTTTCATTGATTGTCTTTGTAAATGCAGCAGGACTGATAATGTCATTGTCGAGGTCAACATTGCTCATTCTTGCCCAAACGGCTTTCACCTTGCGGCTTTCTTTGTCGACATCTTCAACCCCATTCATTATATCCTTAACGCTATATTGCTTCATTCAATAACATTTGTAATTGCAAAAATAAGCTATTATTCCACATACTCCACAGGGTGCCGGCAGGCCCCTTTAGATTGCCTTGTATAGATACTGGCATATCGTTCTCATCCCTCACTACTTCAAAACCAACCGTGCATCTGCAATTACATACGTTCCCTGCACTTGCCCGACTATCACCTGGATATTCCATCTGTTCTACACTTCCCATTCCGGGAACGGTGAACGGTTCATCTACTGCCACACGCTTTCCATCCATGTGCAAATGGTCGAACTTATCACGGGGGATTCTACGAGTGCGATCATCTGTAATCGCAATCCATTCTTTTTCGGTTTGTAGCCCTGTAGATACGGCACCAAGTAACGCTCCCTGATTTGCGGCTCTTGTTGTTTCTGTTCGTGCAATGAGTTCTGCACGATAAGCATTGATACCTGACTTTTCTAATTCCGACATCATTTGCGTTATACTCCACCCCTCCTGCATTCCTTTAATCAATACCTTTCGGATAGTTTCCTTTGTTGTAGATGTGATGCCATCGGTCAGCATAGTCAATCCCTGATCAAGGAACAACTTAATCACTATCGCCCATCTTTGTTGCGGTGTCAAGTTATCCTTAATACCTGCCTTTCGCCTAATCTTATCATAGTTGTATTTAGCCATTGTCATTCCTGCACCTTGATGCAGTTGACTGATAATACGTTTCAGTCCGCTTTGATCGGGTTGCTCACCATTGAGTATAGCTTTGCATTGCTTATCAAGTTCCTTCTTGATTAGCACCCTGTATTTCTTCCGGTATTTGTTATAAAGTTGGCGGTACATCTGGCAGATTAGTAAAGTCATCCATTGGCATCAAACCTTGCGGAATATACAACTTTTGATAATCTTCAAGAGGCACATTGGGATCAGGTGCGATACCCATTACTTTGAGTTTTTGTTCCGGGGTCAGCCACCATGAAGTATTGAGCCATTGTGCTTGTGCTTCCCTGTTCGCTTCGAGTTCTTGATATACGGTAAGGTCAAAGTCCACGAATATGTCAGTATTCTTATACCCCCAATCCGTTTTCATCTTCCGATTAAGGTTATCCCGGATAGCAATCAGTTCGGGAAGTACTGCCCGTAATGTCAGCGATTTCTCCGCCTCTCTCATGTTGTTGTATGTGGCCGCATCCTGCGACCCTAATAGTACGGGTGGTACACCATAGATTGAGCATAGTGCTTCCTTATCCCATTTCTCTGCTTCGATTAGTTGCAGGTCTTTTGCAGGTAAACCGATTTGCGTCCATCCTACTTTATACCCACTCACGGCTGCACTACCATGCTTGCCGGCACCTGATGCCATTGATATTTGCGTTTTCAATGCCTGTGCTTGTGCGCCACCGCTTAACGGGTCGAAGCGCATATCATCCATGTAAAGTACCCCTTGCGGCCCCATGTTATCAAACATGGCCACACTTGCGGTCTTTGAACTATTAGAACGGGTCAACACCTTCGATGCCGCCCGGAGTGGTGACAATCCATACAACTGGCCTCCTGTTGCCGACCATTCAGGGTTGAAGTACTTATCATGCAGGATCTCAATCGTATTAAACGGTATGTACTGACCATAGTACAACTGATACGCTACCTTCTTTGGTGGGAATTGCTCAATATCTACCTTTACCGCCATGTATTGTGCAGGTAGTACATACAACTCCATTGGCTTGCCCTTGTTCACGGAAGCATCGCCTACCATCTTTGCATAGACAAAAGAGTTTCCGGTGATCTTCTTAAACCCTACCCATTGTTCGATTAGGTCTGACCATGAATCTTCACTATTCGGATATTTTAACAACTCATTCAACCTGGCATCACCTTCGTATAGTTCAAAGGCCTGTTCTTTCAGTTCCTTTAATTCTTTGAGGTCAATGGTGATGGGTGAGTTTAGTTTCGCCTGGTACTGCTTTGCCTTCGCCTTGTCCTTAACTTTATACACTCCCCAGGGTGCTACTTTCGCCTTTTGGGTAATCAGTTGAATGATAGCATATACCAAGTCATTGCCGATATAACTATCCCTTACTATTTCTGCTTGATTCTGCCCATCCCAAGTTATCAATCCCCTTTCGATTGAAACTTGAACAGGTGATTTAACGGGTGCTGCCTTGCGTTTAAGGAAATCGAATAAACCCATAAGTTATTATTTGTTACTGGCAAAATTACGATTAATTCGCCTACCATACTGCCACCTGAAATTGCGGCTTGTGCAAGTGGGTAAAGATGGCATAACGCATCGCATCGCAATTATGGACTAACACCCCATTAGCAAAATATTCATGCTCATCTTCTACGGTCAGGTCGTAAACTCTTTCCTGCCAACTTGTAACGCACTCGAAGTGCTTTAGCTTTGCAGTTTGGATGGCAGAACTTTGCATGCTTTGTTTTTGCGATGTAATCTTTTCCGCATTGCATACATTTTGATTCAATTGATAGTGGCTTACCGAAATTGTTTTTTCTTGCATGCTCTTTGTGCCATTCAATACCCTCTTTGCTTTTATGCCATTGCTTTGCTGATTCGATTCCTTTTGCATGGAATTCTTTAAACTTTTCTGGATTGCCTTTAATACGTTCTTTTGCATGTTCGCTAAGATGTCTAAAGGATTCGACCTTTTCAAGATTGGATATTTCGTTATTCCATGTGTTACCGTCTTTGTGATGTATGTGGTAACCTTTTTCCCTTTTTCCATTATAATGCTCCCAAACGTACCAATGCATGTGTAGTGGCCCGTTTGTGAAATACCTTGCTCCGGGATGTAGTGTGAATCTTCTGCCATTAAATGTTTGATATGGCTTACCGTTTTCGTTGATTCTAATTTCGAAATCTCTGTCCATTGGTCTTGAGTATAAATTAAATGATTTGAAGTACAACACAAATATACAGAATGCGTATCGAACTGCATCAAATACTTTTCCACTTGTTTCACTCCGTTATTATGTACTCCTAATACCTTTTTATACCCATTGCGAGTTAATACTAAATCCCCTACTTTTATTTCATCTATTCTTTTTTGACCGTTGATAGTTGCTATTTGTGTTTCCCCGATGAAGCATGCATGATCAAACTCTTTCACCGGTTCATCTATCACATTGTCATTCTTATCCTTCTTCCACTTGTAAGATTGCAACTCCCGAATGATGTTTTTACTGTTAGCGGTAACGTACAACGGATAAGATTTAACCTTCAATATCCCGGGCCACACTTCCTTATTAGCCGCCTGTGCATTAATACCGCCCCTGTAAAGTTCTTCAATGCTTTTAGGTTCGGCTGCATCGCAGTATACTGGTTTCCTATCTGATATGTGGTCTTTCACTTCCCGGATAATTTCGGATGGAGTTAACCCCGATTTGTAAATCAATTCGTTGACATAATTAGCCCCTTCGTAATGACATACGTTGACGAGTGCAAGTGGGTGAACATATCCAAAGTCCAACCCATAGAACATATCTCCCCCCTCCGGCATCTTGTCTATTATCTGCCATTTGGTATAGATTATCTCCTTTGCGGCACCTCTTTCCCCTAATCCGTACACCTTCCACATGAAGTCATCGGGCAGGTTCTTATACCCCTCAATAATGTCTATCTGTGTTTGTGATAAGTTGCCTTTATTGTGTATGTAAGTAGATTTTATGCGCTTGTTGTTTGGATTGTCGGCCACATCGTACACCCAACTAACGAAGTCAGCAGGGTTCCAATCTAAAAAGATAGTACCCGTTGTTCGCATGGCCAATTGGTCGAATAGTGCTTTGCGGATAAGGTTCGCTTCATTCACGAAAAGAATATCCCTACCCGGCCCCCTTGCTTTCTGTTCGTCTTCTAACCCGAATAATTCTATATAACTGCCATTGGGGAACTTGTAGATGAAATCGGTGAAGCTAAAATCTTCATCCTTCCACATATTCCATTCTTCCATAATGGTCTTGAAATCCCTGTATGCTCCCCGTTTGATGTGTGGGAGTGAATGGGATACTATGCTGATACGCTTGTTACGCTGCGTAGTTGCTATCTGAATCAGCAGTTGAACAATGGAGAATGATTTCGACGATCGTGATCCCCCCTCATTGCAGATTATCGGGTATCCCTTTTCGTATGCTTCTTTGTTGGCATAGAATACCGATGTCGCCTTTATCTGCTTAACTTGTTGCGATACCACACTTCTTGAATTTCTCGAGTGTTATAAACTCCTCTTTAGTTTTCTGCATAACGCAGTAAACATTCCAACCGTCGGTTGTATTACCCATTGCCGGATGTTCACCCAAGTCAATAAGAGAATACTCACCAAAGGCAGCGAGTAGCTTATAAAAATCCGTTGTATAGTAATTGAATCCATGCCCCGGCCAATTCCCTGTCTTTGGGTTTTCGCTGACAATGAATCCTCCGACCTTAACGAGGTTGTGTTTGTTCTTCCAGCAGTTGTAAATTGCTTTGATGTCATGCTTGCCGTTGGTTCCAACGTGTTCGGAGGTTCCTGCATCCACCAAAAGATCGTATTGTACTCCGAAACTGTGAAGCAAGGACAGGTCATACGGCTGACTTCCGTTCTCTCCGCTAATGTCAATGGCCGTGTATTGCTTGTTGGCATAGTAGGTATCTTTAACGTACGGTGCAGGTAGTGTCGGATGGCGGTAATCATTCTGCGCTCCTAAATCCACTACTGATTGCACTCTGTCAATGATTAAATCAATTAGTTCGATTGTTTTGCCTGTGTATCCCATAGTACAAATTTAATCTTTTACCCCCCAATTAATAAAGAACGGTTCAACGGGCATAAATTCCCGATAAGCTAACCCCCCATACGGCTGCACCTTTACACCATTGATATTCATGATAGCAGATAGCAGCGATTGATCATGTCTGCTGCTTACATAGTGCGGATTCTTACTCTCGTTATGGTGAAAGCAGTTATTAAAGGCACCTTCAATCCACTTATAAAAGATAGGTTTAGTCGCAGGGTGGTCGAAGTCGAACACAATGCAGCAGGCCATTATCTGATACATTTGCATTACCTGTGTGTAATCTCTTAACCCTAACCATGCGATCTGATGGTCGGGGATGTACTTGTGTAACGGATGCCCTTCATTGTTCCACGCAACTATACCATGCTCGGCTGCAAGTTGCCAGAGTGGGTCAGGGTTCTTCATTACTCTGATAGTACTATCGCACCAAATGATTTTCCGGTAACCCAACTCATACGCTTCCGCAACCATTACCGGCTTAAATTGATACGGCATATTTTGATGGCTCCATGATTCGTACTGCTGCGATTTCGGCCATTTGCCTTGTAGTATTTTCCTACCCTGGTATTCATCCACATACCCATCCACACTCCGCAAATGAGTGTCATAGTCGGGAGCATTGCGATTTATTGACCGGATTAGTCCTAACATCGCCTCATTATAGTTTTCCCTGCCTGTGGAGGAAAGGGATGTGATTACCTTGCCCATATTACATTCTCTAAATTGTTAAGTAATTTCTTATGCAGTCCGAAACCATTGCAGTACTCTTTAATGAGTTGGAATAGGTCAGCATTGCCATTGTGTTCTATACACACCATTTGTGTATGCGATAGATTAATCTGTTCGAGTATCTCAAAGTCCATACCTTCTGCATCAATGCTGATAAAATCAAATACCTTGTATGGTGAGTTCTTGACTAATGTCTTGTATGTCCACACTTCTGTCATGCGTTCCTTAAACTCTGTACCATTCCATCTTTTCATCTCTGATTTCTTAATGGTTGATAGCAGCGATACATCACCCCTATTGAGATGTGTACCCATTTCATGGAAGGTACAAGTGCCATCTGCCGTACCTATTGCCACATTGAACGCTTTTACCTTGTCATTTGGTGGTATGCGATTGAAGGCATCTTCACTCGGCTCAACAAGTACACCACCCCATCCGTTTAGTTGCAGGGCATAGGTATTTGATAACGTAACACCATCATTAGCACCGATGTCGAGGAACACTCCCGATGTGCGGAAGTACTGCTCGATTACGTCTTGTTCGTTGTTTTGTGAGTATCTCATTTGCCGTAGGTTTGGGTGTAGTATTGTTCTGCGTTAAATGGAATGTCTTTTGTACCTCTTTCATCCCCCGCAACAAACGCATCCTCTATCTGCTGCTGAAACATTTCTTTGGTTTCTCTATATGCTACAAGATTTTTATAATCTTTTGTTATTAACAAACCTTGATTTGCTAATTTTTCAAATGCAATGTCCACTGCCGTCTGTTGTGCCATGTTATTTCTGTTTTAGTTTTTCAATCTCCCTTTCAATATACCATTTCGCTTTTTCCAAATCCTCAATAGGATTATCCGTCTTTCGCCCTGCCCTTGCAACATACTTGATTACATTGCCCAAGCAGAAGTTCAATCCCCACGCTTCGATTACGTTGATGGCTTCGTAGGTGCCGGAGTGGTAGTAAGTAGCAATATACCTTGCTTTATTTCTTATTTCACAATAAAAACAAGGAACACCTTTATTACCTATTCCTCCTGTTAATAATCCAGAATCTTGGCAATAATTACAAATATGCTCTCCCATAACTTACTTATTCGTTCTGAACTGATAATGATAAAGTTCCTTATCAATCTTGACCTCTGTCTGCAGAACCTTTGCATTGTGCATTGCAGTAGCATAAAGGTAATCTTCCCCTATCTTAATGTCCTGAAATGGGAACTTTACGGCAATCTCCCTGCGTACCGGTACAATGTGATTAGGATAGCGATAATAAGCACCGTCTTTGGCCTCATAGCCGTATTCCTTACTGATATACCACTTCCGCTCATCCTTGCCGTTGGTGGTCATTATTCCGTTAAATACGATAACATCGGGATCCTGCTTTGCTGCTTCAAGTATGTCAGCAATGTAGGTGGATGCTATCATGTCATCGTCATCCACGAATACGATATACTTCCCTGTTGACTTGCCTATAAGGTAATTCCGTTTGCGGCCTGTACTCATGGCACCATTATCCGATTCGACAATGATTTCAACCTCATCAGTTAGCTGATTAGATAACCGTGCTTTTTGCTGCACTAATTCCTGCAATAGTCGGGTGAGATAACCCTCACGGCCTTGAATGGTGCAGATTAGAATTGATAGGGTCATAGTGCTTCGATTTCGGCTTTTACTTGTTGCCAATAATCTACTTCTTCTTCTAAAAGCCAATAGGTCTTATCTTTATTGGTGTAAGTTTTTATAATCTCATCTACTGCAATTAAGGCGTACTTCTTTGCAATAGCAACCATATTGTCGCACCTATCAACACATTGCATACATCCTTCACAATCTGATGGCATTCTTATTTCAGAAAAGTAATTATCAAATAATTCTTGCGCTTTCTCTTTCGGTGTCATACGGTTTCATTTGGGAATCCGGCGGCTGACCGCTTGATATATGTTTGTTCATCTATGTGGTAATAACCCTGCGTGTGCCTTAACTGCGCATCAATAGGCTCACCGGTCCATGCCGGGTGGTAATGGTCGAAGATACGCTCGGGAACATATTTCCACTTCCCCAACTTCTTCGCCACATCCATAGCTTCGTTATCGCACCATAAAGAAAAGTATTGTGGGTGGTAGATGTAGTTGAACCGCTCATAGTAAGTCCTACCCATTATGCTCATGGTAGGTAGCAAATGATTAACCCTGCCATCCGGAAAGTGGATGAATTGGTCAAGATTGTCAGCGAAGGCATTGATTATTTTAATGTCATAACCTGGTACAAGGAATCTCATGTCATCGCTCATATTCACCACTATATCGCCCTTCCATCCTTCCATACCACGATTGATAGCGTGGACCTTACTATTGCTTTTACCGTGTGTAAAGTAGATATTCGGATCCCTTTGCAGTTCGAGATAATGGGTACTATTCAGCGTTACATCATCATCGTCATCAACCGTTATACCGATAGTGTAATCTGCTTTGTGTGAGTATGCTTTTATTGTGGCAATGGCAGCAGTCATTTTTGTTGGCCTACTGCGAGTGGCAAAGTTGTAGTGTATTTTCATGTTTTCGGCTCTGGTCATACAAAGATAACAAAATTCTTTGCTGAAATCAATCTGCAAGCGACATTTATGTTTTCCACACCCTGAACAAAGTTTCTCAATCGGCAATGGGAGCTGAATTTGGGTCGGGAATAATTTGTATAATGGTTTGGACCGGTTGCTGAATGTCCGCCTCTACTTTTGTCGGGATGAGTTTCGATGCTAGGCGATAGAACTCTGTTGGGTTTGTCTTTGCCCATGCAGTCAGGTTATGCTGATCATCTTCCTGCAATAAATCGAAAGCGGTAGCGAAATGCTCCCGTATTGTTTTGGTAACCTTGTTGGGGGTTCCTTTGGGTCTACCATTGGGGTTGTTAGTATGTCCTTTCTTTGGCACGTTGTACTTACTTGTTGTTTACAAAGTTACCCATAAGCATCCGAAAGTACCAAATTTGCACAAAGTTGCACCATATTTGCAGTCAAAACCTTCATAACTCATTGAGTATCAGTCAAAGTTGCAAATTTGCAGTATTTTTGCACCCCACGTATATCTATATAAGGATTAGTATATTAGCATATATAGAGATATAAAATTATTATTACTTGAAATTTGCGCAAAAGTGCAAATTTGCCACCATACGCTATGATTATCAATGGTTTGCATATTTGCAGTGGGTGCAATTATTGCAAATTTGACTGCAATTTTAGGCAATTTACCCGAAGTCACGGCATAAAAAAACCCCCGATTAAGGGGGTGAAGGTTTAGGACTGATTCCAAAGTGTGGGATGTGATTTGTCAAGTTTGGTCTTGGCAAAACCAAATTCAGCAATATCTTTTTTTACCTGCTTTTCTTCTTCCAACCATTTATTAGCTTTCATCCAAAAGTCCTTTTTAATCTCAAAACCATAGCCTTTACGGTTTAATCTTTCAGCAGCTATGAGAGTTGATCCGCTACCTGCTACCGGGTCGATTACAACATCGCCGGGGTCGGTAAATATCTCTATTAAGTTTTTTAATAGTTCCACCGGTTTTTGAGTTGGATGTATTTTTTCGCTCTCGTTATCTCGTGGCCAGTCAATGCAGTTAAATATCATTTTACCGTTGTTTCTGAATTTTGGCAGTCTATCACGGTAAAGAACTAACCCATATTCGCAGTTACCCACTATTTTCATATTTGCTTTAAGTACTTGCGCTGAAAAGTTTTTTCTAAATACTAAATTGATGTAATTGTTTAAGCCATACCTTTTTGCAAGTTCAATTAGATACATTTGCTGATCAAATGCGCAAAAAATAATCATGCATGGTGCTTCGCTTTTTTGCCTTTTTTCACCTTCTACTTTTTCCTTTTTTGGCTCTGCCCGGAGCATTGTAGAGCAAAAGTGCATAAACTCTGCCGGCCTAAAATCTTCATCCGTGTCAAAGAATGACTTTCCTGCAAGTTCGCTTTCACCGTTTGAATTATTACCGTCTTTGTACCATGCAGGGTTAGATGCATAGGCATTGTTACCTAAATTGTACGGGATGTCTGCAATAATTAACTGTGCTTTTGGAATTGCATAGCTTTTGTAATTTTGGAAATGGTCTCTGTAGATCATGTTTTTTGTTTTATTGGTTTGTTATTGGTTACATCTTTTCATAAACTCCATGTGCGATGCGCTTAAACATTCGCTGAAAATCTTGCCTTCGCATAGCATCCACAAACCTCCGTGGTTTTATGTTTAGCCTGGTACAAAGTGCCTCCATTTCTTTCGTGGTAAACTTCGCCGGAAGGTTATCAACCAACAAGCGGAGATCAGTAGGCAGTCCACTTTCATTTTCCTCATAGATTGAACCTAAAATATGCATAGTTGATTCTGCATACCACCGGTAAAGCTGCCATGCTTGGTCAGCGACCTGACGGGTAACAAGTGGAACCATTGGATTCTGCATGATCGCTATGATGTGGCAGAACCGGAAGTAATACGCTGACATTTTCGCCTCTGTTCCCATAACATAATCTTCAACCGAATTGGCTTTCCTATCATTTGCATCCTTTCGCTGCTGCCTGTAATACTTTGTTAAAATTGGTCTTGCTTCATCCGTTACGATTATTTTACGGGGTGGCTTATCGCCTTTGCTGAATTCCTTGTTGTGCTTGTACAACTCGAAAATAAGGTCGCTCCACTCCTGGCACATTGCCCGTGTCGGGGTGAAAGGGTCAACTTCTTCCTGTAGTTTGATGTAATCGGATTGCACCATAAGGAAACGGGATGCAAACCCTGACTGGATGCGGTCGGCCCCGAAAAGGTTTTTCAGTCGGGATGGCTGCGTTCCCATAAGCAGGGATATGTTAAGGGATTTAACTACCCTTTCCTTCGACCTGTCGGCTCTAATTTGCGTATAACGGCCACCGCTGAATGCTTGGGTGAAGAAGGATATAGAATCGTTATTTGCTTTGTGCGCTCCTGCATTAAGTATCGTTTCCGCCTCATCATGGTACACACCCATGCCGCCTTGTTGATCCTGCATGAGTGAGATATACCCCTCTGTGGTGCCATCAACGGCAAAAGGGTGGAATCGCTTGGGGTGTGGCTTGTTGAACGGCTGCTTGTTTGCGTTGGCATCTGCGCGCTGCAGGTTCCAGTCCTTGACTTCCTCCTCGTATTCTTTGTCCTCACGTGCTAATAATTCCTTTAACGGTGTTTCACACATGGCTTTGAATGCAGGGGTTTTACCAACTGATACCGGTGCAATCATAAGTGCGAATAAAATGTTCTTTGTTTCATCTGGAAGGTCGGAAGTAAAGCAGTTGCCGGCAAGGGATGCTATAGTCCATAGTCCTGCCGTTGCAAGGAACTCGGGGTGGAGTGATTTCTCGTTAGCTACCTCAAACAATGATTTTTGCACAGGCAGTGGAAAAATATCGTAAGGGTAAGCAGTTTCATCCTTTACTATGCCGATGTGTGCAAGTACTTTTTCCCAATCACGGCCTAAATGGTAGAAAAGCATAAACGATGCAGGTAGCGACCATTCAGGGTATTCTTCTTTGTTGTGCCAATTCGGGAAGTTATCCATTGATGCTGAAAATATCAGCACCCTTTTTGCCGCATGGTACACCTTTGCGCTGATTCCAACAGATGTACTTCCTTGCCGCCTATAAGCCCTAAATTTGTCCGCTTTTCTATAATGATAGTCAGGTATAGGATAAAGGCCGATAGTGTTCAGAATCGCCTCAAAACTATCTTCCGACAGATGTCCGTCATATTCGGACAACTGCTTTTCATAACCTTTCGGGTAGTTGATGGCTTTTTTGGTCGGGTCATAGGCCGGTTTGTACTCGTTAAAGTACTGACTAACCTCTATCAGATAGTTATATTGTTCAACCGTTATTTCCTTAAGGTCAGCCATTGATTGATGGAACTCTGTGTAACCTGGTGTTGGGTAGGTATAAACTACCGGCCCGTTGCAGTACAGGGCAATTACCTCGTTCCCTTCGGGGTTGGCAGCTAACTGCTGCTTCTTGGGTAGATGCTTGTAGTACATCCACACATGATAGCCACCGTTCCTCGTTTGCTCTATAAATAGGTTGTTGAGTATTTCCGGTGCTTCATTGGTTACCATTGCCATCCACTTGTTGAAAAGTTCTTTGTCTTTGGTGTTCTTCAAGTCGAAGTCCAAGCAGCCGTAATTGTTGCCGGTGAGAATCATTAACCCGTTATCGGATGGGCGCAAAGTAAGGTCATCGGGATTTGACCAGTTGCGGTGTGATACGGGTTGCTTGTTTGTTGTGTCCCATTCTATTGGGATTACTTTGATGCCGAGGTCGGTGTACTCGGCATAGGTTTCTTTAATCATGTTGGGTTGGTTTTTGACTTATATGTCATTCAAACAGGTCAATTTATGCCTTTAATGACTTGTAATCTGGTCAAATATAATGAAGAATTCCTCCGGTGTATGCACGAATTCGTAAATCCCTCCGGCTTGCCGTTCCCGTTGTTGCTCGGCAAGTTGTTCGGGTCGGGGTTTATCCTTGCCTACTTTTATTTCAATCATTACTGACCGGCCTTTGATTGTGGCTGAAATATCAGCCGTTCCCTTTCTGGTTGCGGATGGGATGAACTTGCCGTTAATTTGGCGGCCCATAGTGTTAATGCGTGTAGCACGGTAACCAGACCAGTTCAGGAAGTTGATAATAAACGTAGTCAGCCCATTGGACTTCGCAACCACAGGCGTAGCCGGACCGGTGTAGAATCCATCCTTAATAACAGACGGTGTATGCTTTAAGGTGTGCTGATAGTGTGCGGAGTTATATCTTATCCGCCATTCTGGGTAGTGTTTCATAACTAATTGTATTTGCTTAAAAGATATTCTCCCCATTGTTTTGCCATAGCTTCCGCAATGCCAGGAAATGTTTTACTGCGAATTTTTGCTCTTTCTTCTTTAGGTAATTTCCATGCATCTGCATACCATTTAGGCATTTTGCAACCGCTACTAAATGTTATAATTTCGCCTTTGCCAACATGGGTTTTACAATTATCAAAAAGGGTTGGCTTATCATTGTGATAAAGTAATGGTAAATTTTTAAGCCATAAACAAGTTTTTTTACTTGCTTCATCCCCAAAATAGTAAGGTTGTATAACCTGGTCAGGTTTGCGATAAATTTTGCTCATTATACCCACAGGATTTTCAACTGCAATATGTTTTATTGGTGCATTAATCATAGCCATAAAAAAGTCAATGCCTTGTTGCTGCCTTCCGTCTTTACGCTTTTGCTCAAACCATGCAGCACCGCTTACCGCTAAATGTGTGCAAGGTGGAAAAGCAATCATAGCATCCCATCCATCATTAATGATGTCAAATATATCACCTTTATAGTGTTTGGCATTTGGATTTCTATTTTCTTGCAAATCGCAAGACCAGGCATCAAATCCTAATTTTTCAAATCTACCCCTAACCTCATCGCTTTCCTCACAAGCTATTAATATTCGTTTCATAACTAATCAAGATAAGATACCCTTCTATTCGGGTTGTTAGAGTTATTACCAACTTTTGCAGGCAGTGGAAACATCAACTGAAACTGCTTTTCCGGCACCCATGCACCGCCAATGTAACGGTACCATTTGCCATCTTTCAGCATGGCAGTTGTGTTAAGTCGGATGTCTTTGTTTCGGAGGTATTGGTGGATTGTCATTGTTGCAAAATTAAGGGGAAGGAGTTACCCTTCCCCGTGTGATCTAAAAAGGTAAAGAATCAGAATAGTCCGGAGTTACAACCTTATTCTCGGCTGCTTGTACCTGCTTATTTTCCGCAGGTGCTTTGAAGTTGCCGATGTACGTTGCTTTGTTTCCGGCTTCCCTTTCATCTTTGGTTTGTTGTACCTGGATGGATCCGATATTCTCATAGCGGTCAGGTACATCATTTACCCAAAGTTTAACATTCAGGTACTTCTTTCCATTTTTTCCCTCTGTGATTTTTTCCTTCGGGATGTCGCTCAAACAGATTGAGCCATTGTAATAATTAGCCATAATAAAGCCGGATGTCGGGAGCCGGTGCCGTTTAGAGCCATGTACGGGATTCGAACCCGTATCTCTCCGCTACAATGCGAAGGCGTTATCCCAAGTCGGTATTCATTCCCGATTACGCTAACATGACTGCCGTGCTTATGGTTGCAAGTTTGGATTATCGGTATTGTTTAATGCTTCAATCAAAGCATTGGCAAAGATTACAGATTCTTCTCCTAAAAATTTGTAATTAGTAATGTAATTACCATTAGCCAATAATCCCTGCATCGCCATTGCTGCAAAGTATTCACGTTTGGTTAAACCGCTTGTTCCTGATTGTTCTTGCGACCATGCAAAACCTGTCGCTGAATCATTTGGATTTGTCATAACTTTTTTATTTAAGCGTTACCGCTACCGATGTGGTAGAAGTTTTAGCAGGTGGATAATGTGTTTCTACTTCGCCTGTTTCAGACAGTACTACTTGCACTCCTGCGGATGGCAGTCCTTTGTGATAGGTTTCGTATGCTTTTATCTGGGCTTCGATTTCTTTTTGCTGATCGTATAACGCTGCCAGTACACTATTCCCACATCCACTATAATCATACTTAACCCCAACCTCTCTAATATCTACCTTTGCGGTGTGATACTGAAACGATTTGCCGTGCTTAAGGCACTCATCTAATAATATGGCTTTATAAGGTTCCATCCCCGTTAGCTGCTTAATCACTTCCTCTGCTGACTTCAATCTCAGGTGCAGTTCAAGTGGATTGATACGCCCATTTAATACTTCATCGAAGATTTCACGTACAAGTTGTGAGCGTTCTTCCTTCGTAGTGTGGTTGAATTTAATCAGTTCCATTGTCGTTTGAGTTTATGAGGTTAAAGATTTGTTGTTGTTCTTCCGTCAGTTGGCACTCTGTGCGAACCCAGTCATACACGGTTACGGTTGAACCTTTGATACATTCGCCGTCTTGTATCTTAACGAGTGCTGACTGGAATTGATCGTTGGTCAGGATCCGTTTAGTAGGTTCTACTGTTGGCAGTTCGGGAAACTCCATTTCTTCAGGAACGTACACCGGTCCTGCAAATACATCGGGAGTGTACCACTTTACCCCGTTAGACATTGCACGAGCAAAAAGCATATTGCGTGGGAATCTCTCCAGGTTCTGTGTACCTGCTTTCTTTGCTTCTTCAATGGTGAAAGTGGAATTTCCGATTAATTCCTTGCCCTCGTAGAAATCAATGGAGCATTTCTTGTCGGTTTGTTCTACTACTCTGTAATTGTACTTGCCAGATGCCTTAACCATACTTGCCATAATACCGGCTCCTATGGTTGGTTTACCTTTAATGATGTGGATGCCAGACATTGCGGCAAATGGTGCGATGCCCAGTTCGGCACCTGCTTGGATTTTTACGATTGCTTGTGCGGCTGATTTGATATCGGGGAACATTCCCGATTCTGCGAAGGCCTTACCGATACTCATTATTTCGGTGGCCGTGTGTTTAATGATGTTCATGTTAAATTGGTTTAGGATGTAAAATTCGGAGATACTTTTGTAATTACCAAATATTTTTGTAGTTTTGTCGAAATATATTTTATATGGAAAAAACATTAACGCCAGTTGAATGGATAGAACGACAATTAAAAAATCAAGGATTTTTATATGATTTAGACATTGAAGTTGCCAAAGAAATGGAAAGTAAACAAAAAGAATTAATTTTTAGTGAAGTACAAAATGAAATCAGAAAATTAGGATATTCATATCCTCATATTTTTCAAGGCAATCCACAATTAACAGAATTAGCATTAAATATTGCATATTTAAAAAACACACTATAAATTATGGAACAACTCAAACAACTATTACAAGGCGATCACATCTTTAACGTATCGCAAATTGAAAAACAGGCCGGCATCCGCAAATTAAAAGTGCATGGTTGGATAAGAGGAAAGGAAAAACTTTCACCCGATGAGGAATTGAAAATCAAGCAGTTACTAAAAAATTCCACTAAACTCAAAAAATAATTCCAAAAATATTTGGATTGTATGTGTGAATAACTTTATTTTTGCTGAAACAAAACCAAATAACATGACAAAGCACTGCAACGTTTATAAAGATTTTTTTCAGTTTAAATGGTTTGACGAATTACAAGTTGGTGATGTGTTTAAGTTCTGTCCTATAATTGAACCAGACCTACCAAGTAAGTTTTATACTGCATTTAAAAAAGATGAAGTAAAAACAACGATAAATTCAACATACGGAAAAGAATTACACACTATTGAGCTTGCAAATGATACACCAAGAGTGATAATGATTTTTCCAAACCGAAAAAAATGAACAAACAAACAAAAAAATAAAACATACAACCGGGGCAAAATTATTTATTAAACCAAAAAAACCAAATAACATGACCAAGCACTACAACGTCTATTTCCTCGAAACGGAAAGCCGTTTGACCGATGACCTTACCACGCTCGAAGATGCGGAAAAATTCATCGCTACGAAATGTCCCGGATGGGAGCGTAACCAGTTAGCCATTCGGGAAGAATACTGCATTTATGCGCACTCAAGTAGTATTGAAGCATTCCGGGAACTGCTGCACATGGACCCAACACAAAGGTACACTATGCCGGCTTCCATTTCAGGCACCAATGCCCCCAAAGAGTGGTTCAACCACGAATGGTGGTTTGATTCTCTTGAATCTGCGCAGCAGTTCATGAGTTACTTGGCTCATCTTTCTGTAACCCTGCAATGCCCTTCAAACATCGAATATAAGGGCATGACAATCGGAATTGAATAACCAATTAAAACCATAACCAATGACCACTATTATTTTTTCCACAATCAAACAAGCGCAGAATTACGCTGAAAATTTGGAACTTCAATACGAAAGGCATCTTAACCACATTATTTGTTATGATGATAGTGGGGAGATTAGCCATGTACTGAAATTCAAAAAAATGTTATCTTTGAAACCTACATCAGCCATTGTTGGCTCTTCATGTTGAGGTTTTTTGGTTTCCCCCGGTGGTCGGCATCGGGGGTTTTTTTACCTTTAATAATTACCAATGAAAATATCTTCCAAACTCATGTTCGATGTCTATGCGTGCATGGCAAATCAAATCAAGAAAAATGAATCCATACGCAATACCCGGAATCAACAGAGATCGAAAAGCATCAGTAGATGCAGAGTGAATAATAACTACTGTTTGCTCCGATTGGGGAATAACAAGGGATAACCTATTCAGCCAGGTAAGGGAGCGCAGATTTGTAGTACCTCGGCATATTTGCCAGTTCCTTTTGTTCGAGAAATGCAAACTGAATTACTCAAAGATTGGCCGGATGTTTGAACGGGATCACACCTCAATCATCCATAGTCGGAAATTAGTTAGCAACTTTCTCACGGCAAAGTATGACAACGATATTAAATCATACATAAACTCAAAACAATGGCTATAACATTAAATGAAGCAATCGAAAAGTCACCAATTTTAAAGAAAGAAATTGATGATGAAAAGCAAAAGGCAAAAGATAATTTTTTAATCGAAGCAAAAGAAAAAATTGATAGAATTATTGCGTTAAATATTGATGAAATTTTGAAACGCCCTATTGAGGTTCCAACTGATTTAAATTGTAGTAGATTATACAATTATATTGAACATATAGATAAAATGTATCAAGATTTTACAATTGACACTCATTGGGGCCCATTCGGTATCGGCAAAGGATGTGTTCAAATTAAATTAGCTGATAAAGATTGGGATTGGAAAGGGTATGGAATTAAAGAACAACCTGTTATTCAACCCGAAATTAAAAAACTATCTTTCATCGAAAAACTAAAACAATGGCTATAATCGCAGCGTTAATCTTCATCGGTACTTGTTTCCTTGCCTACCAATTAGGGCAGTATGATGCGAAGTATGGGAGGGAGGATAAGTAAAACAACAGTCAGGTGGCGGAATTGGTAGACGCACTATTAGGAGAAGGTTGGATCGATACTCTCCCTTCCTAACCGTAGGAAGTAGCATAGCTGGGTAATGCAACTAATAGGTTTGAGTGTACAATCAAATACAGGTTAGAATCCTGTCCTGACTACTTAAAAATTAATATTATGGTAGTAACATATATTGTAAATGTTATTTTTATTTTGTTTATTTTATTTATAGTATGGTTTATAATCTGTTCTATAATTTATAGAGAGAAAGATGGTGATGATTTTTCAGGACAAAGTGATAGACAAAAAAAGAATAACGATTATAATACAGACTACTACCCATAATAAAATAGTCAGGTGGCGGAATTGGTTCCGCAACGTAATTGAAGACAAAGATTGAGGGGTGGCGAATAAAGTAGCCCTCGCGCAGAAACTATCAAGCCGTCTTCCACAGGTTCAATCCTGTCCTGACTATTTC
>Ga0209985_10002092_pt1 | contig 18591 bp, 10 predicted proteins | sample NOAtaG_FD_187305 | JGI IMG/M metagenome (GOLD analysis project Ga0209985, IMG submission 187305) | Freshwater lake microbial communities from Lake Erie, under a cyanobacterial bloom - NOAA_Erie_Diel6S_1000h metaG (SPAdes) (version 2) | ecosystem: Environmental > Aquatic > Freshwater > Lake ...
TTTCATAATTAGGGGTCTCAAGCTCCCCCTAGCGGCCACCGAGAAAACCTTCACCAGCTAAGTATTTTTACTCAAGTCTCTGGAGGGGGACAGCTTATGTGACAGTTGAGGGTGCGGAATGTGGGTTTAAGAATAGTTTGGAGTCGTCCATTACCTTCTAAACCTTCTAGTGTCACCGTGATTAAAGACCCAGCAGATCGTTATTTTCTCAGCTTTGTTGTCGAGATTCATCCCGAAACACTTCCTAATAATGGGGAGTCAGTGGGAATTGATCTAGGGATTGCTACCTTTGCTACCCTCTCAACAGGGGAAAAGATAGACGCACCGAAACCGTTAAAGAAACAATTAAAACGGCTAAGAAGAGCATCGGAAAAACCTTTCTAGAAAGCAAAAAGGAAGTAAGCGACGGGAAAAAGCTAGGAAACGAGTAGCTAAAATCCACGCAAAGATTAAGGACACTCGTACTGATTTCTTGCAGAAACTATCCACTAGAGTTGTTCGTGAAAATCAAACGATAATTTTAGAGGATTTAAACACATCGGGAATGGTTAAAAATCGTAAGTTATCCCGTGCCATATCAGACTTAGGATGGCGTTCTTTCCGAGATATGCTATCGGCAAAATCTGATAAATATGGGCGTAATTTTCGGATAATTTCCCGATGGGAGCCAACGTCTCAGAGATGTTCCTGTTGTGGGAATATCGGCGGGAAAAAAGCGTTGAATATCCGTGAGTGGGAATGTCTTTTCTGTGGGACTTTCCATGATAGGGATGTAAACGCCGCAATTAATATCAAGGTCGCCGGTGGGCAATCGGAGACTTTAAACGGACGGGTCGGAAAGTGTAAGACTTCTGTTAAAGAAGCATCGTCCCGTGAAGCGTCAACCCATCCGAAGATCGTTCAATTAAGTTTGTTCGATCTGTAGGGAATCACCGTCCGGCCCCGGCGGTGAGGATGTCAACTAAACTACCGCCTGAATTAACACAAAAGGTTGCACGATTAGTGTATTAAAAAGGTTATCGGGATGGGAATTCCAATCGCTTAACTGCTCTTGTGTCGGTTTTTCCAGTAGTTTTTCCCCGATCCAATTCTGCACTTGAGCAACCTGATCACCAGCGATCGCTTCTGCCACTTCGATTAAATTGAGGGAATCGGAAACCAGGATCAGCGCATCCCTTTGAGCATGGGGGATCAAGTCACTCCACTCCACTTCGGCTAATTCCTCTAATAACTGCTCGTGAATACTACCCATACTGTCAATCCTTGCGAAAAAGCTCGCTCAATAACGAATTAGCTCCTCTTTCTAGCATACAGGCAAAGGGACAGCCGATTTCCTTCCATCTATAGTAATTGTAGCGGTTCTCACACCCGTGTGTGACAGTTAAACCTTTGCTGATTAAGCTTTTCAACATCGATAATGTACCTCTTACGAACAGGAAACGCTATATCACTGTTTACTGATCACTGAAAAAGCTGACGGCTGACGGCTCAGATGTGTAATTAATTGTGCTTAGAACCTTATGACCGAAACGATTTGCGCCCCTGGGAAAGGCAGTGCTTCTCCTTCTCTGCTGCCCCAAGAGAGTCCTTCCACAGAGTCAATGCCACTGGCGGCTTGACACCTCTCCTGAACGGTTACAAAATTACTACCGGACTTGACAATTAAATAATTAAATTTTGTTTAACTAAGTATTTTTACTTAGGGTAAGCCGCTAGAATAAAAGTGGGAGCGGTAAAAATAACAAACAGTAAGCAGTCTTTATTGAGTTTAGGTAAAGTGAACCCAGAGGAGGGATAGGGCAATCGCATAAAAAGACCTCTTGACAGATACAGCTTGGCCTCAACCATTGACCATGCAAACGTTTCAGACTTTTGCTTTGTAACGAAACAGTCATAAACCTGACGTAAGCAATACTAAAGCAAATATTCAGTCAAAACCCAAAACCCTGTATCAGCAAAACTTTTTGCCATTCTCAATTGTCAGGTTATGTTGAAGTGCGTGCGATTGCTTTGTAATTAGTTTTATGTTAAAAGAACTTCAGAAATCAGTTGTAGAGGAAAAAATGCTTGATCTATCTGTAGAGTCAAAATCTCAAGGCGAAGGCGAAATTTTTCAGGACATTTCTACTTTTGTAGATATCTTGAGCCAGAGAGCATTGCAGCAAGCCGAGCAAACAGCTTATATCTTTTTGGCTAATGGAGAAACAGAAACCGCCAGACTGACTTATCAGCAATTAGAGCAAAAAGCAAAAGCTTTGGCGGCTCAACTTCAGTTACAAATGTCTCCGGGAGAAAGAGCTTTATTGCTCTATCCATCGGAGGAAGAATTTATCATTGCTTTCTTTGCCTGTTTATACGCGGGTGTTATTGCAGTTCCCGTTTATCCTCCCCGACGTAATCAAAAGCTCTCTCGACTACAAGCAATAACTAAAGATGCCCAAGCCAAACTGGCCTTAACTACTACATCCTTATTAAATACTATTGAGGAAAAATTTTCGAGTGACCCTGAGTTAATAACAGTACCTTGCCTAGCTACTAATAACATCCCGGATAAGCAAGCAGAAAACTGGCAAAAACCGAATCTTTCTTTAGAGGACATAGCTTTCCTACAATATACTTCTGGTTCCACCGGTATGCCTAAGGGAGTTATGGTTAGTCATAAAAATTTACTTCATAATGAAAAACTGATTGCTTCTGCCTTTGGACATACAAGCGAAACTATTGGTGTAGGATGGTTGCCACTATTCCATGATATGGGACTAATTGGTAACGTATTACAACCAGTATACGTCGGCTCTCCCTGTGTGATTATGCCTCCAGAAGCATTTATCCAAAAACCGCTCCGATGGTTACAGGCTATTTCTCGCTACAACGCTACCAGTAGTGGCGGTCCTAATTTTGCTTACGAATTATGTGCTGATAAAATTAAACCTCAAGAGCGAGAAAATCTGGATTTAAGTTGTTGGGATGTAGCTTTTACTGGGGCCGAACCTGTTCGAGCGGCTACCTTAGAAAAATTTGCTAATACTTTCGCTGATTATGGTTTTAAGAGAGAGGCATTTTATCCTTGTTATGGGATGGCTGAAACTACTCTATTTGTATCGGGGGGAATTAAAAGCCAATCTCCTGTGATTGAAGCAGTTGATAAATTAGCTCTTTTAGAAAATAGTGCCGTTACTATTAACTCTCAACACCCGAATGCTCAATTATTAGTTGGTTGTGGTCACGCTTGGTTATCAGAAAAAATTGTAATTGTGAATCCTGAATCTTTAACTGAATGTCGAGATGGGGAAATAGGAGAAATTTGGGTATCTAGTGATAGTGTAGCTCAGGGTTATTGGAATCGAACTGAACAGACAGCAGAAACTTTCAAAGCTTATTTAGCTGATACCCAGGTTGGGCCATTTCTGCGGACAGGAGATTTAGGATTTTTACTGGCTGGTGAGTTATTTATCACAGGAAGAATCAAGGATTTAATTATTGTTCAAGGACGTAATCATTATCCTCAAGATATTGAATCCACCGTCGAAAAAAGTCACCCGGGATTGCGGCAAGGGTGTGGAGCAGTATTTTCAGTGGAAATTGCTGGTCAAGAAAGGCTAGTAGTTGTTCAAGAAGTCGAACGAAGCTATCTGCGTAAATTAGACTCACCAGCGGTAATTGAGCAAATTATTCGCTCTGTTGCCGAAGAACATCAACTAGATGTTTATGCCGTGGCACTGCTGAAAACAGCAAGTATTCCCAAGACATCTAGTGGCAAGATTCAACGTCAAGCTTGTCGAGCTAGTTTTCTAGCAGGAACTCTTAATGTGATTGGGGATTGGAGTAAGAATCCTGAACATAAGAAGGGATTTAAGCAGCTTAAATCAGATATTAACTCTCTGCTAAAACAAGTCAAAAGTTATCAGGTTGTTGAAGAATTCTCTGAGGTCAGTCAGAATCAAATTGTGTCCGATACTCAAGAAGCAATTGAAGAGTGGCTAATTAAAAAAGTTGCAGAGATCTTGCAAATAGCACCAGAAAAAATAGATATTCAACAAGACTTAGCAAGTTATGGACTGAGTTCTTTAGCGGCAGTAAGTCTTTCGGGAGAGCTTGAGCAATGGCTCGGGAAAAGTGTATCTCCTATGCTGGTTTATGAATATCCTAGCATTCATGCAGTTGCTCACTATTTAGCCCTAAATGGATTAAGTTCTGAAGCTCTGGCTGCAACTTCATCCACAGTCGCTCAAAAAACCTCATCACAACCTCAAAATGAGCCGATCGCTATTATCGGTATTGGCTGTCGTTTTCCTCAAGCTAAATCTCCAGACGCATTCTGGCAACTATTACGCCAAGGAGGGGATGCAATAACAGAATTATCTTCTCAAAGATGGAATCATCAAGAACTGGGCAATTTAAACCCCATAAATGGTGGATTTTTAGATAATGTTTATGATTTTGATCCTCAATTTTTTGGCATCTCACCTCGGGAAGCAGTGGAAATGGATCCCCAGCAAAGACTTCTCTTAGAAGTTAGTTGGGAAGCTCTCGAGAATGCTTGTATTGCCCCCGAAACTTTAGCAGGGAGTCAAACAGGTGTATTTGTTGGCATCAGTAGTAATGATCATGCTCGCTTGTTATCTAAAGATAATGAGTCTATAGGCACTTACTATGGCACGGGTAACGCTTTTTGTGTGGCGGCTAATCGTTTATCTTATTTTCTAGATTTCCATGGACCTAGTTTAGCTATAGATACGGCCTGTTCTTCCTCGTTAGTTGCTGTCCACGAAGCTTGTAAGAGCTTAACAGATGGGGAATGTCATCTCGCATTAGCAGCTGGGGTAAATTTGCTGCTATCTCCCCAATTAACTATTAATTTCTCAAAAGCAGGGATGTTAGCCGCTGATGGTCGCTGTAAAACCTTTGATGAACGTGCTAATGGCTATGTCAGGGGCGAAGGTTGTGGGGTGGTTATCCTCAAACGCCTAGAGAAGGCTATTCAAGACGGCGATCGCATTTATGCAATTATTCGCGGTTCAGCAGTTAATCAAGATGGTCACAGTAATGGACTAACTGCACCCAATAAACAAGCTCAACAAGCTGTTATTAAAAAAGCCTTAGCCAAAGCTCAGGTAAGTGCCAAAGATATTAGCTACGTGGAAGCTCATGGTACAGGTACATCTTTAGGGGATCCGATTGAGCTTAATGCTCTCAAAGAAGTATTAATGGAGGAGCGTCAATTAGATCAGCCCTGTTGGATCGGCTCTGTAAAAACTAATATTGGTCATCTCGAAGCAGCCGCAGGAATTGCCGCACTGATTAAAGTTTGCCTCGCTTTACAAAATCGTGAAATTCCTCCTCACCTTCATTTGCAAAAACTCAATCCTTATATTTCTCTAGAAGGAACTTCCTTATCTATTCCTACTCAATTACAGCCCTGGAAAAAGGGTAAAAAAGGGCGATTAGCTGGGATATCTTCTTTTGGTTTTGGTGGCACTAACGCTCATGTTATTTTAGAAGAATTTGTTCCAGAAACCTTGGAGCAAGAGCAACATGAACCATCTCTTGCTATCTTGACTATTACCGCTAAAACTAAGTCATCTTTGCGAGAATTAGTATCAAGTTATCGCAATTATCTTCAAGCAAATCCGCAAATCAACTTACAAGACTTTTGCTTTAGTGCTGATGTGGGGCGCTCGCATTTTCCTCATTGTTTAGCTATTCAAACTGAGTCTTTAACTCAATTACAATCCCAGTTAGAGGCTATTATTGAGGGCAAAGAAGCTGGGGGAATTTTAACCAGTGAACTATCGCACCAGAAGCACCAGAAAATTGCGTTTCTTTTTACAGGTCAGGGGTCACAATATATCAATATGGCCTGGGAACTTTATGAGACTCAACCTACTTTCCGTAGAACCCTTGAACACTGTCAAGAGATTCTTAGTATCTATTTAGACAAACCTTTGCTATCTATTCTCTATCCTCAAGAGGGAGAGAACTCACCCATAGATGAAACAGCTTACACCCAACCCGCCTTATTTGCCATAGAATACGCACTCGCTCAACTATGGAAATCTTGGGGTATTGAACCTAGTGCAGTTATGGGTCATAGTGTAGGAGAATATGTGGCCGCTTGCATTGCCGGGGTGTTCAGTCTTGAAGATGGGTTAAAACTCATCGCTTATCGAGGTCGTTTAATGCAAGCATTACCGTCTAACGGTAAAATGGTAGCAGTTACTGCCGACGAAGAAACTGTCAGACGTGCCATTATTTCTTATGAAAAACAGGTTTCTATCGCTGCTATTAATGGGCCATCTAGCATTGTTATTTCTGGGGACAGTCAAACCGTTGATGCAGTAGTCGCTAATTTAGATACCGAATGGGTGAAGACAAAAACCTTACAAGTTTCTCATGCTTTTCACTCACCTTTGATGGAGCCAATATTGACCGAGTTTGCCAAAATTGCCCGAGAAATCACCTACTCAAAACCAAATATTAGCTTAATTTCTAATGTCACTGGTAAAATAGCGACAGCCGAAATAGCTACGCCTTCTTATTGGGTAAATCATATTCGCCAGACCGTAGAGTTTGCCGCAGGAATGAATACACTAGCGAGCCACGGTTATGAGGTTTATCTAGAAATTGGTCCCCAACCCATTTTAATAGGAATGGGAAGTCATTGTATTCCAGAAGGCAAGGGAGTATGGTTGCCAAGTTTGCGATCTAGAAAATCAGATTGGCAACAAATGTTACAAAGTTTGGCAGAATTATATGTTAAAGGAACACCTGTAAATTGGACTGGATTTTCAAAAGATTATTCCTATCATCGTTTGAGTCTGCCAACTTATCAATTTAGCCGACAATTGTATTGCCATGGCAGTATATTGTCCGACTGCTCTACTACAAGAGTTGAGTCAACCAATGGTAAAGGACATATTTCTCACAACAATCCTCAGGGTACTCAGCAATTTGAGTTATACTCTAGCAATGGCAATGGACATCTTCATCCTTTAATAGGAAAACGGTTACATTTGCCACTAAAACCAATTATCTTTGAATCTCAAATCAGTCAAGATTGTCCCAATTATATTCAACACCATCAGATTCAAGAAACCACTATTTTCCCTGCTACTGCTTACTTAGAAATGGCTCTTGTCGCTGGGATCGATGTTTTTAAATCCGACTCGATCAGCATCGAAGACGTGAGGATTGAACATCCCTTGTGCTTAGATGGAAATCCGGGGAAAACTATCGAGTTAATTCTGACTCCTCAAGATTCCCAGACTTATACCTTTGAAATCTTTAGTCTTAATCCTGTTGGCGATTCTTGGACACTTCATACTTTGGGTAAAATTATCAAAGTAACAGATATTACTCAACCCAGTCCAGTCAACTTAGAAAACTTATCAATTGATTCTCTTGAATCCGTAAATGTTGAAGATTATTATCAACAATTACAACAACGAGGAATGGACTACGGAGCAAGTTTTCAAGCCATTACAGACCTGTGGCAGTATGAAGGAATGGCTCTCGGACAGATTCAGTTACCAGAACCCTTAGTTAATGAAGCTTGTAACTACAAATTACATCCCGTTTTACTGGATGCTAGTTTACAAGTATTAGGGGCGGCTTTATCAAGAGAAGACTCTGGCGATGCTTACCTCCCTGTGGGTTTAAAGCAATATCAAGTCTATGGTTCTGTACCCCTTCATCTATGGAGTAGAGTTAAGTTAAATCAAGACTCCTCTGAGCCTTCCCAAACCATCACCGCAGATGTGGATTTATTTGATGACAGTGGGGTACTGCTTGCCCAAATTCAAGGATTATCAGTCAAGCGTATTAGTTCTCAAAAACTGGGGCAAGTTGTGCAAAAAGAGGAGACAGAAAACTGGTTATATGAAATAGTCTGGCGACCACAAAACCGTGATTTGAACTTACCTTTAACTGGAGCAGAAAATCTTGGCACTTGGTTACTGTTTACCAACGGTAATGGAATGGGTTCATCTTTAGCTAATCAACTAACACAATTAGGTGAATATTGTATTATCGTTTCTGTTGGCTCTCACTATCAAAAGCTCAACCCAGAAAGTTATACAGTTAATCCTCTTGTTACCGATGATTTTACCAAACTTTTCCAAGAGAGCTTAGAAAATAAACCTCCCTTAAAAGGAATAGTTCATTTATGGAGTTGTGAGAATAATTCATCTACAGATTTATCTCTAGAAGTCTTACAAAAGGCGCAAGAAATAGGCTGTGGTAGTGTCTTGTCTCTAGTTCAAGCTTTAACTCAAAAACGAGGTACAAATTTACCCCGTCTGTGGTTAGTTACTCAAGGTGCACAAACTTTAGAACCCTCAGAAACATCCTTAGCTATTGAACAGGCACCTTTATGGGGACTTGGCCGAACGATCGCCCTAGAACATCCAGAATTACAATGTGTATGTGTGGATTTAGAAGCATCACCCAATGCTAACCAATCCCTACTTGTAGCGGAAATATTAGTTCCTGACAGCGAAAATCAGGTGATTTATCGTCAAGGAATCCGTCATGTTGCCCGACTGGTTAGACGTAGCTCTCAATCCCTAAATGTTGAGAATCAACTGGGAACTAAACCATTGCAAGTTAAAATATCAAACTATGGGAGCTTAGAAAATCTGACCCTAGAACCCCTTGAACGTCGTCAACCAGGGCCACTTGAGGTAGAAATACAGGTCTATGCGGCTGGACTTAACTTCCGAGATGTTCTTAACGCGCTAGGACTTCTGAAGGAATATACCCAACAGTTAGGGATTTCTTCTGCTACTGAGATCCCCTTTGGTGGAGAATGTGCTGGTAAAATCGTCGCAGTAGGGGAAAAAGTTTCTCATTTCAAGGTTGGGGATGAAGTCATTGCCGCTATGGCCGTAGGTAGTTTGAGCAGTTTTGTCACCGTAAACGCTGCTTTTGTAGCAACTAAACCCGTTAATATGACTTTTGAAGAAGCTGCTACTCTTCCTATCGCCTTTTTGACAGCTTACTACGGATTACATCATCAAGCCAAAATTCAAGCGGGCGATCGCGTGTTAATCCATGCCGCCGCCGGTGGGGTAGGACAGGCCGCCGTTCAACTCGCTCAACAGGTAAAAGCAGAGATTTTCGCCACTGCTAGTGGGAGTAAGTCTCAATTCCTGAAATCTATAGGGGTAGAACAAGTAATGAACTCCCGCACCCTAGATTTTGCTGATCAGATCCTATCTCTTACCCAAAATAAAGGGGTTGACATCGTTTTCAACAGCTTAAATGGTGAATTTATTCCCAAGAGTCTTGACGTATTAAACACAAAAGGGCGGTTTATTGAAATTGGCAAAATTGGGATTTGGGATGAAAGCCAAGTCTTGCAAAAACGCCCCGAAGCTTCTTATCATCCCTTTGATCTATTAGAACTAGCCGAAAAAGATCCGAACTTAATCACACAAATGCTCAATCAATTGATGGAACATTTTCAACAACAAACTCTCAAACCTTTACCTTACAAAGTGTTCCCCATCGTGCAAGTAGTAGAAGCATTTCGATATATGGCACAGGCCAAACATATCGGTAAAGTTGTGATTTCTCTGCCGGTTCTAGAACAAGGGAAAACAATCCGTTCTGATAGCAGTTATTTAATTACGGGAGGTTTAGGAGCATTAGGGTTAAAAGTAGCTGATTGGATGGTTTCTCAAGGTGCTAAATACTTAGTTCTCACCGGACGAAGTGAACCAAATACAGAAGCTATCACATTGATTGAACAATGGAAACAGGCAGGAATTGAGGTAGTTATCATCAAGGCTGATGTTTCTAAACAAGAGGATGTTCAAAAATTATTCCAGAAAATTACAGCATCCTTACCCGTTATGCGTGGAATTGTTCATGCAGCAGGAGTGTTAGATGATGGACTCTTATCACAACTTAATTGGCCACGTTTTGCCCGTGTTATGGCGCCCAAAATAGCAGGAACATGGAATCTACACTGCTTTACTAAAGATCTACCTTTAGATTTCTTTGTCTGCTTCTCGTCCATATCCTCATTAATCGGTTCACTGGGTCAAGGTAACTATGCCGCAGCTAATGCGTTCATGGATACGACTGCTCACTATCGCCAGAGTTTAGGACTACCCGGATTAAGTATTAACTGGGGTCCTTGGTCTGGGGTAGGTATGGCAGCCAATTTAGAGAATCGCTTTTCTGCTCAAGGGATTAATCCGATTGAGATTAACCAAGGATTACAAATATTCGGAGAGTTACTTCCTCAAGAAATTGGGCAAGTCGGGGTTTTATCCGTTAATTGGCCTAAGTTTCTTTCATGCTCTCCCTTGAAACTTCCTTTATTTTCTGAACAGGTACAAGAGTCACAAGAAAGTGAGGGATTACCAACATCTAAATATTCTCTAGTTTCTGAGTGGCAACAAGCTTCGAGTAATGAAGATCGCTTACTTCTCTTAAGAGTATACCTTCAAGGTATAACCGCTAAAATTCTGGGTATTTCACCTGAGCAAATCAATCTAGATCAGTCCCTCAGAACTTTAGGATTTGACTCATTGATGGCGGTGGAAATGAGAACTAAATTAAGTGTGGATTTAGGAGTTGATATTCCCCTCATTAAGTTTGCTGAAGAAGTTACTGTTGCTAGTGTAGCTATTTTGGTGGATGAACAATTAAGGGCACTAATCCCTGTTCCTCCAAGCAACGATGATGAGCAAATTTCTGAGGAAATATTAACTCAACTCAGTCAGCTAACTGATGGAGAAATAGACAGTCTTTTAAGTTCCTTATTATCTAATTGAGGAGATAGCTCATGAACTCTAAAATTGAACAAGCTCTAACTAACCTTTCCTCTCAGCAAAAGCTTCAACTTATTGACCAATTGCGGCGGAAAACTGAAAAATCCGATTCATCTCCAGTTGATTTAGTTGACTTTTCCAACTTTACTGAGCGTCCAGTATACAAAAAAATGAAACAGCAAATTATCCAACTGGAAGCTATTGGTTTACAAAATCCCTACTTTAAAATTAATCAGGGAATTGCTCGAAATACGACCCTAATTGGTGGTCAAGAACTGATTAATTATTCGAGTTATAACTATCTTGGGATGTCGGGAGATCCCAAGGTTTCTCAAGCCGCTAAAGAAGCTATTGATCATTATGGAACTTCCGTTTCAGCTAGTCGTGTAGTTTCTGGAGAAAAACCCCTTCACCGGGAATTAGAACAAGAAATAGCTAATCTAGTAGGGGCAGAGGATGCTTTAGTCTATGTGGGAGGTCACTGCACCAATGTCGCTACTATTAGTCATCTTTTTGACAAAAATGACCTAATTGTATATGACTTACTCAGTCATAATAGCATCATCCAAGGTTGCCTCCATTCGGGAGCAAGTTTATTCTCTTTTCCCCATAATGATTGGCAAGCTTTAGAAGAAATTCTGCAAGAAAAAAGAGCCAGTTATCAACAAACTTTAATCGTTATTGAAGGGGTTTATAGCATGGATGGAGATATTCCTAACTTACCTCAGTTTATTGAACTGAGGAAACGTTATAAAACTGCCCTTATGATTGATGAAGCTCACTCTATTGGTGTACTTGGTAAATCAGGACGTGGTATTGGAGAATATTTCGGAGTTAACCCCACCGATGTTGATTTGTGGATGGGGACTTTAAGTAAATCCTTAGCTAGTTGTGGTGGGTACATTGCCGGCAATAAAGCTCTGGTTGAATACCTCAAATATACTGCTCCTAGTTTTGTCTATAGTGTTGGTATTTCCCCACCTAATGCAGCCGCCGCTTTAGCTGCCATTCGATTATTAAATTCAGAACCTGAGCGTGTAGAACGTTTAGCCCAACGAGCCAAACTGTTCCTAAAGTTAGCTCAAGAGCATGGACTTAATACAGGACTAAGCCAAGATTCAGCAGTTATCCCGGTTATTATTGGTAACTCATTGCAGTCTATCCAACTCTCTCAGGCTCTTTTTCATCGTGGAATTAATGTTCAGCCATTAATTTATCCGGCTGTCTCAGAACAAACAGCAAGATTAAGGTTTTTCATCAGTTGTACCCATAGCGAGGAGCAAATTCGTTTTACAGTTGAAGCTATTGCTGATGAATTGAAAAAGATTCAAACCTTAAGTAAGTAGGCTCCCATTAAATGTAAAATGTAAATGGGTTTGTGGTTGGGATGGCTGCCCTTGAAACCAAGGGCCACAGGGACGGCCATTACAACAACGAACAAGCAACAAAAATATGATATAAATTTGGGAACAACAATTTTTTCAGCGTTCAGAACGGACTTGACCCACAATTCGATCAAAATAAAAATTAAGAGGCTCAAATAAAAGACTGTGAAATCTAGCTAAGAAACTCATTTCTAACCCAGGGGTTATAATAAAAGCTTTTTTCTTAATACCCTGGAGAATTTTTTGAGCGACATCTTCGGCACTCCAAATTTTAGCTGTAGCTGTTATCGCTTTTGTTTCTGGGGGTTTAGTTTTATTCTCCTCTTCTAATTGTGGTGTATTAGTATCTGGTGGATAAACAACCGAAAGATAGATATTAGATAGCTTTAACTCGCCCCGTAAGGACTCTGCTAATCCTCGCACCGCAAATTTACTCGGACTATAGGCACTGTAGCCATAAAATCCCATTAATCCAGCCCCAGAAGATAACAGTACAATCTGACCTTTACCTTTTTTATTCATACTCTTTGTCACGGACATTAAGCAATATAAAGACCCAAAATAATTGACAGCCATCGTTCTTTCAAAAACTTCAATGGAGAGATTCTGAAAATAATCAGGTTTGGCAATTCCTGCCGATGTAATTAGTAAATCAGGTACACCCATAGTGTTAATAGCATAAGACATTGCTTGCTCTATTTGAAGGCGATCGCTGACATCTGCTGCATAGGTTAAAATCTTTTGTTCAGGATATTTTTTTTCGAGTTCAAGCTCTAGTTTTGCTTCATCCAACTTAATTGCGTTACGCGCAATCAGAAATAAATTGCTTCCTTCTTGAACCAATAACTTAGCAATTGCTTTACCGATTCCACTTGAGCCACCAGTAATAATTACTTGCTGAAAATTCACTAATTTGACTCCCGATTATTCCTCTTAATTAAACGCTTTTCCTATTAATTATAGCAGCTTGCTTATTCTCTTGCAATCAGATTAAATCCCACATTCCGCACTCCTTTTTGGAATACAAAAGATTACTCGGTTTCAGCACCGAGGGGTTTCTACGCTCGCAGAGCTACCCGCAAGAGAAATAGCCCGCCCTTTTGACATAGCACTATATTTTGAGTAAGTAAGATTATTTATAACGGATGTGTGATATAATATGAGTTAGCAGTTGAGGAAGCCTAAGTATGCCCAAAGTCGTAGATCACCAGCAATACCGCAAGGAACTATTGAGCAAGAGCTTTAACCTGTTCGCACAAAAAGGTTATGCCACTGTCACCATGCGCCAAATTGCTCAAGAGCTTGGAGTTTCAACCGGCACACTTTACCACTACTTTCCGAGCAAGGAAGCTTTATTCTTACAGTTGGTTTTAGAGCAAACACAGGAAGATACTCTTAACTTTCAATCTGCGACGAAAGATGTTGGTACTTTATCAGAGCGAATAGCTACACTGATGAAATTTGTGGACTACAATAAAGATTACTTTTGTCAACAAATTCTAATTTGGATTGATTTTTATCGAACAAAAGAGCCTCAAGAGTTTTTGGAAAATGAGATTTTAAAACAAGCCAACAAAAAAGTTCGAGAGGTTGTTAGAGATTATTTACACTTAGAAGATCAAACAGTTGTTGATTTAGTGGTCAACCTACTTCACGGGCTACTTTTGGTAAGACTATTTGAGGGAGAAACCATATCTTTTTCTGAGCAGGGTATCTTACTCAAAAACATGATTACCAGTTATCTAGAGCAAAAACAAAACGGAAGAAATAGCTATGAAAAATGATTCATTATCCAAGCATTATCATCCTTTACGCTGGATTTTAGCCATTGCTATTGCTGCTACAACTATCACCAGTGTGGGGGTAGTTTATCAAGTTTTACCCCTCAGATGGAATAATTCATCGCCCTCTGAATCAAAAGCAACAACGCCCCCTATTACCAAAGTAGCAGCATTAGGAAGATTAGAACCGGAAAGTGAGGTTATCCGTCTTGATACTCCCTTGCCTTTAGATGGCGATCGAGTAGAACAATTATTAGTTAAAGAAGGAGATAAAATAGTAACAGGACAAGTAATTGCGATTTTAGATTCTCGTCACCGTTTACAATCAGTAGTTAAACAAAATCAAGAACAGTTAAAAGTAGTTCAAGCGCGTCTAGCTCAGGTTAAAGCAGGGGCAAAGGTTGGAGAGATTAATGCTCAAAAAGCGACGGTAGAAAAGGCTAAAGCTGATTTAGAGGGACAAACTAGGGAACAAAAAGCAACCATAGCCAAACTACAAGCACAGTTACAGGGAGAAACAGCCACACAAAAAGCGACAATTGCTCGTTTACAAGCAGAACTAGAAAATGCTAAAACTGAATGTCAACGTTATCAAACGTTATATCAAAATGAAGTCGTCTCAAATTCTGATTATGAGAGTAAATGTCTCAAACAAAAAACTCTGCAAGAAAGTCTCAAAGAAGCGCAAGCAGATCTACAACGTATTATTACCACTTATCAAGAACAAATTGCTGAAGCCCAAGCTAACTTAGAGCGCACTAAAGCAACGGGAACACAGCAAATTCAACAAGCAAAAGCCACCCTTAATCAAGTGGCTGAAGTTCGTCCCGTTGATATACAAATTGCTCAAGCGGAAGTTGATAATGCTGTGGCTAATTTACAACAAGCACAAACGAACTTAAATCAAGTTTATATCAAGAGTCCTATTAACGGACAAATTCTCAAAATTCATACGCGAGTTGGCGAAAAAATTGGTGATTCTGGTTTGCTAGAACTGGCACAAACAAATGATATGGTGGCTGTAGCAGAGGTGTATCAAACTGATATTGATAAAGTGAAACTGGAACAACAAGCTGTCATTACTAGCCAAGCTTTTTCGGGTAAATTAAAGGGGACTGTCTCTCAAATTGGTTTACAAGTAAATCGGCAAAATGTCTTTAGTAGTCAACCAGGAGAAAATCTAGATCGCCGAGTCATAGAAGTCAAAATCCTTCTCAATTCTCAAGATAGTCAACGGGTAGCCAGCTTAACTAATTTGCAAGTACAAGTAGAAATACAAGTTGACAATCCTAATTCTTAAACCCTTAATATTGAGCCAATATATGCCAAAGAAACTGTTTCGTAAAACTCCCCTAGCCTTACTTCAGCTAATGAAAGAAAAAATTCGTCTTAGCGTTGCGATCGCTGGAATTGCCTTTGCTGATATTCTTATGTTTTTCCAATTGGGAATGTTAGATGCTTTGTTTGATGGTGCTGCGAAATCTCATCAACTTTTACAAGCGGATCTAGTCTTAGTAAACTCTCAGTTTCAAACCCTATACTTGGTTAAACAATTTCCGAGAGAACGATTATTTCAAACCCTCGCTTATGAACAGGTAGAATCAGTTTTACCTATCTATATAGGGTTTGCTCAGTGGCGCAATCCTGAAACTCAAATCAATCGCAATATTTTAGTTTGGGGAATTGATCCTGTTAATCCACCTTTTCTCCCTACAGAAATTAAGTCACATCAATCACAGTTAAACCAACTCAACCGAATCCTATTTGATCAAGGATCTCGACCAGAATACGGACCAATGACTGATTCATTCAAACAGCAAGGAAATGTAGAAATCCAGATGAATGATAAAACAGTAGATTTGATAGGTTTATTTAATATAGGAGCTTCTTTTGTAACTGATGGGAATGTCATTACCAGCGATTCGACTTTTCTTAACCTCTTTCCTGATAATAAACCTGATAGAATATCTATGGGTTTGATTAGGTTAAAATCAGGAGCTTCTGTTGAAAAAATTCAGGAACAATTGACAGCTAATTTACCCAAAGATGTGAAAGTGTTTACTCCGGCTCAATTAGCTCAAAATGAGATTAATTACTGGGAAGCTCAAGGAATTGGTTTTGTTTTTGGATTAGGGGTAATGGTAGGGTTTATTGTTGGTATTGTAATTGTTTATCAGATTCTTTATGCTGATGTATCAGATCACCTACCAGAATATGCTACTATGAAAGCTATGGGCTACAGTGATGGCTACTTACTCGGTGTCTTAATACAGGCTTCATTATTATTAGCTATTTTAGGTTATATTCCAGGTTTTTTCTTTTCGATCGGACTGTATCAACTTGGTTATAGTGCTACTCAATTACCAATTATGATGAAGGTTAGTCGTGCTGTCATGGTATTAATATTGACAATTACTATGTGTGCTGTTTCTGGGGTGATCGCCATGAATAAACTGCGTTCTGCTGACCCGGCTGATATTTTTTAGTTTCGAGGATAGTTACAACTATGGAAATGCTGCAAATTGAATCTGTAACTTCATTAGAACCTGTTATATCTATCAATTCTCTTAACCACTATTTTGGCGAAGGAAAACTGCGTAAACAGGTATTATTTGATATTACTCTTAATATTAATCTAGGAGAAATTGTCATCTTAACCGGTCCTTCCGGCTCCGGCAAAACTACCCTACTAACTCTGATGGGGGGGTTACGTTCCGCTCAAGAAGGGAGTCTCAAAATTTTGGGACAACAAATATATGGAGCAAGCAAAAACCAATTAACCCAGCTTCGTAAGCAACTTGGCTATATTTTTCAAGCACATAATTTAATGAGTTTTCTGACTGCTAAACAAAATGTTCGCTTATCTCTGGAACTTCATGAAGAATTTCTTCATGAAGATTTAGACGCCAAAGCACAAGCGATCTTAGAAACAGTTGGCTTAGGAAACCGAGTCGATTATTACCCAGAAAATTTGTCTGGGGGACAGAAACAACGAGTAGCGATCGCTCGCGCTCTCGTCAGTCATCCCAAATTAGTCCTCGCTGATGAACCGACTGCGGCCTTAGATAAACAATCCGGGCGCAATGTGGTGGAAATCATGCAGAAATTGGCAAAAGAACAAGGTTGCACGATTTTACTTGTCACCCACGATAACCGGATTTTCGACATCGCCGATCGCATTGTCAATATGGAGGATGGTCGTTTAGGGGATTAACTGCCCAAAAATTACTTGCCAAAAATCGGCCTTTCATGTTAGACTAAAGTAATGTCATCTTGGAGAGGTGGCAGAGTGGTCGAATGCGGCAGATTGCTAATCTGTTGTACGAATCGTAAGACCGTACCGAGGGTTCGAATCCCTCCCTCTCCGTGTTTTTTGGGTAGGTTCGATGACTGCTCGCCAGGATTATTTCTGCTCCGTATATGGTCCGGTTGCCTCTTGGCGTTTCGGCAGCTCTCTGGGCATTGATCCGATTGGTTTAGTTTCCACCTGTTCCTTTAACTGTGCCTACTGTCAGTTAGGAGAAATTGAGCAAAAAACCGAGCAACGAAGAATTTTTATCACCAGCGAACAAATTAGCAGGGATTTAAGCACTTTTGCCCCTTGGGACGTGGATATAGTCACTCTCAGTGGTAGCGGGGAACCCACCCTCGCCCTCAATTTAGGGGAAATAATGGCCACCGTCAAGGAAATAACCGAGCGGCCGGTGGCGGTCTTAACCAATAGTACCCTTTTGGGAGATGCCCAAGTGCGTCAAGACTTGAGCAAAGCTGATATCGTCGCCGCTAAAATCGATGCTGTTTCCGAGGCCCAATGGCGACGGGTTAACCGTCCGGTCTCCGGTCTGGATTGGCAGGAGCTTTGGTGGGGATTAAGACAATTTCGCCAAGAATGGTCGGGAAAACTAGCAATTCAAACCATGGTGCTGGCCTCTTGGTCGCCCCAAGAGCAAGACCAGTATATCGATTTGATGCAACAGCTACAACCGGATGAAATTCAGCTTAACACCCCGACCCGTCCCCGGGCCAGACAAAGACAATTAGAAACCCGCGGTAATAATCCCCTCACCGCTGCCGACGGAATGCAAATTCTCAAACCCGTAAACGCTGAAATATTGGCAATTTGGGCGCAAAAAATCGCCACGGCCACGGGAATTACCGTGCGCTGTGTGCCGCTTACCGCCACAAGTCTCTAAGGCTTCGGCCGGGGTTTTTCTTCTTTCGGCTTGACATTAAAATAAGCCTCCATTACCTGACGTACCATAGGTGCGGCCACTTTACCACCACCACCGCCGGAATGTTCCGCAAAGGCGACCACGACAATTTCGGGCTTATCAAAAGGCGCGAAAGCTCCAAACCAAGCGTGGGACTTGCCTGGAGGTGCTTCTGCTGTGCCGCTTTTGCCCGCTACAGGCGGTAAAGCGGGGTCCGATAGGGCCCGCCCCGTTCCTTCCGCTACCACGGCTCTCAGGGACTTTCTCAGGGTGTCTAGGGTGCTAGGTTTCATGTTCAAAGACTTGCGCCATTCCTTAACATCGCGGGCATCCTGTAAAAGGTGCGGTTTCACCAAAAAACCACCGTTAGCGGGGACAGCAAACATCACAGCTACCTGTAGGGGAGTTGCGAGGGTAAATCCTTGACCGATCG